>Ga0207773_100079_pt1 | contig 90245 bp, 76 predicted proteins | sample TtaePargueraPR_2_FD_187281 | JGI IMG/M metagenome (GOLD analysis project Ga0207773, IMG submission 187281) | Aerobic enrichment media microbial communities from Bioluminiscent Bay, La Parguera, Puerto Rico - Tt and M1 (3) (SPAdes) | ecosystem: Environmental > Aquatic > Marine > Unclassified ...
GGGGGGGAGCCGGTGGCGTTCGACGACTGACGACGCGTGACCGATCGGAAACGTCTTCCCTTGTGAGAGGAATCCATCGATGTGGGATGTCGGGGCGCTGTTCAGTGCGGCGTTGCTGGGCTTCTGCGCCGGGCTGTGGTCGTTCAAGGTCAAGTCTCGATGGTGTCCGGACTGTGGGCGTACGACGTATCCGTTGGCGGATCGGCGTGGCGGGTAGTCGGCCGCTCCGTACGCCCGAGCCGAGGCCGGGTGACGTGCTGGTGGTCGGCGGGGAGGCCAGTGTGCAGTTCGCTGGCGAGCGCAGGCTGAGGTTCCGGGTCATCTCGGTCGACCCCAAGCCGACGTACGAGGGCTGGCTCTGGGTCACGGGTTACGGGTTACGTGATTGACAAATACGGTGATGCCGCCGAGCGGCGGGAGATATTCGTGCAACGCCAGGGACTTTTTCGACTGCCCCGGCGCGGAGAACAACCATGATGTGGAGAGAGCAGTGATTGCCGAGATGTTTCGTGAGCTGGTGGTGCGGTGGCGGGAGCGGCGGGACGGGCGGTCGGCGGCGTCGAAGCGGCTGGCCAGGCTGACCCGGGAGCGTGCGGCGGCCCGGGAGCGGCGGTTGGACGGCAACCGTGGGCATCGGTGGTCGTCGGAGCCGACGATGCTCACGCCGACGCTGCGTCCGCTGATGACCTACGGTCAGCTGCTCGGCTACCGCGTACCGGCGGGGTCGTGACCTGACCCGGCAGCCGAGTCGGATGCGGTATCCAGGACAACCAGACTCACGCGGCCCCTGCCAGTCGGGAGGCGTACAGGCGGCGAGGAAGTCATCAAACTCATCATCCGACTCGAACAGGTCCGGCCGGGCAAGGTCGTCAACCGAGGCGACCGGGCGCACGCCCTGACGGCGCGCCAGCTCCTCAGCCGGCACGTGCTCAGCGGTCGGCCACTCGGGCATCTGCTCGGCGTTGCTCGACATCACGGCTCACCTCCTCGCGGCTCTTGACCACCTCCCATACTCCCGCACAGACCCGAAGGCAGGGTCACCCGCGACACGGACCATTCACGGAATGATCTTGAACGTCGGTGGCTGACCTCGTCGTGCAGCAGCAGGCAGCGCCCAGACGAAGAGGTGTGCGAACGCCGGTGGCCGGTCCCCTCAGGGACCGGCCAACGGCGTTGTGGCTGCTCAGCGAGCGGAGGATACGAGATTCGAACTCGTGAGGGTGTGAACCCAACACGCTTTCCAAGCGTGCGCCCTAGGCCTCTAGGCGAATCCTCCGCCCGACACGATACAGGCTGCGGACGTGGCGGTCAGCACGGGCCGGGGTCGCCGACGGCCGCCCACTGCCCGGGGTACAGTGGGGCCAACCCCTCGTGCGGCGTGCATCTCGTGAACCTCCCCAGGGCCGGAAGGCAGCAAGGATAAGCGAGCTCTGGCGGGTGCACGGGGGGCCCTTTCGTCTCCGGGCCGGCCGGGGGACCTGCCCCGGGGTGGCGGTCGCCGGCCCGCCCGCGCAGAATGGCTCCCGGCGTGGAACCCTGCCTGGTCGGAAGGAGGCGGTGAGGGTGGCACTGGCGCTCTACCGCAAGTACCGGCCGAGGACGTTCGCCGAGGTCATCGGCCAGGAGCACGTCACCGAGCCGCTGTCGCAGGCGTTGCGGACCGGGCGGCTCAACCACGCGTACCTCTTCTCCGGGCCGCGTGGCTGCGGCAAGACCTCCAGCGCCCGGATTCTGGCCCGCTCGCTCAACTGTGAGCAGGGGCCGACGCCGGAGCCGTGCGGCAAGTGCGACTCGTGCCGCGCCCTGGCTGCCGACGGCAGCGGCTCGATCGACGTCATCGAGATCGACGCGGCCAGCCACGGCGGCGTCGATGACGCCCGTGAGCTGCGCGAACGCGCCTTCTTCGCGCCGGCCAGCAGCCGGTTCAAGATCTACGTCATCGACGAGGCGCACATGGTCTCGTCGGCCGGCTTCAACGCGCTGCTCAAGCTGGTCGAGGAGCCGCCGGACTACGTCAAGTTCATCTTCGCCACCACCGAGCCGGAGAAGGTCCTCGGCACGATCAAGTCGCGGACCCACCACTACCCGTTCCGGCTGATCCCGCCGGGGGTGCTGCGGCCGTACCTGGAGCAGCTCTGCTCCGCCGAGGGTGTCAAGGTCGACCCGGCGGTCTTCCCGCTGGTGGTGCGGGCCGGCGGCGGTAGCGCCCGGGACAGCCTGTCGGTGCTTGACCAGTTGATCGCCGGTGCCGGCCCGGAGGGGGTCAGCTACCCACGGGCGGTGGCGCTGCTCGGCGTCACCGACAGCGCCCTGCTGGACGAGATGTGTGACGCCCTCGCCGCCGGTGACGGTGCCGCCGCTTACGCGACCGTCGACCGGGTCGCCGAGGCCGGGCACGACCCCCGCCGGTTCGCCTCCGACCTGTTGGAGCGGTTGCGGGACCTGATCGTGCTGCAGCAGGTGCCGGACGCGGTCAGCAAAGGGCTGATCGACGGGCCACCCGACCAGATCGACCGGATGACCGCCCAGGCCGAGCGGCTCGGCCCGGCGACGCTGTCGCGGTGCGCCGACACGGTGCACAACGGCCTGGTGGAGATGCGCGGCACCACCGCCCCACGGCTGCTGCTGGAGCTGGTCTGCGCTCGGATGCTGCTGCCCGGGGCCGAGGAGTCGACCGGGGCGCTGCTGCAGCGGATGGAGCGGATGGAGCGTCGGCTGGCAGCCGGCGTACCGATGGCGGCCGCAGCCGCGTCGACGCCGGTGGCCTCCGCTCCCGCCGCCGCGCCGCCGGTCGCCGCCGCAGTTGCACCGGCGGCGCCGTCGGCTGCTCCCGCCGCACCGCCTGCTGCTCCCGCCGCACCGCCGCCCGCTGCTGAGGTGCCGGCCGCGCCGCCAGCGGTTGAGCGACCACCGGCCGCCGCGCCGCCGGTACCGCCGGAAGCGGTGATGCCCGACCCGGCCGTGGCCGAGCCGCAGCCGGCCCCGGCCGCGCCGGGCGCGCTCGACGCGGCAACCGTCCGGCGGTCCTGGGACCAGATCCTCGCCATGGTCGGCAACCGGAGCAAGCGGGCCGCCGCGGTGGTCCGCGAGGCGACGGTACGCGAGGTCGACGGCGACGTGCTGGTGCTCACCTTCCGGCACAGCGTGCACGCCACCATGCTGTCCGCCTCGCCGGACCTGCTACTCGAAGCCATCTACGAGACGCTCGGGGTCCGGTGGCAGATCCGCTGCGAGACCGCCGGTGCGGCGTCCGGTCCGGCCCGGGCCAGCGCCGCCCGGTCGGGTCCGGCGTCACCCGCCGCCGGTCCACCTGCCAACGGTCCGGCCACCGCTGGCCCGCCGGCCGCCACCCGGTCGGCGGCGGCCAGCGCCGCCCGCGCGGCGGCTTCGGGCGGCGGGGCTGCCGGCCGGCCGGGTGCGAGTCGCCCGGGTGGTCGCCAGCCGTCCAGCGGCGACGACTCCGACTGGCCCGAACCGGCCCGACCGGGCGGCGACGCCCCACCGGTGAACGACGGCCCGGCCGGCGGTGGCCCACCTCCGGGCGGCACCCGGCAGGCCGCTGACGGTGCCCGGCCGGGTGGTGGGGGCGCGTCCACCGGCCCTGGGCCGGGACACCGGTCGGCACCGACGCAGCAGAGCGGCCCGGCGCGGCAGAACGGCCCGGCGTCGCGGTCGGCCGGTCGCCCGGCGAGCGCCGCGGCCGGTCGGGGAGCGTCGTCGGCGGGGGGCGGTGCCTGGGCCGACGGGTCGTCCGCCGAGGAGCCGCCGTACGACCCGGACTACGACGGGCCGGTGCGGTCCGGCGCCGCGTCCGGTCCGCCGCGCGGCCCCGTCTATGAGGGCTTCGACCCGGGTGACGAGCCGCTGGACGAGGTGGTGGACGAGCAGACCGCCCGGCAGAGCAGCGAGGAGCAGGCGATGCAGTTGCTGCGCCAGGCGCTCGGCGCGGAGAAGATCGGCGAGATCGATTCGCGGTGACCGAGGCCGATTCGTGGTGACCAGGTGCGCGGCTTCCGTGCCGGGCGCTGCGGATCCGGCGGGACGGACTAGGCTGGCCACGGTCCGGCCACACTGATCGAAGGAGCGGTGCCGTGCGCCCCGGTGGACAGCCCAACATGCAGCAGATGCTGAAGCAGGCGCAGAAGATGCAGCAGCAGATGGCGACCGCCCAGGCCGAGCTGGCCGAGGCGGAGGTCACCGGTGTGGCTGGCGGAGGGCTGGTCACGGTGACCCTTTCCGGCGTCGGCGAGATCCGGTCGATCAAGATTGACCCCAGTGCGGTGGACCCGGCGGACGTGGAGACGCTGGAGGATCTGGTGCTGGCTGCGGTCCGCAACGGCAACGACGAGGTCCGCAAGCTGACCGAGGAGAAGATGGGCCCGGTCACGGGCGGCCTCGGCGGTCTCGGGCTACCCGGGTTCTGAGCCGCCGCAGATGTACGAAGGCGCCATCCAGGACCTGATCGACGAGCTGGGCCGGTTGCCCGGCGTGGGGCCGAAGAGCGCCCAGCGGATCGCGTTCCACATTCTCTCCGCCGACCCGGCGGACGTCACCCGGCTGGCCACCGCGCTACGCCGGGTCAAGGACCTGGTCAAGTTCTGCACGGTGTGTTTCAACGTGGCCGAGACCGAGCACTGCCGGATCTGCCGCGACCAGCGGCGCAACGACGACGTGCTGTGTGTGGTCGAGGAGCCGAAGGACGTCGTGGCGATCGAGCGCACCGGTGAGTTCCGGGGGCGCTACCACGTGCTCGGTGGGGCGATCAATCCGTTGGAGGGGGTCGGCCCGGACAACCTGCGGATCCGGGAGCTGATGCTGCGGTTGGGCTCGGGGACGGTCAAGGAGCTGATCCTGGCCACCGACCCGAACACCGAGGGCGAGGCGACCGCCACCTATCTCGCGCTGATGGTGAAGCCGATGGGGATCGCGGTGTCCCGGTTGGCCAGTGGCCTGCCGGTCGGCGGCGACCTCGAGTACGCCGACGAGATCACCTTGGGCCGGGCGTTCGAAGGTCGGCGTTCGGTCTGACACCGGGCCGGCGAAACACACGAAACATGTAACAACTTGGTATAGCCCAATTCTGGACATATCTGGCCTATCATCGACGCTGTAGGGTTCGATCGCCGTTGACGGGACAGTTAAGACACGATCCGGTACCAACCGCGTTCCGGCTGGTTTCCGGTCGCGTCGAACGCCGGCTAAGGTCTCGCCATCGGTGACCCCCGTCACTACGTTGTCCGTACCCAAAGGACGAGGTGAAGCACCCATGCGTGCACCCAGGCCGAAGGCCGCCATCGCGGCCGTCGCGGTCGCGGCGCTGGCCCTAGCCGGCTGCGCCGAGAGCGAGCGTGACGACTCCGGCGACTCCAGCGATGCCACCCTGGTCTTCGGCGTAGCCGGTGACCCGAAGGTCCTCGACCCCAGCTTCGCGAGCGACGGCGAGTCGCTGCGGGTGGCCCGGCAGATGTTCGAGACCCTGGTCCGTCCCGAGGAGGGCGGTACGGCGATCACACCTGGTCTGGCCGAGAGCTGGACGCCGGACGAAACCGGTACAGTGTGGACGTTCAAGTTGAAGTCCGGCGTCAAGTTCCACGACGGCACCGACTTCAACGCCGAGGCGGTCTGCGTCAACTTCGACCGCTGGTACAACGCGACCGGCCTGATGCAGAGCCCCGACGTCACCGCCTACTGGCAGGACGTGATGGGCGGCTTCGCCAACAACGAGAGCGAAGACCTGCCGGAGAGCCTGTTCAAGTCGTGCACCGTGGTCGACGACACCACCGTGGACCTGGCCTTCACCCGGGTCTCCAGCAAGATCCCGGCGGCCCTGATGCTGCCGTCGTTCTCCATCCACTCGCCGGCCGCGCTGGAGGAGCACAACGCCAGCGACGTGACCGGCAGCGCCGACGACATCTCCTACCCGGCGTACGCGTTGGAGCACCCCACCGGCACCGGGCCGTTCAAGTTCGACAGCTGGGACATCGCCAACAAGACCCTCACCCTGGTCCGCAACGACGACTACGCCGGTGAGAAGGCGAAGGTCAAGACGCTGATCTTCCGGACCATCTCCGACGAGAACGCCCGCAAGCAGGAGCTGCGCAACGGCGGCATCCAGGGCTACGACCTGGTCGGTCCGGCCGACGTGCAGCCGCTCAAGGACGACGGCTTCAACGTGCTCACCCGCCCGGCGTTCAACGTTCTCTACCTGGCGATGAACCAGCAGGGCAACCCGGCACTGGCCGACATCCGGGTCCGGCAGGCGATCGCCCACGCGCTGAACCGTCAGGCGCTGGTCGACTCGAAGATGCCGCCGGGGGCCGAGGTCGCCACCCAGTTCGTTCCGCCGACCATCGAGGGCTGGAATTCCGACGTCACCACCTACGACTACGACGTGGCGAAGGCCAAGGAGCTGCTGGCCGAGGCCGGCCACTCGGACCTGACGCTGCGGTTCCACTACCCGACCGAGGTCACCCGGCCGTACATGCCGAACCCGAAGGACATCTTCGAGCTGCTCGCCGCAGACCTGCGGGAGGCCGGGATCACCGTCGAACCGATCCCGCTGAAGTGGTCGCCGGACTACCTCAACGCCACCACCTCCGGCAACGCGCACGACCTGCACCTGCTCGGCTGGACCGGTGACTACGGCGACGCCTACAACTTCATCGGTACGTTCTTCGACCGGCCCAAGGACGAATGGGGTTACGACAACCCGGAGCTGTTCGCCAAGTTCGCCGAGGCCGACGGTACCGCGGACATCGAGGCCCGCTACGAGCTGTACAAGGGCATCAACGCCGACATCATGGAGTTCCTGCCGGGTGTGCCGATTTCGCACTCCCCGCCGGCGATCGTCTTCGCCGAGGACGTGATCGGGGTGCAGGCCAGTCCGCTCACCGACGAGCGGTTCGCCACCGCCGAGTTCAAGTCCTGATCCACGAGTGATCTAGCGAACGGAACGAGGGCGGGCGTCAGCCGCCACCCGGGCCACCAGTCCGGATGGCGGCGGCGCCCGCCCACGCGACCCTCCACACCCCCTGCCGAGGCACCGTGTTCCGCTTCATCGTCCGACGACTGCTCCAACTCGTACCCACGCTGTTCGGTCTCTCCCTGCTGCTGTTCATCTGGCTGCACCGACTGCCCGGCGGCCCGGAGTCCGCGATCCTCGGTGAGCGCGGCACCCCGGAGATGCGCGCCGCGATCCGCCGCAACCTCGGCCTCGACGAGCCGATCCTGATCCAGTACGGCCGGTTCATGAAGCGGCTGCTGCAGCTCGACCTCGGCACCTCGATCTCCACCAAACGTGAGGTCACCACCGAGTTCCTGCAACGCTTCCCGGGCACCGTGGAGCTGACCGCCGCCGCCATGCTGATCGCGATCGGGGTCGGCATCCCGCTCGGCTACCTGGCCGCCCGCCGGCGCGGCACCCTGCTCGACCACGGATCGGTCGCCGGCTCGCTGATCGGCATCTGCGTCCCGGTCTTCTTCCTGGCGTACGTGCTGAAGGCGATCTTCGCGGTGAACCTCGGCTGGTTCCCGTCCAGCGGCCGGCAGGACCCCCGCATCGACGCCACCCGGGTGACCAACTTCTTCGTCCTGGACGGACTGCTGACCCGGGAGTGGGACGCCTCGCTCAACGCGCTGTGGCACCTGGTGCTGCCAGGGTTGGCGCTGGCCAGCATCCCGCTGGCGATCATCGTCCGGATCACCCGGGCCAGCGTGCTGGAGGTGCTCGGCGAGGACTTCGTCCGTACCGCCCAGGCCAAGGGCCTGACCGGCCGGGTGATCCGCCGCCGGCATGTGCTGCGCAACGCGATGCTGCCGGTGGCCACCAGCATCGGCCTGCTCACCGGCGGGCTGCTCTCCGGTGCGGTGCTCACCGAGACCGTGTTCGCCTTCGGCGGCATCGGTGCGTTCGTCGCCGACGCCATCAGTCAGCGGGACTACCCCGTACTGCAGGGTTTCATCCTGATCATCGCGTTGGTCTACGTGCTGGTGAACCTGCTGGTGGACATCTCCTACACCTTCATCGACCCGAGGGTGCGGGTCCGGTGAGCGGGCGGCTGGTGGGTGCGGGTGAACAGGACTGCGGCGAGCGTGGCCCGCAGCCGCGGACGGAGGCGGCCCGATGAGTGACATCCTGAGCCCGGGACGGAAGAAGGCGAAGCTCGACCGGCTCGCCGAGCTGTCCGCGGCGCACGACGACGAACGCGGTGTCAGCCTCTGGCAGGAGGCGTTCCGCCGGCTGCGCCGCAACCCGGCGGCGATCGTCGGCACCGTCATCCTCGGCGTCTTCCTGCTGGTCGCCCTGGTAGGCCCGTTCCTGGTGCCGTACGACCCGGCGGCGCAGCTGTGGAAGGACGAGATCCGCGAGGCGCAGGCCTTCTACCCGGGCCCGCGTGCGGAGAACTGGTTCGGCGTGGACCATCTCGGCCGTGACGAGTTCAGCCGGATGATCGTCGGTGCCCGGCAGACCCTGCTGGTCGGCGTCGTCGCCACCCTGATCGGGCTGACCGTCGGCACGCTGATCGGTGGCCTCGCAGGTGCCGCCGCCGGCCTCGGCGGACGGTGGGGCCGCTGGGTGGACACCGTACTGATGCGGATCGTCGACATGCTGCTGGCACTGCCCAGCCTGCTGCTGGCGATCAGCATCGCGGCGCTGCTCGGGGCCAGCCTGACCACCGTCATGATCGCGGTCGGCATGGTCTCGGTGCCGATCTTCGCCCGGCTGCTGCGCGGCTCGATGCTCGCCCAGTCGAACAGTGACTACGTCCTCGCCGCCACCTCCCTGGGGGTACGGCGAAGCAAGGTGGCGCTGACGCACATCCTGCCGAACTCGCTCGCCCCGGTGATCGTGCAGTCCACCCTCACCCTGGCCACCGCGATCATCGAGGTGGCCGCGCTGTCGTTCCTGGGGCTCGGCAACCCGGACGCGTCGATCCCGGAATGGGGGGTGATGCTGGCCGACGCGCAGCGCTACCTGGACGCCGCGCCCCGGCTCGCGATCCTGCCCGCGCTGGGCATCATCATCACCGCGTTGGGCTTCACCCTGCTGGGCGAGGCGATGCGCGAAGCCCTCGACCCGAAACTGCGGAAGTGAGCCATGGCGCTGCTCGACGTGGATGAACTGGCGGTCACCTTCGCCCGGCGGGGGCAGCGGACCGTGCACGCGGTCGACGGGGTGTCCTTCTCGGTCGACGCCGGTGAGGTGACCGGGCTGGTCGGCGAGTCCGGCTGCGGCAAGAGCGTCACCTCGTTGGCGATCATGGGGTTGCTGCCGGCCGGCAAGGGCGTGCGGGTCCAGGGCAAGGCCGCCTTCGACGGCACCGACCTGCTGCAGCTCGATCCCCGGGCGATGCGGGACGTACGGGGCCGCGACGTGGCGATGATCTTCCAGGATCCGCTCTCCTCGCTGAACCCGGTGGTGCCGATCGGGGTGCAGGTCACCGAGGTGCTGGTCCGGCACCGGGGAATGCGCGGCGAGGCCGCCCGGCTCGAAGCCGAGCACCTGCTGGACCGGGTCGGCATCCCGGACCCCACCCGCCGGTTGAAGGAGTACCCGCACCAGCTCTCCGGCGGGATGCGGCAGCGGGCGCTGATCGCGATGGCGGTCGCCTGCCAACCCCGGCTGCTGATCGCCGACGAGCCGACGACTGCGCTGGACGTGACGATCCAGGCGCAGATCCTGGAACTGCTCAAGGACCTGGTCCGCGAGTCCGGCACCGCACTGGTGATGATCACCCACGATCTGGGGGTGGTGGCCGGCATGTGCGACACGATCAACGTGCTGTACGGCGGTCGGGTGGTCGAGACGGCCCGGCGACGTCCATTGTTCGCGGCACCGCGTCACCCGTACACGGTGGGTCTGCTCGGCTCGATTCCCCGGCTCGACGCGGGCCACGGTCGGCGACTGCGGCCCATCCCCGGCTCGGTCCGGGACCTGCTGCACTGGCCGGACGGCTGCGCCTTCGCGCCGCGTTGCGCCCGCCAGGTGGACGCCTGCCTCGGCACCCCGCCGCAGCTGCGCCGGGAGCCGGACGGGCACGCTTTCCGCTGCGTCAACCCGCCCGAGACCGACGACACGGGGGAGGCCGCCGGTGAATGAGCCACTGGTCGAGGTCCGCGACCTCAAGGTGCACTTTCCGATCACCCGGGGCGTCCTGCTGGACCGGGTGGTCGGGCACGTCCGAGCGGTCGACGGGGTGGACCTGCGGATCGCCCGGGGCGAGACGTACGGCCTGGTGGGCGAGTCGGGCTGCGGCAAGTCGACGCTCGGCCGGGCCATCCTGCAGCTGACCCCGCCGACCGGCGGCGAGGTGGTCTTCGACGGAGTGACATTGAACCGGCTGCCGGCGGCCAAGCTGCGCACCATGCGCCGGCGCTTCCAGATGATCTTCCAGGACCCGATGTCCAGCCTGGACCCCCGGCAGAACGTCGAGTCGATCCTGGTCGAAGGGCTGCAGGCGCACGGGATCGGCGCCGACCGCACCGAGCGCCGGCGGATCGTCGGCGAGGCGCTCGACGCGGTCGGCCTGCCCCGCTGGGCGCTGTCCCGCTACCCGCACGAGTTCTCCGGCGGCCAGCGTCAGCGGATCGGCATCGCCCGCGCGCTGGTCCTCGGCCCCGAGCTGATCGTCGCCGACGAACCGGTCTCCGCACTGGACGTGTCGATCCAGGCCCAGGTGATCAACCTGCTGGACGAGCTGCAGATCGAACGCGGCCTCACCTACCTGGTGATCGCCCACGACCTGGCGGTGGTCCGCCACATCTCGGACACCATCGGGGTGATGTACCTCGGCGCGCTGGTCGAGGAGGCACCCGGGGACCAGCTCTACCGCGAGCCGCTGCACCCGTACACCCGGGCGTTGCTGTCCGCCGTGCCGGTGCCGGACCCGGAGGTGGAGGACCGGCGGGAACGGATCCTGCTGGCCGGGGACCTGCCGTCGCCGGCGAACCCGCCAGCCGGCTGCCGGTTCCACACCCGGTGCCCGTGGGCGCAGCCGACCCGCTGCGCAGACGAGCGGCCGGTGCTGCGCGAGGTCGGCCCGTCCCGGGTGGCCTGCCACTGGGCCGAGCAGATCGCCGCCGGGTCGCTGCGCCCACACCGGACGACCCCGGAAGCGGTCGCCCCCGCCGGTGCCGGCACTGCGCCGGCCACCGTCTCCGCCCCGCGCGAGCCGCTGCCGTAGCCGTTCGCGCCCCCGCGCGAGCCGCTGCCGTACGGGTTGTCCGCGGTTTCAGCCGTCCGGGCGGTGCAGCAGGCCGACCGCGATGGCGTGTACGGCGTCCAAGCCGGCCGGATCGGCCAGGTCGGCCCGGCCGCCGGTCACCACGTACCACTCCGCCGCGTCCTTGTACTGCACGCGGAGGGTGACCTGGCCGGCGGCGAACTCGGTGCGCAGCGTCAACTCGCCGGTGATCACACCGACCTCTTCGGTCATCACCCCGCCCGGCCCGGCGACGATGTCCCGGGTGCGGCTCAACTCCACCGGCTCGCCCATGGTCAGCTCCTGTCCTCTCATCGGCCACCCGTACCGCCGTCCCGACCGGCCGGTGTCACCAACCGGCCGGTGTCAGGGACCGGTCCGGTGTCAACGACCGGTCGCGGTCACGGACAGGTGGTCAGCATGTCGGCCAGCGCCGCCTTCTCCGGCTCGGTGACCGACAGCTCCCAGTAGTGCTTGACCGTGATCCAGTCCTGGGCGTACTGGCACCAGTAGTCCCGGTTCGGCGGCTTCCACTGCGACGGGTCCTGGTCACCCTTTGCCCGGTTGGTCGACGCGGAAACCGCGATCAACTGCGGGCGGTCCAGGTCGTTGGCGAACTCGCGGCGCTGGTCGTCGTCCCACTCGTCGGCACCGGAGCGCCAGGCGTTGGCCAGCGGGACGATGTGGTCGATGTCGAGGTCACCGGGGTCGGTGAAGGATTCCCCGTCGAACGCGCTGAGCCACTGTCCGCCGACCACGTTGCAGCCGTCGAGTTCGATCGCGGTGCCGTCGCGTTCCAGCACGGTGTCCCGTACGTCGCAGTTGCCGCCGGCGGAGCTCCAGTGTGGGAAGTGGTCCCGGCTGTAGCCCCGCATGGAGCCGGCGGACGCCACGGCGAGCTGGTCGAGCAGCGCGGACGCCTGGTCGGCGGATCCGTCGGCGGACCCGTCCGCCGACCCGCCGGGTGGCGTCGCGGTGGGGGAGCCGAGGGTGATGTCGACGGACCCGCAGCTGGCGGTCGCGACGAGCGCCAGTGCGGCGGCTACCGCGACCGCCGCCCGGCGCGGGTCGAATCGGATGGTCCAGGGACGCTGTCGAAGAGGGGTTCGCACCCGTCCAGCTTGCGGGTGCCGGGCGGTCAGCGCCAGGCACCCGCCGTCCCGGCGTTTCGCCGGAACCATAGTGGATCTTGACCCGGTGCCGCCGGCTCAGCCGGCGCGCCGACTGCGGTTCACCGCGCTGGTCACCGCCCGCACCGAGGCGATCACGATGTTCGAGTCCAGCCCGACACCCCAGACCGTACGGTCGCCGACCTCGCACTCCACGTACGCGGCCGCCTGCGCGTCGCCGCCGGCGGAGAGCGCGTGCTCGTGATAGTCCAGCACCCGCACGCCGACGTTCACCGCCTGCAGCGCGTTGACGTACGCGTCGATCGGGCCGTTGCCCGCCGAGTCCAGGGTGTGCCGGACGCCGTCGACCACGACCACCGAGGTCGCTTCCACCTTGCCGTCGACCGTGCTTGTCGCGTACGACTCCAGGGTCACCGCCGGTTCGGTCCGCTGACCGCCGAGGTACTCGTCGGCGAAGATCTCCCACATCCGCTGCGGCTCGATCTCGCCGCCGGAGTCGTCGGTGACGGCCTGCACCACGCCGGAAAACTCGATCTGCAGCCGCCGGGGCAGGTCCAGGTTGTGTTCCTGGCGCATCACGTACGCCACCCCGCCCTTGCCGGACTGCGAGTTGACCCGGATCACCGCCTCGTAGGTGCGCCCCACGTCACGCGGGTCGATCGGCAGGTACGGCACCCCCCACGAGTGGTCGTCGACCTGGACCCCGGCTGCGTCGGCGTCGACCGCCAGCGCGTCAAAGCCCTTCTTGATGGCATCCTGGTGGGAGCCGGAGAACGCGGTGTAGACCAGGTCCCCGGCGTACGGGTGCCGCTCGTGCACCGGCAACTGGTTGCAGTACTCGACGGTCCGCTTGATCTCGTCGATCTGGCTGAAGTCGATCTGCGGGTCGACACCCTGGCTGAACAGGTTCAGCCCCAGAGTTACCAGGTCGACGTTGCCGGTGCGTTCACCGTTGCCGAACAGGCAGCCCTCGATCCGGTCCGCGCCGGCCAGCAGGCCCAGCTCGGCGGCGGCCACCGCGGTGCCCCGGTCGTTGTGCGGATGCAGCGACAGCACGACGCTCTCCCGCCGCGGCAGCCGCCGGTGCATCCACTCGATCGAGTCGGCGTACACGTTGGGGGTGGCCATCTCGACAGTCGCCGGCAGGTTGATGATCAGCGGCCGGTCCGGGGTCGGCGCGATCACGTCGATGACCGCGCTGCACACCTCCAGCGCGTAGTCCAGCTCGGTGCCGGTGTACGACTCGGGGGAGTACTCGTAGAAGATGTCGGTGTCCGGGGTGTGGATCTCGGCGTACTTCTGGCACAGCCGCGCCCCGGTGGTGGCGATGTTGGTGATCCCGGCCTTGTCCAGGCCGAAGACCACCCGGCGCTGCAGCACCGACGTCGAGTTGTAGAAGTGCACGATGGCCCGCTTCGCGCCGCGCAGCGACTCGAAGGTCCGGTCGATCAGATGCTCCCGGCACTGGGTCAGCACCTGAATCGTGACGTCGTCGGGGATCAGGTCCTGCTCGATCAGCTGCCGGACGAACTCGAAGTCGGTCTGGCTGGCCGCCGGGAACCCGACCTCGATCTCCTTGTAGCCCATCTGCACCAGCAGCTGGAACATCCGGCGTTTGCGGTCCGGCGACATCGGATCGATCAGCGCCTGGTTGCCGTCGCGCAGGTCGACGGCACACCATCGGGGTGGCTGCTCGATGCGCCGGGTGGGCCACTGCCGGTCGGGTACGTCGACGGCGAACTGCTGGTGGTAGGGCTGATAACGCTGGTACGCCATCCGGCTCGGCCGCTGTCGGGCGATCGGATCAGTGGCGGGCTGGTCGGTGGCGATCGGATCGGTGGTGGGCTGGACGTCGACGGACTGGCGTGCTGGGCCGGCGGTTGGCTGTGCCATGGTGCGATCTCCTGGTCTGGGAAGGTCCCGCGCTGTCGCGTCCGCCGACCGGCGGCCGGCACCCCGGTCCGGGCGGCCGGCAGATCCCGGCGGTCAGCCGGTCACGGTGGCCGCGTCGGTCGCGGTGGCCGGGTCGGTCGCGGTGGCCGGGTCGGTACGGCGAAGGCAGCGGCCCGGTTCGGTCAGCTGGGCGGCGCGCTCGCACAGGTGCGGCGAACAATGCCGGAGCGGCTGGACAGCGTGGGCGCGGATGGGGTCAAGGCGGCGCGGGTCAACTCCGCGACGAGGTGCCGGCCTCGGGGGCCTCGTCGCGGCAGCGAAGGAGGAGCGCCTGCCACATGACGGCTCTCACCCTACGTGGTGATCGCGGGTTGGCAAAGCCCGGCCGGAAATCTTAGCCGGTGCCGGTCGTGGATCCGCTGCTCGTCGGCGGGGTGCCGGCCGAGCCCGGCGGCACCCCGGTGGTCACCGGGCCCGGCAGCGTGATCGACGGCGGGGCCGCGCCCGGCTGGCCCGCCAACAGCAGCGTCCCGAGCTCCAGCCGTGCGCCGGTGAGGGTGCCGTCCGGGCGGTAGCAGTAGATGCCCACGTCCAGCGGAGGCTGCAACGAGGTGGTGGTCGACTCCACGGAGAAGCAGGTGCCGTCGGCGCCGTCGAGTGGTTCGGTCACCGACACCGCCAGCGGGGCACGCCGGTCGGCCAGCACCGCCCGCCAGTCGGCGAACAGGTGGTGCAGTCGAGGGTCGAGCGCCGGCTCGACCACTGCGTCCGGGTCGCCCAGCCGGACACAGTACGGCGTCACCGGGTTGGCGGCCGACGGCAGCGCACACCGGAACAGGCCGTCGGCGTTCTGCGCCATCGCGACATCGCCCGTACCGCCCGTACCGCCCGCGCTACCTGGGGCGCCGCCCGGAATGTCCACCCGCCACCCGCCGTCCTCGGCCAGGGTCACCGCCACCGTCCGGTCCGGCCGACCCGGTGTCTGCAACGTGTAGAACGCCGTCATCCGCAGGTCGCTGGCGGCGGCGGCCGCCGCCGCCAACTGTGCCCGTGGCTCGGCCGGCGGGGCGCTCCCCGGCGCCGACGGCGAGTGCTCGCCGCTCGGTGTGCCCTGCGGCGACGTCACCGGATCGGTCGAATCGCAGCCCAGCAGGGACAACGTGACGAACGCCACGCAAGCCAGCGCGGCAGGCGACTTTCGCGACGCTACGGCACCCCGGGAACGCATCCGCCCATTCTGCGTACCCGGTCGGGTTTTGCGGCCGGGCGGCCCACGGACACGCCGATTTCCGTCGCCGGCCCGCCGACGACCTGCGGCCTTACGGTCCGACGGCGGGCCGTCGGCGTGTCGCGAACCGGGCCGGGCCGAACGACCGGCCGCCCCCGACGGACACGGGCGGTGACCGCACCCGGCCGGATCGTGGGAACGGCTGTCTGCGCGGGCTCCGGACGCCGGTACCCTGATGCCGGCAGGTTGGCAGCAGCTGGAGGGGAGTGGACCGCCGTGGCACTGGTGGTGCAGAAGTACGGCGGGTCCTCGGTCGCCGACGCCGAACGCATCAAGCGGGTCGCCGAGCGGATCGTCGCGGCCCGCAAGTCCGGCGACGACGTCGTGGTGGTCGTCTCCGCGATGGGCGACACCACCGACGAGCTGCTCGACCTCGCCGGGCAGATCAGTCCGCTGCCGCCCGGCCGGGAGCTGGACATGCTGCTCACCTCCGGCGAGCGGATCTCGATGGCGTTGCTCGCCATGGCCATCCACAACCTGGGCTACGAGGCCCGGTCCTACACCGGCTCGCAGGCCGGTGTGCTGACCACCTCGGTGCACGGCCGGGCCCGGATCATCGACGTCACCCCGGGCCGGTTGCAGGGCGCCCTGGATGAGGGCTCGGTGGCGATCGTGGCCGGTTTCCAGGGCGTGTCCCAGGACACCAAGGACATCACCACGCTGGGCCGCGGTGGTTCGGACACCACGGCGGTGGCGCTCGCCGCCGCGCTGCAGGCCGACGTCTGCGAGATCTACACCGACGTCGACGGGGTGTTCACCGCCGACCCCCGGATCGTGTCGAACGCCCGGCACATCAAGCAGATCACCTACGAGGAGATGCTGGAGCTGGCCGCCTGCGGGGCGAAGGTGCTGCACCTGCGCAGCGTCGAGTACGCCCGCCGGGCCGGCCTGCCGATCCACGTCCGCTCGTCGTACTCGACCAACACCGGCACCATGGTGACCGGATCGATGGAGGATCTTTCCGTGGAGCAAGCACTCATCACCGGAGTCGCCCACGACCGGAGCGAGGCGAAGATCACCATCGTCGGCGTTCCCGACGAGCCGGGCGCCGCCGCCCGCATCTTCGAGACGGTGGCCAACGCGGAGACCAACATCGACATGATCGTGCAGAACGTGTCGACCGAGGGCACCGGCCGCACCGACGTCTCCTTCACCCTGCCGAAGGCGGACGGCCCGACTGCGATGGCGGCGCTGGGCAAGGAGCAGGAGCGGATCGCCTTCAAGGGCCTGCTCTACGACGACCACGTCGGCAAGGTGTCGCTGATCGGTGCCGGGATGCGTTCGCACCCGGGCGTGGCCGCCAACTTCTTCGCCGCCCTCGCCGACGCCGGCGTCAACATCGAGATGATCTCCACCTCGGAGATCCGGGTCTCGGTCGTCTGCCGGGACACCGACCTGGACGCGGCGGTACGCGCGGTGCACGCCGCCTTCGACCTCGGCGGTACGGAGGAGGCGGTGGTCTACGCAGGCACCGGCCGGTGAGCCCCGGTGCCTGACGCCAGGGCACGCCAGCTGCCCACCCTCGCGGTGCTCGGTGCGACCGGAGCCGTCGGTGCCGTCATGTGCGAACTGCTCACCTCACGGGCCAACGTCTGGGGCGAGATCCGGTTGCTGGCCTCACCCCGCTCCGCAGGACGGCTGGTGCGCTGCCGGGGCGAGGAGCTGCCGGTGCATCAGGTCAGCCCGGAAGCCTTCGACGAGGTCGATGTCGTCATGGTGGACGTGCCGGACGACGTGTCCCGGCAGTGGACACCCGTCGCCACCGGGCGCGGCGCGACCGTGGTGGACAACTCGGGTGCGTTCCGGATGGACCCCGGCGTACCGCTGGTCGTGCCGGAGATCAACGCCGAGCAGGTACGTCGCCGGCCGCGCCGGATCGTCTCCAACGCCAACTGCACCGTCCTGGCCATGATCGTCGCGATCGCCCCGCTGCACCGCGAGTACGGCCTGCGCGAGCTGGTGCTGGCCAGCTACCAGTCGGTCTCCGGCGCCGGGCGGTTCGGCGTGGACCTGCTGCACAGCCAGCTGACCAGGGCGGCCAGCGACCGTACGCTCGGCTCCCGGCCCGGCGACGTACGCCAGGCGGTGGGTGACGACCTCGGCCCGTTCCCGGCCCCGCTGGCGCTCAACGTGGTGCCGTTCACCGGCGAGCTGGCCGACGCCGGATGGTCCACCGAGGAGCTGAAACTCCGCGACGAGTCCCGCAAGATCCTCGGCCTGCCGGATCTGAAGGTCTCGTCCACCTGTGTGCGGGTGCCGGTGGTGACCGGGCACTCGGTCGCCGTACACGCGGTCTTCGGCAGTGAGGTGACCGCGGACGGCGCCCGCGAGGTGCTGCGCAACGCGCCCGGGGTGATCGTGGTTGACGACCCGGCGAACGCCGAGTTCCCGATGCCGATCGACGCGGTCGGCACCGAGCCGTCCTGGGTCGGCCGGATCCGTCGGTCGATGGACGACCCCCGGGCCATCGACTTCTTCGTCACCGGCGACAACCTGCGCAAGGGCTCGGCGCTGAACACCATCCAGATCGCCGAGCTGATCGCCCGGGACCTCGCCAAGCAGCGCTGACGCACCGGGATGGGTCGCCGCATGAGGGGACGAATCGCAAACAGGCCATCAGTGCGGCCACAAAGTAAACCCGGCCCACGAAGGGGCCGGGCGGTCTCCTCAGAGTGTCGCACGGATCGCGGGCCTCTGCAAGAAACTCCAAGGCTCCCGCCAGCTACCAGCCTGCTGGTCGGTGGATGTTCCCCAGCTGCTTCGGCAACTGGGCGCTGGTGAGGTCAGCGGCTGTGATCTGGTACCACCAGTGGCCGCCGGTTCCCCGGTTCGGGTCGTCGCTCAGCGCGCCAGCGGGGCGGTTCCTAGTGGGGTTGATCACTCCGACCGGTATCAGTTCCCTCGCCTGGGCGATGGGGAAGGCGAGGTCGCTGTCGTTGCTGACGACTACAGCGGCGTCGATTCGCTGGTGCAGAAGGTCAAGTAGAAGGTGCGATGCTACGTTGACGTCCGATCCCTTCTCCTCGCGTCGGGCAACCGTGACCATGAACCTGGCGTCGGGCACTGCTCGACCCGTACGGTCCTGCACCATCACCGGCCAGGCGGCGGTTGTCAGGATCGGTTTCCCTAGCTTGCCCTCGACGGCGAGCGGAGCCCGGGCGACCCGGTTGACATATCTTCCCAGTTCGATCTCGTCCACCGCGTTCGCTGTTCGGAGTGCACGCAGGTAGATGTTCTGGTCTCGGGCTCCGTCTGGATTGGTGGCTCCGTCGATGCGCGCTGTGCAATACACGATCCGGGCCGGTCGAGCGCCGCCCCAGTGCGAGTGCCTAGCGACCGTGGCCTCAGCGAGCCGTCGTAGGTCCAGCCAGCGCCAACCAGCTTGTCCTGAACCTCCAACTATCCCTCGTCCTCCATAGTAGAGGTTGAATCCATCGATGTAGACGCCTACGCGGTATGGCCCTGCAGGGGGGTCATTAGCTGCTCCATCGTGACCGACGGTCGACGGGTCGCGGGACAAGCTTGCACTGGGGGCTTCGGAGAGAAGCCGTGGGTACGGTAAGCGGACGTCTACGCGTCGCTGACGAGCGCTCTGATCTGCTGCAAGATCCGTCGCGGATCATCTTGGGCGAGGCTGCGTAGGGATTTGTCCCCGGCGGCTGACGGGTTGAGCACGGCGCTGACGACGGCCGCGATCGGCGTTCCCAGGCGATAGATGCGAGCTTCGGCCCATTGCGCGGTGGGCAGTTCGGCGGGAAGGTGCCCCATGCCGTGCGCGGCCAGGTCGTCGCTGATGGCTGCGCAGATGCCAGTTGAGAGGCGTCCAGCGCCACGGATGTCGCGCAGGACCGCCATCTGTATCAGATGAAGGCCTCCGGACTCTTCTACGGCGTCGCGCAGCTCATCGTAGGTGCTCGTCACGATGTAAACTTATTCCAAGGAAAAATCTACGTCAAGGATAATTCTGTGGTTTTCCAGCGAAGTGTGCCAGCTCAGGGCCGGCTGATTCTGGTGACAGACACGCGAAGGGCCATGTCGATGTGATCGACATGGCCCTTGACCTGGTCGGGGTGGCCGGATTTGAACCGACGACCTCTTCGTCCCGAATGCGGAGTGCGACATAGCATGACCATGGGCATATTGTCAAGTCGACCAGGTTGCGAGTCATCGGCTGTCAAGCGTTGTCAGCGATTGCCATCCGTTTTGCTGACTCCTTGCTGACGAACCCCGCGCCAGGAGCGCGGTGGGGGATGAGATGGCCCCCGCGCTGCGCGCGGTGCAGTGGGCGGTGGCCTGGTCGGGCTGGCGGGGCCGGGTCGTGGGTGCAGTGGCCGCCGGGGCGAGGGTGGCCGCGCGCAGCGCGGGGGCCATCTCAACGGCCGGCCCGTGGCGGACCCACACGTACGGTCGTCCGGTGTCGGGATGCCGTGACGGTGGACGCCTCACCCGCGACATGCTCTGGACCCGACAAGCCCTCGCCGCACTTCTACAGGCTTAAGGGCTCGACGTACCCCCAGCACCCGACGAGGACGACGCCGACCTTTGATCGGGGGAGCACGGTGAGCAGCTACCTGCCGATGCGCTTCAGCGCCACGAGACGCGACACTTCAGCCTGCGGCGGCATAAAGTCGTTTCCCGTTATCCTTCCAATCTCGCGCCAATGAAACGTCGTCTCAAGGGGTTCCAACCGGCTCGACTCCCCAACCGCCAGTACTGCAGTTCTGAAGGACAGCGAAGGGAGAACCCGAAGTAGGGACTCCGTAACCGCGTTCGGTAGGTTTCCGATCAGGACGTCGAACCTGATGTTCTGGACGATATCCAGCGCATCTCCCTGAATTATTCGTGCAGCCGGGACATTTTTTCGCAAATACTGAAGGAGCTTCTTGTCAAGCTCCACAACCGTAAGACTTCGGCACTTCGGGAGACTTCGAGCGACAGTTCCCGCGCCCGCCCCCAGTTCTACGACATCATCCGTTAAGCGAATTTCGGCGGCGTCGATGAGCAGTGAGAGTTTTTGTGGCGAAATGAGAAAGTGTTGTTCGAGTGATGGGTCGGCAACAAAGGCCAGCTCATCGTCACCACCGTTCGCATGAGTTGCCATCATGTGAATCCGTCCTCCAAAGTGCGACCCAAATCTTCTATGGCGTCGGCCGTTGCTACTGGAACGCGCTTACGAAACCGTAGGCTTTCTGCGGATCTCCCGATAAGGACAGCCGTGCGTGTTGATGCTACTTCTTCAGCAAGCGGAGCCAGGCCTCGGATTGTCTCATCTACGTCCCTCCAAAGCGCTACATCGATTTGCGCTTGCAAGAGATACGCTCTATGTAGATATTGACTCCGCGTTTCCGTCGACGGTGTCGCTTCGACGGATCGCTCAAACAGTGGTAGTGCCTCGTTAAACTTGCCGAGATCTCGAAGGGCCATCGCCTCGTGCCAGGCCATCTCTCGATCGTCAATCCACCATGCCCACGAGGGATCACGCTCGCTAACGCCTTCAAGATAGAGCGACCTAGCCTCCTGGAAGATGCGCAGAGAGGACGCATCGCCGCCTTGAGCAAGCGCTCTCGCCTTCCTCGTCAGGAATAGGGCACGCAATCTAGGCGAGAGTCGATCGTCGCTCTCCAGAACCGACTGCGCGATGCGAAGAGCTTCGCGCGGTCTGCCCATCGCTCCAGCATGCATGCTGGCGTTCTGGAGCGTGAGTAGCTCGACGGCTCTGTCACCAGCGAGGCGAGTGAAATAAAGAGACTCTTGGTTCATTCGCCGCGCTAAGTCGTGTTGCTCGGCATCATACGCCAGCCACCCGATTACCTCGGCCAGCTCGCCAGCGCTTGCATAGAGGTCTCGTTCGATATTTGGATGAAATGCGCCCGCACTGAGTCGGGAGTGAAGCGATCGAAAGAATCGAGTTGACAACCTAACAAGATCCCCGCCGCCGAAACGATTGTCAAGCGCTACGATCTCTCGGATGTGTTCTCTGATCGACTGAAGATACACCTCGTCCGCAACTTCTCGGGGGTCGTCAGTGACCAACGGTGTTGGCCGGTCACTGGGCCGGATTTGCTGTACGGGCGTGCTTACCTTGTTGTCGACGGTCGGTCGGAAACCGAGTTGTTCCTCGGTTGCCCGGAAGAGATTGCAGTAACGCCTCCTGTAGAGAGGAATCGGCATCGCGGCTCCGCGCTCATGACGGCGAACCATCTCGGCGGTGATGCCGATTGTTCGTGCGACTTCATCCTGCGTCAGTCCCGCCCTTGATCGATATTCAGCCAAGCGCGGTTGAAACTCACGGCGTCGTGGTCTTGCCATTCGACTTCCCTGACCTAATCCGCGAGTCGGCTAGTTGGGGTTTCGAGGGGGGTTAATCGAGGGGTTTGTTGCTGGGTTTCTTGCTCTGGGAAAGGTTCGCCTCACCTGTTTTCCTTTCTATAGGCAGGGCGCAGGCCCCCGCTGAGCAACGGAGGGATTGCCCGATGTTGGCCAATCACGGGTCAGGATGTTTGTCAGCGGAGACCACGGATGACAGTTTTGACGGTCGCCTGCGACACCCCGGCAGCATCTGCGATCTCGGGCACGGTGTGCTCAGTCGAGCGGCGCACGTTCCTGATGAGGTCATCTCGCTGCGCGCGGATGTCGTCCAAGGTCTCAGCTGCTGCACGCACGCGCTCAGCAGCCGCACGGAGGTCTTCAAGTGTCGGCATGCTGGCCAGTTTACCCCGGTAGCCGGCTATCAAGGAAGGCGGCTTGACGGCTACCCGGCTAGCCGGGTAGCGTCCCATCCATGCAAGCGGCCCCGACAGGGCTCCTACCCCCTGTCGAGGCCAGTGCACCTAGTCCGTCCCAGTGCGAGGGAGAAGAAGATGCAGGTCAAGGGTAGCGCCAGTGTCGGAGTCGGTCACGGTCGAGTGCTGACGGGGGATGCGGCGGTGGCTGAGATGGCTGGTGAGGTTGCTGGCTTGTCGGGTCGGCGTGCGGCTGGTTCTGCTGTGGAGGCTGCCCGGTTGTCGGAGTTGTCGACGGCCGCGCTGGTGGCGCTGGCGAAGGGCGGGAGTCGGGAGGCATTCGACCCGCTGTACCGGCGGTACTCGGGTGAGATTCTGCGGTACGTCCTGCGGAAGGTCGACGGGAACCGGCCGCTGGCTGAGGACATCGCCGGGCAGACGTGGGTCACCGCGATGGCGAACATCGCCCAGCTTGACGCCCGTGACGGGGATGACCGGGCGTTCGTTCGGTGGCTGTACGGCATCACGAAGCGGTCCAGCATGCGGGGCACCGCTTACGCATGGCGGGAGCGTGCCAGCAGCGACTACATGAGCTTCTGGGCTGAGGACGCGTGTCGGTTCAGCACCCTCGGAGAGTCGACTTCCGTTGATGATCGGCCGCAGCTCCAACGGATGCGGGACGCGGTGGCGTCGGCGTTGGAGACGCTGCCCCGGAGGCAATACGAGGTCGCTCGGATGCGGCTGGATGGGTTGACGGTCGAGGAGATCGCTGATCGGCTGAGTCTGGACGTCAGCCAGGTGCGGACGGCGTGGGAGAACGCCTTCGGCAACGTGCGTCGCATGTTGGCTCCGTCTGTTGACGCGGTGGTAGCCGGGGAGTGTCGGCCGATCGTGCGGAGCACGAAGCGGATGACGCTGCCGGCGAAGTTCGACCGGGAGGGCTTCCGGGCTGCGGCGGCGTCACTGCCGCCGGTCGCGCGTCGGATCGCGCTGTTGAAGCTGGAGCGCCACTCGAACGCGGAGATCGCCGAAATCCTCGGATGCCCGGTGAACACCGTCAAGTTCGCCTGGCACCGCGCCTGTCTGGCGTTCGCGGAGCATGGCTTGATGGCCAAGGCCGCGCCTGTCGTCGAGCCGGTGACCGAAGTAGCGCCGGAGGACGCGCTTCGCGCGGCTGTCGAAGCGCTGCCGACCGCGACGAAGCGCATCGTGCAGCTGCGGCTGGACGGGTTGACCCACGCCGCGATCGCTGAGGCCATCGGACGCACCGCCGGCACGGTCGGCGCGACCTTGTGGCGCGCTCGCCGCATCCTCGCCGGACAGGGGTTCGCCCTCGCGGTCTAACACGCGCGTCAAGGTCGGCGGTTTCGCTGCATGAGGGCCGGCAGATGACACCAGGTTTGTCGGCACCGTGCGGCATCGGTTCCTTGAAAACTCCACAGTGAACGTTTCCCGTCGCGGCGGTGACACCCCACTTTTCCTGTACTCCGGCCAGTAGGTAGGGCTACCGGACTCCACCCGGTCCGCTCCCTACGCCCACCCGTGTGCCGGGCAGCGCCCGGACTTGAGCGCGGACGGACCCGGACCGAACCGGGTCCGTCCGCCGGTCCTGACGCCACCTCGAACCCCGTTCCTACGCGCTCGTTGGGAGTGATCTCGTGACAACCATCTTGCCCTCTGACCGGCGCTCGCCGGACCCACCACGTACCCACTCGGACGGATCTTCGGAACCGGGTCTACGACACCCCGGACATGCTGAAACGCTTGCGGGGGGCATCGCGGCCGGACCTGATCTGACACCACCCTGTTTCAGCCGGTCCGACACCCGGACGCACCCCGGACCCGCCGGTCTGGATGGCGGTCCCGCTGGTCACGGCTCGGATGGTGAACCGGTCCACATCCGGACCACGGGTGAGCCGGGCGAGTCCAGCGAGTCCGCCCGTCGAATCCTGCTGACCCCGGCGTCGCAGATCCGGATGCGGCCGGTCGCGTGGACGTGGACCGACCGGATCCCGTCCGGCGCGCTCACCGTGATCCCCGGACGGGAAGGCATCGGCAAGTCGCTCACCCTGGCCTGGTTGACCGCGCAGATCACCCGAGGCGTGTTACCTGGCCGGCACCACGGCACCCCCCGCCCGGTCATCTACGCCGCGACCGAAGACTCCTGGTCGCACACGATCGGCCCACGGCTGTACGCGGCCGGTGCGGACCTCGACCTGGTGTACCGGGTCGACGTGCAACACGATGGCGGTTTCGACGCGCTGACGCTGCCTCGTGACTGCGCCGGCCTCGGAAGGGAGATCCAGCGTCTCGGCGTAGCTCTGCTGGCCGCCGATCCGCTGCTGTCGCTGATCCACTCCGCGATCGACACCCACCGGGACCGAGACCTACGGACCGCGCTGGAACCGCTCGTGAACATGGCCGATCGCACCGGCTGCGCTGTCGTCGGGCTGGCGCACTTCAACAAGTCCGCCAGCCCGGACGCGCTGAACCTGATCACCGGGTCACGAGCGTTCTCCGCCGTGGCGCGCGCGGTCATCGCGATCGCCCGTGACGACGAGGCCGGCGACGGGTCGTGCGTCATGTCACAGGCGAAGAACAACCTCGGCAGGCTCGACCTGCCGTCGCTGCGGTACCTGGTCGAATCGGTGGAGATCCCCACCGACGAAGGTCCGGCCTACGTCGGGAAGCTCACCATCACCGGCGAATCTGACCGGTCTGTCGCTGACATCCTCGGAGACGGCGCGACCGGCGACGGCGACGACCGAGGCGAACGCGACGAAGCCGCCGCCTGGCTCACCGCCTGGCTCACCGAACAGGGCGGCGAAGCGGCCCGAGCCGACGTGCTCAAGGCGGCGCGGGCCGAGGGCATCGCTGAGCGGACCCTGCGCCGTGCGAAGACTCGCGCCGGAGTCACCGTCACCCGGCAAGGCTTCCCTGCCCGAACCCTCTGGCAACTTACCGTCCGTGATGGCCGGTCGGCAGTCCGGCCACAGTCCGGCCAGTCCGGCCACGGTTCGGAAGCTGGCCGGACTGGCCGGACTGTGGCCCCACTGGCCGGACAGACCGAAATCCCTCACGTTCCGTCACCAGGTTGGACGTACCCCGGTGCCAGCGCCACCACTGCCCGGCCGTAGCCGGCCACCCGCCGGCCTGGTTCATCGCGGCTCCTAGGTCTAGGGAGGCCTGGCCCTAGACCTAGGAGCACCCCTAGAAGTCCGTCCGGGCGGTGACCAGCGGTCTAGCCGTCTAGGACCACAGCCGGCCGGCTCTCGAACCACCAGCCAGGCCGCTACGGCCGGGACCGCTCCACTCCTAGCCAACCTCGCCGGTCGCGGCCTACCCGCAACCGGTCGCGGTGGCGCGACCCGCCCCGCGACCTACCCCACCAGCACCAACCCGCCCCGGTCGCGGGTCGCGCCACCCATCACGCACAGCCAGAAACCCGCCCTACGACACCCGCAAAGCCAGTCAACAACGCGACCGCGACCCACCGGCAACACCTCGAAGACCCGCTGAAACATCTCCGCATCTCCGCACAACCAGCCATCTACCAGCGGAAACACCCTGCGGAGAAGACCACCACCAACAACCATCGATCTCCGCATCTCCGCACCGGTTGCGGAGATGGCCCCCCGATGCGGAGATCCCACCCCACCGGCCGGGGAGATCTCCGCACACGTCTCCCCAGCTCACAGCCGTGTTTGCGGAGATGCGGAGATGCGGAGATGTTTCAGCCCTCCTGAACCCAGCACGACCACCAACCAGACCCCACCCGCTAACCCGCCGGAGGAACCCGCCGTGAGCACCGTCATCCCCTTCCCGCAGCGACCACACCCCACCGCCGACGACACCGAGACCGGCAACACCCCGCCCGCGACGATCGGCCGCGCCGTCTACACCGTCGCTGAGACCGCCGAACTCCTGTCCCTATCCCTCGGAAGCACCTACGCCCTGATCCGCTCCGGCGAGATCCCCGCGAAGAAGGCCGGTGGCCGGTGGCTCATCCCGAAGCGCCGGCTACACCAGTGGCTCGACCAGCTCCCCGACGCCACCACCGACGACGTAGCCGCCGAACTCGACCGCATCGAACGCACCGAACAACGCCGCAACCGCCAGCCCGGCTGACAACAACCAGTAACCGGCTCGGTTGGCGTGCGCACCGTGCGTCCGGTGCGCACGCCAGCCACCGACCCCTCATAGAAGACGGTACGCATGCCAACCGCACACCCGATGTGCGCACCGTGCGCACACCAACAAGGCGCACGGACAGTCATCTCCCGAGATTCTTAACCACCTCCTGATGCCGCTAGACCTAGCCCCACCACCAGCTAGACCTAGCGGCACCGCTAGCGGCCCACACCCCGCACCACCAGGCGTCTAGCCACCTATCCCCACCGCCGGCCACCGGCGCGGCCAACCGCCATGCGACCGCTCCCGACTCTCTCAGCCACGGATAGGCCGTCACCGGGCGACGCCTCACCACCCGGCCAGCAAGACACGCTCCGTGATCAAACCGGGCAGCTGAACCGACCTAGCAAAGCCGCGATCGCTAGCACCCCACCCTGCTAGCGCTAGCAGACGCGCTAGCAGCAAAACATGAACCCCACCAGGGGCCTAGTAGCTAGCAGCCCACCAGCGCAAACACCCCAACACCCCCCGCAACCCAGGTTTCACACCCCCGCCACGCCCCTAGCTAGCCCGCCAACCTACCCCACCAGTCATCACCGTAAGTAACAACGATCATGAGGAGTCGACCATCCGTGGGACACATCATCAAGACACCCGCCGGCACCTACCGCGCCAACTGGCGCGACGCCACCGGCAAACAGAAGGCCAAGACCTTCAAGACCCGCAAGCAGGCAGCGAGCTTCCTCGCCGACACCGAATCCACCATCACCCGAGGCACCTACGTCGACCCACACGCCGGACGGCTCCTGTTCGAGGTCTACGCGGCCAAGTGGGCTGCCGGCCGCAACGACGAGGCTATGACCATCGCGCGGGACACCTCAGTGATGCGGTCCCGCGTGTTACCCCGGTGGGGTGCGGTCCCGATCGGCAGGATCAGCCACTCCGACGTTCAGCAGTGGGCCAGCGAGCTGGGCCAGCGGCTTGCCCCCGCGACCGTGCGGGAGTGCTGTCGCCTGCTGCGCGTCGTCCTGGCGCTCGCCGTGCGAGACCGGATCATCGGGGAGAACCCCGCCGAAGGTGTCCGGCTGCCGAAGCGTCGGCGCACGGATGCGGATGAACAGGTCATCACGCGCGAGGAGTTCGCCGCCTTGCTGCCTGAGATCCCCGAGCGCTACCGCGCCCTGGTCGCGCTGGCCGGCGGTACCGGGCTGCGCTGGGGTGAGTGCGTCGGTCTGACGTGGGATGCGATCGATCTCGACAAGGCCATGGTCAAGGTGGGCCGGGTCGGTGTCGAGGTGGCCGGCAGCGTGAGCTTCAAGCCCTACCCGAAGTCGCGGGCGGGCCGCCGGACCGTACCCCTTCCACCGTTCGTCGTCCGAGCGCTGCGGAAGCACCGGGAGGTTGTTCCCGTGGGCCAGTTCGGCGAGGTGTTCACGAACGAGGCGGGCGGTTCCATGCGCCGCACCGTGTTCCGGGCGTGGATCTGGCGACCGGCGCTCGTACGGGCCGGTCTCCTCGGCAGGGTCGTTCAGGCCGGCCCACGGACCTGGCTCGCCACCTGGCGCGACAAGGACGGTAACGAGGTAACCGAGGAAGCTCCGAACCGGCGCGTGGCGCGCGCTCGCGTCTCCCGCCGGGCGCAAGGCGGTCTGCGCTTCCACGACCTTCGACACTCGTTCGCGTCCTGGCTCGTCAGCGACGGCGTACCGCTCAACGACGTTGCCCGGGTCATGGGCCACGAGCAGATCTCGACCACGCTCGACCGGTACACGCACGCCTTCGAGGCCGGCGTGGACGGCGTACGGAGGTCGCTCGCTGACTTTCCGCTGACTTCTGACGACGAGGAAGGCCAGGAAGACTGACCAGTAGCGGCGTGCGTCGATGAGCTAGACCGTGGTCACAACGGCAAAGGGCCAGGTGAGATGCTGTCTCACCTGGCCCTTTGCCGTTGGTCGGGGTGGCCGGATTTGAACCGACGACCTCTTCGTCCCGAACGAAGCGCGCTACCAAACTGCGCCACACCCCGAGGTCCGCTGGGCAATACTAGCCCACCGGCCCGGCAGGGCAAATCCGGTATCCCCGGTGCGCCGCCGCCGGCCCACGGGCGGCGCACCACCGGGCCGCCGGCTGATGCAGGCTGACCTGCGTCGACGTTCGGTCGACGTTCGGTCAGCGGGCGATCAACGTCAGCAAGGTGGCCTCCGGCGGGCAGGCGAACCGGACCGGCGCGGTCGGGTGGGTGCCCAGCCCGGCCGAGACGTGCAGCCACGAGTCGGTGCCCGGCCATCGGTGCAGGCCCTTGGCCATCGACCGGGGCAGGTCGCAGTTGGTGACCAGGGCGCCGACGAACGGCATGCAGACCTGCCCGCCGTGGGTGTGCCCGGCGAGCAGCAGATCGAGCCCGTCGGCGGCCATCTCGTCCAGCACCCGGGGCTCGGGGGAGTGGGTCAGGCCGAGACTCAGGTCGGCCTCCGGCGAAGGCCGACCGGCGACGGCGGTGTAGTCGTCGCGTTCGATGTGCGGGTCGTCGACGCCGGCCGCGTCGATCAGCCGGCCGCCGGCCTTGAACGACGCCCGGCGGTTGTTCAGATCGTGCCAGCCGGCGCCGACCAGCACCTCGCGCAGCTCCTCGAACGGCAGGTCCGGGCCGGGCCGGTAGTCCCGCTCGGGCAGCAGGTAGCCCAGCGGGTTCTTCCATACCGGGCCGGTGTAGTCGTTGGAGCCGAAGACGAACGCGCCGGGCAGGTCCAGCAACGGCTGCAGGGCCCGCAGCGCGCCCGGTACGGCGTCCGGGTGGGCCAGGTTGTCGCCGGTGACCACGACCAGGTCCGGGTCCAACCCGGCCAGCGCTGCCACCCAGGCCTGTTTGCGTCGCTGGTCGGGCATCATGTGCATGTCCGACAAGTGCAGGATGCGCAGCGGTTCCGCGTCCGGCGCGAGCACCGGCACGTCGAACCGGCGCAGGGTGAACATGTTGCGCTCGATGAGTGAGGCGTACGCCAGGGTGGCGGCGCCGAGTGCTGCGGTGCCGGCGGCGAGCCGGAATACGGTGCGCTTTCGCATGCCGACCAGGGTAGTTTGGCCACTCATGAGCACCGTGAAGGACCGCCTGACCGCTGACATGCGGGCCGCGTTGAAGGCCCGGGACGAGCTGACCACGTCCACCCTGCGGATGGCGCTGGCCGCGATCGGCAACGCCGAGGTCGCCGGCAAGGCCAAGCGGGAACTCTCCGACGAGGAGGCGTTGGCCGTGTTGACCAAGGAGGCGAAGAAGCGCCGGGAGGCGGCTGCGGCGTTCGCCGATGCCGGCCGGGTCGACCAGGCCGCCAAGGAGCGGGCCGAGGGCGAGGTGCTGGACCGCTACCTGCCGCGTCAGCTGGACGACGCCGCGCTGACCGAGATCGTCAGCCGGGCGCTGGCCGAGGGTGGGTTCACCGGCAAGGCGCAGATGGGCCCGGCCATGAAGGCGGCCCAGGCCGCGGTGGCCGGCCAGGCCGAGGGTGGCCGGGTGGCAGCCGAGGTACGCCGTCAGCTCGGACTGTGAGCGTCGGCTGACGCTGTACTGATGCACGATCCGATGCGCATCATCTGATGCCCGCCCGGCGTGTCGCGTCGATGGGACGCATCTGATCATCAATTAACGAAAAGGGGGCGGGCACCGGTGATCGGTGCCCGCCCCCGCCATTCGTGACCGTCGGTCAGTCGTCCGGGTTGCCCGGGTTGCCGGGACGCCCCGGCCCGTTGCCGGGACCGTTGCCCGGACCACCGGGACCGTCACCGTCGCCCGGGCTCGGCTGGGCACCCTGGCCGTTGCTGACCCGGATGATCACCACGCCGCCCTTGATGGTGCGGCCGCTCGGGCTGGTGCCGGCGGCGGTGCCGGCCGGGCAGGTGGAGTCGACCGCTCCGGAACGGTCCACCTCGACCTCGAATCCGGCACCGGCCAGTCGGGACCGGGCGTTGTCGATCGACTGGCACTGCACGCCCGGGATGGAGCGCTGCTCGCCGCGGACCAGTTTGCCGCTCGGTGCCTTGAACTGCTGCTTCTCCTTGCCCTTCATCGCGTCCCGCAGCGTCTCGTAGACCGCCGGGTTGACGATGTTGTGCGACATAGTGGCGTTGGTGTCGGCCCAGTCCGGGTCGGCCAGCACCCCGGCGACGGCGAGTTGCTTGGTGGTCACCACCATGGTGGCGGTCTTCTCCGCGTCGGTGGTGCCGGTCTTGCCGGCCACCGGGTGCCCGACGACGCTGCGTACGCCGGACGCCGTACCGCCACGGCACCGGGTGGTGCTGGACCGGTCGCCGACCGGGCAGCGCGCCGCGTCGATCGCGGCGCGGGCCACCTCGGTGGAGACCACCTGCTTGCACTGCGGCTGGGCGATGTCCAGGCTGTTGCCGTCCTGGTCGCGGATCTCCTTCACCGGGATCGGCTTGCAGTACTTGCCGTCGGCGGCGAGGGTGGCGTACGCGTTCGCCATCTCCAGCGGCGTGGTGCTGGAGACGCCGAGGGTGAAGGCGCCCCACTGGTTGGCGCCCTCCGGGTCGGCGGCGAACCGGGCGTCGTTGGAAGCCCGGAAGGTGATGCCGAGGCGCTGCGCCACATCGACGGCGGAGGCCGCGCCGACCCGCTCCTGCAACGGTACGAAGTAGGTGTTGACCGAGGCGCCGAAGGCGCTCCACATGTTGTGTAGGCCGTTCATGCTGGGGCTGGCGTTGCGCGGGCAGTACTTGTTGGTGCCCGCGCAGGCGGCCGGGCTGCCCCGTTCGACGATGTACTTCGACTCGTACGGGCTCTTCGCGTTGATCGGGTACTCCAGCGGGTAGCCCTTCTCCAGGGCCGCCACCAGCGGGAAGATCTTGAACGTCGAGCCGAACTGGTAACCGGTGATGTCACCGCCACCGGTGAGCAGCGGGTTCGTGGTGTTCGGGTAGGTGCCCCGGATGCCCTTGTCGGCCTTCTTCGGGTCGCTGGAGAGCTTGTTCTTCGGGTTGTCCGGGTCGTCGAGCTTGTAGTTGCGGTTGACCGCCATGCCGCGCACGTACCCGGTGCCCGGCTCGACCGCCGCCACCATCAGCGCGTGCTTGCTGCCGGTCTTCAGGGCGTTCTCGACGGCCTTCTTCGCCGCGTCCTGCGTCTGCAGGTCGAGGCTGGTGACGATGTGGTAGCCGCCGCTCTTCAGCCGCCGCTCCCGGTCGTAGCTGGTGGCACCGAACGTCTCCTGCTCCATCCACCAGCGGTAGAAGAAGTCGCAGAAGAAGCCCCAGTGGTTCTTGTTGGCGGCGACGCAGCCGTTCGGCGCGCGCTTGCCGTTGACGACCAGCTCGACGGCCTTGGCCTCGTCGGCCTCCTCCTGGGTGATCGCCCCGGTCTTCACCATGTTGTCGATGACGTAGTTGCGCCGGTCGACGGCCTGCGGGTAACCGCCCGGCGTGGTCGGGTCGAACGCCGTCGGGGCCTTGACCAGGCCGGCGAGCATGGCGGCCTCGTCGATGGTGAGGTCCGCCGGCTGCTTGCTGAAGTAGACCTGGCTGGCCGCGAAGACGCCGTACGCTCCGTTGCCGAACGGGGCGATGTTGAGGTAGCGCTCCAGCACCTCGTCCTTGGTCATCTCCTTGGTGAGCTGCATCGCGTACTTCATCTCGCGCAGCTTCCGGGCGTTGGTGTCCTCGGTGGCGGCGATCACGTCTTCGGGATGGGTCGCCGAGTAGGCGATCGCCAGCCGGACGTACTGCATGGTCAGCGTCGAGGCGCCCTGGGTGGTCTCGCCGGCGCCCTGGTTGGCGACGAAGGCGCGGGCGACGCCCTTGACGTCGACACCGTTGTGTTCGTAGAAGTTGTGGTCCTCGGCCGCGATGATCGCCGCCCGCATGATCGGCGCGACGTCCTTGAGCGGGACGTCGCGGCGGTTCTCGTCGTACATCGCGGCGAGCGTGGTCTTGCCGTCGGCGGCGTACAGGTAGCTGATCTGCGGCGCCCGTTTGACGGTCAGCTCGCTGGGCAGCTTGTCGAAGGTCTCCGCGCCTGCCTTGGCTGCCAGGCCCGACATCGCCACCGCGGGGAACGCGGCAGCGGCGACCACCACGCCGGCCAGCAGCCCGCAGATCAGCAGCGATGCGGCGTTGGTCAGTGGGTTGTGGTCTCGCTTCCGCATCCAGGTCACCCAGTCAGGGTACGTGAGGGACTGAAGAGGTCGCCGTGTGGCGCACCTGTGCATTTCCTGCCGGCTCCGGCCTCGTTGTGCTAAACGCAGAGACCTGTCCGGCGGTTGTGGTCTCCGCCGCCTACTTTCCCCCGGGAAGGTGTGGGTGGCGGGGTTTCCCCGTTTCCGCCTCGGGTACCCCTGCTCGGCAGAGCGCCCGGGAAGGGTGTTGTGTCCGGATAAGTGGATTTCGTCAATAACGTTGCGTAATCACCCAACTACAGAACATGATGGTCCGGCGAGGATCGCACGGCGGCGTGCTGCGGGGGAAAGCAGCGTCAGCCGCCCGGCTTGCCGACTGACTCCACCGGTTGCAAGCGGAAATTGCTAGGGGGGACGTGGAACGATGGGCATGATCGCTGATTGGCCCAGCCTGGCGGCGTGCCAGAGCGGAGACCCGGACGCGTTGTTCGTGCAGGGCGCTGAGCAGAACGTGGCCAAGCGCATCTGCCGGGGTTGCCCGGTCCGGTACGAGTGCCTGGCCGACGCACTCGACAACCGGATCGAATTCGGGGTCTGGGGCGGCATGACCGAGCGGGAACGGCGGGCTCTGCTGCGCCGGCACCCGCAGGTGGCGAGCTGGCGCAAAATGTTCGAAGCAGCCATGCGGGACCGCGAAAAGGTGCTCGTCGCCACCAAGTGATCCGCTGAACCGGGAAGCTGTGCGGGACCAGAGGGAGCCGCGCGGGGTCAGGCTCAGCCGGCGACCGCGTGGCCGATCGTCCGTAGCCCGTCGATGTCGTGCACGTCGGCGGGCTGCGCACGGACGGTCGCCACCGGCACCTGCGGGAACGCGTCGGTGAACATCGCCGCCACCCGGCGCTCCCGCGCCGACTGCTGTGCCACCGCGGCGTGCACCCGCAGCACCTCGGCCGTCGCCGGATGCCCGCCGTCGCGGTCCAGCTCCCGCGCGGCGGTCAGGCTCCGCTCGGCGGACAACCCGGGTACGGCCGGTTCGTGCACCCGGTTGAGCACCAGCCCGGCCAGCGGCATCCGCTCCGCGCCGAGCCGACCGGCGAAGTACGCCGCCTCCCGTACCGCATCCGGCTCCGGCGCCGCGACCAGCAGAAACGCCGTCTCGTCGGCCTGCAGGACCCGGTACGTCTGCTCGGCCCGCTGCCGGAAACCGCCGAACATCGAGTCCAGCGCCGCCACAAAACCGGACAGGTCACTGAGCAACTGGGCCCCGAGGATCTTCTGCACCGCCCGGGAGAACACCCCGAACGACGCGGTCACCAGGCTGAACATACTTCGACCGCCGGCCCGGGCCGGTGCCAGCAGCAGTCGGAGCATCCGGCCGTCCAAAAAGCGCGCCAACCGGGCCGGCGCGTCCAGGAAATCCAGCGCGGACCGCGACGGCGGCGTGTCGACCACGATCAGATCCCACTCGCCACCGGCGTGCAGCTGGCCCAGCTTCTCCATCGCCATGTACTCCTGCGTACCGGCGAAGGTCGAGCTCATGGCCTGGTAGAACGGGTTCGCGAAGATCTCGGCAGCCTTGTCCGGGTCGGTGTGCGCGAGCACCACCTCGTCGAAGGTGCGCTTCATGTCCAGCATCATGGCGTGCAACTCGCCGCCGCTGGCCTCCACCTCGATGCCCTTGACCTGCCGGGGAGTGTTGTCCAGCTCGGTCAGGCCCAGTGACTGCGCCAGCCGGCGGGCCGGGTCGATGGTGAGCACCACGGTGCGCCGGCCGTGCCGCTCGGCGGCGCGCAGCGCCAGGGCCGCCGCGGTCGTCGTCTTGCCCACCCCACCGGCACCGCAGCAGACCACGATCCGTACGCCCGGATCCGCCAGGATCCGGTCGACGTCCAGCGGTGGCGCTGCGTGATCAGGAGGCACCTGTCGAGCGTATCGGGGTCGGCCCAGGATTCGCCGATCAAGTCGCTGTGAGGTCGCTTCCAGCAGCTGGCCCGGTGCCGGTCAGCAACGCTGCGGCCAGCGTGTCCAGGCCCTCGCGGGTGACCCCGTCCGGCAGCAGCGGCAGCCGGACGATCGGCCGGCCCAACTCGACCAGGTCGGTCAGCAGCGAGTCCTCCAGCGCGCGGCGGGTGAGGTGCTCTTGTGCCTCGGCCCGCAGGCCGGTCACCGTCTCCCGGTCGGTCGGCAGCCCGGCTGCGGCCAGCCCGCGCCGCAGCTGCGTCTGAGCGACCGGCCCGTCGGCGAGCAACGGCGGCCGGGCCGAGTTGACGATCACATTGCCCACCGGGATGCCCAGCGCCGTCAGGTCGGCGACCGCGTCGAGGGTCTCCTGTACCGGCATCTCCTCCAACAGGGTCACCACGTGCACCGCCGTGATCGGCGAGCGCAGCAGTACCGCGACGCCCTCGCTCTGGGTCTTGATCGGGCCGACCTTGGCCAGCCGGGCAGCCTCGGCGGTCACGTTCAGGAACCGGCCGATCCGCCCGGTGGGCGGTGCGTCGAGCACCACCGCGTCGTAGACCCGCCGCCGGTCCACCATCCTGGTGGTGGCCTCCTTCACCTTGCCGGTGAGCAGGACGTCGCGTAGCCCGGGAGCGATGGTGGTGGCGAAGTCGATGGCACCCAGGCGCCGCAGCGCCCGCCCGGCCGCGCCCAGCTTGTAGAACATGTCGAGGTACTCCAGCAGCGCCTCCTCCGGGTCCACCGCCAGGGCGCGGACCTCGCCTCCGGCGGCCGAGGCGGTGATCCGGCGCTCCTGGTACGGCAGCGGCCCGATGTCGAACAGCTGTGCGATGCCCTGGCGGCCCTCCACCTCGGCGAGCAGGGTGCGCTTGCCCGAGCCGGCCAGGGCGAGCGCCAACGCGGCGGCGACACTGGTCTTGCCGGTCCCGCCCTTGCCGGTCACCACATGCAACCGGGACGGCCAGCCGGGTACGGCGGCGACAGGTGACTGCTCGGTGACCCCCACGTCCAACCAGACTAGTGCGCGGCGCGGCTCAGTTGACGTCGCAGACGAACCAGCCGGACTTCTGCACCACCACGAAGCTGAGATCCTGTTCCGCGCTGCGCTCGTCCTCGGTGATCATGCGCACGGTGACCGAGACGACGGCCCGCTCCTCGTCCTGCTCGTCGACGGTCGGCACGTTCCACTCGAACTGCGGGTTGCGGTACGTCGACGAGTAGCCCTCGATCTCCTCCACCTTCTCGATCAGCGCGGACTCGTCCCGGGCCTCCCGGCAGACCAGGTCGGCCGCGGCCGTGACGTCCCGGTCGGTGTACACGGCGTGGAGAAACTCGTCCACGGCGGCGACCGGTTCGGCCGCGCCGCTACCTGTCTCCAGATTGTTGATCACCAGGAACGCCGCGATGCCACCACCACCGCAGAGCAGCAGCACCACACCGAGCACCACCGAGGTGATAAGCAGGCCGCGTCGGCGGCCGGCGGCGGGCGCTGCCGGTGAGCCGGGAGCCGGCGGTACGGGCTGGCCGGGGGGTAACGGCTGTCCCGGTGACACCGGCTGGCCGGGCGGCGGCGGCGCGGGCTGCCCCGGCGGCGGCGGGAACGGCGGGCCACCCGGTGCCGCCGCGAACGGTGCGCCGGCCGGCGGCGGAGCGTACGGCGACCGGTCCGGCGGCGGAGCGAACGGCGGTGCGGGAGGACGCTGCCAGGGCGGCGGCGGGATCGACTGCCCCGGCCCTGTCGGCTGCGCCCCTGTCGGCTGTGCCTCGGTTGGCTGTGCCTCGGTTGGCTGTGCCTCGGTCGGCTGTGCGTCCGGCGCCGGTGGCTGTGCGTCCGGTGGCTGTGCCTCGCCACTGGGCGGTTGCGTCATCCTCATCCTCAGGTTTCAGGTCTCGTCGTCGGCGGACAGTAGCCGCCGCCAGACGGTCAGGGTATCTGGCCGACGCACCCGGCTCACCGTCCCGGCCGTGGCCGTAGGCTGTGGCGGTTGGCGAATCAGAGCTAGGAGCCGTAACGAGATGCAGAAGTGGGAGTACGTCACCGTGCCGCTGCTGGTGCATGCCACCAAGCAGATCCTCGACAACTGGGGTGAGGACGGCTGGGAACTGGTCACCGTGATCCCCGGCCCCAACCCGGACCAGCTGGTGGCGTACCTGAAGCGGCCGAAGTCGTGACCGCCGGCCCGCACGCCCGCCTCACCGAACTGGGGCTGAGCCTGCCGACCGTGGTCCCGCCGGTGGCCGCCTACGTTCCGGCGGTCCGCTCCGGTCAGCACGTCTACGTCTCCGGCCAGCTGCCGATGGCCGACGGAGCGCTGCTCGCCGTCGGCAAGGTGGGCGCCGAGGTGACCCCCGAACAGGGCAGGGAACTTGCCGGTCGGTGTGCACTGAACGCGCTCGCCGCGATCGACGCCCTGGTCGGTCTGGACGCCGTGACCCGGATCGTCAAGGTCACCGGGTTCGTCGCCTCGGCCGCCGGGTTCACCGGCCAGCCCGCCGTGATCAACGGTGCCTCCGAGCTGTTCGGCGAGGTCTTCGGCGACGCCGGCCGGCATGCTCGCAGCGCCGTCGGTGTGGCCGAGCTTCCGCTCGGCGCGCCGGTCGAGGTGGAGGTCGTCGTCGAGGTCTCCTGACCCGGTCCGCGCCGGCCGACGCAGGCCGGCACCCGGGCGGGTTGAAGAAGTCTCGGCGAAGTCACCGCGCGGCCGTACCATCGCAGCCATGACCGCGCACGTCACCACCCCTGCCGCGGCCCTGGCCAGTGATCTGCCGGGCTGGGCGACCCTGGTGCGGGCACCCAATCCCGGGCCGATGACGCTGGACGGCACCAACACCTGGGTGCTGCGTCGACCGGGCGAGCGGTACGGCGTTCTCGTCGACCCGGGTCCGGCCGACGCCGGCCACCTCGACCGGCTGGCGGCGCACGGCCCGTACTCGATGATCCTGGTGACCCACGGGCACCCGGACCACGTCGAGGCGGTGCCGGCGGCCGCCGAGCGGTTCCAGGCCCCGGTCCGCGGCCCGGCCGCCGACGAACGGGGCGGAGCCGCCGACCGCGACGGGGAAGCCCCCGACCAGCGGGCGGTGGAGCCGGCCCGGCTCGGCGACGGGACCGTGCTGGACGTCGCCGGGCTGACCGTCACCGTGCTGGCCACCCCCGGCCACACCGCCGACTCGGCCTGCTTCCTGGTCGCCGGGCCGGACGGGCGGCAGGCCGTGCTGACCGGTGACACCATCCTCGGCCGGGGCACCACCGTGGTCGCCTGGCCCGACGGCGACCTCGGCGACTACCTGGCCAGCCTGCGGCGACTCGCGGCGTACGACCAGGTCACGGCGCTGCCGGGGCACGGCCCGGCGCTGACCGACTGCGCCGCCGCCGCCCGGTTCTACCTGGCCCACCGGCAGGCCCGGCTGGACCAGGTCCGCCAGGTGGTGGCCCGGGGCGTGACCGAACCGGCGGCCGTCGTCGCCGAGGTGTACGCCACCGTCGACCGGGCGCTGTGGCCGGCCGCCGAGTGGTCGGTCCGGGCACAGCTCGCCTACCTGCGCGCCTCGACCGACAGCGTGGCCGGTGACCGGGAATCGACACCGGGGCGGACCGGGTTGGACCGCCAGTGACCTGCCCGGTGTGCGGAACCGTCGCGGTCCCCGGCGCGCGGTTCTGCCACAACTGTGGCGGTGCGCTGCCGGCGGCCGCCTTCCTACCGGCCGCCGAACGCCGGGTGGTCACCGTGCTCTTCGGCGATTTGTCCGACTTCACCTCCTGGTCGGAGGATCTCGACCCGGAACGGGTCGGTGCCGTCACCGACCGGGTGCTCGCCGCCCTGGCCGGGGCGGTCAAGACGTTCGGCGGGCACGTCGACAAGCTGACCGGTGACGGAATCATGGCGGTCTTCGGCGCCCCGGTCGCCCACGAGGACGACGCCGAACGTGCGGTACGGGCCGCGCTCAGCATGCAGCGGGCGGTGCGCCGGGTGCTCGACGACGAGCGTGGCGGCGGTGCTCCGCTCGGCCTGCGGGTCGGCCTGAACACCGGTGACGTGGTCGCCGGCATCCAGGCGGCCATCGAGTACACGGTGATCGGTGACACGGTCAACACCGCCGCACGGCTCGCCGACGCGGCGGCGGTCGGCGCGGTGTACGCCGGGGCCGGCACCGTGACCGGCACCCGGCACGTCGCCGCCTGGCGGCAACTGCGCCCGCTGCGGCTGAAGGGCAAACGCGCCCCGGTCGAGGCGTACGAGCTGCTCGGTCTGCACGACGCGCCCGGCACCCGGTCGGGCATCGGCGACCAGGCCCCGTTCGTCGGGCGGGAGGCCGAGATCGGCCGGCTGGCCGGCCGGCTCACCGAGGTGATCGACCACGGCGACCCTCGGGTGCTGGTGCTCACTGCGGAGGCCGGCATCGGCAAGTCCCGGTTCGCCGTCGAGGTCGAGCGGTACGCCGCCGGCTACGACGTCGGCACCGGGCGGTACGCCGCACCGACCGGCGCACGGGTGCTCTCGGTACGCTGTGCCGCCTTCGGCGAGCGGCGTCGGCTGGCCCCGCTGGCCGACCTGGTGCGGATCGCGGCCGGGCTGCCCCGGGACAGCTCCACCGCGGTCACCCGCCCGGTCGTCGAGGAACGGCTGCGCCGCCTCGGGCAACGACTGGCCCGGGTCCGTCCGGAGCCGCCGCCGCTCTCCGTCGACCTGCTGCTGACCCTGCTCGGGTACGCGGATCCACCGGCCGCCGCGCACCCGTCGTCGGGCCCGGCCGATCTGACCACGGACGCTCCGGTACTCGACGCCGAGGCGATCCCGAGCGCGGTGGCCGACCTGCTCAGCGCCCTGGCCCGGGAGGCGCCGCTGCTGATCGTGGTCGACGACCTGCACGACGCCCTGCCGGACACCGTCGAGGTGCTCGGCGAGACGTTGTCCCGACTCACCGGTCCGGTGCTGGTGCTGCTGCTCGGCCGACCCGAGCTGGTGCGTACCGCCGGGGTGCTGACCGGGGTGGCCGACGCCGAGGTGCACCCGTTGCCGCCGCTGCGCGGGGCCGACGCGGCCCGGCTGCTCACCTCGTACCTCGGCGGTGGGCGGCTGCCGCAACCGGACGTGGACCGGCTGCTGGCCACCGCCCAGGGCAACCCGTTCTACCTGGCCGAGCTGGTCACCCTGCTGATCGAGCGGGGCGCGTTGACCCGGACCGGTCCGTCGGCCGACGCCGACGGCGGCGACAGCGCGGACTGGCGGCTGGCACCCGGGTCGCTGAGCAGCCGGCTGCTCTCCCGGGACCTGGCCGCGGTGCTGGCCGCCCGGATCGACGCGTTGCCGGCCGACGCCCGGTCGGTGCTGCGTGACGCCGCGGTGGTCGGCGACGTGGTGCCGGACGGCACGCTGGAGTCGTTGCGGGACCGGCGGGACGGTCGGCCGGCGGCGGTGGTGGCGGTCGAGCTCGACCGGGCCGTCGAGGAGTTGCTGCAGCGCCGCATGCTGCACCGCACCCGGGTCGGCTTCGCCTTCCCGACCCCGCTGATGCGGGAGGCCGCCTATGCCGGGATCGGCAAGGCCGACCTTGCGGAACGGCACGCGTGCCTGGCCCGGTGGGCGGCCGGGGCCGACGCGCCGGCTGCGGTCGGCACCGGCCCGGCGAGCGGTGGGCCGGGCGGGATGAGTCCGGCGCTGCGGGACGTGTTCGTCGCCGACCACGTCGAACGGGCCGTCGGCCTGGCCGAGGCGGTCGGGCTGCGCCCGGACTCGGCGGCCCGTGCCGTCGGACCGCTGGGGGTCGCGGCGCTGGGCCGGGCGGCCCGCCGGTCGATCGCGGTCGGTGAACCGGAGCTGGCCGTGGAGTACGCCGAACGGGCGTCCGCGCTCGGCGGGGACGCGGTGCCGAAGGCCGACCGGCTGGTCTACGCCCGGGCGCTGCTGCAGACCGGGCGGCCGGCCGAGGCGCTGGCCACCGCCGAGAAGGTGCTCGCCAACGCCGGTGAGGACGCCGCCGCCCGGGCCGGTGCCCTGCTGGTGTCCGGTCGGGCCCACCGGGCGGTGGGCGACGCCGCCCGTGCGGTGGCGGTGTGGCGTGAGGCGTTGCAGGTGGCTACCGACGTAGGGCTGCCCGCCGAGCGGGCGGAGGCGATGCGCCGACTCGGGATGGCCGACTTCCTGGCCGGCCGGCTCAGCCGGGCGAGCAGCCGGTTCGCTGCGGCGTACCAGGTGAACCTGGCAGCTGGCGACCGGCGTGGGCAGGCCTGGTCGTTGCAGAGCCTGGCGTGGGTGACCACGATGCGCGGCGACTTCGCCGGCGCTGACGCGGTGCTGAACCGGGCGGCGCGGCTGTTCGTCGAGCTGGACGACCCGGTGGGGCGGGCCTGGCTGCGGGGCACCACCGCGTTCGCCCGGCTGCTCTCCGGCCGGTTGGCCGACGCCCGCCGGTTGGCCCGGGTGTTCCTGCCGTTCGGCGAGCGGGTGGGGGAGGCGTGGGCGGTCGGCACGCTGCGGGCGGTCGAGGCGTTCGCCGCGGCCGAGTTGGGTGAGCTGGCCGAGGCGGACCAGTCGGCGCGGCGCGCGTACCGGGATTTCGACAGCGCGGCCGACGACTGGGGGCGCGGCTTCGCGTTGCTGGCGCGGGGGGTGGTGGCGCGCGGGCTCGGCCAGTGGGAACACGCCGCCGATCTGCTCTCCGACGCGCTGGCCCAGGGGGAGCGGATCGATCACCCATTGCTGATCGGGATGGCCGGGACGCTGCGCGGCTTCGTCGCCCTGGAGTGCGGTGACGTGGCCGGTGCCGAGCGGTTGGCGCAGTCGGTGCTGACGTCGGTCGAGCCGCACAACCCGTTGGCCGCCGTCCAGGTGGCGCCGCGGGTGCTGCTCGCCTCGGCGCGGCTGGCGGCGGGTGACCCACCGACCGCGGTCGGGCTACTGGCACCGGTCGCGACCGCGGTGGACAGCCCGGCGGTGTTGTTCTCCCGGCGTCAGACGTTGGCCCGGTACGCGGCGGCGTTGCTCGCCGACGGGCAGCCGGGGACGGCGCTGCACTGGGCCCGGCGGGCGCTGGACGCGCCGGCGGAGGACGTCCGCAGCCAGGTGGCCGGGTTCGGTGTGCTGGCCACCGTGCTGGCCGCCAACGGCGAGCGGGTGGCGGCGCGGCAGGCAGCCGACCGGGCGGTCGGTCTCGCGTACGGCACCGAGCAGGTCAGCGAGCGGGCCGCCGCCGACGCGATCAGGTCTGCTGTGGATGACAGTGGCCTGGTCGGTGGGGTGGATCATGGCGGACCCGGGGATGCCGGCCGGGCGGCGCGGTCGCTAGCCTGACCCCCACTGTGCTCCACCGTGGGCGCACTGTGGCCGGAGGAAACCCGATGAAGCTGCCCCGTTCGGTATCCGGGTGGACCGTCGCCGTGTTCGGGGCGATGGCCCTGCTGCTGGGCGCGGTCGGCCTGGCTCAGCCCGACGTCCTGCTCGTACTGCTCGGCTTCGACACGCTGCCCACCGGGGAGCGGGCGGCCGGCGACTACACCCGTACGTTCATGGCGGCGTCGTCGATGGCCTCGTTCAACATGGGCGTCTACTACCTGCTGGCGGCGGTCACCGACTGGCGGCCGTTCTTTCTGTTCTCGGTGATCTTTCGACTGGTCACCACGGTGGTCTTCACCGTGGTCGTGGTCGCCGAGGTGGCTCCGGTGCGGTTCGTCGGGGTGGCGGCCTGGGAAGGGCTGGGCGCGGTGGTGACCGGGGTCGCGTTGCTGGCCGAACGTCGCCGCCGGGTGGGCGTACCGTCGTCCGGCACCGGCCGGTCGGCTGGCGGCGGCTGACCCGGGGGCCCGGGGTCGCCCCGGCTGTCCGGGGTCTTGGGTACCGTTTACCGTGTGAACGACAGACTGCCGAGCGCGCTGCCGTTCCCCACAGTGCCTGGACTGTCAGATTTGTCAGTCTTTGCCAGAGGCGGCTACGCCACCGTCTACCGCGCGGTCCAGGAGTCGGTCGGCCGGGAGGTCGCCGTCAAGGTGGAGAACCGGGCTCTGGACAACGAGCGGGACCAGCGCCGGTTCATGCGGGAGGCGCGTGCCGCCGGGCGGATGTCGTCCCATCCGCACGTGGTGGACCTCTTCGACGTCGGCGTCACCGGGGATCTCCATCCGTACCTGATCATGGAGATGTGCGACGGCTCGTACGCCGACCGGATGCGCACCTCCCCGCTGGACGCCTTCGAGGCACGTGACGTCGGGGTCAAGATCGCTGACGCGCTCGCCGACGCCCACCATCTCGGCGTCCTGCACCGCGACGTCAAACCGGCCAACATCCTCTACTCCCGGTTCAACGAGCCGGCCCTGGCCGACTTCGGCCTGGCCGTGCTGGTCGAGCACCGCGACGCCTCGGTCACCCTGGAGGTGCTGACCCCGGCGTACGCGCCACCCGAGTCGTTCCAGCACCGTCCGCCGTCGGCCGCCGCCGACGTCTACGCGCTCTGCGCCACCCTGTACGCCATCATGCGCGGCAAGCCGCCCCGCTGGGACGACGAGCGCAACCCGAGCCTGGTGGCCCTCCTGGAGATGTTCGACCGGCCGCTGCCGGACCTGCCCGGGGTCAACCCGGCGCTCACCGACGTACTGCGCCAGGGAATGGCGAACGATCCCGCCGCCCGACCTCCGGCGGTCGTGCTACGGGACATGCTGGCGGCGGTGCCGCTCGGTCAGCACTGGAGCCCGGCCGCCCCGCACCGGCCGCCGTTCTCGATCGCCCCGGTCTCCGGCGGGCCACCGACCGGGTCGAACAGCTGGGCCGACCCGACGACCCCGGTGCCGTCCCGGCCGGAGCGCAACGCGTCCTGGAGCGTCCCGGTGCCGCCCCCGCCGGAGCCGGGCCAGGTGCCCGGGCAACGACCCGGCGCGTCGGCTGCCAACCCGCCCGGCCCGCCGCCGTCGGCTGCCGGCCCGCCGGCCGGCCGACCGGGCACCTCGCCCGACAACGCCGTCCGTTCCTGGCTGCGGACCCTTGCCGGCGGGCTCGGCCTGCTGGTGCTGCTCGCGATGACCAGCCTGGGCACCTGGATCGTGGCCAAGGGCTCCGGTCCCACCACGTTTCCCCCGATCACCGGAGCCGACCAGCGGACGACCGGTGCGGTGGCCAGTGAGAGCCCTGCCAGTGACCCCACCGGCGGCGGTCCGGCGGGCGCAGCGCTGCCGAACTGCCACCTGACGCTGCGACCGGAGCTGCGCTGTCCGGACGATCTCGAATGCTTCAACGGCCGGGTGTCGAACTCTCCGCGTACCCTGACCGCGACCGCCTGCACCGGCCGGCACACCTGGGAGACGTTCGCGGTCGGTGAGCTGCCGACCCGGTTGCGGGCTGCGGACCATGCCGCGATCCGGTCCGACCCGGCCGTCGTCGAGGCCTGCGGGGCGGAGAGCTTCCGGCTGTTCACCCTGCGGATGGACGCCAACGACTGGCAGTACGCGGTGCTGCTGCCGGAACCGGCGGACCTCGCCGCCGGTGACCACCAGTACCGGTGCCTGGCGGGCAAGGGGCCCGGTCAACTGTTCGGCCCGACCCTGGCCGCCCGGTAACCGGCATTTGGTGCAAGTCTCGGCTGTCCGGCTATCCGGGTGGTTAGCCTGACCTGGCAGTTGCGCAACCGCCGAGCGGCCGAGGTGACCGATGGAGCAGCCGGAACCGGGGCAGCCGTCCCGGCTCAGCCGGTGTCTCGTGACCGGTGCCAGCCTGGCCGCCGTCGCCACCCTGATCATGGTCGCCTTCACCTGGCCGGCGGTTTACGCCGAGCCGCGCGGCGTACCCGTCGGTCTGGTGGCCGCGCAGCCGGAGTCGACGACGATCGTCGCGGCGCTGGAGCAGGTTCGGCCGCACGAGTTCACCGTCCGTCGGTACGCCGACCGCGACGCGGCGGTGCAGGCGATCCGACACCGCGAGGTGTACGGCGCCGTAGTGGTCGACGGCGGCCCGGAACTGCTGGTCGCCTCCGGCGCCAGCACCATCGCCAGTCAGTTGATCGGCGCGCTTACCGGCGTGCTGAACCCGGCCGGGCAGACCACGGCCGACCGGCCACCGGTCACCGATGTCGTTCCGCTCTCCCCGCACGACGAGCGGGGTGCCGGACTCAGCGCCTTCTTCTTTCCGCTGCTGCTCGGTGGTCTCAAGGGCGGCATCTTCATCGCGATCGGCATCCAGGGCACCGCTCGACGGTTGCTCACCCTGGCCGTTCTCACCGTGATCGCCGGTACGGCGGTCGCGGTGGTCGGTCAGTACGCGTTCCGGATCCTGAGCGGATCCTTTCCGCTCAACGCGGCCGCGAGCGGGTTGACCGTGGCAGCCATCGCGGCAACGGTGATCGGCCTGCGCAACCTGTTCGGGTTGCACGGCGTCGGCGTCGGCACCGTACTGATCATGCTGGTCGGCAGCCCGATCTCCGCGGCAACGCTGCCGGTGGAATTCCTGCCCCGGCCGTGGGGCGCCATCGGCCAGTTCTTTCCACCCGGGGCGTCTGTTTCGTTGATTCGCGGAATCTCGTACTTCCCGGACGCTTCGACCCTGCCGCAGTGGTCGGTGCTCTGCGGCTGGACGTTGGCCGGCTGCCTGCTGGCGCTGCTGACCCGCAACCGCCCGTCGGCCCGGACCCGGTCGACGACTCCACCCAGCACGAAGATCGCCTGATCCGGCCCGGTACGGAGAACACCGGTTGCCGCGCGGCGCAACTCGGCGGTGTCAGGTATTGCCGGGAGCCACTACATTGAGCGAAGCCGGCAATGTGGACGGCTGCCCGACACGCAATCGATCCTGACTGCCGCAGTCGTGAGGTTGCCATGACCGAGAAATCCACCAGGTTCCGCGCATACGTCGACCACCGCACCAGGCAGACGATGACCACGCTGGCGGTCGCCGCCACCATGATCCTGGTCGCTCTCGTCGCCTGTGAGGACAACCAGCCGCCGGACCGGCCGACCGTGCGGGATCTCCGGGAGGCCTCGACCATCAGCGAGCGGACCGAGTTGCGCATCGGCGTCAATGTCGACATTCCGCTGATGTCGTACCGGCGTAACAACGCGTACCACGGGTTCGACATCGAGATCGCCCGCTACATCGCCGACTCCCTCGGCTTCGGCGACAAGAGCATCAGGTGGGTGCCGCTGGACACCGAGGACCGGATCGAGAAGCTGCGCAGCGGCGAGGTCGACATCGTGGTGGCCAGCTTCTCCATCACCGAGGAACGGGAGAAGCGGGTCGGGTTCGCCGGTCCGTACCTGATCACCACACCTGAGGTGCTCGTCGCCACCGAGTACGTCAACGAGATCACCACGATCACCGATCTGAACAGCGAGGAGTACACCGTCTGCGTCGCTGGCGGCTCCACCACCGAGGCGATGCTCAGGGAACGCGGGATCCCGCACCAGCAGGCAAACAATCCGGCGGCCTGTCGGGACGGCATTCTGGCCGGCGAGTTCCAGGCGATGGTCTCCGACGAGACCATCCTCGCCGGACTCCGCTCAGAGAACCCCGACGAACTCGCCATCGTCGACATGCCGTTCGGCGTCGAGGAAGAGCTGGGCATCGGCGTCCCGGTCGAGGATGAGAATCTCCGTGACCTGGTCAGCTACTTCCTGGACAAGAGCTACCAGCGGGACCAGCGGGACGAGGCGAACGCCTGGGAGACGGCGTACAACAACCATCTGGGCCAGTGGCTCGGCGAGGCGAGCCAGCCCCGGCCGGACGGCGCACCCGACCTGGTGGACCACGACGACAAGAACCGGCGGTGACCGCCGCGGAACGCCCGGTCGACGAGGCGGACCGGCGGAACCGGGCGGCGCAGCAGTTCTGGAGCGTGGTGGTCGGCGCCCCGGCGATCATCTCGGTGCTCCGGCTGGTCGTGGAGGCCGGCGGCGAGCTGCAGACCACCCTGCTGCTGGCCGCCAACGTCAACCCGGTGAACCTGGTCGCAGCCTTTGTCAGCACCGCGAGCCGGGTGGTCTCGGGTGCGATGGTGGCCCTCTTCGCGATCAGCGCGGTGCTGACCGTCAGCGTCGACAACGACCAGCGGCGGTGGGCCCGCCCGAAACCGCCGTTGCTGGTCCGCTGGATGCGGGTGGTGCCCGTCTGGTTCCTGATCGTCACCCTGCTGGTCGCGGTGGTGACCTGGAAAATCCTCTATCTGCCGCTGCTGCTGCCGGCGATCGCGGCCACCGCCCAGCTGCTCACCCGCACGGTGGACGAGCGCCGCACGGCCGGGGAACCGCCGGACGACCGCCGGACGACCCGGCTGACCCTGTTCGCCCTGCTGCTGCTCGGCTACTACGGCCTGCTCGCACCGACCCTGGTCGAGGCCGCGACCACCGGCGAGTGGTTCGTGGTGCTGATCCTGGCCGTGCCGCCGCTGCTGGCCCTCGTGGTGACCGGCCCGGTGCTGCCCGGCACGGTGCACCTGCTGGTCGCGTCCGGTCAGCTCACCGTCATGATCGCGCTGGCCTGGACGTCGTACTCGGTGGCCACCGCGCCGGTGCTGCCCAGCACAGTGACCACCATCGAGGTGCCGGGCGGGGAGACCGAGCACATCCGGGGCAGCGTGATCGCGGTCGACGACGCGAGCGTGGCCATTCTGCAGGAACAGGGCGGTGTCCGGTACGTGCCGACCGACGACGTGGAGGCGCAGGTGCTCTGCCCGAGCGAGGCGGATCTAGCGCGCTACCGCCTCTGGGTGCACGGGTTCCATGTCGAGGACTCGCTGCTGCAGGCGTTGGGACGGGAGGTCCGCCCGGTCACCCCGGTGGACGCGGTCTGCCGGGCGACCGCCTCGGTGCGGTGAGCCGACCGTTGCCCGGTCCGGGGCGAATCTGCCGCCGGTCTCCGGGCAGATCCGCCGCCGGGTCACACCCGGGCGCGCCGGGCGAGTCGCTCGGGGTCGAGGATGATGATGCTCTTGCCATCGAGCCGCAGCCAGCCCCGGGAGGCAAAGTCGGCCAGCGCCTTGTTGACCGTCTCCCGGGAGGCCCCGACCAGCTGGGCGATCTCCTCCTGGGTGAGATCGTGGGTCACCCGCAGCACCCCGCCGTCGCGGGTGCCGAACCGGCCGGCCATCTGCAGCAGGTTCTTGGCGACCCGTCCCGGTACGTCGGTGAAGATCAGATCGGCGAGGGCGTCGTTGGTCCGGCGCAGCCGTCGGGCGAGCACCCGCAGCAGCTGCTCGGCGATCTCCGGCCGATTGTTCAGCCAGGGCCGCAGCGCCTGCTTGCGCAGCCGGGCGAGGCGGGTGTCGGTGACGGCGGTCGCGGTGGCGGTACGCGGCCCGGGGTCGAACAGTGACAGCTCGCCGACCATGTCCGACGGGCCCATCACCGCGATCAGGTTCTGCCGCCCGTCGGCCGCCCGTCGGCCGACCTTGATCTTGCCGGTGAGCACGATGTACAGGCTGTCACCCGGCTCACCCTCGTTGAAGACGACCTCGCCCTTGCGGGCCTCGATCGTCTCCATCTCCTTGGCGAGTGCCTCAGCGGCCTCCGGGTCCACGCCCTGGAAGATCCCGCTACGAGCCAGCACCTCGTCCATCGCGCACCTCCGCCTGCGCGGCGTCCGTTCCCCGGCACCCCAGCCGTGACCAGCCGCGCGCAGTCAGTCTAGGTGCACTCCGCCCCTGGCCGGATGCGCACCCTCCGAATCTTGATCCAGGAGCGTAACCCAACAGGGTGGATCCGTCGTTAATATGCGGCACCACGCACGCCGACCGGTCACCGCCGTGCGACCGGCGGACGCCGTATCGTCGACCGGTGTCTCCCGACGTCGCCCGACCATGGTTCACCACCCGCACCGAGGACGGTCGGACCCTGCCGTACGCCTGCTGGGCGCTCACCGAGCCGCTGCTGGCCATCAGTTCCGCCCCGCTCGGCGGCGGGATCGGGCTGCGCTGGTGGGTGATCAACGCGACCGTGCCGATGTCGTACCACCGCGACGACCCCGACACCCACCTCGTCGGTCTGGCCGAGCAGGCTGACCTGCGCGGACCCGGCGTCGGCCTGCTCACCGGGGTGGACGTGTGTCGGATGGTGGCCCGCGACGAGGCCGGCGTGCAGGTGTGGGCGACCGTGGGGCTCGGCACCCCGGTGCTGGCCGCCGCGCCGAGCGCCGCCGGCCCCGCACCGCCGCCGGCCGGGACGATCAACATCGTGGCGGCGCTTCCGGTACGGCTCGGTGAGGCCGCCCTGGTGAACGCGGTCGCCACCATCACCGAGGCGAAGACCCAGGCGCTGGTCGAGCTCGGATTGCGGGCCACCGGCACGGCGACCGACGCGGTGGTGGTGCTCTGCCCGCCCGACGGGCCGGAGCAGCGGTACGGCGGTCCCCGGTCGACGTGGGGCGCGCGGCTCGCCCGGGTGGCGCACGCGGCGGTACGCGGCGGCACTTCCCGGCATGGTGGCGCGGCGGACTCGCAAAGACGGCAGATCGGACACAACGACAAACCAGCCGGACGGTTGTCGTCGCCGGGGACCCCCGGCCGGTAGGGTCACGCCAGTGAGTGACGCCCAGCGTGCCGCCCGGGGGCGCCGGCGGCAGGAGCCCGCCGCAGGCCGACCCGTCCTGTCGATCGTCGTGCTGACCGCCGTTCTGCTCGGTGCGGTGCTGGTCGGCATCGTCGCGCTCGGCGGGATCGACCGGTCCGGATCCGAACCGCAGTGGCAGTCGGCCGCGTCGCCGGCGGTGGCGTCGCCGACCGCCGCTACGTCGCCGGAGCCGCAGGAGATCTCGATGTCGGCCACCGGCGACATCGTGCTCGGCAACGCCCCCGACCGGCTGCCGCCCGACGACGGTGCCGGCTTCTTCGACTCGGTGACCGAGGCCCTCGCCGCCGACCTGGTGATGGGCAACCTGGAGGAGCCGTTGACGGTCGACACCGGCACCGGCAAGTGCGCCCCGGGCGCCGCCCAGTGCCACCAGTTCCGGGCCCCACCCGGGTACGCGGCCCACCTGCGTGACGCCGGGTTCATGCTGCTCAACCAGGCCAACAACCACGGGTACGACTACGGCGAGGCCGGATACCGCAACACCCAGCAGACGCTGGAGGAGCACGGTATGCGGCACACCGGCGCGCTCGACCAGATCACCGTGCTGGACGTCGAGGGGGTCAGCGTCGCGGTGGCCGGCTTCTCCTCGTACTCCCCGCCGAACAACAGTCTGATCAACCTGGACGCCGCGGCGGAGGTGGTCCGGCGCGCCGACGAGCAGGCCGACCTGGTCGTCGTGCAGGTCCACATGGGTGCCGAGGGAGCGGAGATGACCCGGGTCACCCCGGGCACGGAGCTGTTCGCCGGAGAGAACCGTGGCGATCCGATGGCCTTCGGACGGGCGATGATCGACGCCGGGGCGGACCTGATCGTCGGCCACGGCCCGCACGTGCTGCGCGGCATGGAGTTCTACCAGGGCCGGCTGATCGCGTACAGCCTCGGCAACTTCGCCGGTGGCGGCGGCACGTTGAACAACAACGGCCGGCTGGGTTGGGGCGGGGTGCTGAAGGTGACCCTCGACCCGGACGGCGACTGGGTCGACGGTGAGTTCGTCGCCACCTACATGAACGGCAACGGGCTGCCCGTCGTTGACGAGCAACGCCGCGGGCTCGACCTGGTCCGGGAGCTGAGCGGATCGGACTTTCCGCAGACCGGCGCCCAGTTCGACGACGACGGCACCATCTCACCACCGTCTGACTGACCCGCCGACGTAGGCTGGCAGGTGTGACACCGCCAGCCCCCCGAGCCGCGACCGCACCGGCTGCGGCCACCGGAACCGCAGCCACCGGGCCCGTGGCGGCTCGGGCCGTGCGCACCGAGACCGACCTGGGGCGCAAACGTCGTGCCCGGCGGATGGCGAGACTGCTGGCGCAGATCCATCCGGACGCGCACTGCGAGCTCGACCACGACGGTCCGCTGCAGTTGGCGGTCGCCACCATTCTGTCCGCGCAGTGCACCGACAAGCGGGTCAACGAGGTCACCCCGAAGCTGTTCGTCCGCTACCCGACGGCCGCCGACTACGCCGCCGCCGACCGGGCCGAGCTGGAGGAGATGATTCGGCCGACCGGTTTCTTCCGCAACAAGGCCGGCTCGCTGATCCGGCTCGGTCAGGCCTTGACCGAGCGGTACGCGGGCGCGGTACCGCGTCGTCTGCCGCAGCTGGTCGAGCTGCCCGGGATCGGCCGCAAGACCGCGAACGTCATCCTCGGTAACGCGTTCGACGTCCCTGGCATCACCGTCGACACGCACTTTCAACGGCTGGTCCGCCGCTGGGCGTGGACTGATGAGTCCGATCCGGTGAAGATCGAACACGCGGTCGGCGCGTTGATCGAGCGCCGGGACTGGACGATGCTGTCCCACCGGGTGATCTTCCACGGCCGACGGGTCTGCCACGCCCGTAGACCGGCCTGCGGCGCGTGTACGCTCGCCCCGCTCTGCCCGGCGTACGGCACCGGTCCGACCGCTTCGGCCGAGGCGGTGAAGCTGCTCAAGGGCCCCCGCGCGAGGGAGCTGGCCGAGCAGGCCGGAATCCCCGCCGACCTGGTGCCGGCGGCGGCCGTCGCCGCCGAGGTGCCATGAGCGCCGGCCGCCCGTCGGGGCCCGGCCGGTGGCTGGGGCTTGGCCGCTGCCTCGGGCCGGGGTCCTGGTTCGCCGCCGCCCTGGTGCCGTTGCTGCTGGTGGCGTCCGGTTGCGCCACCGGCCCGGGTGCCGCGGGCGACGCTGCCGGAGCGTCCGGACCGGTCCCATTCGCCGGCTGCGCCGGCCTGACCGCGCCGCCCGCTGCGTCAGCCGTCGCCGCGCCGCAACCGTCGACCGGTGGTGCCGCGCCGCAACCGTCGACCGACGTCGGTACGCCGGGCGGCGGCACCCCGCTGCCCGCTGTCAGCCTGGCCTGCTTCGCCGACGGGACGGTCATAGACGTCGCGGCGGTACGCGGACCCGCCGTGATCAACTTCTGGGGCTCCTGGTGCCAGCCCTGCCGGGAGGAACTGCCGGCGCTGCAACGCCTCGCCGACCGTACCGCCGGGCGGCTGCACCTGATCGGCGTCAACACCTACGACGACCGGGACCCCGCCGTCGCCGTCGCGGAGGATCTGGGGCTGCGGTTCCCGAGCCTGGTCGACCGGGACCGGAAGCTGCTACTGGCGGTCGAGCGGGTCGGCCTGCCGCTGACCCTGTTCGTCGACGCAGACGGGGAGATCCGTCGGACCTACGAGGGCACCGTCGACGACGCCACGCTCGCCGACCTGGTCGAGCGCGAGTTGGGCCTGACGGTGGCCCGGTGACCGACCCACTGCCCTCCGAACCGTTGCCGGCCTGGTGGCAGCCGTTGCTCACCCGGGTACGCTCCGCCCGTACCGCCGATTTCACCCGGGTGGCGACCCCGGCCCGGGGTGGTCGGCCGAGCGCGGTGCTGGTCCTGCTCGGCGAGCATCGGCCAGGTGAGCCCGACGTGCTGCTGCTGCAGCGGGCCGCGACCATGCGCAACCACGCCGGGCAGCCCGCGTTCCCGGGTGGCGCGGCCGACCCGGGCGACCGGGACGCGCGGGCGACCGCGTTGCGGGAGGCCGAAGAAGAGGTCGGGCTGGATCCGGGCAGCGTCACCGTGCTCGCCCAACTGCCCCGGCTGTGGATCCCGGTGAGCGGCTTCGTGGTCACCCCGGTGCTCGGCTGGTGGCATCGGCCACATCCGGTGCATCCCCGACAACCGGAAGAAGTGGCACATGTCACTCGATTGCCGGTCGATGAGCTGGTGGACCCGGACAACCGACTCCAGGTACGCCACCCGAGCGGCTGGGTGTCACCAGCCTTCCAGGTGCGCGGCATGCTGGTCTGGGGATTCACCGCCGGGGTGCTGTCCGCCCTGCTGGACATGGCCGGCTGGGCCGGCGCCTGGCCGACCGGCCGGATCATCGACCTGCCGCCCGAGCCGTCGCCCGGTGGCGATCCGTCGGCCGCCGGTCTGCCCGACACGCTCGGTGACCGGTCCGGCGGCGATGCGGCAACTGTGGACGGCTCCGCCGGCCTGCCGGGCTGACCGCCGGCCGCCACGTCCGTCTGCCGGCCGGGCCGCTCGCCCGGTGCCCGTAGTCTTGACGGGTGTCCGCCGTCGACGTCGTGCTGCTGCTGCTCATGTTGGTATTCGCGATCAGCGGTTACCGCCAGGGATTCCTGATCGGGGTGCTGTCCTTCGCCGGGTTCATCGGCGGCGCACTGGTCGGTCTGCAGCTCGGGCCGCTGCTGGCTGAACAGTTCGTCGACACTGTGGCCCGGGTCGTGGTGTCACTGGTCGCGGTGTTCGGCCTCGCCGTCCTCGGCCAGGCACTGGCTGGCTGGGCCGGCTCCCGGCTGCGGCACGCCATCACCAGCCCGGTGGGGCGCCGGGCCGACGACCTGGGCGGGGCGGCGATCTCGCTGGTGGCGGTGCTGCTCGTGGCCTGGCTGGTCGCGGTGCCGCTGGGCTCCTCCGCGATGCCCGGCCTGGCCGGGGCGGTACGCAACAGCGCCCTGCTCAACGGCATCGACCGGGTGATGCCACCGCAGGCGCAGGCGTTGTCCAACGCGCTGCGGGACACCGTCGACACCCGCGGCTTCCCGAACGTCTTCGGCGGGCTCACCCCGACCCGGGTCCGCGAGGTGCCGGCCCCGGACCCGGCGCTGGCCGGTTCCGAGGTGGTGGCGAACGCCCAGCGGTCGGTGGTCAAGGTGCTCGGCTCCGCGCCCCGCTGCTCCCGCCGGATCGAAGGCTCCGGGTTCGTCTACGCCGAGGACCGGGTGATGACCAACGCGCACGTGGTCGCCGGTACGCAGACCGTGGCGGTGGAGGTTCTGGGCGAGCGGCACAACGGCCGAGTGGTGGTCTACGACCCGGAGCGGGACCTGGCGGTCATCTACGTGCCGAATCTGCCGGCTCCGGTGATGCCGTTCGCCGATCGTCCGGCCCCGTCCGGTGCCGACGCGATCGTGCTCGGCTTCCCACTGGACGGGCCGTACGACGCGCAGTCCGCCCGGGTCCGCGACGTCGGACCGATCACCGGCCCGAACATCTATGACGACGGTGAGGTCCTCCGCGAGGTCTACACGATCCGCGCGCTGGTCCGTTCCGGCAATTCCGGGGGGCCGCTGGTCGCGGCCAACGGACTCGTCCTCGGGGTGATCTTCGCGGCGGCGGCGGACGACCCGAACACCGGATTCGCGGTCACCGCCGAGGAGGCGTCGGCGGCGGCGGTTTTGGGAGTACGGAGTACCCGCCGGACCGCCACCGGCGAGTGTGCCTGACGTCGCTGCGGGCAGCCGCCGTAGTCATCCGCATCCGCCGGGCCAGCCAGGTGCCGATTACGGCCGTGACCAGCAGCAGCAGACCACTGCTGAGCAGCCCTTGGCCGCTTTCGCTGCGCTGTCCGCTGATCGGCCCGATCGCCCATCCGGCGCCTTGGTCGCCAGTGTCCTGACCGCCCATCCGGGCCGAGCCGCCGGCCAACGTCGGCGCTGCGGACTCCAGACCGGGAGCCGGGCCGAAGCCGACCACACCCGGGGTCCGGTTGTCGTCGAGCGGATTGCGCGGCACCGCGTCGACCCCGTCGGTCAGCGCGGCTACCGGATCGACCAGGCCGAAGCCGTAGCGGTCGTCCCGGCCCGGCGCGCCCAGGTCACGGGCGGTCTCGATGAGCCGGGTGACCACCGTGCCCGCCGACATCTCCGGGAACCGGGACCGGATCAGTGCGGCGGTCGCGGCCACCAGCGGCGCGGCGAAGCTGGTGCCCTGCACCTGCCAGTAGCCGTCCGGTCGGGCACCGATCAGCCCGGTGGCGGGTGCCGCGAGGACCGTCTCCGGTCCGGTGATCGAGCCGGCCCACAGTTGCTCGCCACCCCGGTCCATCCCGGCGACGGCGACGACGCCTGGCTCCCGGGCCGGATACCAGACCCGCGATGTGCCGTTGGCCGAAACGTTGCCGGTGCAGGCGACCACGACGACGTCGCTGGCGAACGCGTAGTCCAGCGCGGCGGCCAGCGCCGGGCTGTCGCCGCTGCCGCCCAGTGACAGGTTGATCACCCGGGCCCCGTTGTCGACCGCCCAGCGGACCGCCTTGGCGACGACCAGCGCGTCGTCGTAGCGGTTCTCCTCGTCGAGCACCCGGACCGGCAGAATCCGGGCGTCCGGGGCGAGCCCGAGCACCCCGTCCTCGTCGTCGTCACGGCCGGCGATCAGCGCGGCGACGGTGGTGCCGTGCCCGACCGGGTCGGACCAGCCGTCACCGTCGTCGACGAAGTCGATCCCGGGTAGTACCTGGCCGGCGAGGTCGATGTGGCTGGCGTCCACCCCGGAATCGATCACCGCGACGGTGATCCCGGCGCCGGTGGCGTACTGCCAGGCGGTGGTCGCCGACAACTCCCGCAACTGCCACTGTTCGTCCCGGATCGGGTCGTACCGGACGGGAAGCGCGGCGCTCGCCGCCGCTGCGGAACCCGGGCCGGTGCGTTCCGGCTCGGGCCCGGGTGGCGCGGCCGGGCCGCTGACGGCGGTCACCAGCACCAGCGCCGCCCCGACGAGCCAACGGGCGGCGCTGCGTGGATGGCGCGGCAACGACGTCACAATCTGGCCTTCTCACCCCAGCAGACACTTGCTGCACGGAGGTTACCGCGATTCTGCACTGTCAGAAGCAGTCTTGGGGGAAGCCGATAGCCGGTTCGCGCCGCCCGTCGGCCCGGTCGGATCGGCCGCCGGCAGGTACGCCAGTTGCACCAGACGGATGCCGTCCCGACGGGTGACCAGCCGACCTCGGCCGGGCGGTAGCGGCGCCGCGCGGACCCCGCCGACAAGTTGCCCCTCGTCAGGGTCGCCGGAGAGCACCAGGCCGGCGGCGGACGACTCGCGCAACTGCTGGACGACGGGCTCGTACAGGACCCGTCCGGCACCCCCGACGCGGCGGGCGAGCACCAGGTGCAGGCCGACGTCCCTGGCGTGCACCAGATACTCCAACAGTGGCTGGATCGGGTTCACCGACCCGGCCGCGACCAGGTCGTAGTCGTCGACCAGGACGAACAGCTCGGGCCCGGTCCACCAGGATCGGCCGGCCAACTGCGCGGCGGTGACGTTCGGTCCGGGCAGCCGCCGACGCAGATGATCCGCAGCCGAGTCGATCAGGTCGGTGGTATGCGACGCGTTGCCGCCGTAACCGATCAGGTGGTCGGTGTCCACCGCGCCGAGCAGGCCGCGGCGGTAGTCGACAATGATCAACCGGGCCTGCTCAGGGGCGAACCGATCGGCGATGGTGGTGGCGAGGGCGCGCAGGAAACTCGACTTGCCGGTCTCCGCGTCGCCGAACAGCAGCAGGTGCGGATCCGCGGCGAAGTTGATCGACACCGGTCGCAGGTCCGACTCGGCCAGCCCGATCGGCAGCCGGAGCCCGGCCGTGCTGGTCCGGTCCAGTGCGGCGTACGGCAGCAGGTCCGGTAGCAGCCGGATCGGCGGTGCCGCCGGCCCCGCCCAGCCGTCCGCGAACGCGTCGGCCAGGGTGGACACCGAGGCTACGGCGGCGAGGAAGTGCAGGCCGTCGCTGGTGATCCCGCGGCCCGGCGACCCCGGTGGCACGTTGGCCGCCGACCGGTGCGACACCAGCGAATCGATCGGGTCGCCGAGCCGCAGCTCCAGCCGGGAGCCGAACAGATCCCGCAGCGCCGGCCGGAAGTCAGCCCAGCGGGGTGCCGAGGCGACCAGATGCACTCCGTACGACAGGCCCCGGGTGGCCAGGTCGGTGATCGACGGCTCCAGGTCGTCGTACTCGCCGCGTAGTGTGGTCCAGCCATCGACGACCAGGAAGACGTCACCGTACGGGTCGTCCGGCGTACTGCCGGACCCGGTCGCGCGGCGGGCGCGGTATGCGGCCATCGACTCCACCCCATCCCGGGCGAAACGCCGCTCCCGGCTCGCGAGCAGGTCGGCGACCTCGGCGACGGTACGCCTTACCGTCGCCGGATCGGTGCGGACCGTCACCCCGCCGACGTGTGGCAGGTCCCGCAGCCCGGCCAACGCGCCGCCGCCGAAGTCCAGGCAGTACACCTGCACCTCGGCCGGGGAACGGCTCAACGCCAGGGCGCAGATCAATGTCCGGATCAGCTGGGACTTTCCGCTCTGCGGCGCGCCGACCACCGCGACGTGCCCGGCCGCCCCGTCCAGATCCAACCACAAGGGATCCCGGCGCTGCTCGTACGGCTTGTCGATGGCGGCGACGGCCACCCTCAGCCGCCCCGACCGGTCCGCGTCGGCCACGGCCGGACCCCGACCGGGCACCAGCCGGACCGGACCGAGCAGGTCGGCCAGCCGGGGTGGCTCGCCCAGCGGCGGCAGCCAGATCCGGTGCGCCGGTGGACCGTACCGGGCCAGCCGGTCGATGCTCACCTCGAGCAGGCTGGCGTCGACGCCCGACGGCGCTCCGGCCGGTTCCGGCTGGGTGGCGGCCGTTGGCACCGGGTGTGTCCGGAAGCCGTACAGCCTGGGCGTCGAGCGGGGACCACCGACCCGGCGCGGGGCCGGTCGGCGGTACGGCCCGGAGACGTAGGCGGCCCGGAACCGGACCGGTGACCCGGTGCCGTACCGCAGGAAACCGTGGCCCGGCTCGCGGGGCAGGTGGTACGCGTCCGGTACGCCGAGGACCGCCCGCGATTCCAGCGCCGAGAAGGTCCGCAGCCCGATCTGGTACGCCAAATGGGTGTCCAGTCCCCGTAACCGGCCCTCGTCCACTCGTTGTGAGGCGAGCACCAGGTGCATCCCCAGGGACCGTCCGACTCGGCCGATCTGCAGGAAGATGTCGATGAAGTCGGGCTTGGCGGTGAGCAGTTCGGTGAATTCGTCGCAGACGATCACCAGTGACGGCAGCGGCGGCAGGGTCTCGTCGGCCGGCTGCACCCGCAGGTAGTCCTGTCGGCTGGCCAGGTTGCCCGCCCGGCGCAGCAGCTGCTGGCGGCGGACCACCTCACCGTGCAGCGCGTCGGCCATCCGGTCCACCAGCGGTAGCTCCTGCGCCAGGTTGGTGATCACCGCAGCGGTGTGCGGCAATCGATCCAGCGCGGCGAACGTGGCACCACCCTTGAAGTCGATCAGGACGAGGTTCAACGACTCCGGCGGGTGGGTGAGCGCCAGCCCGAGGACCAGCGTACGGAGCAGCTCCGACTTGCCGGAGCCGGTGGCGCCGACCACCAGCCCGTGCGGCCCCATGCCCTGCAGCGCCGACTCCTTGAGATCGAGCTCGACCGGGTGCCCCTCGGCGGTGACCCCGAACGGGACCCGCAGGTGGCGGTCGACTGACGGGCTGCGGTCCGGTCCGGCCGTCGTCCACCAGCGGGCACCGGCCCCACCGCTGCCGAAGCCGAGCAGCTGGACCAGGTCCGCCTGGGCCACTGCGGCGGACCGGGCCGGCCCGCTGTTCGTCGCGAGCCGTAACGGGGCGAGCTGCCGGGCGAGGGCCTCCGCTTCGACGACACCCAGCCTGTCGGCCGTTCCGGTGTGAGTGGGCCCGGTGGGCTCACGGACGACCAGCCGACCGGACGGGTCGACCGACAGCTCCACGGTGACCCGGTCGAGTATCCGTGGTGCCGGTACGCCCACCTGGACCACGGTGACGCCGTTCCCGCCTCCGTCGATCGGATCGGTCCCGCCATTCGGATCGGTCCCGCCGTTCGGATCGGCGCCGTCGCACACCACCACGACGTGTGCGGGGGACAACGAGTCCAGCAGCCGGGCCAGCTCCACCGCGCTGCCGGCGACCAACCGCAGCGGGCCGGTGGCGTCGGTGCGCTGCGGATGACCAGCGTGCGGTAGCCACTTGACCCACTCCCACCGGTCGCGACGGTCGGCCGGCGCGTAGACCGCGATGCGCAGGTCGTCCGGGGCGTGCAGGACGGCCAGCTGGGCCAGCACCGCGCGGACCAGCGCGGCCGGCGCCCCGTCCGGGGCACCGTCGCCGGACCCGCCGGCGTCGAGCGCCGGGTCGGCTGCCGGCAGCTGCTCGGCGCCGGACCTGTCGGTGTCGTCCGGCCGTCCGACGACGAAGATCCGGGCGACGTCGCGCAGTCCGACCACGATCGGCAACCCAGGTACCACCGAGTACGAGTCGATGAACCGGCGTAACGCCGCGGCGGTGAGCGGCTCGATCTCGTCCACCGGCCGGTCGTCGGCCGGCGGCACGAGCGGGGTGGCGAGTGGGCGCGATCCGACCCCGACCCGTACGGTCGCGAAATCCCGGTCATGCGGTCGGCGCTCCCAGACCCGGCTGCTTGCCGCCGTCGACCACAACCGACCGGGCTCCGGGTACCGGTAGTTCAGCGCCGTTCGTTGCCGGTCCACGGTCCCCCGGACCTGGCTGCGCAGGCCGGCCAACTGCCGTAGGTAGCGACGCCGGGCCAGGTCGGTCGCGGACCGCGCGCCGGTGCCAGGTGTGGAGTTCCAACTGGTCGCCAACATGGCCAGCGTCGACACCCCGAACACCGCGGCCATCAGGTACGGGTAGACCCCGCCGTCGCGGCCCGGCAGCACCGCCATCGCCACCGATCCGCCAGCCATCGGCAGCAGGGCCAGCAGGCGTTGCCAGCGGCCGGAGTCCGGATCGGCGACCTGCGGTGGCGGCGGGATGCGGACCTCCCCGGCCGGGATCTCGGGTGCCGGACGACGCTCGGATCTCTTGAGGACGATGCCCGCCATCGCGTCAGCTAACACCTACGTAGAGTGTTCCGCAATGGATCGGCGGTGGATGGTGGTCGCCGGGCCGGCACCGGCCCGGCCGTTGCGGCGTCGAGGAGGGACGATGAACGTGAGCCTGGCCAGGATCACCGTCTGCGGACCGCGCCGCCGACTGGATCTCGCCCTGCCCGGACACGTGCCGGTCGCCGAACTGCTGCCGGAACTGCTGCGACACAACGGGGACGGGCTGGCCGACGATGGTGAACGGCACGGCGGCTGGGTGCTGCGTCGGGCGGACGGGGTACCGGTGTCCGCCGGGCAGGCGCTGCACCAGCAGGGGATCCGCGACGGCGACGTGCTGCATCTGGTGCCCGGGCGGACCTACTGGCCGGAGCCGGAGTACGACGACGTCGCCGAGGCGATCGCGGCCGCCGCCCGACAGCAGGGCCGGACCTGGTCGGCCGCGACGACCAGAGGGTACGCGCTCGGCGCGGCCGGCCTGTGGCTCGGCGTGGGATGGCTGGTGCTGGTCGGGGCCGGCACCGCAACGGCCGAGCGGGCAAGGGCGGCGGCCCTCGTCGGGGCTGCGGTGCTGGTCGTCGGGGTACTGGCCGGGCGGGCCTGGCGGGACGCGGCGGCCGGCGTCGTGCTCGGGGCCGGCTCGTTGCCGTACGCGTTCGCCGCGGGTCTGCTTGCCGCCGGCGACGGCGGTCCGGTCGGGCTCCGCCCCGACGACTGGCCGACCGCCGCGGCCATGGCGACCGGGTTGCTGGTGCTGCTGGGCGCGGCGGTGACCGCTGGGGCCGCAGTGGCCGCCGGCGGGCCGGTCTTCGTCGCCGTGGCGACCGTGGCCGGGCTCGGCTCAATGGCGGCCGTCGCCGCGTCGACGGTCACCGGGGCGTCCGGCGCGGCGGCCGGACTGCTGGTGGTAGTCGGTTGCGGGGTCGGGTTGCTGCCCCGACTCGCCGTCCGGCTCGGCCAGGTACCGACGGTCGTCGGGACGGGTGACCTGGTGTCTCGTACCGTGGTCCGGGCCGAGCGGCTGCTCACCGGGATGCTGATCGGGTACGCCGCCGTCGGCGTCGCGGCCAGCGTGGTGCTGGTGCAGGTCGGCGGGGTGGTCGGGGTGGTGCTGGTCGGCGTCGTCGGGCTGGCGATGTCGCTGCGCTCGCGGACGTTCGTCAGCACCCGGCAGCGGCTGCCGCTGCTCGTCGCGGGGACAGCGGCCACGACGCTGTGCGTGTTCGGCGTGCTGCCCGCGTACCTACCGGTGTCGACGCCGACGTTGGTCGTAGCCGGGGGCGTGGTCGCGGTGTCGACCGCCGCAGCCGGCGCCCGGTACGCCGGCCGGTCACCGTCGCCGTATCTGAGCCGGGCGGCCGACCTGCTGGAGATCACCGTGCTGATCTGCGTCGTTCCGCTGGCCGGTGCCGTCTTCGGGCTCTACCGGTGGGCGGTCGGGCTGCCCGGCTGAGCAGCCCGACGCCTGATCAGGTCAGTGGGCCGACTCGCCGCGCTCCAAGGCGGCCTCCCGGCGGCGGAACGACGCCTGAATCTCCGCCTCCGCCTCGACCCGGCCGACCCAGGTCGCGCCTTCGACCGACTTGCCCGGCTCCAGGTCCTTGTAGACGACGAAGAAGTGCTGGATCTCCAGCCGGTCGAACTCGCCGAGGTGGTGGATGTCGCGCAGGTGCTCCTGACGGGGGTCCTCGTACGGCACGCAGAGCACCTTGTCGTCGGCGCCCTTCTCGTCCTTCATCCGGAACATGCCGATGGCCCGGCACCGGATGAGGCATCCTGGGAAGGTGGGTTCCGGTACGAGCACCAGAGCGTCCAGCGGGTCGTCGTCCTGCCCGAGGGTGCCCTCGATGAAACCGTAGTCGGCTGGATACTGCGTCGAAGTGAACAGGGTGCGGTCCAGCCGGATCCGGCCGGTCGCATGATCGACCTCATACTTGTTCCGGTGACCCTTGGGGATCTCAACCGTAACGTCGAAATCCATACTCACGCTCCCTCGTCGCCCGCGCTGGCTACGGAAATAGAGCGGTACGCCGTCCGGGCGTTGCCCCGCCCGACCGTTTCGGCTCCCGCTCGCTTTGTGAACACAAGTAGTGTCGCCTAGTCCGTTCGTCAGTTGGGAGGTGGGGCCGGTGGGGAGGGAAGACTCACAGTCCGCTGGAGCCGTCGGTGAACCCGATCGGGCTGGCGGAGCGCCCGACCCCGCGTCGCAGGGTAGCGGACCATCTGCGAAAAGTGACCAAGTGGCCCCGTCGGAGGACTCTGCCGCCGCCCCGGCCGGTGTGCGCAATCCGGATCCAACGGCATCGGGCCGGGCCGCCCCGCCGCCGGCCGCCCCGCCGCCGCCCACCGGTACGGCATCTGTTACAGCGACCCCGCCGGTCACCGGGTCGGCGCCCGCGACCGGCCGAGCCACCGTGCCGACCGCGACCGGTGGCACCGACGCGGCTCCGGCCGACGTCTCGACCGGCGGCCACCGGGGACGCGCGTCAGTGCCGGCTCGTGGCACCGCCAGACCGGTACCGCCGGGCGAGCCTGCGCCGGCTGGCTCTGTGCCGGCCGAGCCTGCGCTGGGCGAGTCTGTGCCGGCTGAGCCTGTGCCGGCTGAGCCTGTGTCGGCCGAGCCTGCATCAGCTGAGCCTGCATCAGCTGAGCCTGTGTCGGCCAAGTCTGTGCCGGCTGAGCCTGTGTCGGCCGAGCCGGCGCCATCGGCCGGCCAGTCGTCACCTGACCGGCACCGCCGGGCCCGGTTGCTGATCGCCGCCGTCGCCGGCGCCGTCCTCCTGGCCGGCGGGACCTCGATCGCGGTGCTCCAACCGGGGCCGGTGGCCGGCTGGCTCGGCGCCGCCGAGGTGAGTCCTAGCCCGAGCACGTCCACCGAACCGACGCCCGGCCCGGTGCTGGCCGGGTTGGCCGCTGACGCCCCGATTCCCACCGCGGCCGGGCTGACCGAGACGCTGGACAAGGCGATCAGCCGATCCGGCCTCGGTGACCGGGTGCACGTCTCGGTCCGGGACATGACGACCGGCGCGGTCCTGTACGGTCGCGAACCGGCGGTGCTGACCGTGCCCGCGTCGACCACCAAGCTGGTCACCGCGGCGACGGTGCTGGCCGCGGTCGGGCCGACACACCGGATCCCGACCCGGGTGGTCGCGGGAGCCGCGCCCGGCGAGGTGGTGCTTGTCGGCGGCGGTGATCCGACCTTGTCGATCGACGACACCGGGTTCTATCCGGGGGCCGCCCGGCTCGACGTGCTGGCCGCCGCCACCCGTACCGCCCTCGGCGACACGGCGCCGACCAAGGTGCTGATCGACAGTTCGCTCTTCTCCGGGCCGGCGTTCGGGCCCGGGTGGGACGACGACATCCCGACCGGCGGGTACGCGGCCGCGATCACCGCGCTGATGGTGGACGGCGCCCGGACCGATCCCGCCGCCGCCAAAGGCTGGGCGCCGCGCTCGGCCGCACCGGACCTGGCTGCCGGCCGGGCCTTCGCCCGGGCTCTCGGGCTGCCGGTGGACGCGGTGGACACCACACCGGCCGGCTACACCCGCCAGCTCTCCGGCTCGGCGGCGCAGCCCGTCGGCGACGCCGACGCGGTCGCCGGCGCACCGACCTCGTCAGCGACCGGACAGCCGGCGACCGGTCAGCCGGCGACCCCCGACCGGTCCTCGGGGGCGAACCCCGACCAGCCGACGGAGGTCGGCCCAGGTGCCGAGCTGGCCCGGATCGAATCGCCGCCGATGGCCCGGCTGGTAGAGATGATGCTCTCCGACAGCGACAACGTCCTCGCCGAGGCGCTCGCCCGGCAGGTCGCCATCGCCCGGGGCGAACCCGCGTCGTTCGCCGGGGCGGCGGCCGCGATGGACGCCGTACTGGCTGAACTCGGGTTGCCGGCCGAACAGAGCGACCTGTACGACGGCAGCGGCCTGTCCCGTAGCAACCGGGTGACCCCGGGGCTGCTGACCGAGTTGACCGTGCTCGCCGGCAGCGGCGACCGTCCCGCGCTGACCGGGCTGTTCTCCGGTTTGCCGGTCGCCGCCTGGTCTGGCACCCTGCAGGGTCGGTACCAGACGGCGGACGCCCCGCAACGGATCGGCGCCGGCGTGGTGCGGGCCAAGACCGGGTCGTTGTCCGGAATCAACGCGTTGGCCGGCACGGTGACCACCGCCGACGGCCGGTTGCTGGCGTTCGCGGTGCTGGCCGACGAGGTGCCGTTGCTCATCGACGCCGCCCAGGCCGGCTTGGACCGGATCGCCGCGAGCCTGGCCGGGTGCGGTTGCCGTTGACCGGGGCATGATCACCGGGGTCGGCGGGCGTCACCCGGGTACGGTGGGTGCATGGCGCAGTTCGTGGACTGGGATCTGGCCGCCGCAACCGCCGGCGCGCTGAGTAAGTCGGGGCCGAAGGCCTCGCTCGACGAAGCGACCGAGGTGGTGAACGACCTTCGCCGGCTCACCGACGAAGCGGCCGGACACGTCGTGGCGTACACCGGTCTGCAGGCCCAGGTCGCGCACCCGCCGGTGCGGGTGGTCGACCGGCGGGACTGGGCCGTCGCCAACATCGCCGGGCTGCGTGACGTGATCACACCGCTGGTCTCCCGGGCGGCCGGGGACCGACAGCCGGGCGCGCTCACCGACGCGATCGGTTCCCGGGTCACCGGGGTGCAGGCCGGCACGGTGCTCGGCTACCTCTCCGGCCGGGTGCTCGGTCAGTACGAGGTGTTCTCCGGCGATCCCGGCCAGTTGCTGCTGGTCGCCCCGAACATCGTCGAAGTGGAGCGGAAGCTGCACGCCGATCCGCGCGACTTCCGACTCTGGGTCTGCCTGCACGAGGTCACCCACCGCACCCAGTTCACCGCCGTGCCGTGGATGCGCGGCCACTTCCTGGGCCAGGTTCAGGCGTTCGTCGACGCCTCACAGACCGGCGGCGACAACTTCGTCGACCGGGTCCGGCGCGGGGTCGGCACCCTCGCCGAGTCGATCCGCGACCCGCAGAGCCGGGCCAGCGTGCTGGACATCGTGCAGACCCCCGCGCAGCGCGCCGTACTCGACCGGCTGACCGCGCTGATGACCCTGCTGGAAGGGCATGCCGAGTTCGTCATGGACGGGGTCGGGCCGGAGATCATTCCAACCGTGGAGCAGATCCGGGCCGGCTTCAACCGCCGCCGCGAGGCCGGCAACCCGTTGGAGAAGGCGATCCGCCGGCTGCTCGGCGTGGACGTCAAGATGCGCCAGTACGCCGAGGGCCGCAAGTTCGTACACGGTGTGGTGGACCGGGTCGGCATGGCCGGCTTCAACAAGGTCTTCGACTCCCCGTTGACCCTGCCCCGGCTGGAGGAGCTGGGCGATCCGGACGCCTGGGTGGCCCGGGTGCACGGCCCGATCTCCGGTTCACCGCCGACCGTCGCCTGAGTCGCAGGTGCCCAGGCTCGCTCCAGCAGTCGCCGAGCTGCGTGTCGCGGTCCGGCAGGTGCTGCGCGACCACGCCGGCCGGCTGGTGTTGGTGGCCTGCTCCGGCGGCCCGGACTCGTTGGCCCTGGCGGCCACGGTCGCGTTCGTCGCCCCCCGCTGCGGGGTCTCCGCCGGGCTGGTGACCGTCGACCACGGATTGCAGGCGGGGTCCGCCGAGCGGGCCCGGGACGTGGCCGGCTGGGCGGCCCGGGCCGGGTTCGACCCGGTCGAGACCGTCGCCGTCGAGGTCGGTGCCGAAGGTGGCCCGGAGGCGGCGGCGCGTACCGCCCGCTACGCCGCGCTGACCCGGGCGGCCCGCCGGCACCGGGCGGCTGCGGTGCTGCTCGGCCACACCCGCGACGACCAGGCGGAGACGGTGCTGCTGGCGCTGGCCCGGGGCGCCGGTCCGGCCGGCCTGTCCGGGATGCCGCCGGCCCGCCAGGTCGACGGCGTGCCGGTGCTGCGTCCGCTGCTGGACGTGGGGCGGGAGCAGACCCGGGCGGCGTGCGTGGCGCTCGGCCTCACCCCGTGGACCGACCCGCACAACACCGACCCGGCGTACACCCGGGCCCGGGTCCGGGCCGACGTGCTGCCGGCCCTGGTCGACGCGCTCGGTGCCGCGGTGGTGACGAACCTGGCGCGAACCGCCACGCTGGTAGCCGCCGACAACGCGGCGCTCGACGGGCTGGCCGACGCCGCGTCGGCCCAAGCCGCCACACCCGGTGGTGGGCTGACGGTTCCGGTCCTGGCCGAGCTGCCGGACGCGGTGCGGACCCGGGTGCTGCACCGCTGGGCGCTGCGGCTCGGCGCGCCGGCCGGGGCCCTGGCGTACCGGCATGTCACCGCCCTCGACTCGCTGGTCATGCGGTGGCGTGGGCAGCGGGCGGTGCACCTGCCGGGTGGTATCGAGGTACGCCGGGCCGGCGGCGAACTGTCGGCTGGCTCAGCCGACGGCGGCCCGGTCACGGAACGTGCCACGGTACGCCTGGGGCGTGGCACCGACCCGCCGGCTGAAGTGGTGCCGGAGGGTCGCGGCGTCACCGAAGCCGCACCGCCGGGCCACCGTCTCCACCCCCAGGCTGGTCTCCTCCAGTAGCTGGCGGGCCAGCAGCACCCGCTGGCCGGTGAGCCAGTCATGCGGCGTGGTGCCGGTCTCGGCGCGGAAGCGGCGGGCGAAGGTACGCGGCGCCATGTGTGCCCGGGCAGCCAGTTCCTCCACGCTGATCGTGGCGTCCAGGTGCTGCTGCATCCAGACCAGTACCGGCTCCAGCGTGGCCGCTGTCGGGCTGTCCGCGATCGGCGTCTCGATGAACTGGGCCTGCCCGCCGTCGCGGTGCGGCGGCACCACCATCCGGCGGGCCAGTCTGGTCGCCAGGGCAGAGCCGTGCTCCTGGCGGACCAGGTGCAGGCAGGCGTCGATCCCGGCGGCGGTGCCGGCGCTGGTCAGCACGTTGCCGTCGGCCACGTACAGCGAGTTGCACCGGACCCGGGCGGTCGGGTGGCGGCGGGCCAGCTCGTCGGCGTACCGCCAGTGGGTGGTGCATTCGCGGCCGTCGAGCAGGCCGGCGGCGCCGAGCACGAACGCGCCGGAGCAGACGCTGAGCAGGGTGGCGCCGCGGCGGTCGGCGGCGCGTAACGCGTCGACCACCGGTGCGGCGACGGCGTCGTGGAAGCTGGCCGCGGGCACGGCGACCAGGTCGGCGTCGGCGACCGGCCGCAGATCGGCGGTGGGTAGCAGCGAGAAGCCGGAGCTGGTGCGGACCGGGCCGCCATCGACCGTGCAGACGTCGAAGCGGTACCCAGGAAAGCCGTCCGCGGTGCGGTCCAGCCCGAAGACCTCGCAGACCACCCCGAGCTCGAACGAGGCGACGCCGTCGAGCGCGATCACCGCGACGGTACGGAGCATGCGACGAGTCTAGCCCACCGGTGGCAGGATTTCGATGAACAGTGGCATCTCTGCCGCTGTTCGCTCAGCGGGCCGGCGCGCAGACTGGTATCGACGTCCGGTGCGCACCGGCGGCACACCCATTCAGGACCAGGGTGAACACACCCATCGGGACCAGGGTGAACCTCCCGTCAGGACCAGCGTGAAGGTGGCTGCCGCCATGGAACTACTCATCGTCGTATCGATCATTCTGCTGCTCGCCGCCGCCTCGGCGGCCGGCCTCACCCGGGACAGCCGTGATTCGGCCGACTGGCGGCCGAGTCACGACGGTGTCCGCCGGCCCCGGTGACCGTCGGCTGGACCCACCGTCACCCACCGGCGCCACGTGGTCATCCGCCGGCCCCGGTGTCGGCTGGCCGGCCGGATGCGGCAGGCTTAGCGCATGGCTGACGGCTCCTGGTACGACGCCGACATCGACCGCGTGATCATTTCCGAGGAACAGATCCGCGACAAGACCGCGGAACTCGCCAAGCAGATCGCCACCGACTACGCCGACGTGACGGGTGGGCTGCTGCTGGTCTGCGTGCTCAAGGGCGCGGTCATGTTCATGGCCGACTTCGCCCGTGAGCTCGGCCGGCAGGGCCCTCCCGTCGAGTTGGAGTTCATGGCCGTCTCCTCCTACGGGCAGGGCACCACCTCCTCCGGTGTGGTCCGGATCCTCAAGGACCTGGAGCGGGACATCGCCGGTCGGCACGTGGTGGTGGTCGAGGACATCATCGACTCCGGCCTCACCCTGTCCTGGCTGCTGAAGTATCTGGCGTCCAGGTCGGCGGCGAGCGTGGAGGTGGTCGCGCTGTTCCGCAAGCCGGAGGCGGTCAAGGTGCAGGTCCCGGTGCGGTACGTCGGCTTCGACATCCCCACCGAGTTCGTGGTCGGCTACGGCCTGGACTTCGCCGAGCGGTACCGCGAGCTGCCCTACGTCGGGGTGCTCAAGCCCGAGGTGTACGCCCGCGGCTGACCGCCGCTGACCGCCGCTGACCGCCGCTGGTGTGTCAGCCGTCGGGAAACTCCCCGGGACGTCCAGGCCACTCCCAGGAAACAGCGCTACGGTATGCGGTAGCGCGGGTCAGCTGACCGCGCCGACGTGGGACCAGCGGACGGAGCGCGGGTCGACCGGGCTCGCGGACGCGCACCTCGTCACCACGGTGTACCTTCGAATGACCGTGGCGCTCGGTTGGCGCCCCGGAGTGGCTAACCAGACGGTCAGAACGTCGATCAGGAGGGTCCGGGCGCTGCGGCGCTCGACATACGTATGGAACGTACGCGTTTCTTCCGCCGGCCGGTGGTCTGGATCATCCTGGTGATCATCGGTGCGATAGCGCTCAGCTCGTTCTTCACCAACGGCCCCAGCTACCACAAGGTGGACACCTCGGTGGCGCTGGAGCGGCTGGAGCGGGGCGGCATCGACAAGGCGATATTCCAGGACCGGGAGCAGACGCTCCGGCTCGACCTCGCCGAGCCGGAAGAGTTCGGCGACACCGAGACCGACCGGATCGAGGCCCAGTTCCCGTACGAGGTCGGTGACGAGATCTGGACCGACGTGCTGGCCGCCAAGGAGGCCGGCCGGGTCACCGGCCCGGCCGAGGCCGAGGTCTCCTCGGACAGCATCTTCATCACCCTGCTGGTCAACCTGCTGCCGATCGCCATCCTGGTGATCCTGCTGCTGCTGTTCATGTCGCAGATGCAGGGCGGCGGGTCCCGGGTGCTCAACTTCGGCAAGTCCAAGGCGAAGGTGATCACCAAGGACACCCCGAAGACCACCTTCGCCGACGTGGCCGGCTCCGAGGAGGCCGTCGAGGAGCTGCAGGAGATCAAGGACTTCCTGCAGAACCCGGCGAAGTACCAGGCCCTCGGCGCCAAGATCCCCAAGGGCGTACTGCTGTTCGGCCCGCCCGGCACCGGTAAGACCCTGCTTGCCCGGGCGGTGGCCGGCGAGGCCGGTGTGCCGTTCTACTCGATCTCCGGATCCGACTTCGTCGAGATGTTCGTCGGTGTCGGTGCCAGCCGGGTCCGTGACCTGTTCGAGCAGGCCAAGGCGAACGCCCCGGCGATCGTCTTCGTCGACGAGATCGACGCGGTCGGCCGGCACCGTGGTGCCGGCATGGGCGGCGGCCACGACGAGCGGGAGCAGACCCTCAACCAGTTGCTGGTCGAGATGGACGGCTTCGACACCAAGGGCGGCGTGATCCTGATCGCCGCCACCAACCGGCCCGACATCCTCGACCCGGCGCTGCTGCGCCCCGGCCGGTTCGACCGGCAGATCCCGGTCGACGCCCCGGACATGGAGGGCCGCAAGGCGATCCTGCGGGTGCACGCCCGGGGCAAGCCGTTCGCCCCGGACGTCGACCTGGACGCGGTGGCCCGGCGTACCCCCGGATTCAGCGGTGCCGACCTGGCCAACGTGATCAACGAGGCGGCGCTGCTGACCGCCCGGCAGGACGCCCGGGCGATCACCAACGAGGCCCTGGAGGAGTCGATCGACCGGGTGGTCGCCGGCCCGCAGCGGCGGACCCGGGTGATGGGCGACAAGGAGAAGAAGATCACCGCCTACCACGAGGGCGGTCACGCCCTGGTGGCCTGGGCCCTGCCGCACGCCGCCCCGGTGCACAAGGTGACCATCCTGTCCCGGGGGCGGTCGCTGGGCCACACCCTGGTGTTGCCGACCGAGGACAAGTACACCCAGACCCGCGCCGAGATGATCGACACCCTGGCGTACGCCCTCGGTGGCCGGGCCGCCGAGGAGCTGGTCTTCCACGAGCCCACCACCGGTGCCGGCAACGACATCGAGAAGGCCAGCGCGCTGGCCCGGGCCATGGTCACCCAGTACGGCATGAGCGCCAAACTCGGCGCCGTCAAGTACGGGACCAACGGCGACGAGCCCTTCCTCGGCCGGACCATGGGCCACGAGCGGGACTACTCGGACTCGATCGCCGCCGAGATCGACAGCGAGGTCCGCGCCCTCATCGAACTGGCCCACGACGAGGCCTGGGAGATCCTGGTCGAGTACCGCGACGTGCTCGACACCATGGTGCTGGAGCTGATGGAGAAGGAGACCATCTCCCAGTCCGACATGGCCCGGATCTGCGAGCGGGTGGTCAAGCGGCCACCGATGGCACCCTTCAACGGCTTCGGCAAGCGGCAACCGTCCACCGAGCCGCCGGTGCTGACCCCGGCCGAGAAGGAGGACCTCGGCCGGCAGGCGGTCGCCGACGGGGCACAGGCCGTCTTCGGCGGCGGTATGTCCGCGAACTCGGACGGCACATCCTGAGCAGCCCGAACCTACCGTCCAGCGCGTCGTCGACCGAACCGGACGACGACGCGCTGGACTATCTCGCCGCCCGGCTGATCAACGGCAAGCTCAACGGCACGCCGGTCGAGCGCTCCGTCGACCTGACCCGGATCGAGCACGCCGTACGGGAGATCCTCATCGCCGTCGGCGAGGACCCGGACCGCGACGGGCTGCGCCAGACGCCGGCCCGGGTCGCCCGGGCGTACGCCGAGCTGCTCGCGGGTCTGCGGGCCGACGCGGCCCAGGTGCTCACCACCACCTTCGAGGCTGACCACGACGAGCTGGTGCTGGTCCGCGACATCGAGGTGATGTCGCTGTGTGAGCACCACATGCTGCCGTTCCGGGGCGTGGCACACATCGGCTACATCCCCGGCACCACCGGCCGGATAACCGGCCTGTCGAAGCTGGCCCGCCTGGTCGAGGTCTACGCCCGACGACTACAGGTCCAGGAGCGGCTCACCGCACAGATCGCCGACATGCTGATGAGCCGGCTGGAGCCGCGTGGTGTGGTGACCGTGCTGGAGTGCGAACACATGTGCATGGCGATGCGCGGGATCCAGAAGGCCGGTGCCCGCACCATCACCTCGGCCGTCCGCGGTGTGTTCCAACGCGACGCGAAGTCCCGCGCCGAAGCGATGAGTCTGATCATCCACAGCTGACGCCGGCTGTTTCCGGTTTCTCGCCCGGCTGCTCAGCTTCACGCATCGCTGACGCCGGTTGTCCGGTTTCACCCGAGCAGCGAGATCAGTGCCGCCAGCACCAACGCCAGCACCAGCGGGACTGCGCAGACCAGCGCCCCCACCAACGGTGTGCGGTCCGGCCGTTGGCCCGGCCCGGCGAACACGAAACCGACCGCCAGCCAACCAAGGCCGAACGCGACCAGCGGCAGGACCAGTCCGCAGCCGAGGGCGTAGCCCACCGGCGCCCGATCTCCGGCGACCACGAACATGGCCAACTGGATCATCAGTACGATCACCGCGAACGGCCCGTACACCAGCAGGTTGCGTAGCCACGGCTGGGAACCGTCGGACGGACCCGCTGCGACGGCCAGGTCGCCGTTTGCGGCGTCGATCTGCGCGTGCGCCCGCGCGATCGCCGCCTGCCGGGCCGGCGACCCGCCGGTCAGGGAGGCAGACATTCCCACTGCGGCACCGGCCGAAGCCCCGGCTGATGCACTGACCGCAGCGTGGACCGCGGCCACCTCCGGCGGCACCGGATCGAGCACGTCAGGCGGTACGCCGAACCCGACCAGCTGACGCCGCTGGACAGCGAGGCGGTCGCGCAGCACCGTCAGGTCCACCTGGCGCCGGTCGCCGGCTGGATCGTCCGTCGGTAGCCCTTGGCCGTGGCGCAGCCGGGCCAGCCGCCGGGCGGCCGCCACGTACTCCGCCCACTCGCCTCCGGTGCCTATCCCCGTCACGCCGTGCCCTCCCCGGTGCCTGCCACGGCGGGTCCTTTCCCGGTGTCGGCCACGGCGGGTCCCTCCCCGGTGTCGGTCCCGGACCGGGCCGGTTGGAACGGTACGAAGACGGTGCGCCGGTCGGTCTGCGCGTCGTACAACAGTCCACGCTGCGGGCGGGGACGCCAGGCCGGCAGCCGGCCGGCGAGCCCGACCGACCCAGCTGGCCTGGCCGGACCGGCCGACCCAGCCGATCCGACCCGCTCGACCTGGTCGGTCACCGGCCGATCGAGCAGGACGATCCCGGCGATCAGATCCGGACTGGGACCTAGGAATGCCAGGAACGGATCCGGCTGCTCCCAGCCGGAGACCAGGTGGATGCCGCGGGCCGGCCCGGAATCCAACAGGTTGCGCAGGCGGGCGGCGGCGGGCCCGCCGAGTTCGAGAACGTCGGCCGTGGCGATGACCAGGTACGCGGGGCCAGCCGCGTCGCCCAGCTTCCGAAGTACCTCCAGATCCACGACCTCGGTTGGCTGGCGGCCGTCGACCGCTCGGGCGAGCCCGGCCAACTGCTCCCGGTCGTGCTCGCCCATCGACAGCAACAGGATGCGGGCGGTGCCGGGCCGGTGGTGCGCCGCGACGCTGCGCACCACCGTGGCCAGCAGATCCGCGGTGCTGTCCCGGGAGCCGAAAATGGCGAGGTGGCGACCGGGGGCGCGTTCGAACCGGAACTCCGCTGTCCGCCCCGGCAGCTCGACGGCCCGGCCGAAGAGCCCGGCCGGGGTGTCCGGCGGGTCGGCCAGCACCCGCTGGTATGTCTCGTCCGATTCGAGTTCCGGCTGGCGGTAGCCGGCGAAGACCTGCGGCGGCCGGGCGTCAGCCGCGCGGCGGGACCACAACTGGCGGCGGAGCCCGGCCAACCCCGGCCGGTCGGTGTACGGGTCCGGGAAGTCGACGGTACGTTCGTGGCCGCGGGTCGCCCCGCGCGGGCCGCCCAGCCCGCCTGCGGTGTTCACCACCGCCCGACCCGTCGGCAGCCCGACCGCGGCGTCGTTGTTCGGCTCCAGGAGCCAGTCACCGCCGGCCAGCACCACCCGGACCGGGAACTGGCTCAGCAGCGACTCCCGCCGCCACCAGCCACCGCCGGTCGACCTGTCGGCCGGATCGGGGCCGGCCCAGCCGCCCGAGCCCACCCAGCCGCCTGACCCGTCAGACTCGTCGGATCCGACGCTCTGCTCCGACCCGGGAGCTGGGCCGGTCCCGGAGTCGGCGATCAGCAGGTGGACTCCGCTGCCGCGCCCGCCCCTGGCGATCCGTTCGAGCAGGTCGAGTGACTCGTCGGCGACCGGTCCGCTCAGGTCCAGCATCGGGGCCGGGTCCTTGAGGACGCAGAGCACGCGGGTCGTGCCCGTGGCGGCGGCGAGTTCGGCGAACCGGCTCGTCCCATTGCGGGCGGCCAGGAAGGATCGCCGGTCGACCTCCGCCGCCAATTGACGCAGCACCGACAGCCCGTACTCCGGGTCGGCGTCCACCCCGGCCGACGCGATGTGCGGCAGCCCGGACGGGTCGGTTGCGCCGGGCAGCACGCTGGCGAACGACTCGCCGGGCGACAGATCCACCAGATGCACGGTCACCTCGGCGGGATCGTGCCGCACCGCCAGCCCGTACAGGATTGTGGTGAGAAACTGGTCCACCTCGGCGCCGGCCTGGCCGGCCACCAACCAGTGCGGGGTGATGTCGTTGAACCGGAGCAGGACCGGGCGGTGCCCGTCGAACCCCGCTGCGGCCACCAGCCCGTCGGCGGCGGATTCGGTGACCGGGCCGCCCACCGGATCGGGCAGCAGGTCGGTCAGCGGTGGACGGGAACCAGCCTCGGCCCGGGTGACGAGTTCCGCGCACACCTGGTCGATCAGTTGCTGAGGCGGTTGCCGGTCCAGGTAGACCGGCGCGTCGAGCCCGCCGTGGTGGTCACCGCCCGCTCCGGCGGGCCGGTCGCGGAAGGTGTCCCCGGGCGGGTCACCGACCAGGACGTACGGATTCCGTAGCCGCACCATGGTGCTACGCGGCAGGTCGGCCCGGGCCTGTTCGGCGTCCAGCGGAGGTGGCGGCCAGCCGGCGACGACCAGATGCAGGCCATGCTCGGGGCCCACCTGGGCAAGCCGGCCGATCCGGTCGAGCACGGCAGCGTCGGTGAGTTCGGGCAGCGAGGCGATCATCAGCAGCATGAACCGGCCCTGCCGGTGGTGTCGGGCGACCGCCGGTCGGGCCGGCCGGATCCACTGCTCCGCTTCGGCCAGCGCGGCCCGCAGCCCGGTGACGTCGGTGGCGGCCGGACGCAAGACGCCGGCCCCGATCAGCGGCCGGAAGGGGCCGAGCACATCCTCGCCCGCAGTGCCGACGCCGTCCACCGTACGCACCGACAGCCGTTGCGGCGGTACGGCGGCCAGCAGGCGGAGCAGCACCGCACGCAGCAGCCCGGCGACCCGCCGGTCGCGGATGTCGCCGTCGAGCGTCAGATGACCGCTGCCGAGGAACGGGACGACCACCGGGAACCGGGCGTCGTCCAGTGGCTGGGCGATGCCGATCCGCAGGTGGCCGACGTGGTCGAGACCGCCCATCGGCATCGCCGGGGTCTGGGCGTCGAGCGGGGCGCCCCACCAGCCGGGGGCCAGCCGCGCCGCGAGGCTGCGGAGCTGCTCGGCGACCTCGTGTTGATCGGAGCCGGTGGAACGTCGGCCGGCGGCCGCTTCCACCTGACTCAGCGCGGCGACGACGGCTGCCGCCGAGCGGTGCAACGCGGCGGCGCGGCCCAGGTCCCTGCCCATGTCGACCACCTGCCTACCGCTGTACGGCAGCCCGTCCGCGGGCGCCGGTTGAGTTCAGACCTGAGACGGTATCCCAGCCGGTCCGCAACCGGATGCGGGGTGACCGACGTTTCTCGCCTGATCAGTACTCGTCAGGGTGCTTCGCCGGATATGCGACCAATTAGGACTCGGACCGGCTATTCAGTCTCACGTTCGCGGCGGATACTGTCGAGGGGTGGAGCAGACCCGGCCGGCGGCCCCCGTACGCCGCGGACGGGTGCCCCGGCAGCGGACCGCTCCCGGCGTCGGAGCACCGCCCGTGGTGCCACCCGGCCGCCGGCTACGGCTGGCGCTGGTGCTGGCCGCCGGGATCACCGCGCTGCTCTGCCTCGGTGGCGTCAGCGTCGCGTTCGTCCTCTACACGAGCGTCACCACCCCCGACCGGGGCACCCCCGAATCGGCGACGCTGGGCTTCCTCGAGGCCTACCTGGTTCAGCGCGACGACGCCGTCGCCGCACTTTACCTCTGCGAGGATCCGTCGATCGCACCTCTTGCCTCCTACCGCGACAGCATCGTCGAGTGGGAGCAGCGCCAAGGGACGCTTTCTGCGATGACCATCGGGCAGCTCACTACCGAGAATGCCACGGACAGCGACGCGGTTCTGACGGTGGTGATCGAACGTCGGATGGCCTCCAGCGGCTTGATCAACAGGCTGACGGACCGCTGGCGGATCACTGCAGTGGACGAGGGCGACTGGCGGGTCTGCCAGGTGGATCGGCTGGACTGACCGGTCGACGTCACTCCACCCAGACCAGATGGACCGGCAGTTCGATCGTCTCCGGCGGCTGACCCGTCCACACCCACCGGTACCAGGCCAGCTCGGTGGCCGCCCGGACACAGATGTCCCCATCGGCGCCGGAGTGCAACTCGGTCACCGCGCGCAGGTCGCGGCGCTCCTGACCGTCGTCCATGTGCACCAGCCGTCGGCCGACCAGCGGCCCCGCGTCGACCACCGGCACCGGAAAACGGGGTGCCGGGGCATCCAGCGACACGAGCCGGGACAGCACGTCGCCCCGACCCGGGTCGGTCAGCGTGTCGTCCGGCTGCTCGACCCAGACCCGGTCGGCCGGCACCAGGGGGGCGAACACCTCGACCCCCTCCGATTCGGCCCGGTACCACTCCTGCTCCGGCAGCACCGGCACGTAGGTGCGGCTGCGCTGGACGACCTTCTCGTCGCCGCGCAGGTCGCCGCGCCATCCGGTGCCCGGCAGGCCGACCCATACCCGCCGGCCGCGTAACGTGGCTGCGACGGCGGCCGGCACCAGCGCCGTCGGTCGCGGCGGTCGAGGCGCCCAGTCCGGCTGGTCCGCGAACGGATCCGGCATCGGGTCCCGGGTCAACGCAGCTCCTCCGGTCGGTCAGCCACTCTCGCCGAGCGGCGCGCCCCGCTCCCGCATGAACGGCACCGGGTCGACGGCTCCGCGGCTGCTGCGGTCTCCGTTGAGGTGGATCTCGTAGTGCAGGTGCGGGCCGGACGAGTTGCCGCTGGAGCCGACCTCGCCGATCACCTGTCCGGCGTCGACCAGGTCGCCTTCGCCGACCTCCGGCCGCTGCACCATGTGACAGTATCTCGTGATCACCTGGTCGGCGTGCAGGATGTCGACGAACCAGCCGCAGCCACCTTTGCTGGGGGAGCCGTCCACATCGCAGTCGAGGCGGCCGTACTGGTCCGGGTCGCACCGGGAGACGATGACGCGGCCGGCCGAGGCGGCCCGGATCAGGGTGCCCTTCGGCTGGGCGATGTCCACGCCGTTGTGCCCGGGCCGGGAGCTGGTCCGGAAGCCGGATCCGACGTTGCCCGGCACGGGCCGGGTCCAGCCCGAGGCGGCGACCTCGCCGTCGGCGGCGCAGCGCAGCAGCCCGTCCGGGCCGGCGACCGCGCGGGCCGCGCCGCCGGTGAGGATGTTGACGATCCGGGTCGCCAGCGGCTCGTGCTTGGCGTACGCGTCCGGGAAGGCGCTGACCTGAACCCGCTGGGCGGCGTCGGTCAACGCCATCGTCTCCCAGCCGTCGATGGTCAGCAGCTTCTGGTAGAACTTCTGCGAGGAGTACGCCGGATCCTGTAGCTGTTCCGGGGTGCCCCAGCCCTGGCTGGGTCGCTGCTGGAACAGTCCGACCGAGTCGTGGTCGTTGCGGTCGCCGAGATGCCCCAGGTTTCGCAGTGCCGACTCCTGCATGGCGGTGGCTACTGCGATCACCCAGCCGCGCGGTGACACCGACAGCTCCGCACCGACGTTGATGATCACCGCCGCGTTGGCGACCTGGTCCGGCCCGTACGGCCCGACCCGGGGCGCCTGGTCGGGGTCGACCGGGCCGTCCCGGCCACAGCCGAAGGTGGCGAACAGCGCCGAGTCCGGCTCGTCGTCGCTGAACAGCACCGCACCGATCCCGCCGGTGCAGCAGAGCAGCACCAGCGTCGCGGTCAGTGCCACGGTCAGGGCGACGTGCCGGGCGGCGCGGGTCCGCATGCCGGGGCTGTCGCTCATGCCCGCACCCAGTCGACGCCGTCGACCAGCCACTGTCCGTCGGGGCCGGTCAACCGTAGCCGCAACGTACCGGAATCCACCTCGATCACCACCTCGACCAGATTCGTCGCGTACGGAATGACCGCCGGTTCACCGGTCAACCGCTCGGCCGGCACTGCCAACGGATCGACGCCGACCAGCTTCTCGGCCAGTTCCTCGGTGACGTACGGCCGCAGCCCGGCGTGCCACTGCTCGGCGTCGAGGCCGCGGTCGAGCCAGGCGGTCGCGAACGCGACGGCGACGGTCGGCGGATCCGCGGCGCCGGGACTGGTCACCGGGTCGGGTGCGGGTGCCACCGACCGGATTCCGTCGTCACCGGCGGTCGGATCGATGGTCAACGCGGGCTGCGGACCCGGTGCACCCAGCAGTGGTCCGCTGGTCCCGTCATCACGGCCGACGACCTGACCGACGCCGACCACGCTGACCACGACGACGAGCAGCACGACCGCCAGCCCGACCCGGGACCGGAAGAGGAACCGGGTCAGAAAGGCGATGACGGTACGCATTCCAGGTCACCGGGCCTCGGTGCGGATGCGCGGCTTAGGCGCCTCGTCGGGCTTGCGGGTGCTGTCGGGCCGGTAGACGGCGTACTGGTGCTCTTCGGCCGGGACGTCGGGTGCGGTCCACGTCGACGCGCGACGGGGGCGACTCGATGGTCGGGTCGACCCGGGCTCGGTAGTGGGTTCGGAGCTGTCCTCCCGGCCGTCCGGCCGCTCCCTGGCCGGTCCGGTGCCGCCGGCACCACCGGCGGGTTTGTCGCTGCTCGGGTCCTCCAACCGGGCCTCCGGCCGCACCACGGTCTGCTTGACGACGGTCTGGTCCCGTCCGTCCTTGGACTTGACCACGACCTGCTCGGGCTCGCGGGTCTCCCGGGTCTCCCGGAAGTACCGCAGGTGCCACGAACTGCCGCCGCCGTCCCGGCCGCCAAGGTCGGTGATCCGTCGGTACGGACGCAGCAGCAGCCAGCCGACCATGCCGCAGAGCCAGATCAGTACCACCTGCAGCCAGCCAGGCAGGGTGGGCGTGCTCATGATCAGGTCGACGGCGAACAGGTAGACGGCCGCCCCGGTGCCGAAGATCGCGATGTTGAAGACGGCGGCGACGACCGCGTTGCCGAGTCGACGCATCCCCGCGCCGGCCGGCCGGAGCAGACCGATGGTCCCGAGGATCGGCGCGGCGACGACCGCCCAGCGGAACAGCAGGAATCCGAGCAGGACGAGCAGCGACGCGGCGAGATCGAACATGGCGAACATGGCTGCCGCGAAGATGGCGATCAGGCCGGTGCCGACCCGGTCCATCTCCCGGATGCCCTGCAGATGCTCGTACGCCTCCGGATCCTCGACGCGGATCTGCTCGGCGACCGTCATCCACTGCTGGTTCTTCTGCGTAAGGATGGCATCCCGGCGCTGCGGATCGGCCCGCATCAATTCGACCTCCGACCAGGTGAACGCCTGGGCGTCGTAGAGCGCGAAGCCGTACTTCTCCGCTGTCGGGCTGTCCGCCGAGCCAAGTACTCCGCGCAACCAGTTGCGGTACAACATGGCCGAGGTGATGGTGTCGCTGGCCCGGACCGCTGGCGGACGCTGATCGGCGCAGCGTTCGGCGTCAGCTTCCGGGCACTCCTCGGCCGGGATCTCGACGGCCCGCGGTCCGACAGCCTCGTGGACCACACCCAGTGTGCTGGTCAGTGCCTCGTCCGCCAGGTTCGCCGAGCGCACCGGCCAGGCGGCGATCGCGGTCACCACCACCATGATCAGGACCGCCCAGCCGGCCGTCGTGATCATGTTGCTCATGTCCGACTGGCGTGACCGCCAGATCAGGTACAGGCCGACCACGCAGAGGGTGATCAGCCCGAAGACCGTGAAGACCTCGTCGTAGATCGCCGTGGTCGCCTGCGCCACCAACGGGTCGGCCCAGGCGTACATGGTCCCCGGGTCCCAGGCCCGTTCCCGGATCGCGTTGGACGCCCCGATGATCGCGGTGGCGACCATCATTTCGAGATTGGCGACTCCGTTGAACACGCCGACGTCGGCGTTCACCACCGAGGAGGCGCACCCGCCGTTGAGGTCGTACGTCGGGAACCGGTAGCCGGCGTACCCGTAGTTCATGTACAGCCCGCTGGCACCTTCGGTCTGCTCCGGCTGGGTGGCGAACCAACCGCCGAAGCCGGAGTCGGGGGCGCTCGGTGCCGGCGGGTCGAGGCACTGCGCACGAGCCGAGCTGACGTCCTGCAGCCGGTCCAGACAGGCCCGGAAGTCGGCCTGCCAGGCCTCGACCGGACACAGGTCGACCGGTGCCTGGGCGGGCAGCTGGGCGACCGGCGCGACCGGGGCGGCCTGGGCCGGCGTGGCCGCGCCGAGTACCGGCCAGGAGATGCTCGCCACGGCGGCTGTCAGGACGGCGAGCAGGAGCGCGGTGCACCGGGTCGCGGTCCTCGCCACGTCATACCTCCAGGTCACTGAGCGCGGTCGGCAGACCGGCGGGTGCCGCCTGCGGCGTACCGGGTGTGGTGTCCAGATGGTCGAGCAGTCCGTCCACGTACGAGACGTCCACCCGGACCTTCTGCACCCGACCGTCCACGTCGCGCATGATGAACTCCCGGAAGCCCAACCGGCTCGCGGAAGAACTGTCTACGCTAGACAACGAGGCGAGCGTCGCCTCGTAACCGTCGTCGACCGGGACGCGCAGCAGGCGCAGCGCCTCGGCGGCGATCTCCTCGTCCTCGGCGATCCGGCCGACGAAGACGGTGGAGACCAGGTTCTGCACGTCCAGCCCGAGGATGTCCCGTGGATTCTGCGACGAGACCAGCGCGGCCAGGTTCCACTTGCGGGAGTCGCGGGCCAGCCGGACCAGGAAGGACCGGCCGGACCGCCAGCCCTCCATGAAGTGCGCCTCGTCAAGGCCGACGAGTTTGCGTGACCCCATCGAGCCGCCGTAGCAGCGGCGTACCGCCAGCCGGTGGGCGGTGTGCAGCATCGGCAGCGCCAACGCCTCCTCGGCCGACCAGTACTCGCGTTCGATCTTCAGGTCGGGCAGCCGCAGCCCGGCCATGGTGATCACGGTCAGCGCGGCGTCGGCACCGAGCAGGCCCGGCTCCGGTGAGCCGAAGAACAGCAGGGCCAGCGGCATCTCGGCGGTGTCCAGCAGCAGGTTGGCCAGCTCGCGGCCGTCGTCGTCGAGCCCGCTGAGGCAGGCGACCACGTCGTCCAGGGTGGAGGTCTCCTCGGCGGGCACCTGACGGACCGCGTGCCGCAGCAGGGTGGCCGTCGACGACTCCCGGGCCACCTGCGGCGGCACCAGCATCATGCAGATGTCCTGGACCAGCATCCGGCGTTCGGCTCGGGCGTTCGACACGGAGATCTCGTACTCGCGGTCGCCGGCGGCTCCGGCGGCGAACTCGCCGCGCACCGGTGTCGGGATGAGCGAGTACGGCGCCAGGGTGCCCTGTTCGGAACCGGTCAGGTTGAGCACCCGCGAGTACGGCCGTAGCTCCGGCATGGCGCAGAGCCGGGCCAGCGGCCCGGACGGGTCGAGCAGGGTGACCTGCACGCCGCGCCGGGCGGCCAGGTAGCCGAGGGCGCCGAGCAGGGTCGACTTGCCGCCGCCCGGCTCGGCGACGAAGACGGCGAGCCCGGAACGTTCCCGGACCTCCATCGGGAAGTGCAGGTCGAGGAAGACCGGCCGGCGGCAGGTGCCGGCGGTACGCCCGATCAGGTCGCCGCGCCGGTCGCCGACCGTCGACGCGGCCTGCGGCAGTGCGGCGGCCAGCAGGTTGACCGGCATCCGCCGGATGTATCCGGTGTTCGCCACCGGCTCCCCAGGGATGAACTCCCGGGCCAGCCAGTCCTGGTTCTTCGGATGCTGCAGCGAGATGCGCATTTCCCGGGAGTACAGCTGGATCAGCCGGCGGGCCCGTTCCAGACACTCTTCGCGGGTCCGGCCACCGACGGCGATCCGGTGCCAGCCGTGCGCCCGGGCGGACTCGACCGGCAGGCCGGTGGTCATCTCGTCACCGATGTGCAGGGCCCGCTTGGCGAGCCGTTCCAGCTCCGGCGGCGCGTCGATGCCGTGCTCGGCGTAGTCCAGTTGCTGGGAACGGATCATCCGGAGCCGGTGCTCCAGGTTGCGGAACGAGTCGGCTGGCCCGAGCAGGTCGATCCGGGAGGAGATCTCCATCGGCCACGGCAGCCGTTCGTGGAAGTGCATCCACGGCTCGTGCCGCTCCGGGATCTCCAGCGGCTCCATCCGGCCGACCGCCAGCACCGCGACGTGTCGCTCCTCGCCGGTCATCCGGTTGACCAGCTTGAGCGTCGAGCCGTAGGGGGTGCGGTAGCGCTCGACCTGCTCGGTGAGGGCGAGCAGGTCACCGCGGTCCCAGTTGCCGTCCCGGACCGGCGAGAGCATGGTTGGCGGGTTCATGCAGAGCGCGACCGACCGGTAGAGCAGCCATTCGAGTTCGCCGGCGGTGACCCGTCGACCCCGCATGCCGAAGGCACCCAGCACCTCGTCGAACTGCTCGACCATCCGGCCGAGCCGGCGGCGTTCGCTCTCGGCGACGCCGCGGCCGAACAGCCGCAGCACCCGTTCGGACAGTGAGTCGCCGAGGGACCGGCGGGCGAAGGTGATGCCCAGATAGGTCTGCCCTTCGGCGTGGTTGACCGCCATCAGGTGCCGTTGGGCGGCGACCAGGTGGTCCGACCAGGAGACCGCGTCGGAGACGTTGGGCAGGGGGTTGCTGGTCAGCGAGTCGATGGTGCGGGCCCACTCGTCGGCCGGGAACGGCCGCGTCGTGCGGCGCAGGTGCAGCCGGAACCCGGCCAGGCCGGCGTACTGCTCGGAGATGGCTGACAGCAGCACCTCCCGCTCGGCGTCGGGCCGGAACGCCCAGCGGACCTCGGGCAGCCAGTACCAGGCAGTGACGGTGTTCGGGGTGAAGGTGAGATGGCCGGCGATTTCGGTGATGGCAAGTTCGGCGGCCGGGTCCCGGTCGGTGAACTTGACCTTCGGGGGGCGGATCGGCACCGGCTTGATCAGCTTGTCCGGCCGGTCGGCCTCGGCAGCCCGCCGGCGGGCCCGCTTGCCCTTGCCCTTACCGCTTACCGGTGCATTGGCCGGCGGCGGCTGGTGCACCGGTGCGGGTGCGGCGCGCTGGTGAGGTGCGGGTGCGGCGTGCTGCTGGGGTGCGGGTGCGGTGTGGTGCGGCATCGCCGGTGGCCGGCGTTGCGCTGGTGCGCCATCTCGCTGCGCTGCCTCGGCCGGGTGCGCCGAGTCGGGCCGGTTCCGAACGTGTTGCGTGGTCGGACCGGGCCGGCGGGCGGCGGTGGGCGGTGGCGGCAGGACCGGTGCCGGCGGTGGTGACGGCGGCACTGTGGACGCCGACGTGACCGGCTGGCCGTCGCGCGGTGCGGCCGGTTCGGCTGCCGGGGCCGGTTCGCCGGCGGTACGCGGGGTGGGTGTGGCAGTCCGGCGCTGAACCGGCGGGTCTGGGGGACCGGACAGCGCCGAGCCGATCGGACCGGCGGGTGGGGTGTTCCCGGCTGACGCGTCGCCGGGAGTCTCTTGCGGATCGTGGCGGGTGGGCGGTCCGATGGCGGCCTGCTGGGCCGGCGGTGCGATCGCGTCGTGTCGGGCGGGCGGTTCGATGGCGTCGTGCCGCGTTGGTGGTGCGATCGCGTCGTGTTGGGCCGAGCGCCGGATCGCCGTCCGTGGCGTGCGGCCCGGCTGGTGGCCACCGGCCGGGCCGGCACCTGGGAAAAGGTCCAGGAAGGGTGAGTCGATGTCGGTGTTGTCGCTCATACCGGCTCTGGGGGTGGGCACTGGTGGCGCCGGCGGCGGGGTCCGCGTCGGCCGGCTGCTGCGGGACGCCGCGGGTGCCTGGAAGTAGGCGACCGCGCCGTGGCTGGGGCTGGTGACCAGTTCGGTGTCGGTCGACTCGTCCAGCGCGGCGTTGTAGTCGGTCGATCGCTTACCGTTACCGCTGGTGCCGGCCGGCTGGCCGGCCGGGTGGGAGGAGCCCGGCGGGGTTGATCGGCTCATGCCATCGCCTCACGCCGCCCGCCAGCCGGGTGGGCGGCGGCTGCGGCTCGGTGGTCGGTGCGGGTCATGCCAACTCCTCCCGAATCCGGATGTGACTGGCGACCAGCCGCGGGTCTCGCTGTTCGGTGGCGGGTTCCCTGGTGCGGCGCCAGTCGGTGAGGGCGGTCCGGACCACCATCCGGGCGGGCCGATCCGGGTCGACGTACCGGAAGATGAAGGAGGTGGTGACGATCGCCAGTGCGATCTCCCAGGCGGGGAAGAGCTCCACGGTGAAGGTGAACGCCCAGTGGATGAACATGTAGAGCGGTACGAGGAGGATGAAGACCCCGTACTGGGCATATGGCAGGTGGATCGGCAACGTGTAGCCGGGCGGGCCGAGGTAGACCAGCCGGGCGCGGTAGATGTCGTCGTCGGTACGCAGCCGCATCCTGTGCCCCGCGCTCTATTCGAACATCAGGTTGATGAGGTAGTCGCCGACGAAGAAGAGCGTCGCCGCTCCGGCGATGAACGCCAGACCCACGATCGCGATCGCGGAGCTGGTCAGGACCTTGGAGATCTCACCTTTGCTGGCCCGGCCGATGAAGATCACGCCCAGCACCGCCAGCAGGATCGGCGCGACCTTGCTGGCGAGGAAGGAGACAACGCCCTCGGTGTTGAAGCCGGTCGGTGCCGGGTCCGGCTCACCGGCCGGCGCGGCCAGTAGCGGCAGCGTGTCGACAACGGAGGCCATGGCGGCGTTGACCGTGTCGACGAGCGTTGTTTCGATCATGGGAACCTCCCCGGTGTGCGGCCGGCGAAGCCGGGGCACTGCAGTTGTCCAGCCTCACGGACGTGTCGGGTCGTGCCGCGAGTTTCGACCCTGCGTCCGGCGATCACCGCGTACGGTGAAGATTTGTGGGCTTTTTGTCCAACTTCAGCCCTTCTCCTCGGCGTTGCCCTCGCTGACCACCAGCAACTGCAAAGCGTACGGGCCACCCCTGTCTGGTACAAGCTGCGTGCAACTCGACCGACAGCGCCGCCGTGCCGCCGTTGTCTGGTTCGAGAGTACCCAGCATGCCCTCTGCCGGCCGACACCGAGCCGCGCCGGTACCGTCCTATCCGTGACCGATCTGCTGCGGCCGGCCCGGCCGGTCGTGATGGGCGTTCTCAACGTCACGCCTGACTCCTTTTCCGACGGCGGGCGGTACGCCGACCTCGACGCCGCCGTCGCCCACGGCGTCCGGCTGCACCGCGACGGCGCCGACCTGATCGACGTCGGCGGTGAGTCGACCCGGCCGGGCGCGGTGCGGATCGACGCCGAGACCGAGGCGGCCCGGGTGCTTCCGGTCGTCCGGGCGCTCGCCGCCGCCGGCGTACCGATGAGCATCGACACCACCCGGGCGACGGTCGCCGCCGCCGCGCTGGCCGCCGGGGCGGCGGTGGTGAACGACGTCTCCGGCGGTCTGGCGGATCCACGGATGGCCGAGGTGGTCGCCGAGGCCGGCTGCCCGTGGATTCTGATGCACTGGCGCGGGCACTCCGACCGGATGCAGGACCTGGCGCACTACCGCGACGTGGTCGGCGAGGTCCGCGCCGAGCTCGCCGCCCGGATCGACGCCGCGCTGACCGCCGGGGTGGCCGCCGACCGGCTCGTCGTCGACCCCGGTCTCGGCTTCGCCAAGCGGGCGGAGCACAACTGGCAGCTCACCGTCCGTCTGCCCGAGCTGCTCGACCTCGGTTGCCCGTTGCTCTTCGCGGCCAGCCGCAAGTCCTACCTGGGCCAACTGCTCGCCGACCCGGCAGGCCAGCCACGGCCGGTCGACCAACGGGCCGCGGCGACCACCGCTACCAGTCTGCTGGCGGTCGCCGCCGGCGCCTGGGGAGTCCGGGTACACGACGTCCGGGACACCGTCGACGCGCTGGCGGTGTGGCAGGCCAGCGGACGCCCCCGGATCGTCCCGGACGCCGCCGAGCCGCCGGGGAGCCGTCGATGACCGACCATCAGCCCGCCGCAGGGCCGTCGCCCGATCTGGGTGCCGCGCGGCCGTCGACGACCGACCGGATCGTGCTGACCGGGCTGCGTGCCCACGGTCGGCACGGCGTCTACCCGCAGGAACGGGCCGCCGGGCAGGACTTCGTCGTCGACGTCGAGCTCACCGTCGACCTCGCGCCGGCGGCCGCCTCGGACGACGTCACCGACACCGTGCACTACGGCGAGCTGGCCGACCGGCTGGTCGCGATCGTCAGCGGCGAGCCGGTGAACCTGATCGAGACGCTGGCCGACCGGCTGGCCGCCCAGTGCCTGGCGGACCACCGGGTCCGCTCGGTCACGGTGACCGTGCACAAGCCGCAGGCGCCGATTCCGCACCGGTTCACCGACGTCGCGGTCGTGCTGACCCGGGGCCGACCGTGACCCGGGGCCGACCGTGACCCGGGGCCGACCGTGACCCGGGGCCGACCGTGACCCGGGCGGTGCTGGCGCTGGGCAGCAATCTCGGTGACCGGTACGGGCGGTTGCGCGCGGCGGTACGGTCGCTGGACGACGTACTGCTGGTCGTCTCCGGGGTCTACGAGACCCCGCCGTGGGGCGACCCGGCGCAGCCCGACTACCTCAACGCGGTCGCGCTGGTGGCCGACCCGGGTGCCGCGCCGGCCGATTGGCTCGACCGGTGCCGCAGCCTCGAACGGGCCGCCGGGCGGGTGCGTGACCCGGACCGGCCGTACGGGCCCCGCAGCCTGGACGTGGACGTCGTCGCCGTGTGGACCGACGACGACACCCCGGTGTTCAGCGACGACCCTGAGCTGGTGCTGCCCCACCCCCGGGCGCGGCTGCGGGCGTTCGTGCTGCGACCGTGGATCGACATCCAGCCGTACGGCCAACTGCCCGGCCACGGCTGGCTGACCGACCTGCTAAACCACGATCCGGTCGCCGGGGACCTGCTCGAACTGCGCCCGCGACCGGATCTGCCGCTAGAGTCGACCCAGTGAACGTGCGTCTGTCGATCACCTTGCCGGGGCTGATGCTGCCGTGACCGGACCGGGAGTCAGCCCGCGTGGACGGGAGCCTGACGAGCCGCGGATGGGGCCTACCAGGCTGTCCACCCTGGTGGTGGCGGCGCTGGCCGCCGCGGCGGTCGGCTGGCTGGTGATCAGCAGCTGGTACGTACGGATGCCGGTCCTACCCTGGCTACCCTCCGTGACGCTGGCGGCATTGGCCGTGTTCGAAGGGTACGCGGCGCTGAACACCCGGGCCCGGGTCGACCGCCAGCCCGGGCACGATCCGGTCAACCCGCTGCTCGCCGCCCGCTTCGTGGTGCTGGCCAAGGCGTCCTCTCTCGCCGGGGCGATCTTCGCCGGCTTTTACGCCGGTCTGGTGCTGTGGCTGTTCATTCAGCCGACCCGGGCGGCGAGCAACGACCTGCCGGCCGCCGGCAGCGGTTTGGTCGCCGCGGTCGCGCTGGTGGCGGCGGCGCTCTGGTTGGAGCGGGCCTGCCGGGTCCCGGACCGCCCGGAGGACTCCGACATCCCGGACCAGCCGGCCGACTGACCCTTCCGCCGCCTGACTGACCGGTCTGTCAGGCCGGTCCGCCGGGCCGGTGCCGACCCGGCATCGACCCGGTTCCGGGCAGCTCGGCCGGATACGGGGGGTGACGGCCGGACCCGGTCGCGGGTACGGTGCCTGCGACCGGTACGGCTGCCCGGGCCACCGCGCGGACGCCACACGCTGGTCGACTGAGCGACCAGAGGAGACGCGGTATGGCGTACGACGATTCGCCTTATCGCCGGCGGAACGCGAGCACCTCGGATCCGACCGGCCACCGTCAGCCCGGCGACACCCGCCACGGCGACACCCGCTACGGCGACGCGCGGTATCCGGCGGCCGAGCCCGGTCGTCGCGGCGCGGCCAGCTACTCGACGAGCTCCTTCTCCACCGTTGCGGACTTCTCCATCACCGGAGGCTCCACCACCGCGGACTCCGCCGCGACCGGGCACTCGCCCGCTGCCGCGGACCGGCCCACCCGTGGCTCCTCTACCACCCGGGCGGCCACCCGGCACAGCCGCCGTCGCCGGACGTCCACCGCGCTCGACGACGTCTTCGACGACCCCAACCACGGCGAACGCGGCCGGGACCGACTCGGCGTGCACCTCGTCTGGGAACTGATCCTGCTGCTGGCGGTCGGTGGGATCGGCTATCTCCTCTACCAGGTCGACCCGGGCCTCACCAGCGCCGGCACCCGCGATCCGCTGCTGGTCTACGCGACCGGGCTCGGCCTGTTCGCGCTCGCCGCCGGGATCACGCTGCGCGCCGGGGCGCCGAACCTGGCCATCGGACCGGTGGCGGTGGCCGCCGCGCTGCACTTCGCCGAGAACGGCGACAACGGCGTGGTGCCGGTGCTGGTCACGGGCATCATCTGGGCGGTGGTGCTCGGCGCGGGGACGGCGCTGCTGGTCACCGGCCTGCAGGTGCCCGGCTGGGCGGGCAGTCTGGTCGCCGCCTGCGTGGCGGTCGTCTTCATCCAGCAGCGGTCCGGCCCGGTCGACCTGCAGGGTGCCTTCGACCCGACCGGCCAGGCGTTCATGCTCTTCGGTGGCTTCGTCGTGCTGGCGTTGCTCGGTGGATTCCTCGGCACGATCAAGTCGATTCGGCGGGGGGTCGGGCGGTTCCGCCCGGTCGCCGATCCGGCTGATCGGCGGGGCGGCGTCGCCGCACTGGTCACCAGCGGTGCGCTGATCCTGTCGATGGTCTTCGCGGTGGTCGGCGGGGTGCTGCTGGCCGCCGTCGGCAACGGCCCGGTCAGCCCGTCGGTGGGGCTGGAGTGGACGGCGCTGGCGATCGGCGCGGCGCTGCTCGGCGGGACCAGCGTCTTCGGCCGCCGGGGCGGTGTCTTCGGGTCCGTGTTGGCGGTGATCGGCCTGACCCTCTTCATCAGGTACGCCGAGCTGCGCGACCTCGACATCGCGCTGTACGCCACCGGTGCCGTCGCGGTGGTGGTCGGGCTGGCGGTGACCCGTCTGGTGGAGACGTTCGGTCGGCCACGGTCGACGTCGGTCGACGACGCCGACGAAGCCGAGCAGACCGCGGGCGAGTCGACTGGTGAACCCGAGCCGGTCTACTACGACGGTCAGCCGGCGGACTGGTCGGAGCCGGCCCGGGCCGGCTCCGGCTGGCCGTCCGACCCGCCCACCGGCGGCCAGCAGTCCTGGTCTGCCTCCTTGCCCGCCCAGCCGGCGCCGGCCCGGGACCGCTGGGACACCAGCGACAGCTGGGGCGCCGACGACCATTGGGGCACCGACAGTCGCTGACCCGCCGGCAGCTAGCCGCCGAGCAGGCTAGCTGCCGAGCCAGCGACGGGCCGGCGGGTTAGGCTCGCGGACATGACCGAATCGCCGGCCGCGAACCGCGCCACGCCGACCTTCGAGGAGCTCGATCGGCTCTCCACCGAGCAGTTGCGGGAGCAGGCGTTCGAGCTGGCCCGGCAGCGTAAGGACCTGGGCTTCTTCTGGTCGATAACCCAGCGGCTGTCCCGGGCCGACGACGCCAGTGAGCTGGACGGCGCGCCGAACTCGATCGGCCCGACCGTCGAGGACGCGGTGGCGCTGTGGCGGGAGTTCACCGGCCACGAGTACGGCGAGTCGGAGCCGTTGCTACGGGCGGCGTTCATCGACTACCTGCTGCGGCCGGGGCAGCGGCGCTGACGCAGGTCAGCTGGCGTCGAGTCAGCTGGCGTCGAGGATCCGGCGTCGGCTCACCACGCCGACCGGGTGGTCGGCGTCGTCGACCACCCGGGCGTGCTCCGCGCCGGTGACCAGCAACCGGGCCAGCGCGTCGTAGAGCGAGGTACCCAAAGTGAGGGTGGGCAGCCCGGCCGGGTCCGGGGCCGCCGGGTCGTCGTCGAGCAGTTCGCGGCTCACCGGGGTGACCGCGAGCCGGCGGATCGCCCGGTCGGCGCCGACGAACTCGGTCACGAACGGGGTCGCCGGCCCGCCGAGCAGTTCGGCCGGTGCGGCGTACTGCTCCAGCCGGCCGCCTTCGGACAGTACGGCGATCCGGTCGCCCAGCCGTACCGCCTCGTCCAGGTCGTGGGTGACCAGCACGATCGTCTTGCGTACCTCGGCCTGCAGCCGGAGGAACTCCTCCTGCAGCCGGCCGCGGGCGATCGGGTCGACCGCGGAGAACGGCTCGTCCATCAGCAGGACGACCGGGTCGGCGGCCAGCGCCCGGGCGACGCCGACCCGCTGGCGTTGCCCGCCGGACAGCTCGTGCGGGTAGCGCTTGCCGTACCGGCCCGGTTCCAGCCCGACCAGGTCGAGTAGTTCGTCGGCGCGGCGCCGGATCCGGTCCCGCTGCCAGCCGAGCAGCCGGGGGACCGTGCCGACGTTGGCCCGGATCGTCTGGTGCGGGAAGAGCCCCACGTGCTGGATCACGTACCCGATCCGGCGGCGCAGCAGTACCGGGTCGACCTGGGTGACGTCCTCGTCGCCGAGCATGATCCGCCCGGTGGTCGGCTCGATCAGCCTGTTGATCATCCGGAGCACGGTGGACTTGCCGCAGCCGGACGGGCCGATCAGCACCACCAACTGGCCGGCGGGGATCTCCAGGGAGAGGCTCTGTACGGCGCGCGTCCCGTCCGGGAACTGCTTGCCGATGTCGGTCAAGGTGATCGCTGCCGCGCCGTCGGCGTCGGTGTCCCGCACGGTACCGTCCACCTGTGTCCTTCCACCTGCTCGCCGACCGGGCTGACCCGGGTAACCCGTGGTTCTCCGGTCAGTACGTCCGGGACAACTGGTCGACGATCGTCGCCGCGTTGACCGAACACGTCACCCTGACGGTACAGGCGGTGCTGATCGCCACGCTGCTGGCGGTGCCGCTGGCGGTGGTCGCGTACTGGTTCCGGTCGCTGACCGGGCCGATCCTCGCCCTCACCGGCGTGCTCTACACCATCCCGTCGCTGGCGTTGCTCGCCTTCGTCGCACCCTACGTGGGCGCGACAAATCCCGCGTCGGTGCTGATCGCCCTGGTGCTGTACGCGTTGCTGCTGGTCGTGCGCAACTCGCTGGCCGGGCTGAGTCAGGTGCCGGCGGCGACCATCGAGGCGGCCGACGGGATGGGGTACGGCCGGTTCGGTCGGCTGCTGCGCATCGAACTGCCGTTGGCGCTGCCCGGCATCATGACCGGCTTGCGGCTGGCCACGGTCTCCACGGTCGCGCTGGTCACCATCGGCTCGCTGATCGGCTACGGCGGCCTCGGTGACCTGATCTTCAGCGGCTTCCGGAACAACTTCTACAAGGCCCAGATCCTCACCGGTACGCTGCTGAGCGTGGCGCTGGCCCTGCTGCTCGACCTGCTCCTGGCGGGTGCCGGTCGGCTGCTGACGCCCTGGGCCCGGCGGGTCGCCCCGTGAGCCGGCGGACGGTGGCGGCGAACCCGGTCGAGCAGGCGGTGACCTGGCTCAACGACCCGCTCAACTGGACCAACCCGGGTGGGGTGCTGGACCGCCTCGGTGAGCACCTGACCATCTCGGCCGCCGCGGTCGCGGTCGGCTGCCTGGTGGCCTGGCCGGTCGGACTGTGGCTCGGGCACACCGGCCGGGGCGGCGGCCTGGTGGTGCTGGTGTCGAACCTGACCCTGGCGGT
>Ga0207773_100080_pt1 | contig 89630 bp, 61 predicted proteins | sample TtaePargueraPR_2_FD_187281 | JGI IMG/M metagenome (GOLD analysis project Ga0207773, IMG submission 187281) | Aerobic enrichment media microbial communities from Bioluminiscent Bay, La Parguera, Puerto Rico - Tt and M1 (3) (SPAdes) | ecosystem: Environmental > Aquatic > Marine > Unclassified ...
CCCCCCGCCACGCTCGTCTTCGACCACCCGACGCCGACGGAGATCGCGGCGTGGCTCGTCCAGGCGGGCACGCCCGGCGATCCGGCGGCGGCGTCGACCGGCGGGATCGCGGACCTCTACTGGGGTGCGCATGCGGCCGGCCGTCCTGCGGAGGCGGCGGCGCTGCTGAGTGCCGTCGCGGCGCTGCGACCGGTGTTCGGCGCGACGGAGGCGGCGGCGCACGCGCCCCGGCCGGTCCCGCTCGCGTCGAGTGATCGGGAGCCCGCGCTGCTCTGCCTGCCCTCCTTCAGCCCGGCGTCCGGGCCACACGAGTACGCCCGGTTCGCCGCCGCGCTACGCGGTGAGCGCGCGGTCTGGGCGCTGCCCGAGCCCGGATTCCGGGCCGGCGAGCCGCTGCCGGAGAGCGTGGCCGCCCTGGTGCGGGCCCACGCGGCGGCGATCCGGGAACTGCGCGGTGACGCCCCGTTCGTGCTGGTGGGGCGCTCGGCGGCGGGCTGGGTCGCGAACGCGCTGGCCGCGCACCTGGAGGAGATCGGCGTCCCCGCCCGGGCCGTGGTGCTGATCGACACCTACGAGCCCGGCGACCTGGTCCGGCGGCCGTGGATCCGGGACGCGATGACCCGCGCGACGTCGGGCCGGGAGAGCGGGCTGGTGCTGCGCAACGAGGACCGGCTCGCGGCGACCGGCGGCTACGACCGAATCTTCACCGGCTGGTCACCCGCGCCGGTCGCCGCCCCGGTGCTGCTGCTGCGGGCGACCGAGCCGTTCTCGGCCGAGTTGCCGGATCTGGCCGGTCCGGAGCGTGACTGGACCGCCCGCTGGACCGCGCCGCACGAGGTGGTCGACGTGCCGGGCGACCACTTCAGCGTGCTGGAGGAGCGGTCGGACGCGGTGGCGAAGGCGTTGCACGACTGGCTCGTCACGGGCCGGTTCTGAGGGTGTCGTCGGAGGAAGGGATGGACGGATGAGGATTGTCGTCGTCGGCGCCGGGATCGGCGGGCTCGCGGCCGCGCTGGGGCTCGGCGCGGCCGGTCACCAGGTGGAGGTGTACGAGCGCGGCGACCGGCTGCGGACCGAGGGCAACGGGGTGATCCTCTGGCCCGGGGCCACCGGCATCCTGGACGCTCTCGGCATCCGTGTCGCCGAACTCGGTCCCGCCATGCACCGGGGCGAGTTGCTCACCTCGGACGGTTCGCTGCTGGTCTGGACGGACATGCGGGAGGTCTCCGCCCGCTACGGCCAGGACACGTTGCTGGTGTCGCGCGGCCGGGTGGTCGAGGTGCTCGGCGCCGCGCTGCCGGCCGGCACCGTCCGGTTCGGACGGCGCTGCACGGAGGTGCGGCACCGGGCCGACGGCGCGACCGTGGTCTTCTCGGACGGCACCGAGGTGGACGCGGACGTGGTGATCGGCGCCGACGGGTACCGGTCCGCGGTCCGGTCCCGGACGCTCGGCGACGCGCCGCGATTCACCGGCGTGGCCACCTGGCACGGCACCGGGCCGCTGCGGTCGGACCTGGCCGGCGGGCACACGGTGCGTACGTACTTCGGCCGGATCGGCATCTGCGCCGTCCACCCGGTCGGTGACGGCCTGCTGCACTGGGCGTTCGAGGGCCCCTGGTCGCCCGGTGACGAGGCGGAGGGGCGGGCGGCCGGCCCGCAGTTGCCGCGGCTGCGGGGCTGGTTCGGCGGCTGGGCGCCGGAGGTGACCGGCCTGCTCGACCAGGTGACGGAGGAGGACGTGCACGTCTTCCCGCACGCGCTGCACCGGGTGCCGCGCCGCTGGGGCCAGGGCGCGGTCACGCTGATGGGCGACGCGGCGCACGCGATCCCACCCCGGGCGGGCATGGGCGCGAACCAGGCGCTGGAGGACGCCTGGGTGCTCGCCGGGGCGCTGCGTGACGTACGTGAGCCCCGGCTGGCCGACGCGGCGCTGCGCGCGTACGAGTCGGCCCGGGTACGGCGGGTGCGGCGGGTACGCAACGGTGCCGCCTGGATGAGCCGCAGCAACAACATGCTCCTGATGCTGCGTGCGCTTCGGGTCGCGGTGCCGATGAACCGGCTGGCGCACGCCAGCGTGGCGGGCGGCAGCAACTACCTCAACAGCCACCGACCGAAGCCGGTGACGACCTCGTCCTGAGCGGCCGGCTCACCTCGGTTGACAAAAGAGTGCCCCGGCGCCGCGCCGGGGCACTCTGACGCGGCTCTCAGAACGGATACCGGGCGGGTACGTCCCGGACGGTTATCCACTGCCACTGGGTGAACTCGTCCCAGCTATGCGCGGCGCCGTACCGGGAGCCGTTCCCGGAGGATCCCCGCCCGCCGAACGGCACGTACGCGTTGTCGTTGATGGTCTGGTCGTTGACGTGCACGATCGCGGTGCGGATCCGGGCCGCCAGGGCCAGCCCGCGCTCTGCCGAGCCGGTCTGGATGGCGGCGGTCAGCCCCATGTCGGTGTCCCCGGCGACCCGGACCGCCTCGTCGGCGTCGGCGACCACGGTCACCGGCGCCACCGGGCCGAAGATCTCCTCCCGGAACGCGGGGCACTGCGGTGGGACGGCCGCCAGCACGGTCGGCCGGTAGTAGGGGCCGTCGTGGGTGCCGCCGGTGCGCAGCACGGCACCGGCCGCGACGCTGTCGGAGACGATCCGGTCGACCCGGTGCAACTGCGCCGCGTTGATCATCGGCCCGAGGTCGGCCGCCTCCCGCCACGGGTCACCGACCCGCAGCCCTTCGGCGCGTTTGACGAGCCGGTCCAGGTATTCGTCCGCGACCGACTCGACGACGATGTGCCGGCCGGCCGACATGCACACCTGACCCTGGTGGAAGAAGGAGGCCCAGGCGCCCGCCGAGGCGGCCAGGTCGAGGTCGGCGTCGTCGAGCACGACGAGCGCGTTGTTGCCGCCGAGTTCGAGCGAGACCCGCTTGAGGGTGCCGCCGGCGGCCGCACCGACCCGGCGGCCGACCTCGCTGGACCCGGTGAACGCGACCATGTCGACGTCCGGGTGCCGGGTCAGCGCCTCGCCCGGTACCGCGTCGCCGGGCAGCACCTGTAGGACGCCGGCGGGCAGCCCGGCCTCGGCGAACAGCCGGGCGATGAGGTAGCCGCCGGAGACCGGCGTGTTCACGTCCGGCTTCAGGATGACGGTGTTGCCCAGCGCGATCGCGGGTGCGACCGCCCGCATCGCCAGCAGCATCGGTACGTTCCAGGGGCTGATCACGGCCACCACGCCGACCGGGACCCGCCGGGCGATGCTCTGCTGGCCGGCGTCGGCGGGCAGCAGACTGCCGTGCGGCTGGGTGGGCAGCGCGGCGGCCACCCACAGCTCGTCGAGGACCGAGCCGGTCTCGTGCTCGGCCTTGCCCCGGACACCGCCGCCCTCGCGGATCAGCCACTCGACGACCTCCTCACGGTGCGCGGTGAGCAGCGCCGCGACGCGTCGCAGCAGTGCCGCCCGCTCCACCGGCGGGGTGTCCTGCCAGCCCGACCCGGCCTCGATCGCACGCCGCACCGCCGCGTCCACGTCGGCGGGCCCGGCGAGACCGGCGACCAGCAGGCGCTGCCCGGTGGCGGGTTCGAGTACGTCGACCGTGCCGCCGGCCGGGACCTCCCAGGCTCCGGTGAAGACCCGCCCGGCACACTCGGCCGGGTCGAGAAGTGTGCCCATCGCGTCGTGTCTCCTTCGCCTCAGCCGGCGCCGGAGGCCGTGCCGTGCCCCCGGACCGGGACGTCCACCAGCAGCGGTCCGTCCGCTCCGGCGCCCTTGGCCACCAGCTCGGTCAGGTGCGCCTCGTCGCGCGCGGTCACCGCCGGTACGCCGAAGAACTCCGCCGCCTGGGTGAAGTCCAGCCGTGGCGGCGCCAGATCGAGCCCCGGGTACCGGCCCGCGGCCGTCGCCCGGCTGCCCCACGAGTCGAGGGTCTCCTTGAGCGTCCGGTATTCGCCGTTGTTCATCACCACGAACGTCACCGGTACGCCGTAGCGCGCCGCCGACCAGAGTCCTTGCAGGCCGAACATCGTGCAGCCGTCGCCGAGCACCGCCACGACGGGCCGCTCCGGGTCGCCCATCCGGCTGCCGATCGCCGCGCCGATCCCGGACCCGAGACCGCCGCCGACCGTGTGCACGTAGGAGCGCGGCCGGTCCAGGCGCAGCACCGAGCGGAGCAGCAGCCCGGAGGTGATCGCCTCCTCCACGACCACCGCGTCGTCCGGCAGCCCGGTGGCGACGGCGTGCACCGCGGCCAGCGGTTCCATCGGGGTGCGCCCGTAGGACTGCCGGGCGGCCCGTTCGACGCGTACCCGCTCGGCGCGGGACCGGTCGGTCGCCGCCGCAATCCGGGACGCCGCCTGCGGGACGCGGCCGGTCAGCTCGGCGGCGAGCGCGGCCAGGGTCGGGCGCAGGCCGCCGGTCAGTCCGGCCGCGACGGTGAAGTTCCGGCCGACCTCGGCCGGGTCCGAGTCCAACTGGACCACCGTGGTGCCGGGCGGGATGGGGGAGCCGGGCGTGTAGTGGTGGGCCATGAAGGCGTGGCAGCCGACGACGAAGACCACGTCGTGCGGGGTGAGGCGGTCGCGGATGGCCGCGTACGTCGGCGCGAGCATGCCGGCGTGCAGCGGGTGCGAGCCGGGAAAGTCGACGCCGTCGTGCATCGGCTGGTGGTAGACGGTGGCGCCGAGCGCCTCGGCGACCGCCACCAGCTCGGTGACCGCGCCGTCCCGGCCGACCCCGTCGCCGGCGACCACGGCCGGTGCGGCGGCGCCGGCGAGGATCCGCACCGCGTCGTCCAGCCGGTCCGGGGCGCCGGCCGGGGCCAGCGCCGACCGGCCGAGCAGCTCGACGGGTTCCTCCTCGGCGAGGAGGTCCATCGGGATGGAGAGGAAGACCGGCCCGGCCGGTGGCTGCACCGCCAGCGCGAACGCGCGGCGGAGCAGGATCGGCAGGTCGTGGGCGTGGTGGACCTCGAAGACGTGTTTGACGGCGGCCCGGGCCAGGCCGCCCAGGTCGCCGGAGAGCATCGGGTCGTGCACGAGGTGGCGCCGGTCCTGCTGGCCGGCGGTCACCACCATCGGGGTGCGGGACCGGGAGGCGTTGAGCAGGCCGACGAGCCCGTTCGCCAGGCCGGCCGCGACGTGCAGGCTGACGAAGGCGCACCGGCCGGTGGCCCGGGCGTAGCCGTCGGCCATCGCGACCACGGAGCCCTCGTGCACGCCGAGCACGAAATCGAGGTCCGGCGCGTCGACGAGCGCGTCGAGGAACGGCAGCTCGGTGGTGCCGGGGTTGCCGAACACGGTGCGTACGCCCTCGTCGCGCAGGATCGCCAGCATCGCGTCCGCCGGCCGCATCCGGCTAGGCACCGCGGCCCACCCAGGAGCCGATCTTGGCGATGACGTCCTGGCTGTAGAGCCGCATCGCCTGCTGGACGGCGAATTCCGCCATGTAGCCGCGGAACGCGTCCGGCGGTTCCTCGGCCAGGTTCAGCATGTGGCGGTTGGCGACCACGGCGGGTGCGTCCAGCCGGTGCAGTGCGTCGTCCACGGCGGCGTCCACCTCGTCCGGCGGCACCACGTCGTCGATCAGGAGCCGCGCCTCGGGCTCGGTCGCGTGGATCCGGCGCCCGCGCAGAATGACCTGGCGGGCGGTCCTGGCGCCGGCGACCCGGCCGAGGCGGAAGTTGGCGGCGCCGGGCACGATCCCCTCCTGGGCGGCCGGGAGCGAGAGGTACGCGTCGGCGGCCGCGATCACCTGGTCGAACACGAGCAGCAACTGGGCGCCGCCGCCGATCGCGAACGTGTCGACAGCGGCCACCCACGGCTTCGTGACCGTGTCCGCCGGTCCGTCGCCGGTACGCAGGCCGCGTACCAGCTTCTGGATGTAGCCGATCTCCCGGCGCAGCAGGAAGCCGACCAACGGGATCTCGCCGGCGTGCAGCCGTTTGAGGTTGATGCCGGCGCTGAACACGCGGCGGCCCCGGTAGCGGGGGTGGGTCATCGTCCCGCCGCGCAGCAGGCCGACCCGGACCTCGGGGTCGAGCAGCGCCAGGTCGACCGCTGTCTCCAGGTCCTCGACCTGCTCCGCGTCCTCGGCGTTGAGGTTGTCTCCCCGGCACATGGTCAGCTCGGCGGCGCTGCCCCGGCGGGCGATCCGCACGGCGCCCAGCTCCAGCGTGCCGGTGCGGCGGAACTCCGGCAGCAACTCCTCGGCGCGGCGGGTCGGGTGCAGCATGCTCTCCAGCAGGTGCGCACCGGCCTCCCGATCGCCCAGCACTGCGCCGGCGAACAGCCCCTGGCCGATCTCGTGACCGTCCTTCTCGGACTGCGTGCGGGAGCGGTCCGCGGCCAGTTCGGCGGCGGACGGCACCAGGCCGGGAAAGATCTCGGCTGCGGCGGGGAGCAGGTCGTCGAGACGGTGTCGCCGGGACCGGCCGTCGGTCAGCTCGGCGTAGACGGCGCCGATGTGGGCGCGCAGGAAGCGGGTACGCAGCGCGTTGCCGGCCGCGTGGGTCGCCCGGACCAGCTCACGCTCTCCGGGTGAGCGGTCCACCGGCTCCGGCAGCGGAGCCAGCGACGCGCGACCGGCGTCGACGAATCGGGCCAGCGCCGCAGCGTCCCGGCGCAGATCATGGCCGGTCAGCTCCGGCGGCGAGAGTACCGGGGCCGTGGCGACCGCCTCGGGCGCGGTCATCCGGCGGCCGCGTCGGCGCTCTTGCGGAGGGCGCGGTCGCAGGCGGCCAGGTGCGTGCCGAGCGCCTCCTCGAAGGAGTTGGCGGTCGCCTCCAGCAGCAGGCGGCGCCGGATGGCCAACTCGGAGCCGGCCGCGCCGCCGACCACGCCTCGGGCGACCGTGACGGCTTCGGCCGGGTCGTCGACGATGCCGTCGACCAGGCTGAGCCGCATGACCTCCTCGGCGGTCAGGTCCGCGCCGAAGAGCGCCATCTGGCGTACCCGGGCGACGCCGATCTGGTTGGCCAGCCGGTGCAGGATCATGCCCGGCCAGACGGCGCCGTGCCGGGCCGGGATGCGCAGTCGCAGGTCCGGGGTGGCGAGCCGGTAGTCGGTCGAGAGCAGCGCCTCGGCGGCGGGCCCGCCGCAGTTGCCCTGGGCGATCGCGATGGTCGCCACGGTGAGCCGCTCCAGGCGGCGCAGCGCGCGTTCCCACTTGTTCACCAGGTGCACGCCGGTCGCGCCCGGCCACTGTGGATCCGTGTCGGCGCCGGTCAGGTGCAGCACGACGATGGATCCGGGCGGTGCCTGCTCGGCACGCTCGCTGAGCGCCTCCACCCGGGCCACCAGCTCCGGGGAGAGCGGTTCGGCACCGTCGACGCGCAGGTACGGATCGGTGCCGGCGCCGACGGGGGACGCCATGTCACTGCCAGACAATGTGCTCTGCCTCTCTTCCGGGGTGCAGCCGCCGCGTCAGAAGCGGACGAGGGCCGTCTCGATGGTCGACCCGGGGCCCATGGTCATCATCACGCCGTGGTCGCCGGGGCGGACCACGTTCTCCTCGAGCAGCCGTTCGTAGGAGAAGAGGAAGGATCCGCTGGACAGGTTGCCGTAGTCGCGGAGCACGCCGGTGGTGTGGCGCACGTCGTGGCGGGTGAGGCCGAGATTGACCATCACCGAGTCGATGACCTTCTTCCCGCCGGAGTGGACCAGCCAGTGCGCGATGTCGCCGCGCCGCAGGCCGGTGTCGGACAGGAGACGGCCGATGATCGTTTCCGCGTGCGCGCCGACGACGTAGGGAACGTCACGGTCCAGGAAGAAACTGAATTTTCCCTCGTTGGAATCCCAGTCGTAACGCATTGCGTCGACTGCCTCGGGAATGATGCAGCTAGAGAATTTGAGGATCTGCGGCCCGCGTTCCTCGCCGCTCTCTCCGGCGAGCAGTGCCACGCCGGCGGAACCGTCACCGAAAAGGCTGTTCACCACGGCCGTACGCATCGTGCCGTCGAAGACGTACGCGGACGAGCAGGCCTCCACGCACAGCATCACGGCCAACTGGTCCGGGTGGGCGGCCGCCCAGCCGGCGACCGCGGTGAGGCTGTTCAGACCCGCGTTGCAGCCCATGCCGACGACGTCCAGCCGGCCGCAGTGCCGCCCGAGCCCGAGTTCGCGGATCAGCAGCGCGCTGAAGCCCGGCGTCATGAACCCGGTCGAGGTGACGCAGCAGAGGTATCGCACATCGGACAGGTCGGCGTCGGCCCGCTTCAGGGTCGCCTGTAGGGCGCGTACGCCCATGTCCAGGCCGGTCGCCCGGTGTTTGGCCAGCAGGTCGGCCTGACTCTCCGGCGCGCGCCGGCCGTCCTCCTGCTCCGGCGGCAGCACCAGGAACCGCCGGTCGATGGCGCTGTTGAGGAACAGGTTGCGGATGCGCGGATCGTCGACCCGCAGGATGTCCAGCAGTTCCCGCTGCGAGTAGCCGGCGCCGGGAACCGCGGTGCCCACGCCGACGATCCGGGCTGCGGAGCCGGCCATCCGGGTGGCGGCCGCAGAGCGCTCGTCCAGCAGACCGGTGCGCTGCATGAGTGTCGTCATCGTTGCTCCGTCACAGGTCGCCAAGGAACGTCACCATTTCATTGCCCGACGATCGGACAGTACGCAGCCGGTCCCGAGAACGGCTATCCTCTCGCCCGTGAATAACTGTCCTGAGCGCTCGTTAGGGGTGACTGGTTAGGGGCGGATAGGGGTGTCTCGCGGCGGCGGCGGTCAATAGCGTTCGGCGCAGAACGGGGTGTTCCGCGCGCAATTCCGCCGAGCGTGGACGGGTCTGTGACATCCCGGCGACATCGGTGAAACGCACCGGCGACGTACGGGCCGGGCGCCCGTCACACCCGCCATGGTCAAGGAGACGGTGACATGCAGCGTTCCGAGCTGATCCGGCCCCTTCCCGAGCTGCTCGCGGCCCAGGCCGAGCGGTACGGCGCCAAGATCGCCTTCCACGACGCCCGGCGCGCGGTGACCTATGCCGGCCTGTACCGGCGGACCGGCCGGCTGGCGGGACATCTCGCCGGGGTGCTCGGGTCCGGGGACCGGGTGGTGCTGCTGCTCAACAACGGCGTCGAGGTGGTCGAGGCGTACCTCGCGGTCACCCGGGCGGCGGGCGTGGGCGTACCGGTCGATCCGAGGTCCGCCGACGCCGAGCTGACACACGTGCTGCGCGACAGCGGGGCACGCGTCGTGGTGACCGACCGGCCGCATGCCGCGCAGGCCCGCCGGGTCTGCCCGCCCGGCGTCCTGCTCGTGGTGACCGGGGACGGCGACGGCGGCGACTTCTCGTTCGAGGAGTGGGCGGAGACCGTCCCGCCGGTTCCCGCGCCGGACAGCCTCGGCCTGGACGACGTCTCCTGGATGCTCTACACCTCCGGCACCACCGGCCTGCCCAAGGGCGTGCTCTCCACACAGCGGTCGTGCCTGTGGTCGGTCGCCTCCTGCTATGCTCCGATCCTCGGCCTGTCCGCCGACGACGAGCTGCTCTGGCCGCTGCCGATGTTCCACAGCCTGGCGCACATCCTCTGCGTGCTCGGCGTGACCGCCACCGGCGCCACCGCCCGGATCATGGACGGCTTCGAGGCCGGCGAAGTACTCGCCGAGCTGCGCGCCCGCCCCTACACGATGCTCGTCGGTGTGCCGACCATGTACCACCACCTGCTGCGCAAGGTCGGCGACCAGAGCGAGCAGGTCGAGCAGAGCGAGCAGGTCGAGCAGAGCGAGCAGGTCGAGCAGGTCGAGCAGAGCGAGCAGGTTGAACGGGGCGGGCAGAGCGGGCAGGTTGAACGGGGCGGGCAGAGCGAGCGGGGCGGGCCGGAGCTGCGGCTGCGCGCCGCGCTCTGCACCGGCGCGGTGGCCTCGGCGGCGCTGCGTGACGAGGTCGGCCGGGTGCTCGGCGTGTCGCTGGTCGACAGCTACGGCAGCACGGAGACCTGCGGCGCGATCACCATGAACCGGCCCGGCGGCCGGTACGTCCCCGGCTCCTGCGGCCCGGCCGTACCCGGGCTCTCGCTGCGCCTGGTCGACGCGGAGACCGGGCACGACGTCCCCGACGGCGCCGAGGGCGAGGTCTGGGTCAGCGGCCCGAGCCTGATGATCGGCTACCACGAGCGGCCCGCCGAAACCGCCGCGGCGCTGCCGGACGGCTGGTACCGGACCGGCGACCTGGCCCGCCGCGACGACGACGGATACCTCACGATCACCGGCCGGCTCAAGGAGCTGATCATCCGGGCCGGCGAGAACATCCACCCGGCGGAGATCGAGGAGGCGCTGCGCGGCGTCGACGGCGTCGTAGACGTCGCCGTCGCCGGCGAGCCGGACCCGGCGCTCGGTGAGGTGCCGGTGGCGTACGTGGTCGCCGCGCCGGACGCGGACCCGAGCCCGGCCGCACTGCTCGCCGCCGCCCGGGACGCGCTGGCGCCGGCGAAGGTGCCGGAGCGGATCTACCGGACGGCGGCCGTACCCCGCACCGGATCCGGGAAGATCCGGCGTCACCTGCTGCGCGAGCGGCCCGCACGGCTGCTCGCCGTCCGGACCGCCGGCCACCCGGCGCTGTTGCGGTCCAACTGGTCACCGGTGCCCGAGCCGCGACCGGCCGCGCCGATCCGGGTGGCCGTGCTCGGCACCTGGTCCGTCGACGGCGTACCCGCGTCGATCGACGGCGCCGTCTCATATCCGGACCTGGCGGCGCTGCGCGCGGCGGTCGACGGCGGGACGCCGGCCCCGGACCTCGTGCTCGCGCCGCTGCTGACCGACACCGTCGGCAGCGGCGACTTCGCCGGTGCGGTGCCCGCTGCGGCTGCCTGGGCCACCGGCTTCGCCGCGTCGTGGCCGGGGGACGGCCCGCTCTCCGCCGCCCGCCCGGCCGTGGTCACCCGGCGCGCGGTCTTCGCCGCCCCCGGCGACGACGTCGCGGGACTGATGCCGGCGCTCACCTGGTCCGCCGTCCCGGACGGCGGGCCGGTCCTGATCGACCTCGACGACACACCGCCGACCGCCGCGCTCTTCGCCGCCTGCGCCGCCACCGGGGAGCCGCGGCTCGCCGTCCGCGACGGGCAACTGCTGGCACCACGCCTGCACCGTGCCCCCGGCGCACCGGAGTCGTCTGGGCCCCCCGGTGCGCGGCAGTCATCCGAGGCCCCCGGTGCGTCGCAGTCGTCTGAGGTCCCCGGAGCGCCGCAGCCGTCTGAGGCCCCCGCTGCGCCGCAGTCGTCCGAGTTCCGCGATCGAGAACCGCGTGCCGAGCGGGACCGTCTGCGACATGTCCACGACGTGGTCGAGTCCGGCCCGGACGGCACCGCCCTGATCGTCGGACCGGCCGCCGGTGAGGCCGGCGTACTGGCCCGGCACCTCGCGGGCGCCTACGGCATCCGGCACGTAACCGTCGTCGACCCCGACGCCGAACCGGCGGTGACGGAGGCGCTCGGCACCGCACTCGCCACGCTCGACGCCACCAGCACGGTCACCCGGGACGACCCGACCGGCCCGGACGCGCTAACCAGCGTCCTCGCGGCGCTGCCGGCCGGACGTCCACTGAGCATCGTCGTCTCCGCCGTGCCGCCTGGAGACGACGCGCACACCGCCGCGCTGGCGCTGCACCAGCTCACCCGTACCCTGCCGCTGGCCGCGTTCGTGCTCGTCTCCGGCTTCGACGCGGCCCTGGGCGAGCCCGACGCCCACCTCGCCGCCTCCGCCGGGCTGCTCGGCGTACTCGCGCGGCATCGCCGGGCACAGGGCCACCCCGGGCTCGCGGTGATGCGTCGGCCGGGCGATTCCGGCCGCGCCTTCCTCGACCGGTTCGACGCCGCCCTCGCGGACGGCACGCCGGTGCTGGTCGCCGAGGAAGCCGACGCGCTGATCGACCGGGACCCCACCGCAGCACTGCTGCGTGAGCTGCGGCCGCAGCCACGGGCGGCGACCGACGACGCCGCCCTGCGGGCACGCCTGCGCCGGTCGTCGCCGGACGACCGGCGGCGGATCCTGACCGCTCTGGTGCGCGCGGAGGCCGCCGCGGTGGCCGGGCTGCCGGGCGCCTCCTCGGTCGGCACCGACGTGCCCTTCAAAGCGCTCGGCCTGGACTCGCGGACCGCGGTACTCCTGTGCGTCCGGTTGAGCGCCGCGACCGGCGTCGCGCTCCCGGCGACCGCCGCCTTCGACCATCCGACGTCCGCGGTGCTGGCCGAGGAGATCCGGCTCCGGTTCGACGGCGACGAGCGGCCCGCAGCCGTACGGCCCGCAGCCGAGGACGAGCGGCCGGACCGCACTGACGAGCCGATCGCGATCGTGGGCATGAGCTGCCGGCTGCCGGGCGGCGTCACGTCGCCGGACGCGCTCTGGCGGCTTCTCGCCGACGGCCGGGACGCGACCGGTGACTTCCCGTCCGATCGCGGCTGGGACCTCGGCGGGCTCTTCCACCCCGATCCGGACCATCCCGGCACCTCCTACGCCTCGCGCGGCGGTTTCCTGGACGACGTCGCCGGCTTCGACGCGGCCTTCTTCGGCATCTCGCCACGTGAGGCGCTGGCCATGGACCCACAGCAACGGCTGCTGCTGGAAGCGTCGTGGGAGGCCGTCGAGCACGCCGGCCTGGACGTCACCACCCTGCGCGGCAGCCGTACCGGCGTCTTCGCAGGCGTCATGTTCCACGACTACGGCACCGGTGCCGGGGAGCTTCCGGAGGGGATCGAGGGTTACCGGGGCACCGGAGCCGCGGGAAGTGTCGCGTCCGGCCGGGTCGCCTACACCCTCGGCTTCGAAGGCCCCGCCGTCACCATCGACACCGCCTGTTCCTCCTCACTGGTCGCGCTGCACCTGGCCGCCCAGTCCCTCCGGCAGGGCGAGTGCACGCTCGCGCTGGCCGGCGGCGTGGCCGTGATGGCAACCCCCGCCGTCTTCGTCGAGTTCTCCCGGCAGCGTGGGCTGGCTCCGGACGGGCGGTGCAAGTCGTTCGCGGACGCGGCGGACGGCACCGGCTGGGGCGAAGGCGTGGCACTACTACTGCTGGAGCGCCTCTCCGACGCACGCCGCAACAACCACAAGATCCTTGCCTTGGTACGCGGCAGCGCGGTCAACCAGGACGGCGCCTCCAACGGCCTGACAGCGCCGAACGGCCCCTCACAGCAGCGGGTGATCCGAGCCGCCCTGGCAAATGCCGGCTTGTCCACTGCGGACGTGGACGCGGTCGAGGCGCACGGTACCGGCACGACGTTGGGCGATCCGATCGAGGCGCAGGCGTTGCTGGCCACGTACGGTCAGCAGCGTGGCGAGGCGGGCCCGCTCTGGCTGGGGTCGCTGAAGTCGAACATCGGTCATACGCAGGCTGCGGCCGGTGTGGCCGGTGTGATCAAGATGGTGCAGGCGATGCGGCACGGGGTGCTGCCCCGCACGCTGCATGTGGACCAGCCGTCATCCAACGTGGACTGGGCGGCCGGCGCGGTGGCACTGCTGACCGAGGCCCGCGACTGGCCCGAGGCGGCGGACCGGCCGCGTCGGGCGGCGGTGTCCTCGTTCGGCGTGAGTGGCACGAACGCGCACGTCATCCTCGAAGCGGTGCCCGCCGCCGACCCGGCGCCCGCGCAGTTGCCGCCGACGGTGCTGCCGTTCGTGCTTTCCGGCCGATCGCCGGAGGCGCTGCGCGCGCAGGCGGCCCGGCTGAGTGACGCGCTCCCCGATGACCTGTCCGGCACCGCCCACTCCCTGTTCAACGCCCGGGCGGCGTTGGAGCGGCGGGCGGTCGCGGTGACTGCCGATCCGACCGTGTTGCGTGCCGCGCTGGGCGCGCTTGCGGTGGGGGAGCCGGGTGCGGGTGTGGTTGAGGGTGTTGCTGTGGGGGAGGCGTCTCGGGTCGCTTTGGTGTTTCCGGGTCAGGGTTCGCAGTGGGTGGGTATGGCGTCGGAGTTGTTGGCGCAGTCTGCGGTGTTCCGTGAGCGTTTCGCCGAGTGTGAACGTGCCCTGACGCCGTTCGTCGACTGGCGGCTGTCCGAGGTGATCGACGACGAGACCGCGTTGGCGCGGGTTGATGTGGTGCAGCCGGTGTTGTGGGCGGTGATGGTGTCGCTGGCGGAGGTGTGGTCGTCGTTCGGTGTGAAGCCGTCGGTGGTGGTCGGCCATTCCCAGGGCGAGGTCGCCGCCGCGTGTGTGGCGGGTCTGCTGTCTTTGGATGACGGTGCCCGGATAGTCGCGTCTCGTTCGGCGTTGGTGGCGTCGAAGCTGGCCGGCAGGGGTGGGATGGTGTCGGTCTCGGCTTCCCGCGAGGAGGTGGAGTCGTGGTTGGTCGGGTTGTCGGTGGCGGCGGTGAATGGCCCGTCGAGCCTGGTCGTGGCTGGTGATGACCGGTTGTTGGATGCTCTGCTGGCCCGGTGTGAGCAGGCGGGGGTTCGTGCCCGTCGGATCGCGGTGGATTACGCCTCCCATTCAGCCGACGTGGAGACGATCGAGACGGACCTGCGCGCCGCCCTGGCCGGGATCGTCCCAACGGTAGGTGGTGTTCCGTTCTTCTCCACCGTCACCGGCCGGTTCGAGTCGGTGGTCGACGCGGACTACTGGTACCGGAATCTGCGTCAACCAGTAGGTTTCGCGACTGCCGTCCAGACATTGGTGGCCGATGGCGTGGACGCATTCGTGGAAGTGTCCGCGCATCCGGTGTTGACCACCGCGATCGAGGACACCGTCGAAGACGCCGCCGTTGTCGTCGGGACGTTGCGTCGGGATGAGGGTGGTCTGCAACGGCTGTATCTGAGTCTTGGTGAGGCGTGGACACGCGGCCTGCCGGTCGACTTCACCCCGGCGTTTGGGCACGCTCCGCGATTCGTAGACCTGCCGACCTACGCCTTCCAGCGCGCCCGCTACTGGGTGAACCCGCGCCCGAGTTCCGGCGACCCCACCGGGCTCGGCCTGACGGACGCCGGTCATCCACTGCTCGGCGCCGTCGTCGAACTCGCCGGCACCGACGGACTCGTCCTGACCGGCCGCGTCTCCGCGTACACCCACCCCTGGCTCGCTACGCCTGCGGTGCTTGCCGCTGCCCTGCCGGAACTCGCGGCCGAGGCGGGCGCCCGCGCCGGAGCCGTCCGGCTCGACACGTTGACCGTCGAGAGCATGCCGGTACTGCCCGGAACCGGTGCGCTCGACCTGCAAGTGACGGTGGGCGCACCCGACGAGCGCGGTCACCGGCCGCTCGGCGTCCACTCCCGGCTGCCCGGCGATCCCAACTGGACCCGGCACGCCATTGGCACCCTCACCGGCGCCGCACCGGAACCGGCCGGCACTGACAGCGGCCCCTGGCCGCCCGCCGGCGCATCCCCGCTGGCGCTGGACGACGACGGTGCCGACCCGTCGCTCACCGCCGATCCGTCGCTCGCCGCCGCCTGGATCCGGGACGGTGAGGTCTTCGCCGAGGTCACGCTCCCCGAGGAGGCACGCGGCGAGATCGCGCGCCTCGGTCTGCATCCGCTGTTGACCGCCGCCGCCCTGAGCGCGGTCGCGCCTGGCGCGCCGGCCGTACGGTGGCGCGGCCTCCAGGTCCACGCGCCCGGTGCCGCCACGCTGCGCGCCCGGTTCACCCCGGTCGACGACGGCTTCCGGGTCACCTTCACCGATCCGGCCGGCCGGCAGGTCGCCTCTGCCGAGACGGTCACGCCGGGGGAGCGGCCGGCCGGCGGTACCTCGGTGACCGGCGCGCTGTTCCACGTCGCCTGGCCCGCCGTCGCCACCGGGCCGGGGCTGCGCGGACGATTGGCGCTGCTCGGCGCGGACGGCGACCTTGCCGCAGCGCTGCGGGCGGCGGGCGTACCGGTGACCGTGGTGCCGGACGTCGCAGCGCTCGCCGCGTACCGCGAGATGCCGGAGGTGGCGGTCCTGCCGTGCCTGCCGGTCGCCGGAGACGTCCTCGAATCGGCGCACAGGGCGGTCCGGGACACCGCACGGCTGCTGCGGGAATGGCTGGCCGACCCGCGCCTGACCGGGACCCGGCTCGCGGTCGTCACCCGCGGCGCGGTCGCCGCCGGACCAGACGACGTGACCGACCTGGTCAACGCGCCGCTCTGGGGCCTGCTCCGGTCCGCGCAGTCCGAGCATCCCGGCCGGTTCGTCCTGGTCGACCTCGACGACGAACCGTCCGCAGCCGCCGCCCTGCCGGCCGCGATCACCTCCGGCGAGGCGCAGACGGCCGTACGCGCGGGCGTGCTGCGGGCACCCCGGCTGGCGCCGGCCACGGTGGCCGCCGATGCCGTCCCGCCCCGGTTCGCGCCGGACGGCACGGTGCTGGTGACCGGCGGTACCGGCACCCTCGGCGCGCTCGCGGCCCGGCACCTGGTGACCACGCACGGGGTACGCCATCTGCTGTTGATCAGTCGGGGCGGGCCCGAGGCGCCCGGCGCGGACCGGCTGGTCGCGGACCTGACGGCCCTCGGCGCGGAGGTCACGGTCGCCGCCTGCGACGCCGCCGACCGCGCCGCGCTGGCCGGGGTGCTCGACGGCATCCCGGCGCGGCATCCGCTCACCGGCGTGATCCACACCGCCGGGACGCTCGACGACGGCGTGCTCACCGCGCTCACCGACGACCGGATCGACGCTGTCCTGCGGCCGAAGCTCGACGCGGCGCTGCACCTACACGAGCTGACCCGCGACCGGGACCTCGCCGCGTTCGTCGTCTACTCCTCGGCCGCCGGCCTGGTCGGCGGTCCCGGCCAGGGCAACTACGCGGCCGCGAACGCCTTCCTCGACGCGCTCGCACACCACCGCAGGCAGCGCGGCCTGCCCGGCACCTCACTGGCCTGGGGTCTGTGGGAGCAGCGCAGTGCGCTCACCGCGACGCTGGGTGACGACGGCGTCAGCCGGCTGGCCCGGCGCGGCACCTCCGCGCTCACCGCCGACGAGGGCCTGGACCTGCTGGACGCCGCGCTTGCCGACGGGCGGCCGCTGCTGGCGCCGGTCCGCTTCGACCGGGCCGCGCTGCGCGCACAGGCGGATGCCGGAGCGCTGCCCGCGATCCTGCGTGGCCTGGTCCGGTCCGGTGCCCGCCCGGCGCTCGCCGGACCGGCCGCCGCCGACGACGCGAGCCCGCTCGCCGGCCGCCTGGCCGGGCTGGACGCCGCCGGCCGGCTGCGTGAACTCGTCACGCTGGTCGCCGGCCACGCGGCCGCAGTGCTCGGCCACGCCGGCGCCACGGAGATCGACACCGGGCGTGCGCTGCGGGACCTCGGGTTCGACTCGCTGACCGCCGTGGAGCTGCGCAACCGGCTACAGCGAGCGGTCGGTAGCCCACTGCCGGCCACGCTGGTCTTCGACCACCCGACCGTCGAGGCGCTCGCCGCGCACCTGCGCCGGGTCGTGTTCGGCGAGCCGGAGGAGACCACCGAGGCCGTACCGGTGACCGCCGCCCGCCCCACCGACGAGCCGATCGCGATCGTGGCGATGAGCTGCCGTTACCCGGGCGGGGTGGACAGTCCCGAGGCGTTGTGGCGGCTGCTGGAGGAGGGCGGCGACGCGATCGGCGACTTTCCCGCCGATCGGGGCTGGGACCTCGGCGGGCTCTACGATCCCGACCCCGGGCACACCGGCACCAGCTACACCCGGCACGGCGGCTTCGTCCGCGACGTGGCCGGGTTCGACCCGGCGTTCTTCGGCATCGCGCCCCGCGAGGCCGCGGTCATGGACCCGCAGCAGCGGCTGCTGCTCGAGGTCTCCTGGGAGGCGTTCGAGCGCGCCGGCATCGACCCCGGGACGCTGCGCGGTAGCCGGACCGGCGTGTTCACCGGCATCAGCGGACAGGACTACGCGGCACTCACCGCGCAGGTGCCGGAGGGGGACGAGGGCTATCTCGCGACCAGCACCGGGGCGAGCGTGATCTCCGGGCGCGTCTCCTACACGTTCGGCCTGGAAGGCCCGGCCGTCACCGTCGACACCGCCTGTTCGTCGTCGCTGGTCGCGCTGCATCTGGCCGGACAGGCACTGCGGCGCGGCGAGTGTGACCTCGCGCTGGCCGGCGGCGTGACCGTGATGGCCACCCCGGCGGTGTTCGTGGCGTTCAGCCGGCAGCGCGGTCTGGCCCGCGACGGCCGGTGCAAGGCGTTCTCCGCCCGGGCGGACGGCTTTGGCATGGCGGAGGGCGCGGGCGTGTTCGTCCTCGAACGGCTCTCCGACGCGCGGCGCAACGGGCACACCGTACTCGCGGTCGTGCGGGGCAGCGCGGTGAACCAGGACGGCGCGTCCAACGGGCTGACCGCGCCCAGCGGGCCGGCGCAGCAGAAGGTGATCCGGCAGGCGCTCGCCGACGCCGGGCTCTCCACGGTGGACCTGGACGCCGTGGAGGCGCACGGCACCGGCACCACGCTCGGCGACCCGATCGAGGCGCACGCGCTGCTCGCGACGTATGGACAGGACCGGCCGGCGGACCAGCCGCTCTGGATCGGGTCGGTGAAGTCGAACATCGGTCACACCCTCGCCGCGGCGGGCGCGGCCGGGGTGATGAAGATGGTGCTCGCCATGCGGCACGGGCTGATCCCGCGCACGCTGCACGTCGACGACGAGCCGTCGCCGCACATCGACTGGACGGCCGGGGCGGTCGCTCCGGCGGTCGACGCGGTGCCGTGGCCCGAGGCCGGCCGGCCGCGCCGATCCGGGGTGTCGTCGTTCGGCATCAGCGGCACGAACGCGCACGTGGTGCTGGAGGGCGTCCCAGCACCGGACGAGTCGGGGCCGGCCGCCGACGCGGACCGGCCGGTGCCGTGGCTGCTCTCCGCCCGGACCGAGGCGGCGCTGGCCGCGCAGGCAGGGCGGCTGCGCGCGGCCGTCGAGGCGGGGTCCGGGTCGGTCACCGACATCGGGCTGTCGCTGGCGACGACTCGGGCCGCGCATCCGTACCGGGCCGCGCTCGCCGGTGCCCGCCGCGCCGACCTGCTCGCCGGGCTGGATGCGCTCACCGCCGGCCGGGCCGCGCCGGGCCTGGCCCGTGGACGTGCGCACGGCGGCCGGCTGGCGTTCCTCTTCACCGGCCAGGGCAGCCAGCGTCCGGGGATGGGTACGGAACTGGCCTCGGCGTACCCGCGTTTCGCGGAGGCGCTCGACGAGGTCTGCACGCACCTGGACGGGTACGCCGACCGGCCGGTGCGGGAGCTGATGGCCGCCGCGCCGGGTACCGAGCAGGCCGCGCTGCTGAACGAGACCGCGTACACGCAGCCGGCGCTCTTCGCCTTCGAGATCGCGCTCTTCCGGCTGCTGGAGAGCTGGGACGTGCGGCCGGACCTGCTGCTCGGCCACTCGATCGGGGAGATCGCCGCCGTGCACGCGGCCGGAGTGCTCACCCTGGCCGACGCGAGCGCGCTGGTCTGCGGGCGGTCCCGGCTGATGCAGGCCATGCCGGCCGGCGGTGCGATGGAGTCGATCAGGGCGGCGGAGGCGGACGTACGGGCCGTGCTGGACGAGGTGGGCGGGGACGTGGCGATCGCCGCGGTCAACGGCCCAGCGTCGACGGTGATCTCCGGCGACCGTGCGGCGGTGGCGGCCGTCGCCGGCATGTTCGCCGCGCGCGGGCACAAGACCCGGGGGCTCACGGTCAGCCACGCGTTCCACTCGCCGCACCTGGACGGCATGCTGGCCGAGTTCGAGTCGATCGCGGCGACTCTGTCCTACGCGGAGCCGTCGATCCCGGTGGTGTCCGACATCACCGGGCGGATCGCGGGCGAAGAGATCCGGTCGGCCGCCTACTGGGCACGCCAGGTGCGTCAGCCGGTGCGTTTCCACGACGGCGTGCGAACCCTGCACGAGCACGGCATCCGTACGTTTCTCGAGGTCGGCCCGGACGCGGCCCTCACCGCGATGGCGCCGGACTGCCTGCCCGCCGGTGAGCCGGTCACCGTCGTCGCCGCCGTGCGCCGGGACCGGCCGGAGACCGCGTCGCTCGCCGAGGCGCTCGGCCGGCTGCACGTCGCCGGGGTCCCGGCCGGGTGGGACCGGGTCTTCGCCGGTGGGCGCCGCGTCGACCTGCCCACCTACCCGTTCGAGCGGCAGCGGTACTGGCTCGATCCGCCGCCGGCCACGGCCACGCCCGCCGGCGATCCGGTCGACGGCCGGTTCTGGGCGGCCGTCGATTCCGGTGACCTGGACGCGCTCTCCGCACTCGGTGCCGACCCGGCGACGCCGCTGCGGGACGCGCTCCCCGCCCTCTCCGCGCTTCGCCGGGAGAGCCGGGCACTCAGCGCGGCGGACGGCTGGCGGTACCGCGTCGACTGGACGCCGGTCTCCGTGCCGGCCCCGGCCGGGCCGCTCGGCGGGTGGATCGTGGTGACCAGCCCGGATGACCCGTCGGACGGCATCGTGCGAGCCATCCGGGCCGCCGGCGCCACGGTCGAGGTGCTCCGGCTCGACGCCCACCGGCTCGACCGGGCCGGTGTCGCGGGTGCGCTGGCCGCGGCCGCGAGCCGGCTCGGCGCCGTACCGGCCGGGGTGCTGTCCCTGCTGGCGGCCGCCGGCGGGCCGGGCGGCGTCGCGGCCACGCTGAGCTTGATCCAGGGGCTGACGGAGAGCGGGATCGCCGGGCGGCTGTGGGCGGCGACCCGGGGCGCGGTCGACGTGCACCCGGCGGATTCGCCGGCCGACCCGGACCAGGCCGCGGTCTGGGGTCTCGGCATCGTCGCCGGCCTGGAACTGCCGGCCCGATGGGGAGGGCTGATCGACCTGCCGGCCGAAACCGGGTCGGAGGCGTATGCCGCCCTCCCGCCGCTGCTGGCCGACGGCGGTGAGGACCAGGTGGCCATCCGGTCCGGGGTCCTCGCCCGGCGCCTGGTCCGTGCCCCGCTCCCGCAGCGGTCGCCCGCCCGGCCGTGGCGGCCGCGTGGGACGGTGCTGGTCACCGGCGGCACCGGCGCGCTCGGCGGCCACCTCGCCCGCCGCCTCGCCGCCGAGGGCGCCGCGCACCTGGTGCTGGTCAGCCGCCGGGGCCCGGCCGCCGCCGGTGCCGCCGACCTGGCCGCCGACCTGCGTGCCGCCGGCGCCCGGGTGACGCTGGCCGCCTGCGACGTCACCGACCGGGCCGCGCTCGCCGATCTGGTGCGTGACTGCGCGGATAAGGGTGAACGGGTCCGGGCGGTCGTGCACGCGGCCGGGGACGGCCGGCGCGGTGCGCTGGACGAGCTGACCGTGGCCGGTCTCGCCGACGTCGCCCGGGCCAAGGTGGAGGGCGCCCGTAACCTGCACGAACTGTTCCCGTCCGACGATCTCGACGCGTTCGTGCTCTTCTCGTCCGCTGCGGCGGTGTGGGGCGGCGGGAACCAGGCCGCCTACGCGTCGGCCAACGCCTACCTCGACGGGCTGGCCGCGCACCGGCGCCGGCTCGGGCTCGCCGCCACCTCCGTCGCCTGGGGACTCTGGGACGGCGGCGGCATGGGGGAGACCGGCGACCTGCGGCAACTGCATCGGCGCGGCATGCGTGCGCTGGAACCGGAGGCCGCCGTCACCGCGCTGCGGGCCGCCGTCGACCACGGCGAGGCCACCGTCGTGGTCGCGGACGTGGACTGGGACCGGTTCGCGCCGGGCTTCACCGCCGCCCGGCCCAGCCCGCTGATCGCGGACCTGCCAGAGGTCCGCGCCTGGCGGGACCGCACCGAAGCGGCCGCCGCGGTGCGGGTGGAGGCGCCGGTCCGGGACCGGCTGTCCGCCGTGCCGGCCGGGGACCGCGAGGAGGCGCTGATCGCGGAGGTACGCGCGATCGCCGCCGCCGTGCTCGGCCACCCGGACCCCACCGTGGTCGAGGTCGACAACGGCTTCGTGCAGATCGGCTTCGACTCGCTGACCGGCGTCGAGTTCCGTGACCGGCTCGGCACGGCGACCGGTCTGGCGCTGCCCAGCACGCTGATCTTCGACTACCCGACCGTCGCCGAGGTGGCCCGGCACCTGACCGGTCTGCTCGGCGGGGCCGGCCCGGCCGGTGCGCTGCTGGCGGACCTGGACCGGATCGAGGCCGGTCTCGGCGCCGCCGCCGCGTCCGCGAACGGGGAGGCGGCCGAGATCGAGGCACGGCTGCGGCGGCTGCTGGACCGCTGGCGGGCCGGGCGCGCCGATCCGGGCGAGCGGCCGGCCGAGGTCGACCTCGGCGACGCGAGCCTCGACGAGGTGCTGGACCTGATCGACGAGCTGGGGGTCTCGTGAGGCCGCCCGTGACCGCATCCGAGGGGATCCGATGACCACGATCGAAGCCGGTACGGTGAGCGACGCCTGGCTCCGCCGGTTCCATCCGGTGCCGGGCGCCGCCGTACGGCTGCTCTGCCTGCCGCACGCCGGCGGCGCGTCGAGCTTCTACTTCCCGATCTCCGCCGCGCTGTCGGCGCTGCCCGGCGCGCCGGTGGAACCGCTGGCGGTGCAGTACCCGGGTCGGCAGGACCGGCGGCACGAGCCCGCGATGACCAGCATCCAGCAGTTGGCGGCGCACATCACCGACGCGGTCGGGCCGTACCTCGACCGCCCGCTGGCCGTGTTCGGGCACAGCATGGGGGCGCTGGTCGGCTTCGAGGTCGCCCGGCGGCTGGAGGCGCGCGGGCACGTTCCGGCAGTGCTGGTCGTCTCCGGGCGGCGGCCGCCGGGGACCACCGGACCGGCCGAGGACCTCCACCGCCGTCCGGATGCCGAGGTGCTGGCCGAGGTCATGGCGCTGCACGGCACCAGCCCCGGGCTGCTCGACGACGAGGAGATCGTCCAGATGATCCTGCCCGCGTTGCGCGCCGACTACACGGCGGTGGAGACCTACGACCACCGGGCCGGGCCGTTGACCTGCCCGATCATTGCGTTCGCCGGGGACGCGGACCCGCGGGTGACACCGGCGGAGACGGACGGCTGGGCCGCCTGCACCCGGGCCGCGTTCAGCCGGCGGGTCTTCTCCGGCGGGCACTTCTACCTCGGTGACCGGCCGGCCGAGGTCGCGGCCGCGATCGCGGGGGCGCTGCCGTCGCCCGGCCCGGGGAGGTCGTGATGAGCATCGTGGCGAACTCGCCGGCCGGTTCGGCGGCGGACCCACCGGCTGGTTCGGCGGTGGACTCACCGGCTGGTTCGGCGGCGGACCTACCGGCTGGTTCGGCGGCGGACCCGCCGGCCGATTCGCCGGTCGACGTGTGGCGCCGGCTGGCGCTCGGCGTGCTGCGTAAGAGCGGCCGGGCGGACGCGGACGCGACGACCGACGACGTCGACGCGCTGCTCGCCTTCACCACCTACGACGGGATCACGTTGCCCGCCCTGCACACCGGCACGGCGGACCGCCGGAGGACGGGGCGGCCCGGCGCGGTGCCGGTGACCCGGGCCGGCCGGGCCGACGGCGGGAGCTGGCGGGTCCGGCAGCGGTATCCGGAGACCGATCCGGTGGCGCTGCGGGACGCCGTCACGGCCGGCATCGCGGGCGGCGCCGACTCGGTCTGGCTACCGGCGATCGCGGCCGCGCTGCCGGAGGCGCTGGCCGGGGTGCCGTTGGACCGTACCGAGGTGGTGCTCGACGCGGGGGAGGGGACCGAGGAGGCGGCCGACGCCCTGCTGCGGCTGGCCCGTGACCGGGGCGTACCGGCGGAGGCGCTGACCGGCAACCTCGGCGTCGACCCGCTCGGCATGCTCGCCCGTACCGGGCAGTCCGCTGGCGAGGCGGTGCTGACCGCGCTCGCGGCGCGGGTCGCCGGGGCGTACCCGCGGCTGCGGGCCGGGACCGTCGACGCCACCGTCTACCACGACGCCGGTGCGTCGGACGCCGAGGAACTCGCCGCCTCCCTCGCCACCGGCGTCGCCTACCTACGAATGCTCACCGGCACCGGCACCGGCACCGCTACCGCCACCGGCACCACCATCGCCGGTGGCGCCGGCACCGGGCTCGGGATCGCGGCTGCGCTGGGCCAGTTGGAGTTCCGCTACGCGGCCACCGCCGACGTGTTCGGCACCATCGCGAAGCTCCGCGCGGCCCGTCGGCTGTGGGCCCGGGTGGCACAGGCGTGCGGCGGCCCGGTCACCGTGCAGCGGCAGGCGGCGGTGACGTCCGGGGTGATGATGACCGTCCGGGATTCGTGGACCAACGCGCTGCGGACCACCGTCGCCGGTTTCGCCGCGGTCGTCGGCGGCGCCGACGCGCTGACGATCCAGCCGTACGACGCGAGGCTCGGCGGCGTGGACCCGGTGGCCCAGCGGCTCGCCCGCAACACCCACGCCCTGCTGCGCGACGAGGCGCACCTGGCTCGGGTCGCCGATCCGGCCGGCGGTTCCTGGCATGTCGAGGCGCACACGGACGCACTGGCACACCGGGCGTGGGAGGTGTTCACCGAGATCGAGCGCGCCGGCGGGATGGCTGCGGCGCTGGCCGGCGGCATGATCGGCGACCGGATCGCCGAGACCTGGCGGCGGCGGGCGGCGAACATCGCGCACCGCCGTGATCCGATCAGCGGCGTCAGCGAGTTCGCGAATCTGGCCGAACAGTCCACCGCCCGCCCCGTGCCGCACGGTCCCGCCGGTGGTCTGCCGGTCCGTCCGTACGCGCTGGCCTTCGAGGAACTGCGCGACCGGGCGGACGCGCACGCGCGGCGGACCGGCGCCCCGCCCCGGGTGGCGCTGGTGCCGCTGGGACCGGCGTCCGCCCGCGCCGGTCGGCTCGCCTTCGCCGCGAACCTCTTCGCCGCCGGCGGCATCGCCACGGCCGAGATCGCACCCGGTGATCCCGGTGATCCCAGTGATCCCGGCCCGCCGGTCGTCTGCCTGTGCGGCGGTGACGCCGACTACGCCCGGCAGGCCGAGCCGGTCGCCGCCGCGCTCCGGGCCGCCGGCGCGGTACGGGTGTGGCTGGCCGGCCCGCCGGCAGGCTACACGGGTGTCGACCGGTACCTGCACACCGGCTGCGACGCCGTCGAGGTGCTCACGGAAACCCTCGACGACCTGGGAGTACTCCGATGATCCCGGACTTTTCCCGCATGCCGCTCGGCGACGACGTGCCTGCCGTGCCCGGTCCCGCCCCGGCCGTCTGGACGACCCCGGAGGAGATCGACGTCCACACCCTGCACACGGCGGACGACCTCGACGGCCTGGACCTGGGCACCATGCCCGGCCTGCCGTCCTACCTGCGTGGTCCCTATCCGACGATGTACGCCACACAGCCGTGGACGATCCGGCAGTATGCGGGGTTCTCCACCGCCGAGGAGTCGAACAGTTTCTACCGCCGCAACCTTGCCGCCGGCCAGAAGGGCCTTTCGGTCGCCTTCGACCTGCCCACCCACCGGGGCTACGACTCCGACCATCCCCGAGTCGCCGGAGACGTCGGCATGGCCGGCGTGGCCATCGACTCCATCCTGGACATGTGGCTGCTCTTCGACGGCATCCCGCTGGACCGGACCAGCGTCTCGATGACGATGAACGGCGCCGTCCTGCCGATCCTGGCGCTCTACATCGTCGCGGGCGAGGAGCAGGGCGTCGCGCCGCACCAGCTCGCCGGGACCATCCAGAACGACATCCTCAAGGAGTTCATGGTCCGCAACACCTACATCTATCCGCCGGGCCCGTCGATGCGGATCGTCGCGGACGTCTTCGCCTACACCGCGGCCCGGATGCCCCGGTTCAACTCGATCTCGATCTCCGGCTACCACATGCAGGAGGCGGGGGCGACGGCGGACCTGGAACTGGCGTACACGCTCGCCGACGGCGTGGAGTACCTGCGCGCCGGCGTGGGCGCCGGGCTCGACGTCGACGCGTTCGCGCCCCGGCTGTCGTTCTTCTGGGGGGTGGGCATGCACTTCTTCATGGAGGTCGCCAAGCTCCGCGCCGCCCGGTCGCTCTGGGCGCGGCTGGTCGAGGGCTTCGGCGCCCGTGACCCCCGCTCACTCAGCCTGCGCGCGCACTGCCAGACCTCCGGCTGGTCGCTGACCGCGCAGGACGTGCCCAACAACGTGGTACGCACCTGCGTGGAGGCGATGGCGGCCACCCAGGGGCACACCCAGTCGCTGCACACCAACGCGTTGGACGAGGCGCTGGCGCTGCCGACGGAGTTCTCCGCCCGGATCGCCCGCAACACGCAGTTGATGCTCCAGCACGAGTCCGGTACCACCCGGGTGATCGACCCGTGGGGCGGCAGCGCCTATGTCGAACGGCTCACCCACGAACTGACCCGGCGGGCCAGCCGCCATCTCGACGAGGTCGCCGCGGCCGGTGGCATGGCCCGGGCGATCGATGCCGGGATACCCAAGCTGCGGATCGAGGAGGCCGCCGCGCGGACCCAGGCGCGCATCGACTCCGGGCGGCAGCCGATCGTGGGTGTCAACCGGCTCCGGCCGGAGACCGAGACCCGCCTGGAGGTACGCCGGGTGGACAACTCCGCGGTGCGCGCCCGGCAGGTCGAGCGACTCCGGGAGCTGCGTGCTGCCCGGGACGACGCCGCCTGCCGCGCCGCGCTCGCCGTGCTCACCGGTGCCGCCCGCGAGACGGCCACCGGGGCCCGCAGGCCGGGCCTGGACGGGAACCTGCTGGCGTGCGCGGTCGACGCGGCCCGGGCCGGCGCGACCGTGGGCGAGATGTCGGCGGCGCTGGAGGAGGTCTACGGCCGGCATGCCGCGCCGATCCGGGCCGTCACCGGCGTCTACCGGACGGAGACGGGCGAGGACGGCGCGACGGCGCGGGCCCGGCAGGCGACCGACGAGTTCGCCCGGGCCGAGGGGCGCAGGCCGCGGATCCTGGTGGCGAAGATCGGGCAGGACGGCCACGACCGGGGCCAGAAGGTGGTTGCCACCGCCTTCGCCGACCTCGGGTTCGACGTGGACGTCGGCCCGCTGTTCCAGACGCCCGCCGAGGTGGCCCGGCAGGCCGTCGACGCGGACGTGCACGTGGTCGGCGTCAGCTCACTCGCCGCCGGGCACCTGACGCTGGTTCCCGAGCTGCGCCGCGAGCTGACCGCGCTCGGCGCCGGCGACACGACGATCGTGGTCGGCGGCGTGGTGCCGCCCGACGACCACGACGCGTTACGCGCGGCCGGGGCAGCGGAGATCTTCGGCCCGGGTACGGTGCTCGCGGACGCCGCGATCCGCCTCGTCGCCCGGCTGCGGGAGCGCATCGGCGCCACCACGGGGGAGGGTTGACCGTGGGGCGGGTCCCGGCAGACGTGGCCGAGTGGGCGGCGGCGATTCGCGCCGGCCACCGCACGGCCGTGTCCCGGGCGGTGACGCTGGTGGAGTCGAGCCGCCCGGCGGACCGGGAGACGGCACGGCGACTGGTGGTGCTGCTGGACCCCTATGCCGGGTCGGCGCATCGGATCGGGATGACCGGCCCGCCGGGCGTCGGCAAGTCGACGCTGATCGACGCGCTGGGCCTGCGGCTGACCTCCGGGAGCCGCCGGGTCGCGGTGCTGGCCATGGCCGGGGCCGGCGACGACCTACAGGCGATCAAGATGGGCGTACTGGAACGCGCCGACATCGTCGCGGTCACCAAGGCCGACGGTGCGGGCGCGGACGCGGCCCGGGCTACCGCCCGGGAGATTTCGGCGGCCCGCCGCCTGGCCGGTTCGGTACACGGGCGGCGACCGCCGCCGGTCGTGCCGTGCAGCGCCCGTCTCGGCACCGGCCTGGCCGAGCTGTGGAAGCGCATCGAGGAGCACCATGCCGGCGCGGATCTGCCCGCGCGGCGCGGCGCGCAGCGGGCGGCCCAGTTGCGTGCCGTAGCGCGCGACTCCCTCTGAGCGGAGACGACCGCCGACCCCGGGCTCGCCGGCATCGTGGCGGCCGCGGAACGGGACGTGCGGGCGGGTGGTCTCAGCGTCGCGGCGGGAGCCGAACGGATCGCCGCCGCGTTCCGCTCGCGGCTCCGGCCCGACGGACAGCGGAGCAGATCGACCGGACCGACAGGGAGACCTCAGTGACCTCGACGATCATCCCCGCGCAGCCGGCGCCGGCCGGCCCCGCGACCACCGATCCGCGCGATCCGGCGCTGCGCGTCGCCGCCCTGCTCGACCCGGGCACGGGGGAGCCACTGCACGCCCCGGACGACAGTGGTGTGCTCGCTGTGGGGGACGCATCGACGGGTCGACCGTCGTCGCCTACTGCACCGACGCCCGTTCGATGGGCGGTGCGCTCGGCGCCGCCGGCAGCGAGCACATCATCCAGGCGATCGACACGGCGGTACGGCTGCGGTGCCCGGCCGTCGGGCTGTGGCACTCCGGCGGCGCGCGGCTGGCCGACGGCGTCGAGTCGATGGACGGTGTCGGTCGGATGTTCGCGGCGATGACCCGCGCGTCCGGCCGCATCCCGCAGCTCTCCGTGGTCCTCGGGCCGGCCGCGGGCGCCGCCGCCTACGGACCGGCACTGACCGACATCGTGGTGATGGCCGAGGCCGGCCGCGTCTTCGTCACCGGACCGGAGGTGGCGCGGTCGGTCACCGGAGAGGTGATCGACATGGCCGGGCTCGGCGGTCCGGAGGCGCACGGCCGCCGGTCCGGCGTCGTGCACGTGCCGGCCTCGTCCGAGGCGGACGCGCTGCGCCGCGCCCGGCGGCTGGTGAACTACCTCGTGCACCCGGGCGCCTTCGACATCGCGCAGACCCGCGCGCCCCGCGACTTCCGGGCGCTGCTGCCGGAGTCGCCTCGGCGCGCCTACGACGTGCGCCCCCTGATCCGCCACCTGCTCGACCACGACGAGGAGGAGCCGTTCACCGAGCTTCAGCCGCGCTGGGCACCGAACATCGTCGTCGGGTTCGGGCGGCTCGCCGGTCGCGCCGTGGGGGTCATCGCCAACAACCCGCTGCGCAAGGGCGGCTGCCTGGACTCGCTCAGCGCGGAGAAGGCGGCTCGGTTCGTACGCATGTGTGACGCTTCCGGTGTGCCGTTGGTCGTGGTGGTCGACGTACCCGGCTACCTGCCCGGAGTCGGCCAGGAATGGGACGGCGTGGTGCGGCGCGGCGCGAAGCTGCTGCACGCCTTCGCTGAAGCCGTGGTGCCCCGGGTGACGCTGGTGACCCGCAAGGCGTACGGCGGCGCGTACATCGCGATGAACTCCAAGTCGCTCGGCGCGACCAGGGTGATCGCGTGGCGGGAGGCGGAGATCGCGGTCATGGGGGCGGAGGCCGCCGTCGGCGTACTGCACCGCCGGCAGTTGGCCGCCGCTCCGGACGCCGAGCGCGAGGAACTGCGGGCACGGCTGATCGCCGAGCAGGTGCGCGTGGCGGGCGGAGTCGACCGGGCGCGGGCGCTCGGCGTGGTCGACGAGGTGATCGATCCCGCCGAGACCCGGCAGCGGGTGGCGGACGCGCTGGCCTCCGCGCCGGGTGGCCGGGGACACCACACGAACATTCCGCTCTGACCGCCTGGGACCGTCTCCGTGCAGGTGTACACGGATGGGGGGAACGGGAAACCCGCTCCCCCCATCACAACCACTCTGCTAAAGGCCGTACGCCAGGAGCACGAAGCCCTTGTCGCTCGGATAGAACGGCCGGTATCCCGAATGGACGTAGAGCATGCCCCGGCTCACCACGGCCCCGCCGCCGGCCGACACCGCACTACCGCGCCCCGCCAGCCCGTTCACGCCCGCGTAGTCCTGGATCGTGTCGTGCTGCCACAGCACCCGGCCGGTCGCCGCGGAGTAGGCGCGCATCTTTCCGTCCGAGCTACCCTCCCAGACCAGGCCCGGCGTGGAGGTGACCGCCGGACCATGCGCCAGGTCACAGGTCTCCGGGTACGCTGCCGCGCCTCCCCACGAGCATCCGTCCGCCGGGTTGGGCGTCGACCACAGGATCGCACCGTCCGCCGGGTTCAGCGCGAAGAGCGTGCCCGGATCCGCCTGGTAGGTAGCGACATAGAGACGGCGGCCGTCGTAGCTGGCGCCCCACATGATTCCGGAGAGCCCGCTGTTCGGCATCGGCTCCGACAACTGCCGCTGCCACACGATCTCGCCGGTCCGTGCGTCGAAGGTGTGGTAGACCCCGCTCTTCTGCCCGATCCCCACCAGCCGCCGGCCATTGACCGTCATCAGGTTGGGCAGCGCGCCGAAGTCGAAGTCGAGCGCCGTGCCGTCTTGCAGACCGGGGCAGTAACCCGGCGGCACGTTCGGGTTCGCGCAGAGTACCCGCCACGAGTCCGGATGGGTCATTTGCCGCTTCCACCGCACGGCACCGGTACGCGCGTCGAGGGCCAGCACGGTGTCGCTGTCGCCGGTCGTACCCGTGTAGTTCTGCCCGGTCCCGACGAAGACGGTGCCGGTCTCCCGGTCGATCACCGGCGAACTCCAGACCCCGGCGCCGGAAGGCTCGTAGCGGGTCGCTCCGCTGGGCCAGGTGCCGACCGCCTGCGGTTCCGGCACCGTGTAGTACCGCCAGCGTAGCTGGCCAGTCTCCGCGTCGATCGAGTCGAGGTGGCCACGGAAGGTGCAGCAGGCGTGGTCGACCCCGCCGACGTTGTCCCCACTGGACACCCCGACGTAGAGCCGTCCGCCGTGGTACTGCGGCGAACTGGTGACCATGGCGGCCGGGTGACTGTCCAGACGGGTACTCCAGACCAGCTCGCCGGTCCCCAGCGCGAGCGCGTAGAGGTAGCCCCGGTAGTCGCCGAAGTAGACCTTGCCCGCGGCGACCAACGGTCCGTTGCGGACCACCGCCTGCCCGACGCCCGGCTCGACGGTGTTCAGCGCGAAGGTCCACCTGGTCGCACCGGTCCGGGCGTCCACGGCGTAGAAGTAACCGTCGGGCCCGCCGAAGTACATCGTCCCGCCGACCACGGCGGGCTGGCTGCCGGAGGTGAGCACCGGCACCTTCGGGAAGGCGAAGGCCCATTTGAGGCGCAGGCGGCCCACGGTCGCCGGCGTGAGCGTGTGCTCGGCACCGTTGAACCGCGAGCCCTCCAGGTCCCGCTGCCAGGACGGCCAGTCCGCCGTCCCGGGCCGGAGCGCCACTCCGGCGGGCCCGGCCGGTACGGCACCCGGCGGGGCGGCCCGCACGGCGCCGGCCGGGCCGGTGAGCGCCGCGGTGGCCGCGCACAACACGGCGACCAGCAGCGCGGTACGGCGCCGTACGCGTGTCAGTGCAGTCATGCTTCTCCTCGATGTCCCTCGGTTGCGCCTCCGGTGAAACCGGCCGAGGGCACGGCCGGGAAACAACGTCCGGCGCCGCCGTTCCGGACCCGGCTCAGCGGGATCCGGAACGACGACGCCGGCGCTCGGTCGAAACGGCTCAGTAGACGAGCGTCACGTCGGCGACCGGCGGGTTGCTCTGCACGAGACAGGTGACCGTGTGGTCCCCGGTCGTGATGGCCACGTCGCCGGGACGGAAGAGGTAGGCCCCGTAGGCGGTCGCACCCACCTGGGCCACGCCCCCGGTGAAGGTCACGGTCTCGCCGATGTGCACCGGGTCCGGGTTGGTCAGCGGCGTCGAGGCGACCGAGCCGCTCGCCGCGCCGCTGTACGACAGGCTCACGGCCACACTGGTGCCGTTCGCGGGCTGCTCCGACGGGCTCGGCGACCGGGTGTCCAGCCGGACGCCGATCTGGATGGTGCTGCCCTTGCGCGCGAGCGTCGGCGCCGACAACGTCACGCCGATGACCTGGTCGGTGCTCGGCACTCCCGGAGCGCCGCACGAGTAGGTCACGTCGACCGTGCCGGCGACCTGGGCCGGCGCGGCCGTCGCCGCGGCCGGTGCGGACAGCAGGACAGCCGCCGTCACCACCGCCGCGGCAGCCCCCGTTCGAATTGCTCTCATGGTTTCCTTTCATTGGCCGAAAAAGAGTGCCGACAAATGTCCGGCACGCCGACGACGGTACCAGCGGGCTACCTGGCGCACAGCCCTTACGAGCCCCTATCGAGAGCAGCCACAAGGGGTCAGAACTGGTAATCGCCGAAGCGCCCCCAGGCAACAAAGGAAGCCATCAGGCAAAGCGCCGGAGGCAACACGTAATAGGGCCACCGGGCGGCCCGGACCGCAATATTGGCGAAGAGGCCGAGGAACATCATGACGGCGAGGCCGACGCCGGCGACCGGGGTCAGTACGGTGGCCACACCGGTCAACGGTGGCAGGATCATGGCAAGGGCGCCCGCCACCTCCGGCACTCCGAGCGCGCGAATGCCCCAGTCCGGAAAGAGGCGGGTGTATTCGTCCTCGGCACGCAGCTTCGGGATCGGGACGACGAACTTTGCCACGCCCGCCATGATGAACACAATCGCCAGAACCAACTGACAGGTCCACAGCAGTACATTCATCGCGTTACCGCACCCCGCTCCGAACCCGATTCGAACATCGCATCCGGAGGCTATCGGCGACGCGTCTGTAGCGGGACCCCTAGCACCCCTTATCCATGCACCACCCCGTAGATCAAGGGTCAGCGGCCCTCCCAGCGCGGCTCACGCCGCTCCGCGAACGCGCGGGGCCCCTCCACCGCGTCCCGGCTGACCATCCGCCGCTGCTCGCTCTCGAACCGGGTGGAGAACGCCTCCGGCAGCGGCATGTCGACGGACCGCAGCACCGCCTCCTTGATCGCCCGAACCGCCAGCGGGGCGCTGCGTAGCAGATCGTCCACCCAGCCCGCCACGCACTCGTCCAGTTGCGCGGCCGGCACCACGTCGTTGACCAGCCCCAGTTCCAGGGCGACCGACGCGGGCATGCGGCGGCCGGTCAGCAGGTAGCCCATCGCCACCTTCAGCGGCGCCTGACGAGCCAGCCGGAACGCTCCACCCGCGCCGGGCACCAGCCCCAGCCGGGCCTCGGGCAGCGCGAAGACCGACCGGTCGGACGCGACGACCAGATCGCAGGCGAGCGCCAGCTCGAAGCCGCCGCCCAGCGCATAGCCGTCCACCCGCGCGACAACCGGCTTGAGCAGCGAGAACCGCTCGGTGAGCCGTGGCCAGCCCGGGTGCCCGCGACTGCCGAACGTGGTCGGCGGCGCCCCCTGCTCGTTCAGCCGGGCCCGCTCACGCAGATCCTGCCCGACCGAGAACGCACGGTCGCCGGCACCGGTCAGCACGATCACCCGGACACCGTCGTCGGCCTCCGCGTCGTCCCAGATCCCGGCCAGCTCGGCGTGCATGTGCGTGTCCATGGCGTTCAGTACCTCGGGACGATCGAGCGTCACCCATGCGACGTGATCGCGTTTCTCGTACCGCACCCGCGGCCTGTCGTCCTCTGCCATCCACCCTCCTCGGTCTGCCTGCGCGGAACGGTCGCACATCGGCGCCGGGCCGTCCACACCTGACAGTCCGCTCGGAAGAGCCGGCACGCGGCGGGGCCGCCGAGGGGCCGACCGGCGGTCCACACCCACCGACACCCTGCTCGGTCCCGAAGTCGACCGCCGGCTTCAGGGCTAACCCGGATGGCTGATCCGACTTCAGGTCGGATCCTGGGGCCATGAGCGGGATCGAAGAGAAGCACCAGGAACTGCCGGGTCAGGGCCGGGGCCGGCCGTGTCGCTGCCAGGTCGCGGTGCCCGGCGGCCGGAGCCTCGTCCACCTTCTGCACTGACGGGAGAGAGACCATGGACACCTTCCTCGGCCAGCCGATCACCGGCGGCGTCAACGCGACCATGGCCCAGGTCCTCACCGAGGTGGAGGACGACCTGTGGCGCACGTGGAAGGCATCGCCGGACGAAGCGGACTTCCACCCCTGGGCCGGCCTGGTCGAGCCGATCATCGGCACCCGACCCGGCGACGGCCGGCACGCCACCGGAGCCGCCGTCGACCTCAACGTGACCACGTGCCCGTACATCGTCACGCGCACCGGTGAGACGTACGGCGGCGAGGCGGCCGCGCACGACCAGCAGGAGATGCGCCGGCGGGTGGTCGAGGTCTACGACCGGGCGGTCGCGTTCTTCACGGTCAGCGGCCGGCGGTCCGACACCAGCATCCGGGTCAACGACACGATCGAGTTCACCTACGACCGGTTCCGGGAGCTCTCCGACGCGCTGGTGTTCTACCTGTCCTGGGCGGTCTCGGCCGTTCACGTGCGGGTGAACCGGCCGCCCATCGCGGAGGCACACGCCCTGCCCGACAGCCATCCGGCGCTGCGCGCGATCCCCGCATCCGAGCTGGCCCGACCGGCCGAGGCCGCCATCCCGGCGATCGAGTTCCTCTACGCCGACGAGTTCTGGGCCCAGAACCACCAGGGCTGGCCGTACGGGCCGGAGCAGCAGTACTGGCAGATGCTGCGCGACTACGAGACCGTCCGCACTCCGATGTTGCACGGCAACCTCACCTGGCCGACAGGCCCGACGGCGTGTCATCCAACACCGTGAACGTTCGTGGTCACAGCACTAGCAACGAGGCTGCGGGGTACGCGACTCACCCGGCGTGTTCGCCAGCGCATCGGCCAGTGATAATCAAGCCGTGGCACGCCGAGGACGACAGGTGAAGACGCCCGACGAGTTTGCTCGGGCAACGGTTGAGGCTGCACGAGTCAACAGGGCCGGGGCCGTGCGCGCAGCCATCATCAACAGGGATGGGACGCTGCGCGCCGCCAAGATGAACGTGGCCGCAGTCTTGGGCGCTGCGTTGATCGCAGGCACGTGCGCCGTTGTAGGCACCGGCGTTGATGGCTACTTCTCAGTGCAGGCGGCGCGCGTCGGGCCGACCTCGTCGCCGACCTCGTCGCCTACCTCGTCGGTAGACGAGGGCTATTGGTACCCGATCAACTTGCCCGGTAGCTCGGGCAAGGCAGGCTGGATCCACTCGGACGACGTCTGCGTCGTGGGCGAACCACGCGGCCAGTTGAGACTTCCCGATACCACCGCCGCCTGTCAGGATCCGGGTGCCTAGCCCGGCGTTGCCGGGTACGTGATCAGGCTGGGCTAGTGCCTCGTCATCAGGCCGGGCGGTCTTGCTGCTGAATGCGGGGCTGTAAGCCGGTAGCCTGCGGCGGTGGCTACCGAGGCTCAGGTGCGCGGCTACCTCCTTGAGGAAGTGCTGGCGTGGCTTCTGCGTAACAACGGCTACGAGTTGCTGATCGCGCCGGTGCCCGGCGATCCAGCGCTTGAGGTGATCGGTGCCGGGCTTGCTGTGCGCGGCCGGGGTGCCCGTCATCAGGTCGATGTCCTGGGCGAGTTTCCGTTCACGCTGCCGTTCTCGTTGCCGATACGGATGTTCGTCGAGGCGAAGAGCTACCAGCTCAAGGACCCCGTGGGGCTTGAGGTGGTACGCAATGCCTGGGCCACCGTGGCGGACGTGAACGAGTTCGATGTCAGAAGCAGCCCGCATCGGTACCGGTACGTGTACACCCTGTTCTCCACATCCGGATTCACGGCCGAGGCGGCCGAGTTCGCACTCACGCACCAGGTCAGCCTGGTTGATCTAACCCTGCCGATGTACGACGCGCTACGCAACGCGGTCGCGCGGGCCGCTTCGGCGGTGCACCACGATGTCTTGGGAACGGGCGCCATCGAGCGACTCCGACGCATTGCCCGTCATGTCCTCGGTACCGCCGAAGTGGCGATGCCGCGAATCCCCGGCGGTCAGCGGCTGCTCGGTGCGATCCAGCAGCTGCGATCAGAACTCACGGCGAGCTTCGGGGGCAATTTCCTGCTCGCGTTCCCACCAGCACCGTTCGTCCTAGCGCTGACTGGCGACATCGACGAGTTCTTGATGAGTCGCACGGAACAGCGGGTCAACATCTACCCGAACACCGAAGACCAGACCTCAACCGGGTGGATCATCCAGCCCGCCGGGCACGGCGACCCGAAATATACCCTGTACTTCAGCCTGCCTCCGCACGTCGACGAATGGTTAATGACCGACCGACGACACGCTCGACAGCTGAAGCAGACCGGTCTATCCAGCATCACAATTTATCATTTGCGCGACGACTTACTCCGAGCGCATCAACTGCGCTACGAGCCTCGACACCGCAGCGCCCGGAGGCCCCAGTGACGTCTCCAACCAAAGCCGGCATCGGCGCCTGGCTACTCAAGTGCAACCCGAATCGGTGGGACCTACCGAGGTTCATCCGCGATGGTCACCGAAAGATCGACAGTTGGACGATCAACCTGCCCAGTCCGCGTCTCGCGGTTGGTCAACCAGTCCTGTTCTGGGTCACCGGACCAGCTAAGGCCACGCCGACACCGGGCCTCTGGGGCGCCGGCGTTATCACGGGACAGGACCTGCCTGTCCACAGCTGTGAAGAACACTACTGGCTCAACCCGCCGTCCGATCCCCGCTCATCGCGCTGGATAGCGGTCGACATCGGACTGTTCGATTCACCCATTCCGCGACCTGTACTAGCCGAAGATCCACGGTTACACGATCTGCAGATCCTTCGGGCCCCAGTCGCAGGCAATCCGCAGCCGGTGACAGCTAGGCACCTAGAAGTGATCGAGCGATATCTCACACCTTCCTACACAGCCACCTATGGGCCCGCGGCGCACGCCCGCGCGATCGTGATCAACGAGTATCGACGCCAGGGCTGGAGCGTCGAACGCGCGCCTGACGCGGGCTGGGACCTGACCTGCGAGCACCGGTCACAGGTGCTACGAATCGCCGTCCGTTCGGGCGATCAGATCACGATCGGGCGCGCCGAGGTCACCGCAGCCAACGACCCTCGCTGGCGACTTGTCGTCGTTAACGACGGCGTCCTCACCGAGTTCGACGGCGCCGACGCCCTCAAACGAGCCCAACCCATCACCTATGAAATACGTTTGCGATGAAGCAATCTTGACGACCTCGAGGTATACGATCCTGCTAACTAAGCGGGAGGAGGATCGGACGCCTCCGGCATCGTGATGCAGCCGGCCTCGTCGAGACCCTTGGGGTCTGGGGCTCCGCGTTTGACCAGTTCGAGGAGGATGAGGCTGCGGAGCGCGGCGCGAAGCTGCGCCATGGTCATCCGTGGCTTGTCGCCGCTGCCTCCGTCCTGCTCGTCGGCGACGAGCACTGGGTTGAAGGCGTCACGGACGAACGAGACATCTCGCTTGCCTGCGTGGAGGAACCCCGACCGCGACTGGTACGCCATCTTGAACGCGGCTTTGACCTTGCTGGAATTCTCGGCAAATTCAGGCCCCCGTGGCTCCGGCTCTGACCAGGATCCCTCGATCGGTTGCGCTCCGGCGGGATCTGCACGTATACCCCAGATGTATGAGCGGACCGATTGTGCCCAAAAGCCGTTAGGTAGCCGATTTGTTGCGTAAGTGGCGAACGTCTCGGCAAGTTTGATGTGTTGGTCCTTCATCAGCCGCCTGCGGAGCGCTTGGGCCTGCTGCTCGCTGAGCTGCTGCTGGGAGATGAATTTTTCCCAGCCAGTGGCTTTGTCCCAGTCCTGCCAGTCTGAGGGCGGGTTGCCGAATCGCTGTGCGAGGCACTCAATCCCGCCGACCGCCAGCGCGTACGCGCCGGCCAGGTCACGTGTAACTAGGAGAGTGGCGCAGTAGTGCATGTGGATGGCGGCACTCACCGCTGCCATGTCGTCGTCCGGAAGGCTGGTCAGCCGGGCGACGACCTCACGGAATCGGGAATCGATCTCCTCCCAGGCGGGCATAGGTGCACCAAGAGTCGAGTCGACCTGGCCAGTCACCGGAATCGCGAAATGGTGCTCCTGATCTTCGACCTTCGCGAAGACCTCCGGCGCGACCTGGCATCGGCGATCGGCTACGAGGGTGAGCAAGGCTCCCAACATGGCTGCCTGTCCATGGAGATCGAAGGTCGGCTGTTCTGGCCCAACGGTTAGGTAGCGCAACAGGCTGACCGCGGATGCGTCCTCGCCGGGAATATGAAGAAGGCTCTGTGGCTCGACCGCGACCAGCCCATTGCCGAGGAGAGGACGAAGGCCGGGGTGAATCATCCGAAGAAGGTGCATGGTCGGGGGTACTCCGGGCACCGCGTTGCGCAAGCCGTCGATCCATGCCTTCAGCCGACTGGCGCCGGTAGGATCGGTTTCATCCAACCTGTTCATGAACGCTCCTCCTGGGGGCTCCAACCGGGGAACTTGACTCTGACTGAGCTGCGGCTTGGTCTAGACGCAACGCCGCTCGGTTAAGCCGTTGCGGCGGCTGTCAAGGGTGTGTCGGTCGGACATGGGAAAGCGGAGTTCCTGTAACGAGGTGAGTCACTCCAAGACGCCTCGAGACCAGGAACTCCGCTTTGGTCGATCAGATTGCCATAACTCGGACGGTGCGGGTAGCCGCAGGTGTGTTCGCGCCGGGTCATCTGGGCGAGTTGACCCAGTTCCTGCCCTTCGAGATGGTCGATGAGGTCCTCGCCGCGACCCGTCGTACCCAGCAGCGGATCCGGCTACTCCCGGCCCGGGTCGTGGTCTACCTCATCCTGGCAGGCTGCTTGTTCGCCGAACTCGGCTACGGGCAGGTGTGGCGGAAACTGACCGCCGGTCTGACCGGGCTGGATCTGACCGAGCCGTCCTCAGGCACGTTACGGGAGGCGCGGCAGCGGCTCGGGTCGACGCCGCTGCGGGCCTTGTTCGATCTGCTGCGCGGCCCGGCGGTCACCACGGCGACGCACGCCGTGCGGTGGCGGGGCCTGCTGGTGACAGCGATCGACGGGACCACGATGTCGGTCGCCGACGCCGAGGCGGTCCGGGTCCGTTACCGCAAACAACGGGGTAACCACGGCGGCGCGGGCTACCCGGCACTACGGCTGAGTGTCCTGCTGACCTGCGGCACCCGCTCGATCATCGACGCCGTGTTCGCTCCACTCGGCACCAGCGAACTCGACCAGGCCCGCTCCCTGGCCCGGAGCCTGGCCGCCGGGATGCTGCTGTTGGCCGACCGCAACTACGCCGCCGCCGACCTCGTCCAGACACTCGCCGCCACCAGGGCCGACCTGCTGATCCGCTGCAAGAACGGCCGCCGCCTGCCGGTGATCCGCCGGTACCACGACGGATCCTGGCTGTCGACCATCGGCACGGTACGGGTGCGGGTCGTCGACGCTGAGATCAGCGTCCAGACCATCGACGGCGTCCGCGCGGCCGGCTACCGGCTGATCACCACCCTGCTCGACCCACGCACCCACCCGGCCAGCGAATTGATAGAGCTGTACCACCGCCGGTGGGAGGTCGAAACCGCCTACCTGGAGATCAAGTCCAGCATCCTCGGCGGCCGGGTCCTGCGCGCGCGGACTCCCGACGGCATCGACCAGGAGGTCTACGCCCTGCTGGTCGTCTACCAGATCCTGCGTACCGCCATGACCGACGCCACCGACAGTCGGCCCGGCACCGGCCCTGACCGGGCCAGCTTCACCACCGCCCTGAACGCCGCCCGCGACCAGGTCACCCACGCTGCCGGCGTCCTCGCCGACACCGTCATCGACCTGGTCGGCGCCATCGGTCGTGCGGTCCTGGCCCACCTGCTGCCTGAGCGTCGGTTCCGGGTGAAGACCCGCATGATCAAACGCTCGAACTCCAAGTACCAAGCCCGCGGACCCAACGTAGACCGACGCAGCTACAAAGCCACGATAGCCATCGATATCATCACAAACACTTGCTAACCACCCACCCGCCCTAACCGAGCGGCGTTGGGTCTAGACGAGTAGTTCCGAAGTCAGGGGTCGATGTCCGGGCTGAGGAGAGGGCATCCAAGATCATGTTGTGACGCAAGACCTGGACACCCTCTTGACCGCACTGTACGTGAAGATCGACGACAGCATCCGACGCCCCGGTGGCGCGGCAGACCACCACTACTGACCGACTACGGTGTGCAGGTGCCCGATGGGCGTGCTGTGTGTGATCTGGCTGAGCAGTGAGTAGGCGACCTCCAGCCACCCCGGCTCGGCATAGGGCGTTCCCATCTCCCGGAGCATGCTGCTGATCTTGGGCAGCGGCGTCCTGCCCTTGCGATCTCACGTTCCTACCCCCATTCGTTGCCAATTGCCCGGTGCCTGCCTCCATCATCACCCGGCGTCAGTCGCAGCCCAACCGAGATATCGCGCAGCACCCGGCAGGCTCCCTGCCACGGGCGGCTCGGCGTCGGCTCGCTGTGTCGCCGCTGCTCGTACACCGCGGTGGTGCTCTCGATGTGGGGGAGCGGGGCCGCGGAACCTGGCGCGTTCTGTCAGCCTGCCCTCGTTTACCCCCCGAAAACCCCCGCCGGACGTTGACAATCAGTGACAAGAAGCGATCACCACCTGATCGTGTCTGTGCAGCTCCAGTCAGTGGCCATTTCTGACAGTCAATGACAAGATCGGGGTGGTTGCGGTTGATTACAAGGGGTCGTCGGTTCGAATCCGGCCGTCCCGACAGCGAGAGGGTTTCCGCAGGTCAGCGACTTGCGGGAGCCCTCTTTTCCTTGCTTGGCATGGATGCCCGGTCTAGCGCGCCGCTGTTGGACCACAAAACTCGGGCAGGTTGCCATGGCACTGTTGGATCTTCAGAAGCTGACCGTAGGACTGTCCCGGACCTGGGCCGGGTTCCTGCGGGACTGGGACCGGTCGCTGCGTTCGGGGAACTATCCGGAGACGACTCGGTACAACTATCTCCTCGCGGCGGCGTAGCTGGCGCGGTACCTGGGGGAGCACTCGCCGGACCCCGTACTTGTGTGGTCGGGCAACAAGGTCCGGGTCCGGCTCAACCATCGTGGCGGGGAACCGCACGATCAACACCGCGCACTACACATGGCCGCCGTCACCCAGGCCGTACGTCGAGCACCTGAGCCGCATCCCCGTTCCATCTTTCCGGTTGCGTACATCGTACCCAGTCCCTTATGCTGCCTGTGACCGCGTACATCGTACTCAGTGAGGGGACCATGGCAGAGCCGATGGTGGTCGCCGAAGGGCTGCACAAATCGTTCGGCGACACTCGGGCATTACAAGGTTTGGATTTGGCCGTTCCGAAGGGAACGGTTTGCGGGGTGCTGGGGCCGAACGGTGCCGGAAAAACAACCGCGGTGCGCATTCTCGCGACCCTGTCGGATCCTGACGCCGGGCATGCCCGCGTCGCCGGATACGACGTCGTCCGCGAGGCCGGCAAAGTACGCGAGCGGATCGGGCTCGCGGGCCAGTACGCCGCCGTGGACGAAAAGCTCACCGGCCGCGGCAACCTGCTCATGTTCGGGCGTCTCTACCACCTGCCGCGCCGTGAGGCACACCGGCGGGCCGACGAGCTGCTCGACCGCTTCGGTTTGATGGACGCCGCCGACCGTCCCGTCGCCGGCTACTCCGGCGGCATGCGCCGCCGGCTCGACCTGATCGCCAGCCTCATCCTGCGTCCCAAGGTGCTCTTCCTGGACGAGCCCACCACCGGGTTGGACCCGCGCAGCCGCGGCCAGATCTGGGACAACATCCGCCAGTTGGTGGCCGACGGCACCACGGTGCTGCTCACCACGCAGTATATGGACGAAGCCGACCATCTTGCCGACGACATCGCCGTCGTCGACCACGGGCAGGTGATCACCACCGGCACGCCCGACAAGCTGAAGGCCGCGATCGGGGACCGCCTCGACGTCACTACCGAAGACCCCGCCGCGATCCCTGCGGCGGCGACCGTCCTGAGCAAGCTGACCGGCACCGAAGCCACGACCAGCAAGGCCGACCGTCTCAGCGTCGCCCTGCCGGCCACTGGCCTCCGTCTCGCCGACATCGTGCGCGAGCTCGACCGGGCCGGCATTGCTACCGCTGAGGTGGGTGTGCGCCGACCCACCCTCGACGAGGTGTTCCTGCGCCTCACCGACCGCAAGGAGCCCGTCCCGTGACGACCCTCACCTCACCGCTGAGTCGCCTGCGTTGGACCGCCACCGATGGCCTGACCCTGGTTGGCCGCGAGCTGGGACGGCTTCGGCAAGAGCCCGGACAGATAGTCGCCGCGCTGATCTTCCCGGCCGTCATGGTCGTCTTGTTCGGGTACGTCTTCGGTAGCGCGATCCAGGTGCCGGACGGTGGCAACTACCGCGAGTACCTCATGCCCGGCCTGTTCGCGATGGTGACGTTCTCAGCGTGGCTGGGGATCACGACGCGGGTGGCCACCGACGCTGCTCGCGGCGTGATGGACCGGTTCCGCTCCATGCCGATGGCACGCCTGGCGGTGCCGTTCGGGCAGACCGGCGCCGACCTGCTGATCGGCCTGCTCATGCTGACCATCATGGTGATTGCGGGCCTGATCGTGGGCTGGCAGCCGCACCGCGGCCTGATCCCCACGGCCCAGGCGTTCCTGCTGATGATCGTGCTGCGGTATGCACTGAGCTGGGTAGGCGTGTTCGTGGGCCTGGCGGTGAAGGACGAACAGGTCGCCGACTCGCTAGTGCCGCTGGGCCTGCCGTTCACGATGCTGTCGAACGCGTTCGTCCCTACCAGCGGCATGCCAGGATGGTTGCGTTTCCTGGCCGACTGGAACCCGGTCAGTGCGCTCACCGCCGCGTCGCGGGAACTGTTCGGCAACCCGGGCGCGCCGGCTGGGAACGTGGCCTTGCCACTCGCGCACCCAAAGACCGCCGTCCTGCTTTGGTCGGCCGCACTACTGGTGGTATTCGTCCCGCTGTCGTTACGCGCCTACACGCGCAGAGGACGCTGAATGCTCGGAAGGAAACGCTCGTCCGGCTACTGGCTCACAAACCGCCGCGCCAGCGATCCGCATGTTCGAGGTTGTCGAGCGCCGGTACCAATGGTCCGCCAACGGGCTCGCCAAGCTCGTCGGCGACCAACTCCAGAGCGTCTTCAAGGCCGGCGCCAGTAGCTATGCACTGACGTTGCAGTCGGACGCCCAGGGCATATCGTCGCCGTCGGTCGCCGGCCGGGCGATCACCGGGCGACCGGAAGATGAGTCAAAGCTAGTAAAAGCTGAATCAGGCCACCCGCGCTTGGCCCGATGCGAGCCCGGTCGACCAACTGTGGTCGACCGGGCTCGTCGACTGAGCAGCGTCACTTCGGCCGGCAGTGGTCATGGTGATCCTGATCTGCCTGTCACGCCTGCGCGGTGCGGCGGACTGACGGGTCTCCGCCGGCCAGCAAATCGGCAGCGGCTGTCCATGCTGTGAGGTCCGCATCTTGTGAACTCGACTGGGCTGGAGCCAGCAGCGGCACTACGATGCTGCGTCCGGACCGAACTGCCGGATGACGGCGGGCAGCGGAAGTCAAGCAACGATCTGCACTGCCGTCCAGGAGTACGACGTTCCGTGGTTCCGTGCCCAGTTTCGGGGTCTGTACGGCTTCGACGTCGCTGGCGTCGACTATGCGGTTCCGGTCGTGACCGACCTGCCGTGGCCGATCTCGCCGGCTCTTGACCTCGCACCAGCGTCATCGTCGGTGCCGGGGATCGGATCCCGGTACCGACGCCGTCGAAGGCGGCTCGAACGAGTCTCGGCCTGGCGAAGAGAGCCCGAATCATGGCTGATTCCCCGAAGAAGTACGGTCCCTGGATAGCTGGCGGTTGGCACCAGCCGGAGCAGGGCCACTACCAGATCACCGGTCCAGCTACCGAGGAGCCCGTAGGCTACGCCTCCGAGGGCCACGCCTCCGAGGGCCACGCCGCCGAGGTATGGATCGCGGCCAAGGCTGCCCGTTCGGCGCTCCGTGAGTGGTCCTGCACCGATCCGGGCGAGCGTGCCGACGTCCTGGAACGTGCCGGTGCTTTGATCTCCGATCGCGTCGGCGAATTGGTGCCGTTGGTACGGGCCGAGAGCGGTGCGACTACGTCGGTGGCCGAGTCCAATCTGGTACTCGCCGCTGCTGACTGTTTTCGCCGCGCCGCGCGGAGCGCACGAGAGTTCGGCCCAGTGGTACGCGTGCCGCAGCCCGTTGCCGCGAGCCTGCTCTCGGCCGGCGGCCTCATCGGCGTGGCGGCCAGGCGCCGTCCGCTGGGCGTTGTGGGGTGCATCACCTCCCACAACTTTCCCATCGCCCATCTTGTCGCCATGGTCGCCCCGGCCGTCGCCATGGGCAACACCGTGGTCGCGAAGCCCGCACCGCAGGACCCGCTCGGCTTCCTGGAGCTTGGGCCCATCATGAAGGAGGCCGGTGTGCCCGACGGCGTGTTCAACGTCGTCACGGGATCGGGACCCATCACCAACGAGGCGCTGATCGCTAACTACGACATCGACATCATCAGCTTCTCCGGGACCGCCGCCATGGGGAGGCGGATTGCCGAATTCGCAAGCAAGCAGCTAAAAACTACGCGTATGGTGCTCGGGGGCAAGGGCGTGGTCATCGTCCTCGAGGATGCCGACGATCGGGCCCTCGAATTGGCTGTCCTGGCTGGGAGCCTCAACTTCTCGCTGCACAGTGGTCAGGTCGGCCCAGCGCCGGCCCGGATGCTCGTTCACCGATCGCTGTACGAGAAGGTCGTCGACGGCCTCGCCAGGCATGCCCAGTCGGTGCCGGTCGGCAACCCTGCGGACCACTCAACGGTCGTCGGCCCGCTGATCTCCGACGCCCAGCGCGACCATGTCGAGGCTGCTGTTGAAGAGGCGAGGCAACAGGGCGCCCGTGTCGCTGCCGGCGGTGAACGTTCGCCTATCAAGCCCGGGTTCTACACCGCCCCCCATGTCCTCGCCGACGTCACCGAGGACATGGCTGTCGCCCGTGAAGGAATCGCCGGCCCCGTGGTGGTGGTCATCCCCTTCGACGACGAGGACGAAGCGGTACGGATCGCCGGTGGCGGCGCCCCGGCCGCTAGCCACGACTACGTCTTCTCCGGCGACGCTGCCCACGCCTGGGGGGTGGCGACCCGGCTCCGCGGCGGCTCCGTCGGCATCAACACCGCAGAGCTGCACCCGGAGACCTATGTCCTCCGCGACGCCTGCCCATTCGAGGCACGGACGTACAGCGAAGTGCAGCCGATCGTCTGGACGGCCTAGTAGTACTTCGTTAGGTCGACGTGTCGTGGGGGTCGTCGGGTGAGGCGGGCAGTTACATACATCTGTGACCCCTGAAGAGCTTCGGTTGTGCGGCAACGCCTTGAGGTGTTCGCTGCTGACGTTTTCGTGTCCCTGGTCCGTTCGGACCAGCGGGCGAAAGGCGCCACGTATCTGCGTGGGCTGCTGTTGGACGGGCGGCGTAAGTCCATGCAGCCGATGGCGGACCGGCTCGGTGTGGATCATCAGGGGTTGCAGCAGTTCGTGACGACCTCGACGTGGAACACCACAGCCGTGCGGGCACGGCTGGCCCAGCGGGCGGTCGAGTTCCTCGACCCGGCCGCCTGGGTCTTCGACGACACCGGGTTCCCGAAAGACGGCACCGGCTCGCCCGGGGTGGCGCGGCAGTACTCCGGCACCCTGGGCAAGGTCGCGAACTGCCCGATCGGGGTAAGCGTCCACGCGGTCACCGACACCGCGTCGTGTCCGCTGGACTGGCGGTTGTTCCTGCCGGAGTCATGGGACGCCACCAAGGCCGGGCCGGCGGCGGTGAAGGCGGCGAAAGCCAAGCAGCGTAAGACCTTGACGAACGTTCCGCGAGCCGCCGCGTCGGCCGCGCCCGCTGACGTCGACGCGGCGGCGTCGGCCGCGGCGGCGACGGAGGCAGCCCGGCAGCGGCGCCGCAAGTCCATGATCCCGGACGATGAGGGTCACCGCCCGAAGTGGAAACTGGCGATCGAGATGCTGGACGGACTCGCCGAACACGGGCTACGGCCACCGATGGTGGCCGCCGACTCCGGCTACGGCGACAACGGCCAGTTCCGGGCCGCGCTCGACGAACGTGGTATCGCCTACAGCGTCCAGGTCAAGGCGAGACCCTCGCGCAGCCCGCCGACGTGGCATCCGTGCCATCCACCTGGTCCGGGCACGGCCGCCCACCGACCCGCCCGGACTACCACCGTTACTTCGACAGAGATCTGTGGCGAATCGGCGGACCCCTTGGAACTCCTCCAGCTGCTGCTGTTCAGCGGCGGTGATCTCGCCGACGACCCTCGGTCCATGACAGTCTGTGGACCTCGGCGTCCAGCTTGTCGACTGGACCGCTGGATGTAGCGAACCGACCTGTATCCCCGGTCACCTGCCGGACGTACCGTTGCACGCCGACAGCGACCGGGTGACGATGTCGAGGATGGCCGGGCGGTGCTCGTTGAGGAAGAAGTGCCCGCCGGACATCGTGTGGACGGTGACGCCTGCGGTAGTGTGCCCTCGCCACGCGTCGGCCTCGTCCGGGGTGGTCGTCGGGTCGGCGGTGCCGGTCAGGACCGTCACCGGGGCGGAGATCACGACGTCCGGGGCGCACCGGTAGGTCTCGATCGCACGGTAGTCGTTGCGGATCGCCGGCAGCAGCAGCGCCCGCATCTCCGGGTCGGCGAAGACGCGGCTGTTGGAACCGTCGAGTGCCGTCAGTTCGGCGACGAGTCCGTCGTCGTCGAGGGTGTGTACGCGTTCGTCGCGATGCCGGGACGGAGCGCGGCGGCCGGAGACGAAGAGTCGGCGAGGAGTGAGCCCCAGCCGGTCCTCCAGCCGTCGCACCACCTCGAAGGCGACCGTCGCGCCCATGCTGTGCCCGAAGAGGGAGACGTCGTCGCCGAGGTCGGGCAGGGCGGCGAGCGCCTCGAAGATCCCGTCTGCGAGGTCGGCGACGGAACCGGCGCAGGGCTCGTCGTGGCGCTCCATGCGGCCGGGGTACTGCACGGCGAGGACCGCGACGGCGGGGGCCAGGGCCGCCGAGTGCCGGAAGTAGAAGCTGGCGCTGCCGCCGGCGTGCGGGAGGCAGACCAGGCGCGGCGCGTCCGCCGCCGCCGCCGAGTGGTACCGGCGGATCCAGGCACCTGCGGTGATCGATGTCATGGGTGTCAGGATGCCGTCCGGGCTTCGCGGGCGCCAGTTCCAGCTAGCCGAGCCGCTCCGCCAGGATCTCCACGGCCATGGCGGTGGCTGCGACCACGTCCGCCACCTGCGTCATGCTCACCGTGTCGGGGACATCGCCGGCCCGGTGGTAGTGCGGGTTGCGGAAGTTGGCCGTGTCGGTGATCTGGACCGCGGGCAGACCGGCGTCCCAGAACGGCAGATGGTCGCTGCGCGCGAAGTGCTGGGTGAACGGCACGAACCGGCCGAGCAGCGGCCCCAGCACCGGCAGGTCGGTGGGTGCACGGAGCAGGACGGTGCCGGTCGGGCCGTTCAGCTGGGTCAGCGCGGCCGCGAAGAGGGCCGCCGTCGTCCGACTGGACCGCTGGTAGAGCACCGCGGCGAAGTCCGCTCGCTGCCCGTTGCGCCGGATCCGGCGGATCTGCCCGGGATAGAGCAGGTCGAGCCCGCGCGGCAAATGTTGGCTGCCCGGCTCGGTGCTGGCGAATCCGAGCATCTCGAACACGTAGGCACCGACCACCTTCCGCCTGGCGACCGACATCTGCCGCACCAGGTGACGGGCACCGTGAAAGCCGAGCTCCTCGTGGTCGACCGCGACGAGTAGCACCGTCCGGCGGAATCGCGCCGCACCCAGCAGGCGGGCCAGCTCCAGCAGCCCGACCACGCCGGTGCCGTTGTCGTCGGCGCCGCCGGTGCCCGGGACCGTGTCGTGGTGGGCGAGGACCACGACCGCGTCGGAGAGCTCGCCCTCCTTGACGGCGACGATGTTGACGCCGTCGATGTCGGTGCCGGTCAGGACATCCTCGTACCGCCCACTCGGCCCCCACTGGGCGACACCCCGCGCGTGGAAGTAGTCGAGCCGCGCGGTCCATCCCGCCGCCGTGAAACGGTTCCGCAGGTCGATGTCCAGTGCGGCACAGATATCCGGGGTGAGTGCCCGTACCCGGGGTGCCGGAAGGGCTCTGAGCTCGCGGCCGAGGGCGTCGTCGGCGATAGCGGCGCGCAGCTTGCGCACGCGTTCGGTCTGCGCGGGACCGAGAACGGGTAGGCGAGGTTCGGCAGCTCCAAAGATGATCAAGCCTACATCGGTTGGCGCCAGTGTATCCAGTTGACAGGGGATGCACCGGGCGTAACATTTATGAACATCTATTGATGGTGCGTTCGCTGTCTTCCCTTCGGACGATCCACCACGCCGCGCTGCCCGGTGCCACCCGTGCCGCGCCACACCGGGACACCTCGCGCTCCAGGCCGCCCGGGGTGGTCGACCGTAGGTGACAGCGCGCCCTGTCGATCCGTCCGCACGTCAGTGGAGGAGAGCCAGCACATGCGCTTACACCGGTACCGGTCCCGGCTGTGGTCAGCCGCGACCGTGGCAGCCGTCGTCGGCGGAAGCGGAGTGGCCGTCACGGCCGCGTACGCTGCCGTCGGGTGCGGCGTCACCTACTCTGTCGCCTCGCAGTGGCCGGGTGGCTTCACCGCCAACGTGGCCGTCACCAACCTCGGTGACCCGGTCAGCTCGTGGACGCTGACCTGGAGCTACGGCAACGGTCAGCAGATCACCCAGGCGTGGAGCGCCACGGTGTCGCAGAGCGGTGGACAGGTCACCGCCCGCAATGCCAGCTACAACGGCAACATCGCCACCGGGGCGACCACCACGTTCGGCTTCAACGGATCGTGGAACGGCAGCAACGCCGCGCCGACCACGTTCGCGCTCAACGGCACCACCTGTATGGGGTCGCCGGCCGACCCCACCATCCCACCACCCACCACCGCCCCGCCGTCCAGTCCGCCGCCGACCACCGCGCCGCCGACCATGCCGCCCGGCGACCCGACCTGGGGCACTGCGCTGCCACCGGCGAGCGCGCCCAAAAGTCGGGCGTACGAACTGATCGCCACCGCCAACGAGAAGGGCTACCTGCCGCGGGCCGGGGAGTGCTCGGTCGAGATCCACGCCCGGTACTGGACCTACGGCCCCGACGGCAAGGTCTACCCGACCTGGCACCCGACCCGGGACCCGAGCGGCTGCTACTTCGGCCACGAACACGGTGACGATCCGCGGACCTCGGACCTGTACGGCACCGCCGGCTGGCCCGCCTTCGGCTACACCAGCGAGGTCATGCTGGACAACATGCCCGACCACAGTCACCGCCACGAGGACCACGTCGGGCACAAGGTGCTGGTGGTGAACAACAGCAATGTCATCCAGGGCGACAACGGCACCAGCTTCTTCCCGCCGCAGGGGCCCACGATCGCCGTCTGCGACGTTCTGCTGAAGTTCCACCAGGGCACCCACTCGCCGGACGCGTTCACCAACAACGTCCACGAGCTGCTGTTCAACCAGCGCTGTGTCGGGAGCAACGGTGGCCCGGTCACCGAGGCCCGGTACAACGCGATGATCCCGCTCGGTCGACCCGGCGGCTTCAGCCCCAGCGAATGCCCTGGCTTCGGCCGCCCGTTCATCAATGTCGCACCTCCGGTGCCGGCGGACTCGCCGTCGGATACCCGCTCGTTGGGCCGGCTGATCGCCGAGACCGGATGTATCGACGCGATCCGGGAGGGCCGTACCCACTTCGACCCGCTCTACCCCAACCCGGTGCCGTTCACGGTTTCCGATATGGACGACTTCTGGTTCTCCGACGTGCAGGTGACGGGCTCCGGGCTGGACTTTCACCTTGCGCCGCTGTTCTACGTCGTCAACCCGTCCCGGTACTACGACCCGAGCCTGCCGAACAGGATGGGCCGGATCGTGGACTTGTGCTACACGGACCTGGCCGGTGGCGACTATTGCGCCGAGGCTCAGCAGGTGACCCAGCAGACCGGCCAACAGGTCGGCTGGGACGATCCGCGCTCACCGTTCAAGGGCACCCTGCGCGAGTACCGGCCCGGCACCTTCTCGGTGCGCAACAGCGGGCCATCCACGGTCTACACCGACGTGTACGGACGCAACGCCTCCACCACGCCGTTTCCCGGCTCCATCGAACAGTACTTCTCCGGTAACACGGGGAGCGAGATGTACGTGCGGGGATCCATCAAGGACTACGCGGCGACCGGAGTCCACGCCCCGAACTGACACCTCCGACCCGGGCACTTCCGGCCGCGGTACGCCGTGAGCCGGCCGGCACCGCGCAGGGCGGGCCATCGGCGACCCCGATGGCCCGCCCGTCGGCTGTACCCGGGCACGTCGGCCGGGCAACGCCGGAGAAGCCCCGCAGCCGCCCGCCGTAAAGAATCTTGACAACGTCCCGCCACAGCCGACGTCTCGTAGAAGAGGTCAACGTATGTCTGTGCCAGCGCCCAGGGGCATCGTCGTCGAGAGCCCCGGCTGACCATGGTGCCCGCAGCGGTCGAGGCCCGCCGGACCCGACACCGTCCGATGGCCGCGCTGTTCACCGGAGCGGCGGTGACCAACGTGTCGATGGTCGGTGCGAGCACGGTGAGCACCCTCGTCGGAGCGCAGTTGCTCAGCCCGCTGTGGAGCGGCATACCGAACGCGGCCGGGATCGTCGGCTCCGCCGTCGGCACCCTGACGCTGGCCGCCGTGCTGGCCAGACGCGGCAGCCGTTCCGCGCTCGTGCTGGGCTACCTGATCGCGGTCGTCGGTGCGGTTGTCGCGGGCAGCGCCGTGCTGGCCGACGCGGCGGGCCCGCTGATGGTCGGCATGCTGCTGCTCGGTGTCGGCAACGGCGGAGCGCAGCTGTCCCGGTACTGCGCGGCGGACCTGTACCCGCCCGACCGCAAGGGCTTCGCGGTCGGCGTCATCGTCTGGGCGGGTACGGTCGGTGCGTTGGCCGGGCCCAACCTGATCGCGCCACTCGCGCGGTTCTCCGCCGGGCTGGGTCTGCCGCCGCTCGCCGGGCCGTACCTCCTGGCGCTGGTCGGTGCGGGTACCGCGGCAGCGGCGTCGGCGACCCTACCGACGACCCGCGCCGGCACGCGGCATGGTGCCCCGGGGCCCGGTGCCGTGTCGGCCGGGGTGTGGCGACGTCCGGTGGTCCGTACCGCGGTGGTGTCGATGACCGCCGGCCAGGTGTCGATGGTCGCCGTGATGACGATGACGCCGCTGCACATGGACATGCACGGTCACGGCCTCGGCGCCGTAGGTGCGGTGGTCAGCGCACACCTGCTCGGCATGTTCCTGCTGGCGCCGCTGTCCGGGCACATCGTCGACCGGTTCGGGGCACGGACGGCGATCCTCGCCGGTGTCGGGCTGATCGCCCTGTCCACGATGGTCGCTTTGGTACCGGCGGCCGCAAGCGCGCAGCTGTACGTCGCGCTGTTCCTACTCGGTTCCGGCTGGAACCTCACCTTCGTCGGCGGCAGCGGTCTGCTCACCCAGTCGTTGACACTCGCTGACCGCCAGCGCGTCCAGGGTGGCGTGGACGCGATCGCCTGGGGTGCCTCGGCGGTGGCCAGTGTCGGTGCCGGAATGGTGCTCGGCACCGTCGGGTACCCGGTCTTGGCGGTCAGCGCCGGTGCGGCGGTGCTGCTCCCGTTGTTTCTGCTGGCCCGGGCGGACGGTTCAACGGTGGTTCCCTCCTCCGCCGGAGCCGAGGACCCGCCGGACCGGCGCGGCGGGCAGCCGTGCTGTTAGCGCGCGGCGGGCAGCCGTGCTAGCGCCCGCCGGGCCGGGGCCGGTCAACCGGGCGCGGAGCGTTACCGTCGGCCGGCCCCAACGCGGTCATGTCGACGACCAGGTCGGCCCGGTCCCGGCCGGCCTCGATCAACCGGGCGTTCGGGTCGTCCACCGTAGTCACCCAGGCGTGGGCGGCAGCGGGTGACTTGCCGAACTCGATGTGCCGGCGGATGAGACGGTCCCGCCGTACGTCGTCGTCGAGTTGGCAGAACCACACCTCGGCCAGCAGCGCGCGCACCGCCGGCCAGGGCTCTGCGTCCGCGAGCAGGTAGTTTCCTTCGGTGACGACCAGGCGTGCCGGTGGGTCGACCGCGATGGTGCCGGCCACCGGTTGTTCGAGGTCGCGTTCGAAACCCGGCGCCCAGACGGTCCGGTGTCGTTCGGTCCGCAGCCGGTGCAGCAGGGCGAGGTAGCCGTCGCCGTCGAAGGTGTCGATGGCACCTTTGCGGTCGCGCCGGCCGAGCCGGTCCAGCGCCGCGTCGGACAGGTGGAAGCCGTCCATCGGCACCAGCGCCGCCGGGACCCCGACCTGCCGCAGTCCGGCGACCAGCAGCGCCGCCAGCGTCGACTTGCCCGCCGCCGGGCAGCCGGTGATGCCGAGGACGAGTCGGCCATGGCGGGGGACAAGCCGGTGGGCGCGTGCGACGAGTTCATCGAGCATGCACCAGCTTAAGCAGCGCCGGGCAGCCGCTGGCCGACTCCCCGGCGGACACGGGTACCCGCCGCCGGCCCGCGACCCATTGACATCGACCTGCGGGCAGTTAACACTATCGATTCAATCCGGCAATTGCGCGGCAATCGTACCGGCCGCTGTGTTAGCGCTAACATTGGAGCGTCTGGATATCTGTCGGCTGCGGCGTCGCTGTCGTCCGGTGCCCGGCAGCGCCACGTCGTGCGCCAGCACGTAGGCAGCGGACCGCCGGCATTGGCCGACCCGACCAACTCCAACAGAAGGAGACCCGATGCCGAGAACCCTTGCCCGGCTCGGCGCCGTCCTCGCCGCCGCCTGCCTGCTGTTCACCTCATGGTCGGTGACCGCGGCGAGACCGGCTGCCGCCCTCGATCCGTTCACCGGATACCTGATGGCCCACTTCACCGGTGAGTCGGCCAACGGCGAGCAGATTCATCTGGCGCACAGCACCGACGGGCTGCACTGGACCGACCTCAACAACGGCGGCCCGGTCCTGATATCCACAGTGGGCACACGGGGGGTGCGGGATCCGGTCCTGGTTCGCGCACCGGCCGGCGACCGGTACTGGATCATCGCCACCGATCTGCGGATCGCCAGCGGAACGTCGTGGAACGACGCCGCCAACCGGGGCAGCACCTCGATCGTCGTCTGGGAGTCCACCGACCTGGTCAACTGGTCGGCACCGTGGCTGCTCAACGTCGCCGGCGGTATCGCGGGCGCCGGCAACGCCTGGGCACCGGAGGCGATCTACAACCCGGCGACCGGTGACTACGTCGTCTACTGGGCGACCAACTCGGCCCGCAACGGGGTCACCAAGCACCGCATCTGGTACGCGCGGACCAGTGACTTCCGTAGCATCGGTACTCCGCAGCTCTACATAGACCGGGGTAGCGGCCAGGGCATCATCGACACCCAGATCATCGAGGTCCCGAACAGCGTCGGCGGCTACCGCTACTACCGGGCGTCGGCCGACGGTCACATCACCATCGAGGCGAGCAACTCGATCCTCGGTAACTGGACGACCCTCGGCAACCTGTCGCACCTGGGCATCTCCAACGGCACCGGCGGCGGCAACGTGGTCGAGGGCCCGATGTGGGCCCAGTTCAACGGCCGTAACGAATGGGTGCTCTGGCTTGACCAGTACGCCACCGGCCGCGGCTACCTGCCGGTCACCTCGACCAACCTGGGCAGCACGGGTAACTTCCGGACCCGGTCGGACTACAGCATGGGCGGCAGCCGCAAGCGGCACGGATCGATCCTCAACCTGACCGCGGCCGAGCAGTCCCGGGTGCTTGCCCGCTGGGGTGCGACCACCCCGGTGAACCGGATCCAGTCGTACAACTACCCGGACCGCTACGTGCGGCACGCCGACTTCGACGTACGCATCGACGCCAACGTCAGCCCGGCGCAGGACGCGCAGTTCCGGCTGGTGCCCGGCCTGACCGGCGGCTCGGGCTACGTCTCGATCGAATCGGTCAACTATCCGGGCCACTACCTGCGGCACTACGCGTACGACTTTGAGCTGGCACCCGACGACGGCTCGGCGATCTTCGCCGCCGACGCCACCTTCCGCCGGGTCGCCGGCCTGGCCGACGCCGGATGGTCGTCCTTCCAGTCCTACAACTTCCCGGACCGCTACATCCGGCACTACGGCTACCAGTTGCGTCTCGACCCGATCGCCGGGGCGCAGGCACGCGCCGACGCCACCTTCCGGGTCACCGGCTGACCGGTCGGGCGGTGCCGCCACCGACGGCGACACCGCCCACCGGCGGCGCGGACCGGCGCCGACTGGTCCGCGCCGGCCCCGGTGGCCCACACTGACCTGGTGCAGAAGCAGACAGCGCCGGTACGGTCCGCCGTGGTGGTCAACCCGACGAAGGTCGCCGACCTCGACGACCTCCGTACGGCGGTCGACGCGACCCTGGCCGAAGCCGGCTGGGCGGCACCGATCTGGCTGGAGACGACGGCCGCCGAACCGGGGCGGACGCAGGCCCGGGACGCGGTCGCGGCCGGGGTCGACGTCGTGTTCGCCTGCGGCGGCGACGGCACCGTGATGTCGTGCGTCGCCGGCCTGGTCGGCACCGACGTGGCGCTGGCCATCCTGCCGGCCGGCACCGGTAACCTGCTCGCCGCGAACCTGGGGCTGTCGACCGACCTCGCGGCCGGGCTCGAGGTCGCGGTGGAACGGCAGACCCGCCGGCTCGACGTCGGTCGGCTCGACGACGAGCGCTGCTTCGTGGTGATGGCCGGCATGGGGTTCGACGCGAGCATGCTGGCCGCCACCTCCGAGCAGGCCAAGGCGCGGATCGGCTGGCCGGCGTACGTTGCCGGCGCCGTGCGGCACCTGCGGGACCGGCCGGTGCCGGTGCGGGTCCAGATCGACGACCAGCCGCCGGTACGGACCCGGGCCAGCACCGTGCTGGTGGCCAACGTCGGCCGGTTGCAGGGCGGGATGACCCTGCTGGCCGACGCCGAACCCGACGACGGTCTGCTCGACGTCGCCGTGCTGACGCCACGGACGCTGCGGCACTGGCTCGCGCTGGCCTGGGCACTGGTGCGGGGCCGGCGACGGGTGCCGCGGATGCAGGTGTACCGGGGGCGCGAGGTGTCGGTGATGAGTGACCGCGACCAACCCCGCGAGCTCGACGGCGACCTGATCGAGCCCGGCGCCGCCCTGCGGGTGACGGTCCAGCCGGCGGCGCTGCTGCTGTGCGTACCGCGTCCGGCGGATGACCCGGACCTGTCGGTGGACGCCGGTGCGGCCGCGCGGCGCGGCGCGGCACTCGTCGAACGTACCCGTCACCCCCAATGACCCGGCCCGGGGCGTGACCGCCCCGAATCAGCCGTTGTCGGTGCGTCCGAGCCGGGCGAGCAGCCCGGTGTGCTGCCGTTGGTGGCTCTCAGCCCGCCGGCCTAGCGCATCCGCCCGGCCCCACCGGCCGGGTACGTCGAGCAGTTCGATCCGAGGTATCGACGGGGGGAGATGCGGGTCGACGCCCAGATGGTCCTGGTACGGGGTGAGATCCAGCATGGTCCGCAGTAGCAGCAGGACCGCCCCCGCCGACCAGCCTTGCGGGCTGCACGCCGTCGGGTACTCGACCGGATATCCGGTCAACTCGCGCCGGTAGCCAGCGAAGGCCTCCGGCAGCCGTCCGTCGAAGAACCCGGACGCCTCGATCATCCCTTCGGCGATCCGGGCGGCCTCCTCCCGGAACCCGTACCGGCGCAGCCCCCACGCGATGATCGAGTTGTCGAACGGCCAGACCGACCCCACGTGGTAGCCGACCGGGTTGTACCGTGCCTCGGTCTCGGCCAACGTCCGTACCCCCCAGCCGGAGAACATCGCCGGCCCGAGCAGGTGTTCGGCCACCTTGCCGGCCCGATCCGGCTCGACGATGCCGCTCCACAGCAGGTGCCCCATGTTCGACGCCAGCGCGTCGACCGGGGTGCCGTCCGGGTCGAGAGCGAGCGCGTAGTATTCGCCGTCGGCCACCCAGAAGTCGCGGTTGAACCGCTGCTTCAGGTCGGCCGCCTCCCGCTCCAGTCGGTCGGCGTACGCCGGGTCGTTCCAGAATTTGCGGGCCAGCCGGGCGCCACGAATCTTGGCGTCGTAGGCGTAGCCCTGCAGCTCGCAGGTTGCCCTCGGCAGTGCGGACAGCCGTCCGTCACGGTAGGAGATCGCGTCCCAGGAGTCCTTCCAACACTGGTTCTCCAGGCCATTGCGGGTGTTGCGTCGCCAGTAGGAGACGTAGCCGTTGCCGACCAGGTCCCCGTACTCGTCGATCCAGTGCAGCGCGGCGCGGGCCTGGCGTTCGAGCCCGCGGACCAGTTCGACGTCGCCGCTCCACCGCTCGTACTCGTCGAGCAGGATCACGAACAGCGGAGTCGCGTCGGCCGAGCCGTAGTACGGAGTGTGTGGCTGCTCCTCGAACGCCGCCGACTCGCCGTACCGGAACTCGTGCAGGATCTTGCCGGGCTCCTCCTCGCGCAGGTCGTCGAGGCTGCCGCCCTGCAACGAGCCGAGTAGCCGCAGCACCGGGGGAGTGAGCCGGGGCAGGAACGGCATGGTCTGCAGGCTGATGAAGATGCTGTCCCGGCCGAAGAGCGTCATGAACCAGGGCAGTCCGGCGGTCGGGATCGGCCCGGTGGCGGTCAGCGAGGCGTACCGCATCGCGGCAAGGTCGATCAGGCTCCGCTCGTACGCCGTGGTGAGGTTGGGATTGTCGGCGAGCAACTGCGGCGCCTGGTCGACCCAGTGCTCGAGCTCCTGGCGTAGCTGCGGTCGGGCCCGGCGTCGGTAGGCCCCCCAGATGGTCGGCGACGCGGTGTCGCCGCCGTTGATCACCGGTTCCACCCGGAGCTCGGTCTGCCACTGACCGCGCGGCTCCAGGGTGACGTCGAACGTCATGCCGTCGTCGTCGATCCGGGCCGGGAGCGTGCTGGAGATGACGGTGTCCCGCTGGAAGGTCTCCCGCCGGTAGCTGTACCGTAGCCGACCGTCGTCGTCGTGGACCGACTTCGCGCCGCGCTTGTGCTGGACGTCCTTGATCTCGAACAGGTCCGCGAAGTCGGTGTCCATGTCGACTCGCAGGGTCAGGGTGGCCGGCGCGATGTCGTGGTTGAGCACGGTGAGCCGCTCGACGAACGCCGCACCGATCGACTGCTCCCGGATGACGGACAGCTTGGCGTCGACGTAGTGGGTGGGCCGGCCGGGCACGAGGAAGAACCGGGTCTCGAAGAAGTGCAGGTCGTCCTGGGAGAGCGCATTCAACCGGTGGCCGTCGATCCGGAGCACCCAGGTGGACAGGAAGCGCGTGTCGAACGAGAACAGGCCGGTCGGCAGGTCCGGCGAGGCGGTGACGTCGCCGCGCTCGTCAGTCACCACGAAGGTGTTCCCGTCAAGGATGCTGACTGTCTTCTCGTTCATTCTCGGCGCCCCCTCTCCGGGTGAAGTCCCTTGGATGCAGCCCGGCCGGGACACGGCCGAAAAGGACCCGGCAGAGCTGGTCCGCGAGCCCCAGATCTCCCTCGACGACGACCGCGTTACGGAACAGCAGGGGGATGAACCGGTCCTCGCCCCGGGCCAACCGGTTGAAGCAGACCCGGTCGCTGCGGACGATCGAATCCGGCTCGGGCCCCGTCGACGACACCTGGACCTTCCCGGTTCCCAGGGTGACAAACCAATGCGTCGTCCTGCTCTCCTCGTGCACGTCGAAGCGAACGGTGCCGCTCAGCCGGGGTGGCAGCCGGGTCAGGACCGAGCTTGCGTCGCGGGCCAGCCGATCCAGCGCATCCTCGACCGTGTCGACCATCCGGCCCCCACCTCCTCACGCCGTGTGACGTCCTCGGTGCACCGTAGGTCGGGCCGAGACCGGCCCGCATCACCCGCGTCGGGTGAGTTACCCGGCCGGTTGCCGGCCGTGCCGGTTCACGGCCTGGGGATCAGCCAGCCTGGGATCAACCGGCGGCGGACAGCAGGTCGACGAAGCGCCGGGTGTCGACGTTGCCGCCGGAGACGATCACGCCGACCCGCCGTAGCGTCGATACCGGCCGACCTGCCAGTAGGGCGGCCAACCCGGTCGCGCCGCTGGGCTCGACGACGATCCGCATCCGGTCGAAGGCGAACCGCATCGCCATCCGGATCTCGTCGTCGTCGACCAGCGCGATGTCGTCGAGCAGTTGCTGGTTGATCGCGAAGGTCAGCTCACCGGGCGTCTCGGCGGCCTGCCCGTCGGCGATCGTGCGTGGCACCGGGATGGTGACCCGCTGGCCGGCGGCCAGCGACCGCAACGTGTCGTCGCCGGCCGCCGGTTCGACGCCGATCACCCGGATCCGGGGCAGTAGTCCTTTCGAGGCGACTGCGGTGCCCGCCGCCAGCCCGCCGCCGCCGACCGGCACCAGCAGCGCGTCGAGCGGGCCGACCTCCTCGACCAGCTCGAGCGCTGCGGTGCCCTGCCCGGCGATGACGTGCGGGTGATCGTACGGTGGAACCAGGGTCAGCCCGCGCTCGGCGGCCAACGCCGTACCGATGGCGACCCGGTCACCGGTGTACCGGTCGTAGGTGACGATCTCGGCCCCGTAGCCGCGGACCGCCGCCGTCTTGGCCGCCGGGGTGTCCTGCGGCATCACGATCACTGCGGTGCTGCCCAACTCCCGGGCGGCCAGCGCGACGGCCTGGGCATGGTTGCCGGACGAGTACGCGGCGATCCCTCGGGCCAGCTGGGCCGGTGACAGCCGGGAGATCGTGTTGTAGGCGCCACGAAACTTGAACGCCCCGACCCGTTGCAGGTTTTCGCACTTGACGAAGACCTCGGCGCCGACCATGGCGTCCAGAGTGCGCGAGCGCAGCACGGGGGTGCGGTGCGCGGCGCCGGCTATCCGCGCGGCCGCGTCGCGGACGTCGTGCAGGGTGACCGGTGTCGAGTCCGTCAAGGTGCTTCCTCCCGGGGCGCTCATCTGACAGAGTTCCATACAGCGGCCGGGCGAGTCGCAGCCGGCCGGCTGGTGTCCATGCCGCATTGTCCGGGCGCGGCCGACACCGCCGACCCGTAGCGCGACGGTGCCGCTGACGGTGTTGCGCGTGGTGTCCGGATCTGCCCGGATCTTTTCCGAAAATTTCGGTACCTCTGGTCTCGCCATCAGGTGCCGATGCCGTGCTGCAATCCTTCGGATCGCTGGTTGAACAGCGGGTCGGCCGGCATCAGTCTTGGTCATTGAGTTACCGGAAGTTTTCCGTTAGCATCGCTCAACAGCACTTCGATCAAAGTCGATGTGTGGCCGACGTCTACCTGCCGGCCGCACTCCGCACCGAGAGGCACCCATCACCATGACCCATCAATCCGCCAGCAGACCGAGGAGAAGGGGACCGCGGGCCGCGTTGGCCTCCGCCGCGGTGGTCGCCCTCGCCGCCGGTACCGCGCTGCTGTACGCGACCTCCGCCAGCGCCGCCGAGTCCACGCTCGGCGCGGCCGCCGAGCAGTCCGGCCGGTACTTCGGTGCCGCCGTCGCGGCCAACAAGCTCAGCGACTCGACGTACGTGAACATCCTCAACCGGGAGTTCAACAGCGTCACCGCCGAGAACGAGATGAAACTCGACGCCACCGAGCCGCAGCAGGGCCAGTTCAACTTCAGCAACGGCGACCGGATCGTCAACCACGCCATCTCCCGCGGCATGGCCGTCCGCGGCCACACCCTCGCCTGGCACTCCCAGCAACCCGGCTGGATGCAGCAGATGGAAGGCGCCCCACTGCGCCAGGCCATGCTCAACCACGTCACCCAGGTCGCCTCCTACTACCGCGGCAAGATCCACTCCTGGGACGTGGTGAACGAGGCCTTCGCCGACGGCGGCACCGGTGCCCGCCGCGACTCCAACCTGCAGCGCACCGGCAACGACTGGATCGAGGCGGCGTTCCGGGCCGCCCGGGCCGCCGACCCCGGTGCCAAGCTCTGCTACAACGACTACAACATCGACAACTGGTCGTGGGCCAAGACCCAGGCCGCCTACAACCTGGTGCGCGACTTCAAGCAGCGTGGCGTGCCGATCGACTGCATCGGCCTGCAGTCGCACTTCAACAGCGGCTCGCCGTACCCGTCGAACTACCGCACCACGCTGTCCAGCTTCGCCGCCCTCGGCGTCGACGTGCAGATCACCGAGCTCGACATCGAAGGCTCCGGCAGCACCCAGGCCAACACCTACCGCAACGTGGTGCAGGACTGCCTCGCGGTGTCCCGCTGCACCGGCATCACGGTCTGGGGTGTGCGGGACTGCGACTCGTGGCGTAGCGGCGGCACTCCGCTGCTGTTCGAGTGCAACGGCAACAAGAAGCAGGCGTACGATTCGACCCTCGCCGCGCTGAACGCCGGCGGCACCCCGCCGCCGACCACCGCTCCGCCGCCGACCACGGCCCCGCCGCCCACGACGGCCCCGCCGCCCACGACGGCGCCGCCGACTTCGCAGCCGCCGGGCGGGGGCAACTGCTCGGCCTCGGTGATCTCGCTCGACCAGTGGCCAGGTGGCTTCGTGGCGAACGTGCGGGTGACCGCCGGGTCCGCCTCGACCAGCAGTTGGACGGTCACCATGACCCTGCCGTCCGGAGCGGCGGTCACCAACGCGTGGAACTCGCAGGCCAGCGGTAGCACCGGCACGGTGCGCTTCAGCAACGCACCGTGGAACGGCCAGATCGGTGCCGGACAGTCGACCCAGTTCGGCTTCCAGGGCACCGGCTCCGGCAGCGGGATGACCCCGACCTGCAGCGCCGGCTGACGGCTACCACCCCCACGACGGGGCCGGTACGCGGGACGTCCCGCGTACCGGCCCCGTCCGCGTCCGGCGACCGGGAGCGCGGGCTCGGCGACACCCCCGGTACCGGCCCGGCGCGGCGCTGTCGGTGGCTGCGGTTACGCTCGTCGGACGGTGGCTCGCAGGCCACCGTCGTTGCCCTGCCGGCCGGTCCTGTCCATCGGCGAGGCGGGGCACCGTTGGCCGGCACCGGGAGTTCGACGCGTTGACTGCACAATCTGAGACGCTGTACGGAGCAGACGACCTCACCCATCTGGAAGGGCTGGAGGCCGTCCGCAAGCGGCCCGGCATGTACATCGGCTCCACCGACAGCCGGGGCGTCGGCCATCTGCTCAACGAGATCCTCGACAACTCCACCGACGAGGGCGTCGCCGGCCACGCCAGCCGGGTCGAGGTGACTCTGCACGCCGACGGTTCGGTCCAGGTCGACGACGACGGCCGGGGCATCCCGACCGACGTACACACCCGGTCCGGGCTGTCCGGGGTCGAACTGGTGCTGACCCGGCTGCACGCCGGCGGCAAGTTCGGCGGCTCCGGTTACAAGGCGTCCGGCGGCCTGCACGGGGTCGGCGCGTCGGCGGTGAACGCGCTCTCGCTACGGTTCGACGTGCGGGTCAAGCGGGCCGGCCGGGTGTCGGAGATGTCGTTCCAGCGGGGCGTCCCGGGGGTCTTCGACGGCCCCGGCCCGGCCGCCGGTTTCACCAAGCAGTCGGGGCTGCGGGCGGTCGGCCGGATGAAGCGCGGCGAGGCCACCGGCACCTCCATCCGCTACTGGTACGACGCCCGCTACTTCGACGCCGGTGCCGCACTCGACGTGGCGGCCGTGCGGACCAGGCTGCGCAACACCGCCTTCCTGGTGCCCGGGGTCACCTACGTGCTGCGCGACGCCACCTCCGGCGAGCTGGCCGAGGAGGTGTACCACCATCCCCGGGGCCTGGTCGAGATGGTGGAGTTCCTCACCCCGACCGGGGACCGACCGGTCAGCGGCACACTGTTCATCACCGGCACCGGCACCTACAAGGAGAACGCCGCCGACGCCAACGGCGTGATGCAGTCGGACGTGGAGCGTCGGGCCGAGGTGGAGGTCGCCCTCGGCTGGGGCACCGGCTACGAGCGGACCGTCGAGTGCTTCACCAACACCATCCGCAACGTGCACGGCGGCACCCACCGGCGGGGTTTCGAACGCGGGGTGACCCGGGCCGTCGTGGACGCGGTACGCAACAGCCGTGGCCTGCTCAAGCCCAAGGAGGATCCGCCGACCGTCGACGACGTGCTCGAAGGCATGACGGCAGTGGTGCACGTGCGGATACCGGAGCCCCAGTTCACCTCACAGACCAAGGACGAGCTTTCCACCGCCGGCATCACCCGGGTGGTCCAGACGGTGGTGGAGCGGCACATCAAGTCCTGGGTGGAGGACCGCCGGACCCGTACCGAGGCCCGGACCGTGCTGCAGAAGGTGGTCGACGCGGCCCGGGTCCGGCTCACTCAGAAGCAGCAGAAGGACGCCGCTCGGCGCAAGACCGCCCTGGAAGGGGCGTCCATGCCGCCGAAGCTGGTCGACTGCCGGTCGACCGGCCTGCAACGCAGCGAGTTGTTCATCGTGGAGGGCGACAGCGCGCTCGGCTCGGCCCGGATGGCGCGCGTCGCCGAGTACCAGGCCCTGCTGCCGATCCGGGGCAAGATCCTCAACGTGCAGAAGGCCAACCTGGCCGACACGTTGCGCAACGCCGAGGTGGCGGCGATCGTCCAGGTCCTCGGGGCCGGCACCGGGCGCACCTTCGACCTGGCCGCCATGCGGTACGGCCGGGTGATCCTGATGGCCGACGCGGACGTGGACGGCTCGCACATCCGGACCCTGCTGATCACCCTGTTCGCCAAGTACCTGCGCCCGGTGATCGAGGCCGGCCGGCTGTACGCGGCGATGCCCCCACTGCACAAGATCACCACCAAGGGCCGCAACGCGGAGACCATCTTCACCTTCACCGAGGCCGAGATGGAGCAGACCGTACGGCGCATCGAGCGGGCCGGGCGACAGGTCGTCACCCCGGTGCCCCGGTTCAAGGGCCTCGGCGAGATGGACGCCGACGAATTGTGGGAAACCACCATGAACCCGGCGACTCGCTCGGTACGCCGGATCACCCTGGCCGACGTGGAGGTCGCCGACCGCACCCTGGAGTTGCTGATGGGGGAGAAGGTCGAGCCGCGCCGCAACTGGCTGATCGACTCGGCCGGCCGGGTCGACCAGGAGAGTATCGACGCCTGAGCATGACCCGCTCGATCGAGGAAGCGCTGGAAACGTAGAGATGGCACGCAGCAAGAGCAAGCAGTCCGGGGTCGACCTGTCCGCGTTCGACCAGGCCGGCGCCCGGATCCTGGACAACCCGCTGGAGACCGAGATCCAGGACTCCTACCTGGAGTATGCCTACTCGGTCATCTACGCCCGAGCCCTGCCCGACGCCCGGGACGGGCTCAAACCGGTGCACCGACGGATCCTCTACTCGATGAGCGAGCAGGGGCACCGCCCGGACCGGGGCTACGTCAAGTCGGCTCGGGTGGTGGGCGATGTGATGGGCAAGTTCCACCCGCACGGCGACACCGCGATCTACGACGCGATGGTCCGGATGGCGCAGCACTTCTCGCTCAACGTGCCGCTGGTCGACGGGCACGGCAACTTCGGGTCCCCCGACGACGGTCCGGCGGCCAGCCGCTACACCGAGGCGCGGATGTCCCGCCCGGCGATGCTGCTCGTCGGCGAGCTCGACGAGGAGACCGTCGACTTCAAGCCCAACTACGACGGCTCGTTGACCGAGCCGAAGGTGTTGCCGGCGGCCTTCCCGAACCTGCTGGTCAACGGCGCGTCCGGGATCGCCGTCGGGATGGCGACCAACATGATCCCGCACAATCTCGGTGAGGTCGTCGCGGCCACCCGCTGGCTGATCCGCCATCCCGACGCGAGCCTCGACAAGCTGATGGAGTTCGTCCCCGGCCCGGATCTGCCGACCGGTGGTCTGCTGCTCGGACTCGACGAGGTGCGCCGTGCGTTCGCCACCGGGCGTGGGGTGGTGCGGATGCGCGCCAAGGTGCAGATCGGCCTGCTCGAGGGCAGCCGTGGGCGGCAGGCGATCACGGTGACCGAGCTGCCCTACGGGGTCGGTACCGAGCGGATCATCGAGAAGATCACCGAAGAGGTCAACAAGACCAAACGGCTGCAGGGCATCGCCGACGTCAAGGACCTGACCGACCGGGAGAACGGCACCCGCCTGGTCATCGAATGCAAGATCGGGGTCAACCCGCAGGCGTTGCTCGCCGATCTCTACCGGCTGACCCCGATGGAGCAGTCGTTCGGCGTCAACAACCTGGTGCTGGTCGACGGGCAGCCACGTACGCTCGGGCTGAAGGAGCTACTGGAAGCCTTCCTGGCTCACCGGTACGACGTCGTCACCCGACGCAGCCTCTACCGACGGAGCCGCCGCCAGGACCGACTGCACCTGGTCGACGGTCTGCTGATCGCCCTGCTCGACATCGACCGGGTGGTGCGGCTGATCCGGGGCAGCGACGACGCGCAGGCGGCGCGGGACGCGCTGATGGCCGAGTTCGGGCTGACCGCCGTGCAGGCCGGCTACATCCTGGACACCCCGCTGCGCCGGCTGACCCGGTTCGACCGGATCGAGCTCGAGGCCGAGCAGGACCGGCTGCGTAGCGAGATCGCCGAGCTGTCGCGGATCCTCGACGACCCCGCGGCGCTACGGAAGCTGGTCTCCGACGAGCTGGCCAAGGTAGCCAAGCAGTTCGCCACCCCCCGGCGGACCACTCTCGTCGACGGCGACCTCAAGGAGGTGCTGGCCGCCTCGGTCCCGGCCGGTCCGCTGGAGGTCGCCGACGACCCCTGCCAGGTCATCCTGTCCGCCACCGGGCTGGTCGCCCGCACCGTCGCCGAGAGCGAGGAGTCGGTCGAGGATGCCCGGCGCAACAGCCGGGCCCGGCACGACGCGGTGCAGGCCGTGGTGCCGGCCACCGCCCGTGGCCAGGTGCTGCTGATCACCAGCACCGGCCGGGCGGTCCGTACCGACGTCCTGCCGTTGCCGGTGCTGCCGCAGCGTTCCGGAACGGTGTCGCTGTCCGGCGGCATGCCGGTCGCCGAACTGCTGCCGTTGGGCGCGGGTGAGCAGGTTGTCGGCCTGGCCCCGGCCACCCAACGGGACGCGCCGGGACTCGCGCTGGGCACCCGCCACGGCGTGGTGAAGGTCTGCGCGCCAGACTGGCCGGTACGCGCTGACGAGTTCGAGGTGATCGGTCTGCGTGACGGCGACGAGGTCGTCGGAGCCAGTTGGCTGACCGACGGCACCGAGAGCCTGGTGTTCGTCACCACTGACGCCTCGCTGCTGCGGTTCGCCGCGAAGCTGGTCCGTCCGCAAGGGCTCAAGGGCGGTGGCATGGCCGGGATCAACCTTGCGGCCGATGCCCGGGTGCTGTTCTTCGCCGCCGTACGGACCGACGACCCGGTCCACGGGGAGCCGATGGTGGTCACCTCCACCGGGCACAACGTCAAGGTCACGCCGTTCGCCGAGTATCCAGCGAAGGGCCGGGCCACCGGTGGGGTCCGGGTGCAGCGGTTGCTCAAGGGCGAGTCGGGGCTGGAACTGGCCTGGGTGGGCTCCCGCCCGGTCGGTGCCACCCCGTCCGGGGAGTCGGTGGCGTTGCCGCAGCTCGATCCGCGCCGGGACAGTTCGGGCACCCCGGTGATGCTGGCCCCGCAGGTCATCGGTCACCTGCTGGAACGCGGCTGACCACCGGCGGCCGGTCTCCTTGACGATCGTCGTAGTGGTCGCTGCGGCTGCCGTCGAGGATCTCCGGCGGCGGGTTGTGCAGCACCACGATGTCGACGTGGTCGACGTCCATCCGGCGGGCGCTGCGCTGCACCGACGCCTCGATCTCGCTGGCCGACCAGTTCTCGGTGCCGTCGGGCAGATAGCCGAATTTGGTGCAGATCACCGCCTCGTCCCGCCGTCGGCCGGCCCCACCGCTGCCGCCGCCCGCCGCCCGGGTCCGGCTCGGCCCGGCCGTACCCGCCAGCCGAGCAGCCCGAGCCCACCGAGCGCCAGCAGCACGTACAGGTTGCTGTAGATCAGCCCGAGCCCGGAGAAGTGCAGGTCCCACCCGCCCGGACTGGCCAGTACCCAGCTCGTGCTGCCCACCAGGACCAGCCAGCCGGCGGCGGCCGTGAGGATCGTCGACCTGCGGCCGTACCACCGTTGGTCACCGACGAGGACCAGCAGCGCCGGCACCCACCACACCCAGTGGTGGTGCCAGGAGACAGGGGAGACCAGCAGCCCGGTGGCCGCGCAGGCGAGCACCGCCAGCAGTTCGTCGCCGGCCCGCGCGCAGCGGACCGCGACGGTCATCCCGGCCGCGCCGACCAGCACCGCGACCACCAGCCACGGCAGACCAGGCCGCGGTTCGTCCAGCACCCGGGTCACCGCGCCGGACAACGACTGGTTCAGGATGGTCCGGGGATCCCCGGTGACCCGGTCGGTGTCCAGCAGCCCACCGGTCCAGAACCAGTTCGAGTCGGTCGGCCGCCAGGCGAAGCCGACGCCGATCGTGGCGGCGAACGCGACGGTCGCGGTGGCGGCGGCCCGCAGCCGTCCGGTCAGTACCAGGTAGCCGATGAAGATCAGCGGCGTGAGCTTGATCCCGGCGGCGACACCTATCCCGAGCCCGTGCCATCGGCCGCCCCGGCCGGCGACCAGGTCGACCAGCACCAGCCAGGTCAGTAGCAGTCCTACCTGGCCGACCTGCAAGTGGCCGGTCACCGCGAAGATCGGCAACGCGCCGACCAGGCCGCCGGCCGTCCACATCAGCCCTTGCCGGGCGGGCGGCCCGATCCACCGCAGGGTCAGCCGGATGATCGCGACCAGCACCACCACGCTCGCCGCCGTCCACCCCGCGACGGCGACCGGCATCGCGACCACGGCCAGCGGCTGCATCAGCAACGCGGCGAACGGTGGGTAGGTGAAGCCGAGCGCGATGCCGTCCGGGGTGCGGTGGACCGCCTGGTACAGCTGCCCGTCACCGCCGGCGGCGGCGACCGCACCCGCCCGGTACGTGGCCAGGTCCCCCCAGAACAGGCCGGTGGTGTGGTGCAGCACGCCGGCGGCGACGCCCAGCGCGGCGGCGAACGCCCCGGCTAACAGCCAACTGCGTACCGCCGGTCGTCGGTCGCCCACCGGCGCGGCCCCTGCGCGGGCCACGTCCGTCGGTAGGGCGTCGCGGGCGGTCACGACCGGCCACTGCGCGCCGGATCGGCGGCACCCAGCACCAGAACGCTGCCCGCGCCGGCCGCCCCACCGACAAGCTCATCGTGCACCGGCAGCCCGCAGCTACGGGCCCGGGACAGCAGTTCGCGGCCGGCGTCGGTGGTCCCGTCGTACACCCAGACCAGCACCCGTCCGCCCGGTCGCAGCAGGTCGGCCGCGCGGTGCAGTAGACCGACCGCGTCGTCGACGCTGAAGTAGTAGAGCACCTCGCGGAACAGGACCACGTCGTAGCGCTCGTCGGTGCGGTACGTCAACAGGTCTGCGGCCTCGAACGACGTGTCCGGCCGGCGCAGCGCGCGGGCCCGGCGGATCGCCGCCCGGCTGATGTCGACACCGTGGTAGTGCCGGTACCCGCCGGGCGGCAGCGCCAGATTGACGGTCGTACCGCAGCCCAGGTCCAGGATGCGTGGTCGCGGCGTGACCCGTTGAGCGAGTTCCAGCGGGGCGCGGTCACGCCCCTGGTCGAGATACCGCCACAACCCCAGCGCGTACTGCAGGTCCCACATCACGGCGTTCACCCGGGGGTACGGGCGGACCAGGACGGTCAGCGGCCAGTTGAGCGCCCGGGCGGCGAGCCGGAACAACGGGTGAGCCATCACGCCTCCTCGGCGGCGGTAGGGCGGTCGGGGACCGGGACGAACCGCAGCCCGCGGTCCAGCAGCTGGGGGATCACGGTGTCCAGCGCGGTGACCGTCTGCGAGCGGTCACCACCGCCGTCGTGGCAGAGCAGCACGTGACCGGAGCCGGCGCGCGACAGGGTACGGGTGATGTGGCCGACGCCGGGTTCCTTCCAGTCGCTGGAGTTGACCGTCCAGTCGACCGGGGTCAGCCCGGCGTCGACGGTGGCCGCCAGCACCCGCGCCGACCAGCCGCCGCTCGGTGCCCTGAACAGCCGGGCTTCGACCCCGGTGGCGTCGTGGATCCGCTGCTGGGCATGGTGGATCTCGCGGTGCAACCGGTCGGCGTCGAGCGCCGCGAACGGCATCGGGTGGCGCAGCGAGTGGTTGCCGATCCGGTGGCCGGCGGCCACGATCCGGCGGGCCAGCTCCGGATGCTCGGCGACCCGGTCGCCGATCAGGAAGAACGTCGCCGGCACCCGGTGCCGGGCGAGGAGATCCAGCAGCGCGGGAGTCCATCGGGGGTCCGGACCGTCGTCGACGGTGAGTGCGACCGTACCGGCCCCGACCCGGAACACCGGCCAGCTGCGCCGCGCCGACGGGGACACCGGCCGGAGCCGGTGGAAGGTCCGTACGCCGAGGAAGCCGGCCTCCAGCGCTTTCGCTCGCAGTATCGGCAGCTGGTTCACCGGCTCGTCCCCGGGGCCAGTCGATGGGTCGGTCCGAAGTCCGAGTCCAGCAGGAAGCGCACCCCGCCGACTGTGCCGCCGCAGACGATGGCCAGGTGGACCAGGAAGTGCAGGCCGAGGAACAGGGCGAGGAACGCGGTGCCCCGTTCCCGGCGGACGAAGCCGGCCAGCCCGGGGTCGGCGACGACGAACCAGGTCAGCGCGAGCCCTGGCAGGACCAGCAGCACCGGAGTCAGCACGGCCAACGGCAGGGTGCCGAGCACCGCGGCGGCGGCCAGTACCCCGCCCGGCCGGTTGGCCCGCAGCCCGGCCGGGCCCCGTTCCCGTACCGCCACCGGCACCAGCATCTGCGAGCGGCCGAACTGCTTGCGCAGCATCGGCCAGAGCCGGCTGTCGTCGTCGTGCCGGCAGGTCACGTCGGCGGACAACCAGATGCCGTGCCGGTCGGCCATCCGATCGCTCAACTCGACGTCCTCGGAGGCGCGGAGCCGTTCGTCGAAGAACCCGACGTCGTCGAAGACCGAGCGACGGACCGCGCACAGCGCGAAGATCGCGGTGCGTACCCGGCCGGTGTTGCGCACCCGCCAGTAGTGGGCGTGCAGCAACCGGTACGCCTCGACCGGGCCGTCGTCGTACAACGGCTCGGTGAGGTACACGCCGTGGACGCAGTCGATGTCCGGCTCGTCAGCCATGATCCGCAGCGCGGTGGCGACCGCGGTCGGCGTCGGCGCGCAGTCGGCGTCGACGAAGAAGACCACGTCGCCGGTGCTCGCCTTGATCCCGCGGTTGCGGGCGGCGGCCGGGCCGCTGTTGACCGGAGTCTGCAGCAGCCGTACCGGGAACCGCCGGGCGATCTCCCGGGTCCGGTCGGTGCTCGCGTCGTCGATCACGATCACCTCCACCGGCGGGTGGGTCTGTCCATACACCGCACTCAGGCAGGCGTGCAGGGTCCGTTCGCTGTTGTAGGCGGGGATGACGACCGATACGTGCGGGGGCACGGACACCACCTTTGTCGAATGTCGGGACCGCCGGGAAGTGTGTCACCGTGACTGCCGAGACGATAGTCGTAGTCACGATGGTGGTCAATTGGCTGTAGCTCGTCGTCCAGTGCGGCTCCAGTCACCTTACAGTCGTCGTTCAGTGCTGGTCGGCACAATTGCAAGGGCTCCCGGCGGTGCTCCGTGTCCGATGCGGTGTCACCCGCGAGTTCTGGAGAAAGGGTCGCTAGGTGTCTGATCTGTTCACCGTCGATGATTGTGACGGGCTCTCCGTCAAGCAGGTGCACGATCTGTACCGGCGGTACGTCAACCGGAGCCAGGTCGGGCTGATGACGTCCTTTGGTTTCGGTCGGGAGTTGGTCGACTGGGCCGAAGGCGCCTACCTGTACCTACGGGACGGCCGTCGCATCCTCGACTTCACCGGCGGGGTCGGGGTTCTCAACCACGGTCACAACCATCCCCGCATCCTGGCGGCGCGCCAGCGGTTCGCCGAGCGGCAGCGGATGGAGGTGCACAAGACCTACTTCTCGCCGTACGTCGCCGCGCTGGCCCACAATCTGGCCGAGGTGCTGCCCGGTGACCTGAACATGTCCTTCCTGCCGAACTCGGGCGCCGAGGCCGTCGAGGGCGCGGTCAAGCTGGCCTACAAGCACCACGGCGGGCGACGCAACACCATCCTGCGCGCGGACATCAGTTTCCACGGAAAACTCCTCGGCTCCGGCAGCCTGACCGGCGGAGCGCAGAACCATTTCAAGTTTCCCGGTATTTCCGGTGTCGTGACCTTCGGCTATGACGATCTGGAATCGGTACGCGCTGCGGTCGCCGCGCATCCCGATGACGTATACGCCATCCTGATCGAGCCGTTCAGCGCCTCCACCATGCGCTGGTGCTCGGAGGAGTTTCTACGCGGTCTGCGTGACCTGTGCACCGAGCACAAGATCGTGCTCATCTTCGATGAGATCTACACCGGCTGGGGAAAGACCGGCAGCCTGTTCTACTTTATGCGCTATCCGGGACTCCTGCCGGACGTGCTGACCACATCGAAGTCGTTCGGCGGCGGCAAGTCCTCGATCTCGGCGTACGTCGCCCGGGAAGGAATTTTCCGCAAGGCGTACGACAACCCGATGGATGCGTTGATGCATTCCACCTCGACCACCTACTACGGGTTCGGCGAGGAATGTGCCACCGCGATCGAAGCGGTCAACATCGCCGTCGAGGACGACTACCCGGGCCAGGCCCGCCGGATCGAGCAACTGCTGGCACCCGGCCTGCGGCGGATCGCCAAACAGCACCCCGACGCGGTCGCCGACGTCGCCGGATCGGGCGCGCTCTGGGGAGTGTTCATCGACGGCGGCCCCAAGGTGCTGGACCTGGCCGCGAAGCTGGCACCTGCCGGCCTGGCCCGGGATCCGCAGCTGCGGACCAAGGTGGTCACCTGCGCGGTGATCAACGCGCTCTACCGCGACCACGACATCTACTCCTACTACACCCTCAACGGCGCCAGCCCGCTCGTGGTCGGCCCGCCGCTGGTCGCCTCCGACGACGACGTCGAGTACTTCCTGGACAGCCTGGACAAGGTCCTCGACCAGGGCCTCAACCGGCTGCTGACCCGGTTCGTCGCGCAGAAGGTCGGCTCGCTGTGGTGATCGCCGTGACCGGGGCCGCCGGCATGCTCGGCTCGTCGGTGGTGGCAAGGCTGGTCGCTGACGGCGTCGACGTGGTCGGACTCGACCTGCGGGAACCCGCACCGGGCACCGCCCCGCCCGGCTACCGGCACCTGATCGGCGACGTGCGGGACTCGGCCGCGCTGCGGCAGGCGCTGACCGGGGCCGACGCGGTCGTGCACTGCGCCGCCGCGCTGCCCAGCTACCCGGCGGCACAGATTCGCTCCATCGTGGTCGACGGCAGCCGGGCGGTGCTCGACGCGGTGCGTGCCGCACGGGTGCCCCGGCTGGTCTACATCTCCTCCACCGCGGTCTACGGGCTGCCCCGGCAGGTGCCGACACCGGAGGAGCACCCGTACGCGCCGGTCGACCCCTACAGCACCGCCAAGGCGGACGCCGAACGGCTGGCGGTCGGCTACCGTGACGCTGACCTGGTGCTGCCGGTGCTGCGGCCGAAGACGTTCCTCGGCCCCGGCCGGATGGGGCTGTTCTCGATGCTGTTCCAGTGGGCCCAGGAGGGACGTAACTTCCCGGTGCTCGGCGACGGCCAGGTCCGGATCCAGATGCTGCACGTCGCCGACCTGGTCGAAGCGGTGGTCACCGTGCTGCAGGCACCGGCCGAGGTCGCCAACGACACGTACAACATCGGCGCCGCCGAGTTCGGCACGCTGCGGGAGGACTTTCAGGCGGTGCTGGACGCCGCCGGGCACGGCAAGCGGGTGGTCGCACTGCCGGCCCGGCCCGCCCTCGCCGCCCTCGGCCTGCTGGAACGCACCAAGTTGTCCCCGGTGTACGGCCGGCTGCTACACAAGCTGATGGACGACTCCTACGTCGATATCGGTCGGGCCCGGCGACGACTCGGGTTCAGCCCTCGATACAGCAACCGCGACGCGGTGCTGGAGACGTTCCGGTGGTGGCAGGGGCAGCAGGCGAGTGGTCCGCCGGCCGGTGCCAGCGGCCGTACCAGCCGAGACCCGTGGCGGCAGGGTGTGCTCGCCGCCGCCAAGGTCTTCTTCTAGCCAGGAGGTGCCGATGCCCGCTGTCGAGGTCGCGGCCGAGCCGACATCGGTGTCCCCGACACCGGTGGCGCCGCCGGGCGCCCACCCGACCCGGACCGGACGGTACGGGTGGACGGCGCGCGGCGCGGCCGCCCGAATGGTGCGGACCACCGCCGACCTTGCCGCGCTGACCCGGCCGCAGCAGTGGCCGAAGAACCTGCTCGCCGTTCCGATCGCGCTGCTGGACGCCCCGGTGTGGACCGCCGCCGCGCTGGGGCGGGTCGGTTGGGCGGTGCTGCTGTTCACCCTGGCGTCGTCGCTGGTGTACGTGGTCAACGACGTCGCCGACCGGCGGTTGGACGCCGGCCACCCGTCGAAGCGGTCCCGACCGGTGGCCAGTGGCCGGGTCTCTGCGGCCACCGCCTGGGTGTTCGCCGCCACGCTCACCGCCGCACTGGCGGCCGGCGTCGTCGCCGGACCTGCCCTGGCCTGGTGGCCGGTCGCCGGCTACCTCGTGCTCAACCTGGCGTACAGCCGGTGGCTCAAGCACGTCCCGTTGGTCGACATCTGCGTGGTCGCCGCCGGCTTCGTGCTACGGGTGCTGCTCGGCTACGCGGCGACCGCCGGCCCGGTCTCGGTCTGGCTGCTGACCACCGTCTTCGCCACCTGTCTGCTGCTGATTCTCGGCAAACGCCGGCAGGAGCTCGTCGTCGACGGTGCCGCGCACCGCCCGGCGCTGCGCGGCTACAACCTCAACCTCGCCGACCAACTGCTCACCGTGAACGCCACCGTCGCGGTCATCGGCTTCCTGCTCTACCTGCACTCGGACGCGCCGGTCGGCGTGTACCGCAACGCTTTGTTGCTGAGCGCCGTACCGCTCGTGCTGTTCGGGATCTCCCGCTACCTGCAGGCGGTGCTGGTCCGTCGGGGCGGCGGCGACCCGGTCCGGACCGTACTGCGGGACCGCCTGATCGTCGTCGCCGCCGCGCTGCTCGCCGCCAGCGTCGGTATCGCCCTGCTCGCCGCCCAGTACCCGTCGTCCTAGCGAATCCTTCTCGAAAGTGGTCTCTTCCTATGCCTGACCCGCTCGTGTCGGTCATCGTGCCGAACTACAACTACGCCCGGGCGCTGGGGCTGTGTCTGTCCGCGCTGCGCGCCCAGACGTACCCCCACCTGGAGATCATCGTCGTCGACGACCGCAGCACCGACGACTCGGTGGCGGTGGCCGAATCGTACGGCGTGCGGGTCGTGCAGACCCCGGTCAACGGCGGTCCCTCGGTGGCCCGCAACCTCGGCGCTGCCAACGCCAACGGGGAGATCCTGTTCTTCGTCGACTCGGACGTGGCCGCCAAACCCGACGCGGTGGCCAACGCGGTGGCACTGCTCACCGAGCGGCCGGAGATCGGTGCGGTGTGCGGCAACTACGACCCGGTGCCGCTGATCCGCGACAGTCTGGTCGAGGAGTACCGCTGCATGCAGCAGTCCTACTGGCTGATCGCCGACGAGGGGCGGATCTACACCATGTACACCGCGCTGCTGGCGATGCGGGCCGAGGTGTTCGCCGAGATCGGGCCGTTCAACCCGCGGCTGCGCGAGACCGAGAACGCCGACTACGGGTTCCGACTGGCCAGCCGGTACGAGATCTGGTTGACCCCGGCGGTGCGCGGCGTGCATGACCACGACCACGAACTGCGGGTGATGATCCGCAAGGTCTTCACCCGCACCATGCTGCACATTCCGATGTACGCCCAGAACCCCACCTTCCCCGGTGGGCTGCGCAGCGGGCCACGGGCGTGGAGCAGCGTCGCCGCACTGCTCACCGTGCTGACCGCCGTACTGCCGCTGCTGTTCGGTCCCTGGTGGAGCGTTTTGTCGGTGGCCGCGTTGGCCGGCTTCGTCGCCTGCGACTGGCCGATGTACCGGTTCGTCGCGGCCCGCCGCAACCCGCTGTTCGTCGGCTACTTCGTCGCCATGCACTTCCTGCTGAACGTGGTGATGGGCGTCGCCGCGGCCGTCGGCTTCGCCAGCTACCTCACGTCGCGGGCGTTCCGGCGGCTCTACGACAAGCCGGCCGAGGCGGTGTGACATGTCGACTCCACTGGTCTCGGTGATCGTGCCGAGTTACAACTACGCCGACTCACTGGCGGTGTGCCTGCAGGCGATCGCCGACCAGACCTACCCGGCGATCGAGGTGCTGGTCGTCGACGACCGCAGCACCGACGACTCGGTGGCGGTCGCCGAGGCGCAGGGCGTACGGGTGATCGCGCTGGCCGACAACGGCGGCTGCGGTCGGGCCCGTAACATCGGCGTCGCCAGCACCAGCGGCGAGATCCTGTTCTTCGTCGACGCCGACGTGGCGATGGCCCCCGACGCGGTCGCCGAGGCGGTGGCCATTCTGCAGGCCGAGCCGGGGGTCGGCGCGGTCTGCGGCATCGAGGACCCGGAGCCGCTGCTGCACGACACCGCCGTCGCCCGCTACCGAGGACTGCAGTACCACCACTGGTCGGCCAGCGGCGAAGGCAACGTCACCTTCCTGTTCCCGGCGATGTGCGCCATCCGGCGCCGCGTCTATCAGGAGGTGGGGCCGTTCAATCCGGCGCTGAAGCAGACCGAGGAGGTCGACTATGGTTACCGGCTGTCTCGTCGCCACCAGCTCCGGCTGACCTCCCGGGTCCGTGGCCGGCACGACCACGACCACCAGTTGGTGCCGTTGCTGCGCAAACTCTTTCACCGGGCCCGGCTGCGAATCCCGCTGTACGCCCGGGCCCGCCGGTTCGCCACCGGCTTCGAGACGGCGTCGCGGGCCTGGGGCAGCCTGGCGGCGGCCGCCGCGGTGCCGGCGGTGGCGCTGCCGGTGCTGTTCGGTCCGCTGTGGTCGGTGGTGCCCGTCGGGCTGTTCGTCGCGTCGCTCGCCGCCGACCGGTCGATGTACGCTCTGGCGCACCGGCTGCGCGGAGTCCGGTTCCTGGCCTTCTTCGTCGCGGTGCACTTCCTGGTCAATGTGACCATCACGGCGGGAGTGGCGGTCGGTGCGCTGCAGTGGCTGGTGTCCCGGCCGTTCCGGCAGCTCTACGACAGCACCTTCCCCGCGGAGGCCACCGTATGACCGCTCAGGCTGCCGCAGCCGAGGCGACGGCGGCCACCGGCGGCGGCCCAGCGGAGCCACGGCCAGGGCCGGGCCCGTGGGGACGCTGGTGGCGCCGCTGGCTCGGCCGGGTGTTCCTGACCGGCTCGGCGGCGTGGCTGGCGTACGTGCTGGCCCACCGACTGCTCAGCGGCCGAGTCTGGTGGTGGGTGCTCGCCGAGCTGATGCCGCCGGTGATGTTCGTCGCCGTACCACTGCTGTTCGCCACGGCGGCGGCCGGCTGCCGGCGGACCCGCCGCCCGGCGGCGCTGATGTGCGCCGTGTCGCTGCTGGCCGGCGTCGGACTGGCCGGAATCAACCTGCCCGGACCGCTGCGGTCGGCGCCGCAGGTGCCGCCGGACGCGCTGCGGGTGGTCTCCTGGAACACCGGATACTGGCACACCACCGACCGGGCCGACGATTTCTACCAGCTGCTGCGGGACCAGCGGGCCGACGTCTACCTGCTGCAGGAGTACATCGCCGAGGTCGACGGCGTGATCGTGCCGATCGACGACCTCGACCGGCTGCGCCGGGAGATGCCGGGTTTTCAGGTGGCGGTCATCGGCGAGCTCGTCACCCTGTCCCGGTACCCGATCGTCGACCAGACGCCGCTGGTGGCCGACGGGCTTCCCCCGGCCCCGGACGGCTTCACCGACTTCTGGCGTTACCAGGTGCTCCGTACCGACCTGCGGGTCGGCGACCGGGTACTGTCCACCTACAACGCGCACCTGCCGGTACCGTTGTGGGCCGGCGGCCCCGGCCTGTTCACCGGGGAGTTCCACCGGACGATCCGGGAACAGCATCAGCGTCGGGTACCGCAGTTCCGGGCGTTGGCCGCCGACGTGGCGGGCAACGACAACCTGGTGGTGCTGGCCGGGGACCTGAACACCAGTCCGGCAATGGGTGACCTGCGCCGCCTGCCGCCCGGGTTGCGCGACGCCGAGTCGGTCAGCCGGTCCGTCTACCTCGCGTCGTGGCCCACCGAACAGGTGTCGTCCTGGCGACTGGACTGGGCACTGGTCTCCGCCGGAGTCACCGTGCACCGGTACGAGTTCGGCGACGCCCGCGGCATGTCCGACCATCGGCCGCAGTCGCTGTGGGTGTCGTGGTGACCGGGTACCCGACGGTGTCGGTGGTGATTCCGACGTACAACAAGGCAAAGACCCTGGCCGACTGTGTGCGCGCGGTGTACCGCCAGACCCACCAGCCGGTCGAGGTGATCGTGGTCGACGACGCCAGCACCGACGGATCCCGGGAGATCGCCGCCGGGCTGCCCTGCCGGTTGATCTGCCTGCCCACCAACCAGGGGGTGTCCGCCGCCCGCAACGCCGGCGCGGCGGCTGCCATCGGTGAAGTGCTGTTCTTCGTCGACTCCGACATCGCGCTGGCGCCGGACGCGATCGGCAACGCGCTGCGGGTCCTTCGGGAGCATCCCGGGTGCGCGGTCGTGCAGGGCATCTACGACGCGGAGCCGTTGGCCGCCGACGGCCCGGTGGAGGTCTACAAGACCCTGTTCGAGCACTACTGGCGGCGGCAGCGTGACGGTGTCGCGGACGCGACCTTGTTCGCGTTGACCGCGATCCGGCGGCAGGCGTTCGACGACGTGGGCGGCTTCGACGAGCGGCTGCGGGACGCGGAGGACATCGAGTTCGGCACCCGACTGCCCGCCCGGTACGAGATCCGGATGAGCGCCGACGTGGTGGGCCGGCACGATGACGTCGACCGGCTGCGGCCGTTCCTGGCCGAACACGTCCGCCGAGCGGTCAGCTACGGGGCGTTGCTGGTCGGCGTGCTCGCCGCTGACGACCGGCGTCGGGTGCACCGCGCCGGTGGACACCGGCCCGAGACCGCGCGCCCCGCTTCGGGCGTCGACGTCGGTGCGGTGGCCGCGATGCTGTGCTGCGCGGCGACGGCCGTGACCCTGCCACTGGCCGCCGTCGCCGGCTGGCTGTTGGCGGTGCCGGCGGCCACCTTCACCGCCTTCACCCTGGTCGACGGGGCCCTGTTCCGCTTCGTTCGGCGCCGGAAGGGAAACCGGTTCCTGGTGTACTTCGTCGCGATGCACTTCCTGATGCACACCACCCAACTCGCGGGGATGACGGTCGGATTCGCCGCCGGCCTGGTGCGCTCGACCCGCCGCCGACCGGCCCGGTCGACGACGGCACCGGAGACGGGCCGATGACCGGCCGTACCGACGAGGCCGGTGCAACGGTGCCGGGCCGTCCACAGAGCGCCGTGCCGTCATCCGGCCGGTGGGGTCGTTGGTTGCGGGTGGCGAACCGGGTGTTCGTCGTCGGGTTCATCGCCCTGCTGGTGGTCGGACTGATCGCCGTGCTGCGGACCCAGGACTGGGCACCGGTTCGCGAGCTGGCCGGGTCCCTCGACCCGGTCGCCGTCTACCTCACCGTCGGCGGTGCCTTCGCGGTCAACTGCGTCGGACTGGTTCTCGGGGTGCTGTCCTGGCGGGCGCTCTTCGTCGATTTGGGCGCCCGGGTCGACACCTGGACGGCGGCCCGGATCTTCTTCGTCGGCTTCCTCGTCAAGTTCGTGCCCGGGCGCTTCGTCGCGTTGCCGGTGCTGGTTCGGATGGGCAAGGCTGTCGACGTCGGTCCGGTCCGGCTGGCCTCGGTGTTCCTGCTCAGCTGGAGCATCGTCGCGCTCACCGGGCTTACCGTGGGGATCGCCGCCGGCCCCTCGGTCGCCGGCGGCGGTATGTGGTGGATAGCCGCCGCCGCGCTGCCGGTTGCCGTCCTACTGATCCAGCCCGACCTGCTCGATCGGGGTATCCGGCTGGCCGCCCGGGTGCTGCGCCGGCCAGAGCCGCAGGTCCGAGCCTCGGCCGGTGGGGTGCGTCGGTCCATCCTGGCGCAGGCGCTGTCGTGGATCATCTCCGGTCATCACCTGTGGCTGCTGGCGGTCGTCGCCGGGGCACCGGCCGGCCGGTCGTACCTGATCTGCGTCGCCGGGTTCGCGCTGGCCACCGTCACCGGGTTGCTGGTGATGGTCGCGCCGGACGGTATCGGGGTGCGCGAAGCGGTGCTCGCGTTGGCTCTCGCGTCGGTGATGCCGTTGCCGCTGGCCGGCACCGTGGTGCTGGCCAGCCGGTTGGTCTGTGTGTGCAGCGACATCGCGGTCGGAGCCGGCGGGCTGCTCCTCGCCCAGTACCTGCACCGGCGGCGAAGGGCGACCGGCGCCGTGCTCACCGACCCGGTACCGGTGCGCTGACCGTGACCGGGGTGTCCGGACCACTGACCGCGACCGGGTCGGTGCCGGGCCCGGTGTCGGTCCGCTCGCGGTCCGCCGCATCCAGCCTGGCCCGGATCTGTTCGGCCTCGGGAGCGCCGATCGCGCTGAAGTGGGCCAGCGCGTGGCACCAGTGGTCCCATACGTCGTCGGGGGTGTTGCCCGGGCCGGTGACCGATCGTCTGCGGTCGGTGTCGGCCAACCGCTGCCCGGCACGGGCCAGCCCGGCGTGCGCCCGGGCCTGCTGCGTCCGGTCGCCGATCTGCGCGGATATCGACAGCGCCTGCCGGTAGTGGTCCCGGGCCGCGGTGGCGTGACCGACCTCCATCAGCGCGTCCGCCAGTCCGACCAGCGCGGACGCCGCACCCATCGGCTGACTGGTGTCCCGGTAGATCTCCAGGGCCTGCCCGTGATGGTCGGCGGCGGCCCGGAAGCTGCCCAGCCGGGCATGCAACTGGCCCAGCGAGTCCAGCGCGAACGCCAACCCCACCCGGTGCCCGATCCGCTGGCACAGGGCGATCGCGTCGGACAGGTACTCGGCCGCCTCGGAGTAACGGCCCTGCAGTACGGCGATCCAGCCGAGGTTGCCCAGCGCCATCGCCTCGCCGTGCGCCTCACCAGCCTCCCGCAGCAGACCGAGCGCCTCCCGCAGATGGGCGGTGGCCTGGTCGTACTGGCCCTGCTGGCCGTGGAAGACGCCGAGGTTGCCCAGTGCGCGGGCCTTCCCGGCACGTTCGCCGGTCTGCCGGTAGAGCACCAGCGCGCGCTGGAGATGGTCGGCCACCAGCTGCCGGTGCCCCTGCATCCCGTACACCACGGCGATGTTCGTCATCATGTGCGCCTGCGAGTCCCGGTCACCGATGATCTCGGCCGCGAGTAGACCGTGGTGGTGCACGGTGACCGCGTCCGGATAGTGGCCGGCACCCTCCAGGTAGCGGAAGATGGTGAGCACCAGACGCCGGGCATGTTCCGGCCAGCCGTTCCCAGCGGTGTGCACGACGGCGCCGACCAGGTTGGCCCGCTCCTGCTCCAGCCAGGTCCGGGCCGCTGCGGTGTCGGGCAGCGGCCGCGCCGCGACGCTCGGGCCGGTCACCGCCGGCCGCCGGTGTCGCTCGGCGGGGAAGAGCAGATCCATGGCGGTCGCGGCGGTGTGCAGGTAGTGGTCGAACAGGACGGTCATCGCCCGGTGCCGGTCGACCGGTGAATCCTGCTGGCCGGCGAGGTCCACTGCGTACGCCCGGAGCAGGTCGTGCATCCCGTAGCGGTGGCCAGGCCCACGTTCGATCAGGTGGGCGCGGGCGAGCAGCTCGAGTAACCGTCGGGCGTCGGGCACCGAGGTGCCGGTGATCGCGGCGGCGGCGTGCGGCTCCAGATCAGGCCCGGGATGCAGCCCCAGCAGCCGGAACGCGCGGGCGGCGTCGGCCGGCAGATGCAGGTAGGACCAGGAGAATACCGCGCGTACGCCGGTGCGCCGGTCGCCACCGGCGTCGAGCAGATCGAGGCGCCGGTGCTGATCGGCGAGTTCGCGGACCAGCTCGACCAGTGGCGCGGTGGGGCGGGTGGCCGCCAGTTCCGCGGCTACCCGCAGGGCCAGCGGGAGACGGGCGCAGTGCGCGGCGAGGACCGCTGCGGCGGTGTGTTCGACGGTGGCCCGGGCACCGATCAGCCGGTGGATGAGCGCCACCGCCTCGGCCAGCGGCAGCGGATCGAGGCCGACCCGGCGGGCGCCGTGCCGGGCGACCAGCCCGGCCAGCGAGTCCCGGCTGGTGACCAGGACGAGACAGGACGGCGAGCCGGGCAGCAGCGGCCGGACCTGCTCCGCCGACGCCGCGTTGTCGAGCACCACCAGCAGCCGCCGTCCGTCGGCGAGGCTGCGGTAGCAGGCCGCCCGTTCGTCGAGGTCCAGCGGCAGGTCCGGACCGGCGACGCCGAGGGCCCGCAGGAAGCCGGCGAGCGCCTGGCCCGGGGAGACGGGCTGCTCGGCGTCGTAGCCCTGCAGATCGACGTAGAGCTGGCCGTCGGGGAACCGGTGCCGGACCCGGTGCGCCCAGCGGACGGCGAGCGCGGTCTTGCCGACGCCGGCGGTGCCGGACACCGCGGCGACGGTCACCACCGGCGACCGGTCCACGTCGTCGGTCCACCCGTGGGCGTCGTCGAGCAGTTGGTCGAGCTCGGCCAGCTCGGCGACCCGGCCGGTGAAGTCGGGAATGTCGGCCGGCAGCTGGGCCGGTGCCGGTTCGGGCGTTGCCCGGCCGGTTTCGCCGCCCGGGGGTCGGGCATCTGGGGCGGCGGTCAGCTCCTCGTCGTGCAGCAGCGCGGTGTGTGCGGCGGTCAGCTCCGGCCCGGGATCGACGCCGAGCTCGTCGGTCAGGTGCCGGCGCACCCGGTGGTACGCGTGGAACGCCCGGGCACGGTGTCCTGCGGCGTGGTACGCCCGGATCAGTCGGGCCTGTGCCGCCTCGTCCAGCGGCTGTGCGGCGGCGGCCTCCTCCAGAGCGGTCACCGCCTCGGCGGCCCGCCCGGCGGCGATCATGATGTCGCCGTACCGTGCCAGGGCGGTGTGCCGTTCCTCGAGCAACGCGACGACCCGGGGATGCTCGGCCAACGTCGGTATGTCGGCCATCGGCGGGCCGAGCCACAGCCGGAGGGCCTGTTCGAGCTCGTCAGCCGCACGACTCAGTTCGCCGTTGCGCTGCAGACCGGCCGCCGCGGTGAGCCGGTGGCGGAAGACCTCCGCGTCGATCTCCGAAGCGGGTAGCCGCAGCGCGTAGCCGTCCCCGACCTGGGGGAGCACCGTGCTCGGAGCGCGGGGCGGCCGGTCGGGTTCGAGCCGTCGCCGCAGGTGCTTGATGTGGGTCTGGATCACGTTCCGGGCGGTCGGTGGCGGCTGCCGGTCGGCCCAGACCGCGGCCGAGATCTCTGCCGCCCGCACCGGCTGTCCGGCCGCGATCGCGAGCAGTCCCAGGATGGCCCGTTGAGCTGTTGGTCCGAGATCCAGTTGTTCACCGTCGCGCCAGGCGCAGACCTGACCGAGGACCCGGATACGCAAAGTCGTCACCCTCGCCGGTCGTACCGAATGCCGCCGCTCGGAACGGGTTGGCCGTGTACGTCGGTCGGCTGACCTCAACCTACGTCTATGTCGCTCAGCATTGCAACGTCAGCTGTCGAATGACCCAGTCGAATTGCCGAACCATCGGTGGTGGGTGTCCGCAGTGGATAATTTGGGCGCGGGTCGGATCTCTCTCGATTGTGTGCCGGGTGCCGCGGTGACCTGGTGGCATCGCCGCGTCGCCGGGCGTTGGTGCCCCGACCGGAGCACCAACGCCCGGCTGATGGTCACTCCTCCTCGAACTCCTCACCCGAGTCGTCGTCCCCGCCGAACGAGTCGAAGACCTCGCCGGCGATCATCCCGCCGGCGAAGCCGAGCGCGGCGCCGCCGACCGCGCCGGCGACGGCCCCACCCATTCCCGACCCGCCATGGTGCCCGCCGTAATGCCCACCGGGCGCGCCGTACCCGCCGATCAGCGACTGACGCTGGGAGAGCGCCTGGCGGACCCAGGTGTCGACCTGGGCGGTCCAGTCCACCTGGTCGGCGTCTGTGTGACTGACCCGGTAGCGGCCGTACGAGTCGTGCCCCGGCCGGAAAAGACCGCCGCGCTTGTCGAACTCCAGCACGACGTCGATGCCGTACTCGCTGGCCACGAAGGTCAGCTCGACCTCGTTGATGCCGCCGGCGTACTGGGGTGCGGCGTAGTACTCGATCTCCTGGTAGAACGGCAGGGTCTGGGGCACGCCGTGCAGCCGCCCGTACTCCAGGTCGGCGCCCTTGAAGGCGAAGCCGAGCCGGGCGAACGCCTCCAGGATGCGCTCCTGCAACGGCAGCGGGTAGATGTGCACCGCATCGAGGTCGCCTCGGTCGATCGCCCCCGGGATGGCGACCTCGGTCCGCAGACCCATGGTCATGCCGTGCAGGCGCTGCCCGTAGAGGTCGGTCACCGGGGTCTCCCACGGCACCGGGAACTGGAAGGGCAACGACAACTGCTGGCCTTCGCGCAGGTGGATGCCGCCGGACACGGGGAACCGGTGGAACTCGGCCAGGGCGTTGTGGTCCTCGCCACCGGCCTCCACCTCAACCCGGGTGACCAAGCTGACCGTGATCTGGTCCAGCTGCACGTCGTGGCTGCCGCCAGTAATGTTCACCTGCCCGGTGAGGGCAAGGCCCGGCCGGGCGTTGGGGTTCTGTAGCACCGTGTCGACGCTGGGAGCGCCGATTCCCAGAGCGCCCAGCATCTTCTTGAATACCACGTACATTCCTCTCGGTTCTCGGTTGACGGACCGTGCCCTGCCGGTACCGGCATTTAGGGCATCCAGTGTGGATACTATGGCAGGTGTTCAGTTTATCCTGATCGATCGTGACGGGTTGTCGTGGGCGGTTGTCGGCGTGGTCTGGTGATATCGCATGTGACTGCCGGACAATGTGAAAAAATGCGCCTATGCCGGATTTCCTGGTGACGGCGGGCTGGCCTGTCTCCTGGTCGATAGCCGCGTTCGCGATCGCCGGAGTGGTGACGGTGGCGGGTGGGATCCGGCTCGTCGCCGTGGGTGACGCGCTCGCCGACCGGACCGGCTGGGGAGAAGCAGTCTTCGGTGCGGTCTTCTTTGGTCTGGCGACGTCGCTGTCCGGGATCGTGATGACTGCGGTGACCGCGGTTAGTGACGCTCCGCAACTGGCCTACAGCAACGCCGTCGGCGGCATCGCCGCGCAGACCACCGCAATCGCGGTGGCCGACCTGTTCTACCGGCGGGTCAACCTCGAACACGCCGCCGCTTCGCTGTCCAACCTGCTCTTCGGCTGCCTGCTGCTGGCGCTGCTGGCCCTGGCGCTGCTGGCCACCTACACCCCGGACGGCGCGGTGGCGGGCGTCCACCCGGTCTCGATGATCATGGTCGGCTGCTACCTCGGCGGCGTCATGATCGTCCACTCCACCGACGTTACGCCCTACTGGCAAGCCGTCGACACCAACGAGACCCGCCGGGATCTGCCGCAGAGCCACGGTCTCCTCGATGACCGTCCACTGCGTCGGCTGTGGGTGCGCTTCGCTCTCGTTGGGCTGGCCGTCGCCGCCAGCGGCTGGCTGACCGCACTCGCCGCCGAGAGTCTGGTGCAGGCGACCGGGCTACGGGCCGGATTCGTCGGCGGGGTGCTCATGGGCCTGGTCAACGCGTTGCCGGAGACGATCACCGCGATCGCGGCGGTACGACGCGGCGCGGTGACCCTCGCGGTCGCCGCCGTCCTCGGCGGCAACTGCCTCGACGCGCTCAACCTGGTGGTCGCCGACGTCTTCTACCGCCCCGGGTCGATCTACCACGCGGCCGGTCCGGACGAACTGTTCCTCACCTCTGCCGCGCTACTGATGACCACGGTGCTGCTCGGTGGGCTGCTGGCCCGGCAGGTCCGCGGCTGGGGCCGGTTGGGCTTCGAAGGCACCCTGTTGTTCGGCGGCTACCTCGCCGTGGTCGCGGTCCTGGCCCTCTGACACCAGCACCAGCGCCCCCGCACCGTCGGTCACCGGCCGGCCGGCCGGGCCAGGCTGATCACCGCGGTGACCACCGCCCCCGGCCCCGGTTCGGCATGATCGATGATCAACTCGGTGCAGAGTTGCCGGCAGATCCAGATCCCCCGACCACCGGCCCGCGCCTGGTCCGGCGGAACGGTTCCCACCTGCGGGTCACGCATCCCCGGCCCGTCGTCGCTGACCTGGCAGTACAGGATGTCGCCACGGCGCCACAACCGGAGCCGGCCACTGCCGCCGCCGTGGCGTATCGCGTTGGTGGCGAGCTCCCCGGCGACGATGAGCAGATGCTCGGTCTGCTCGGCCGAGATGTCCAGCCCGGGAGCGTGTGCGCTGAGCGTAGCCCGCAGGCCGTACAGACCGTCCCGGTCGAACGGCTGGTCGACGGCACCGGCCGGGGACGGAGTGTCCGTCGGCCGTCCCCCAATGCCGAGCGAGGTGGGATCAGGGCTGCTCATGGCGTCTCTGTACCCGGAGTTGAGCCACGTCATCCGCGCCGACCAGGGTCAGCACGGTACCGACCAGCCGTCGGCAGGACACCGTCATCCGGCGCGATCTCGGCAACGCCCGTGCGGCAGCCAGGATGATCCCGGCGCAGGCGCCGTCGATGTAGTCCAGCCCGGTCAGGTTGATGTGCAGGTGGCGGTCGATCCGTACCGACTCAGCCAGCGCCAGCTCGAGCACATCCTTGTGCCGGTAGTCCAGCTCACCGGCGATGCGCAGGCCGGCCGGGCTGTACTGCCGGCAGACCCGCAGCAGCGGATGCTCCAGGTAGACCTGAGCGGCGACGGTCCGGGGATGGGCCCGGGCGGCGAACGCCAGCGTGACGGCGTCAAACCGCTCCCGGTCGTACTGGCAGATCAGACAGAGCTGGCCGTGTGCGAACAGGTCGGCGACCAGCGTCTCGAACTCGACCAGTTGATCGGCTGCGGCGGCCGGGCGGGTCGCCCAGCACATGTCGGCGGTCACCCGCAGGCCGGTGTACCCCTCGTCGCTGGCCTGGCGCGCCTCCCGCGCAAGCGTCCGCACCATCGCCCCGGCGTCGGCCGGTGCCCCGCCGAGCAGCGACTCGGTGGCCGAGGCGATGCGCAGCTGGCCCCGGCGCAGGGCCGATCCAGGCCGTACCGCGCGGTCGTGCAGCTCACCGGCGAGCTCGTCCGGGCTCACCGAGTCGGTCCAGCAGACCACCTTCTGCCTGGCCCGCAGCCCGCCACGCACGAAGGCCGCCACCAGGTCCAGTCGCTCCTCCTGGTCGGAGAAGGTGAGACAGGCATGGTCGCCAGCGCCGAGCGTGCCAACCGCAGCCGTGTCCGCCATCGTCGATCCGCCTTGTCCGTCATCGGGAGGATGCCCGCCACCTTATGCGCTGCACCCGGTCGCACCCGGACACGCCCCCCGTTGAGCCGTCGATTTGAACGTCCGCCGTGCGATGCCCGTACCACCGGCGGCAGAGCGGACAGCACCGGATCTGGGGGCGTACGTGATCATCGGAGAAGGCCCGGCCAGTGGTCGCCTCGCGGGTCGGTCCGGCCGGTCCGGGAACTCCCGGTACCCTGCCCGGCGAACCGCGATGGATGCCTGGCGAACCGCGACGGACGCCCGGCACCCCGGCCGGCGTACCGCGACGTCCGGCCGACGCGCCGACTCCCGTGGCGGGACATCTCGTCGGTCACTGCTCAGCTTCGGCCTGTTCGGCCTGCTCGCCGCAGGTGGCCTCGGCTACGGGTGGCGGGCTGCCGCCGGTTTGCCGGTGACCGGCGGTCGGGTGGCCGCTGGCGGGCCGGGTACGGTGGTGGCCGTGCCGACCTCTGCGGTGCCGACCCCGGACATCGTGGCGGAGCAGCGCCGCCGGGCGGCGCTGGCGGCCCGACAGGTACGCGGGTACGCCGCCGGCCTGCCCGGCCAGTTCAGCTTCGCGGCTGTCGAGCGCGGCACCGGGGCCGGGTTCCGTACCGGTGACCAGCTCCAGTTCCAGACGGCGAGCATCGTCAAGGTGGAGATTCTCACTGCCCTGCTGCTGGACCGGGACGGGATCCCGTTGACCGCCGTGCAACGCGACCGGGCCGAGGCCATGATCACAGCAAGTGACAACGCGGCGGCCAGTGAACTCTTCGCCGCCATCGGCGGCGTCTCCGGACTGGACCGGGTAAACACCGAGGTCGGCCTGACCCGGACCCGACCGAGGTCGGCCTGGGGAACGACCGTCACCACCTCAGCCGACCAGGTCCGGCTGCTCCGAGTGCTGGTCGAAGAAGAGAGCCCGCTGCGACCGGCGGACCGGGGCCTGGTGCTGGACCTGATGGGTCGGGTGGTCGACGGACAGCGGTGGGGGGTGCCGGTCGGTGCCGGTACGACCGGCTCCCGTACCTGGGTGAAGAACGGCTGGGACACCGTCGACGATCATGACGGACGCTGGCTGGTCAACAGCATCGGGCGGATCGTCGAGGACGACCACGACTGGCTGGTGGCGGTGCTGTCCGACCACCACGACTCGCTGGATGCCGGCATAGCGGCGGTGGAACAGGCGGTGCGAATCGCCTTCGACACGTGGCGCCGGCCGGCCCCGGCCGGCTAGCCCTCGGCCGACCGGCACCGTGTCCGCGGGTCAGGCCGGGCCGAACGCCCGGTCGCAGGCCTCGCGCAGGTCGACCTGCGCGGCCGAGATCGTCAGGTTCCCCTCGATCGGCTCCTGGTCGGCGGCGGCTCGGGCGGCGTCCACCAGGTCTTTTCCACGAGCGGCCAGCGTGGCGTCGGTCGACGCCTGTGCCTGCCGGCCGATCTCCCGATTGACGTCGTGGTCGAGCTCGGCCGCGCTGATCTCACGCAGGTCCTGGCATGCCTGCCAGCCTTCGGTGTCGGCCGGTGGGGTCTGCGACGTGCTCTCGTCGACTGTCGGCGTCGGCGTCGCCTGCGACTGCTCGCCCCTGGTCAGCGCGCCGATCCCGATGACCAGGACGGCCAGCACGACCGGCGCGGTGATCCACAGCCAGACGGGCCGGCGGCGGGAGCGGCGGGAGGGGGAGAATCCGGAGTGGTCAGCAGCGGTGCGGTAGGGGTGGCTCACGGTAGTGCCTCTCAGGTCCGACTGGGCGGGCGGAGCTCCGACTGGCGAGGGAAGCGGTGGCCTACGGCATAGCGGACATCAACGCCTGTGCCGTCATATATTCATACACGTCGCCTTCATGTGCTGCCCCATAGTAGGCTTTTCGCTGCGGAAGGCAACCCGTCCATCGCCCCAGGTCGTCCGGACGGACAGGGGTGGTCGTAAGCATCCGGAAACCCGGGCCTGTCAGACTGGGCCGGTGTATGACGTCGACGTACTCGTGATCGGATCCGGCCCCAGTGGACAGAAGGCGGCGATCGCCGCGGCGAAGCTCGACCGGAGCGTCATGGTCGTCGAGCGCGCGCACATGCTCGGCGGCGTGTGCATCAACACCGGCACCATCCCCTCCAAGACCCTGCGCGAGGCCGTCCTCTACCTGACCGGCCTCAACCAGCGCGAGGTCTACGGTCAGAGTTACCGGGTCAAGGACCACATCACGGTCAGTGACCTGGCCGCCCGGACCCAGCACGTGATCGGGCGCGAGATCGACGTGACCCGCAGCCAGTTGACCCGCAACCGGGTGCGGATCATGACCGGCACGGCGCGGTTCGATGACGCGCACACCGTGGTGGTGACCGATGCGACCGGCCACGGAAACAAGGTCACCGCCGAGAAGATCGTGATCGCGGCCGGCACCCGCCCGGCCCGCCCGGCCAGCGTCGACTTCGACGAGCGGACCATCATCGACTCGGACGGCATCATCAACCTCGAACAGGTGCCGCAGTCGATGCTGGTGATCGGAGCCGGGGTGATCGGCATCGAGTACGCCTCGATGTTCGCCGCGCTCGGCACCGAGGTCACCGTGGTGGAGCGGCGGGACCGGATGCTCGAGTTCTGCGACCTGGAGATCGTCGAAGCGCTCAAGTATCATCTGCGCGACCTCGCGGTCACCTTCCGTTTCGGTGAGGAGGTGGCGTCGGTGCAGCGCCACCAGCGCGGGGCGGTCGCGGTGCTGGAGAGCGGCAAGCGGATCGCCGCCGACACCGTGATGTACTCCGCCGGGCGCCAGGGCGTCGCCGGTGACCTCGATCTGGAGCGGGCCGGCCTGACCGCCGACACCCGGGGCCGGATCCAGGTCAACGAGAACTTCCAGACCACGGCCGGGCACATCTACGCGGTGGGGGACATCATCGGTTTTCCCGCCCTGGCCTCCACCTCGATGGAGCAGGGCCGGCTCGCCGCCCACCACGCCTGTGGTGAACCAGCCCGTGGCATGCCGCAGCTACAACCGATCGGCATCTACACGATCCCGGAGATCAGCTTCATCGGCAGCACCGAGGACCAGCTCACCGACAACCGGGTGCCCTTCGAGGTGGGGGTCGCCCGCTACCGGGAGCTCGCCCGCGGGCAGATCGTCGGCGACTCGTACGGGATGCTCAAGCTGCTGGTCGCCCCGGACAGCCGGCAACTGCTCGGCGTGCACATCTTCGGCACCGGCGCCACCGAACTGGTGCACATCGGGCAGGCGGTGATGGGCTGCAACGGCACCGTCGACTACTTCGTCGACGCCGTGTTCAACTATCCGACCCTCGCCGAGGCGTACAAGGTCGCCGCGCTGGACGCGATGAACAAGATGCGGCACCTCGCCCAGCTGCACGACTGATTGTCGGCTGTCCATCCGACGGGCCCGGAGGGTCAGTCGGGTCCAGCCGGTGCCGCCCGACGGCGGTGCACCGCGACCGCGGCGAGCAGTACACAGCCGGTCATCGGCACCACCAGCGGGACCAGCTGCCAGGTGAGCAGGAGCAGACCGGTGAGGGCGAGCGTCAGCAGCACCGTACCGCCGGGGTCGGTCCGCAGCGTGTGCACCGCGGCGCGCAGCAGCGCCGGCCAGGCCGCGCCCGGGTGCCAGCCAGCGGCGGCCCGCAACAGTACTGCGCCCAGGCCGACCGCGGTGAGCAGGCAGGCCGCCGCCACCAGCTCACCGAGAGGCAACTGGCCGGTGCCTACCACCGCCGCGTCGAAGTACAGCAGCAGCCCGGCCCCGACCGCCGCGAGCGACCACGGCCAGCTGCCGGGCAGCGCGGCCCGCAACCGTACGCCGAAGGCACCGAGCCGGGTGCTGCCGGCGTCGTCGACGTACGCCCGCAGCTGCGCGCACCCGGCGGCCAGCGCGGCCAGCAGCGTGACCAGCGGCAGCAAGCTGACCAGCACCAGCACTCCGACCAGCAGGGTCTCACCGAACAACGCGAAGCGGGCGCCACGCACACCGGCTCCGGCGGTGGTGGCGAGGTCGTCGCGGCCGGTGGCGCTCATCCCTTCAACCCCGAGGTGGCGACCCCGTCCACCAGCAGACGCTGGAAGAACAGGAAGAACCCGATGACCGGCAGCAGCGCGAGCATCGACATGGCCATCAACGCACCGTAGTCGGACAGCGTGGTCTGATCGATGTAGAGCTGCAGCGCCAACGGCAACGGGTACTTGTCCGGGGTGCTGAGGTAGATGAGCGGGGCGAGGAAGTCGTTCCAGGTCCAGATGAAGGTGAAGATGGCCGTGGTGACCATTGCCGGCCGGGACAACGGCAGCACCACGTGCCAGAAGATGCCCCACGGCCCGGCGCCGTCGATCCGGGCCGACTCGTCCAGCTCATGCGGGATGCCGCGCATGAACTGGACCATCAAGAAGACGAAGAACGCCTCGGCGGCGAGGAACTTGCCGGCCAGCAGCGGCACGTAGGTGTCGACCAGACCGAGTTTCTGGAAGACCGCGTACTGCGGGACGATCAGCACGTGGAACGGCAGCAGCAGGGTCGAGATCATCAGTACGAACAGGACGGTACGGCCACGGAACCGTAGCCGGGCGAAGGCGTAGCCGGCCAGGGCCGACGACGCCACCGTCCCGACCACGGCGAGCACCGCCAGCACCGCCGAGTTCCAGAAGAATCGCAGCACGCTGATACCGGCCATGCCCTCGGCCGCCCGCTGGTAGTTGCCCAGCGTCGGGTCCTGGGGAAACAGTTCCAGGCTGCCGACGATCGACCCGGACGGTTTGAACGAGGCGGAGACGACCCAGACCACCGGGTAGAGGATCACCGCCAGCAGCGCCACCGCCGCCAGATGCCAGCCGACGCTGCCGAGGCGACGCCGCCGGGGGGCGGC
>Ga0207773_100081_pt1 | contig 88329 bp, 106 predicted proteins | sample TtaePargueraPR_2_FD_187281 | JGI IMG/M metagenome (GOLD analysis project Ga0207773, IMG submission 187281) | Aerobic enrichment media microbial communities from Bioluminiscent Bay, La Parguera, Puerto Rico - Tt and M1 (3) (SPAdes) | ecosystem: Environmental > Aquatic > Marine > Unclassified ...
AGGACCTGCCCTCGGCGGGCCGCACCAGCTTCACCCGCCAGCAGGAACCGCTGGGCCTGGGCCATGCGGTGTGGTGCGCCCGCGACATCGTGGGCGACCAGCCCTTCGCGCTGTTGCTGCCCGACATGATCTTCAAGGCCAGGCCGGGTGTGCTCAAGCAGATGATGGATGCCTATGAGGAGCGGCCGGGCAACATTATCGGGGTGGAGGAATGCGCCTGGGAGGATGTGTCGAGCTATGGCGTGGTGGTGCGCGGCGAGGGTCCGGACACCGGCTTTGCCATCAATGGCATGGTGGAAAAGCCCCAGCGTGACGAGGCACCATCGAACCTGTTCATTTCCGGGCGCTATATCCTGCAACCCGAAATCTTCGCGCTTCTGGCCGAGCAGACGCGGGGCGCGGGCGGGGAAATCCAGCTGACCGACGCCATGCAGACGCTGATGAGCCAGCAGAGCTTCACCGGGGTGAAATACCAGGGCAAGGTCTATGATTGCGGCTCCAAGCTGGGCTTTCTGACCGCCAATGTGGTCTTCGCCCTGGACCGCCCCGACATCCGCCCCGGTTTCATTGAGGAACTGCGAAAGCTCGATCTTCTGGACACGTTCGAAGCGGCGGCCCAATGATCGTGTCGCCGACGATCTTCTCGCTCGGTAACGATGTCGGATCGAATCTCTTGGCTCCGCAACGATTTGGCCATAGTAGCGAACATCAATTGGTAGGTGGCGTCTTTCAGTCTGACAGATCGGCCACAGACCTGGACTATTCGCGGCCAGTCGCCTGCGCGCCTTGAGCAAACTCCATATGCGCCTCTGTCACACAAGCGGTCAGAGGATAGCTGATAGCGTGCAAGCATAGCAGGGTACATCACGGCGGAATCAGGTTCAGGACGAGGGTCCGATCCGCCTGGTCGACTAAATGGGGGGCACACCCAGCGACGGCAGTCGTTGCACTCGAGCCCCAGTTACGGAAGTGGTTATGGAAGATAGCGAAATCGACATCCGCGGCATATTGGGCCTGCTCCGGAGGCGTCTCGTCCTCATCCTGGCAACGACAGTCGTCGTTGTCGGCGCAGCGGCAACCGTGGCTTTCACGCTGACGCCACTCTATTCCGCCTCCGCACTCGTGATGGTCGACCCGTCACGCAAGAACATTCTGGACGACACGGCCACCGCCGCCAGCAGTTCCTCGGCCGATAGCGCTCGCATCGATGGCGAGGTTGAACTGGCGCGATCGGACAATATTCTGCTCAAGGTCATTCAGCGAGAGCAATTGGTGACCGATGACGAATTCGGTGTATCGATCGGCCTCACCGCCCGCCTTCTCTCATTCCTGGGGGTGCCTGTTCCCGAAATGCCCACGGGCGACGAGGCATTGAACCAGGTGCTTGCCAAATTGCGCAACGCCGTCTCGGTGCAGCGGCGCGGCCTCACCTACCTTATTTCACTACAGGTTCGCTCCGAAGATCGCGAGAAGGCGGCAGATCTGGCCAATGCCCTGGCCGAAGTCTATATCGAGGACCAGCTCTCCTCCAAGGTATCAAGCGCGCTGGCCTCGCTGACGGTCATCCAGAGTCGACTGGAACAGGCGCGGAGCGCCATCGTGGCCTCTGAAACGACCTACGATCAGTTCATCTCGGACAATATCGAAGCGATCTCGCGCGATAGTGGCCGGAGTGACCTGGCAACCATGCAGGGGCGGATTGCGGCGATCGAGCAAGCCCGCCAGCAATCGGCGAGCCTCGCAAACACCGTGCAAATGGCCATCGCCGAAAGCGACTTCAACGCCATTGTCACCAACCTTGAATCAGATGCCCTGTCTGCCCTTGAGGCACAGCGGCAGCAATTGCAGCAGGATCTGTCTTCGCCAACGGCCAGCGTGTCCGAAGTCGACCTCCGGGAAGAGCTGGCGCGCATCGAGCAATCCATGATCGAAGTCGCCAACACGGAGGTGTCGGCCCTTCAGGACGAACTTCAGCAGGCACAGGATCAGACGGCAACTTTGCGCCAGACACTGCGCTCCGAAGTCATCGGCTCTGCGCTCTCGGCCGATACGCTAACCCAGATTTTCCAGTTGCAGCAAAATGCTGAACTGGCGCGGCGTCAATATCAGACGCTCCTCTCCAGAGCACAGGACCTCGAGGCCCAGGCCGATCTCCAGCTCGCCGACAGCCGGGTGGTTTCGACAGCGCTCGCTCCCAATTCTGCATCGTTCCCGAACACACGGCTCATCATCATCCTGGCGGGTCTTGTCGGCCTCGGCCTGGGTGTTGCGCTGGCGTTCCTTTATGAGAACCTGATTGGCGGTTTCACCAGCGACGAGCAATTGGCGACGGTTCTGCGGCGCCCAGTGGCTGCGACAATCCCCCGCCAGACTGGCAAGGCCGAAACCGAGAGCCGTGCGGACCTCATCGTAACCTCGCCCCTGTCGATTTTTTCAGAATCGATACGACGGGCCCGGGTCGCGTTCGACCAGGCAATGCGGCAGTCAGCAAAGGGCGAGAGCGCAAGAACCTCAGGCAAGGTGCTGATGGTCACGTCGTCCAATCCCAATGAAGGTAAGACCACCCTTGCCCTCGCCATCGCGCGGTCGGCGGCCATGTCGGGACAATCCGTGCTGCTGATTGACTGCGACCTGCGCAAGCCCTCGGTCCATCGTCACCTTGGCATCGAGCCGGACACCGGACTTCAGGAGCTGCTGCAGTCCGAAGAACCCGACTATGTGAACGCCCTGCCCAAGATCATCGTCCGCGACCCTCTGTCCAATGCCTCTGTGATTGTCGGGTCGCGCCGGAGCAGCGTTCCAACGGACCAATTACTGGCCAATGCCACATTCCAGCGCCTGTTGAATGCAGCTCGTCGCTCATTTGACTATGTCGTGCTCGATACGCCGCCAGTCGGCCCTGTGGTGGACGCGCTCTATATTTGCCAGCAATCCGATGCCATTGCCTTTGTGGTAAAATGGGCAAGCACCGCGCAGAACGACGTTAAGAAGAACATCGCCGCCCTGGAAGATGCAGCCGGCGGACAGGTTCCGGTTCTGGTTGCACTCAGCCAGCAGGAACAATCACGTTCTGAATATTATAAGAAATATAGCGGATATTATTCGTACAGCACGTGAGTATATGCGCTGTCGGACCATGAGCCCGACCGCACCCATTTTGGAGTGAACTGAAGCGTCATCGCGCAACAGTGTCCAACTGTCGGACCTGAACCAGGAAGCAGGGTAATGCCTGCCGATTGGCCTCTGGCGCATTCTGCCTTCCGTGACATAAGAGCACTATGGAACAGACACAAAGACCCCTTCTATGGAGCTTATTGGCCCTTGCTGCCTGCCTTGCAGGACTTGGGCTGTTTGCCATGCGCAACGAAGCGACGGCAACCGCGCTTGGCTCTGGCTCGACCCGGCTCCCCCAGTTCATCCAGACCATCTCACGCGAAGTGGACCTGCCGCTCTCGGTAGAGGGCCGACGCCTCCTGCTCGATGTCTGTGAAATGGGACTACAGGCTTCCCTGCCCCTGGTACTGCGCTTTGCCAGCGAAGAACAAAGGCAGATGGTCATTCCGTTCTGCAAAGACCTTGCAGAGGAAGCTGTCGCCGCTTCACCGGCCGACTCTTATGCCTGGCTCGTCCTGGCGATGGCGCAGGTGCAATCGGGCGAGGTGACTGCGGCAGAGCAGAGCCTCGAATGGTCTGCGCTGACCGGAGCAACGGAGGGCTGGATAGCGCAGTCCCGCTTTGGCTTGGTTCAGGACCACTACCAGGACTTCTCCGAGCAAGTCCGATCCATTGGCGACGCAGATGCGCTGCTACTGCTCGACAGCAGCTATGGTGGGGTCGTGGCGCGCCGCTATGTGGTGGATATCGCATTCCGCACGCGCATTGAGGAATTGATTGAAACACAACCCGAGGCGATGCAGCGTCGCTTCATTTCGCTGGTTCGGCGGCGGGTCTAGGAATGAGTGTGAGCGCGAATACCTTCGACATGACGACCTCCAGGCGCCATCGATCCGGCATTGCGGACCAGTCCGGGCGCAGGCCGCAGAACGGCTTTGCGCTATTCGCGATGCTGGTCCTGTTTGCTTTGGCCCCCCTGCCCTTCGCCAGCGCCAGGCCATTTCTCTGGGCGCTGTGGGCGAGCTATGTAGGCGTAGCGGCATTGGTGTTCTTTGCCTGGCAATTCAGGTCCGGCACGAACCTGCGGGCCAATCCGCTCGACTTCAGGGTCCCAACGGTACTTGTGGTCTTGACCATTGCCACCCTGATCGCACAACTGCTGCCATTCGGGTCATTTCCAATTGTCCAAAGCGAGCAGCAACTGCTCACCTCTGCACAGATCAGCGTCGCTCCCGGACAAACGCTTTTGATGCTGGCGCGTCAGCTGACCTACGCGCTGGTGGCTGTGCTGGTTATGCAGATCGCGGCGAGTGACAAGCGAAGAATTGTGCTGCTGCACGGTCTCATTGCCATTGCCTTGGCCTATGGCGCGTATGGACTGATCGCCCTGCGCCTGGGCGACACCATCCTTGGGCTTCCCAAATGGGCCTATGAAGGCTCAATCACCGGAACGTTCGTCAACCGCAATTCTTTCGCGACCTTTGTCGGCATGGGGGCAATTCTGACCCTGGCACACGGCTGCGCCACCATTCGCCGACAGGCGGAACGGCATCGAGACGACGGACTGATCAATGGCCTGTTCAGCCAGGTCATTCTCTATGCCGCCGCCTATGTTTTCCTGATCCTGGTCGTCGTTGGCACGCAATCCCGCATGGGCCTCTTCGCCACGCTGACGGGCTCTGCGGTCGTCGTCGTGTTCACCTTGCTGTCCATCAGGCGGCTGAGCCTCATCCTCTTGATCGCACCGCTGGCATTGGCAACGCTCATCGGATTGTTCTGGATGCTCGGCGGCGGGCTGCTAGAGCGCATCGAATCCGAGCGCTTCGACTCAAGCAGCCGTTGGCAGCTCTACGAACAGATCCAGTCCCTGATTGCCCTCAGGCCGTGGACCGGATTTGGTGGTGGAACCTTCGAGATCGCATTCCCGATTGTGCACGAACTACCTCTGACACCTGAGGTGACCTGGAACCTGGCGCACAATACCTATCTTGCGCTGTGGTCCGAGCTTGGCCTGATCGGCGGATCGTTTCTGATCTTGGCGATAGCCTATATTGGCGTACGCATAACCTTGTCACTGTGGAGAAACGAGGGGTCCTGGACCGCCCAGATCGCTGCGCTGGCGGTAATTGTCCAACTGGCAATTCACTCCCTGGTTGATTTCAGCCTGGAGATTCCTGCCAACACCCTTGTCTTCGTCGCCATCGTGGCTACTGGGTTGGCGACGACGCTCAAGACGTCGCAACGCAGCGCTCCAAACTGATGCGAAATTTCCTGCGTCAGATATTTCGCGCGCCACAAGGTCCCACCCACGCCGCGCGATCCGATCGCCATTTAGAGCTCGCCGAAGCCCCTGCCGCGCTTTATGCCATCGGTGATGTGCATGGCTGCCTGGAAGAATTGCTGGCCCTCGAAAGCCAGATTCTGGCCGACAGCGCCGCATTCCCGGGCGAAAAAGTGATCGTCATGCTCGGGGATTATTTGGACCGGGGGCCGAACGCGGCTGGAGTAATAGATCACCTTCTGGACCGGCCGCTCAATGGTTTCCAACGCATTTGCCTCTTGGGAAACCACGAGCTTATGGCGCAGGATTTCATCGCAAGGCCAAATCCGAGATCCAACTGGCTGCAGAATGGCGGCCTCGATACCTTGCAGTCCTACGGCATCATGCCTGACGCCTTGCGGTCGGCCCGTTCCGCACAATGGCCGATGATGATCAAGGCGCACGTTCCTGAGGAACATGTCGAGTTCATGAGGGGCCTGGCGTGGAGCCTGAGCGTCCCCGGATGGCTGTTCGTTCATGCCGGAATGAGACCTGGCCTTTCGCTACCAGAACAGCATCCGGACGACCTGTTCTGGATCCGCGACGAGTTCTACCGCGCGGTCGACCAGCTTCCCGCAGAAAGCATTGAGCGCCGCGTGGTGCATGGGCACACGCCTGCCCCCGATCCCGTGATCACCCCTGCCCGGATTTGCGTCGATACCGGCGCCTTCGCTACCGGTCGGCTGACTGCGGTGCGCATAACCCCGAATGAACCGCCTCATATGCTGCAAACAGGTCAGCTGGTCTGAACACGCCTGTCAGGCTGGCGCACAGGCAGCACCGCATGACCTCTCAGCCTGCTGCTCAGCGTGGAACCACCGGATAACTTCCTGACAAGCCGTCCTGGGGCACTAGCTGCCCTTCCGGATGATCAGTCGCCACTGCCCGTGACGAATTCGCGGAGGATCGTCATGGCAATGATCTTGAAATCCAGCCAGATCGAGAAATTCTGGATATAGGCGATATCGTGATCAACCCGTTCGCGCGCCAGGCGAGTGTCACGTGTGGAGCCACGAAGACCATTGGCCTGTGCCCATCCGGTGATGCCCGGACGCATGGCCAAACGACGGTCATAATAGGGCACAAGCTCACGATAGAGCCGACCACCAGCCAGCATATTGGCAACGTGGGGACGCGGGCCAACCAGCGACATGTCGCCGATGAGAACATTGAACAATTGCGGCAGCTCATCAATGCTCGTCTTGCGAATGAAGCGCCCGATGGGGGTAACGCGGGGATCATTGGCCTGAGTCTGGGCAACACCGGACAGATCGCAATCATCGGTCCGCATCGAGCGGAACTTGAACGCCTCGAAGAGACGTCCGTCCAGACCCTCGCGGTTCTGCCTGAACAATACCGGACCAGGACTGGTTACCTTGATTGCCACAGCGACAATGACGAGAAGCGGGGCCAGGAAGACAATTCCAGCCAGTGCCCCAACAATGTCAACAAGGCGCTTCAGAGCCAGGTGGACACGCGAATGAGCAATGTCACCGGGTGCCGACTTCGTCCAGTCAACAGGAAGACCAGAGTGCCGCGAAACACCGGGCTTTTGTACCGGCCTGGTGACAATGGTCGTTTCGAAGTGACTGATGACGTCTCTGTTCAAGTCAGCCACATCGTCGCGAGACTTCGAGTGAACTACGCTTCCCATACCGTTGCGCCCCCAAGCAGGATGCCGAATTTTCTTGTTCCTAAGCAATGCCTTATCATTACTAAAAAGTTACGACAGTCCATACATGAAAACTGAAAAAGCCAGACCACTAGTTAATGCCTAGCCTTAACGCTCCCCGACCGATCGTCAGATGGAGAAAATCATTACAAGAAAGCTAATTCAGCGACATCACGATCGCCTATTCTGGCGAAATTGAGAAAACAGTTTCCAAAACGACTGAAAGCCATGAACGGGATGCATAACTCCATTGTCTGATAGCATGATTACTATTTAAGCAGAAACAAAAATATCGGGCGTAGGAGTAATTCCTACGCCCGATACTTGATTACCTAAGCTTTGATCGAAAGTTGATCAGACAGGACTGCCCTGAGGACCACCGGCACCCGATTCAGGAAGCAGTTCTTCAAAGAGAGCCTCGATGACGTCACCGCCTCCAGCAGCGCGAACTTCTGCGCGCAGCTCGGTGAACGACTGGAGCGCGACTTCTGGATCAATGCCGGCTTCAACCAGCGCGGCCGAATAGGCATTGATGGCAGCCTCACAGGCTGCCGGGGTGCCGAGCGGCGGGGTGCAGGCCGACAGCACGGCATCATAAAGGCCTTCAAAGCCCGGCACTGCTGCGGCCAAGGCCGGCTGGGCAGCAAATGAAAGAGCAGAGATTGCCCCGATAGACACGAGCGAAACCAGTTTGTTGCGCAATTCACTTCTCCTAAAGTGCGGCCGCACAGTCCTACTAGGTTAGCGCAGCATTAACGTCAAGTAGTGCGTTTATCTCCTGTAGAGCACATCTGCAATTCGACATGCCCAATATGGTAAAGCACCGGAGCGGCAGCACTAACGCACTGTGTGCCAGAGAATTTAGTTACGCAAAGTCAACCATATTTCAGCGGACTTGGCCACCGCACAAAACACCATCAACCCTGCCCTGCAACCGGCGCATAGCTCGATCGATCTAGATCAAACGTTCCAGTCCGGCAACGCGCGGGACGAACAAAAAAGCCCCGCCATGATGGCGGGGCTCTACGTCATTAATGCGACAGTACCTAGCCGGCCGACCAGTTGAGCGGGTTGGGGCTGGACATGGTCCGGATGCTGTAGCCCGACTGACGCAGGGTCTTGACCGCATTGTTCAGGTTGTCGAGCACGTAGTCACCCTGGCTGGTCTTGACCACCAGCACTGCGTGCGGTTCGCCCTGACGGGTATGCGTGTAGGCAATCCGCAGCGAGCCGGCCGAAACACCGTGGCGGATGAGCATGCTGCGCTTGCTTAGCACGTAATCCTCGCAGTCGCCCTCTTTCGGATTGAGCTTCCACACGTCCGCGCCGTCGGCACGATAGGTAATCGTGCGATTGACGTGCACATTCACCTGCTTGAGCATGGCCATCAGATTGGGGGTCATGGTGACCTGATTGCTGCCGCCGCCACGACACTCGCTGCGGTTCTTCGCGCAGAAGAACTGCATGGAAAGCGGTGTGATCGCCGCCGTCTGCATAACGGGTGCAAACCGGGCGGGTTCGCTGTTTCCGGCATAGGCAGCTGCGCTGCCCACGGTAGCCATGGTGATCGCCATGGCCATGCCCGCGATCGTCACAGAAAACTTGGTGTTCATTTGCGCCATCCCTGAAGCGTTGATGGCTGCACTTTGCGCGCAACAAATTGCGTCTGCCTGAGCAGATTAGATTCAATTTTATTCAATTTGCCACGGTTCCGGCCGCAGCTTGCCGATGCTGGTAGGCGGCAGCTGCAAAAGGAGATTTCAGATTATCGGTCCATTTTGGCTCGAACTGACCGCGAATTTGATTCAATTGCCGGCCATCAGCGCTGTCCAGCCAAACCGCGCTGGCAGGTCCGGTTCGCCCATGATAGGCAGACGGCCGGATAAACGGCCACAAGGAACCGTCTGCATGAGCAAGATCTGCGTCGTGACCAACCAGACCCCGGCAGCTGAAGATGCAGCCTCGCGGCTTCGAACCCGCTATGGGTCAGTCGATCTGAACGACGCCGATATCGTCGTGGCACTGGGCGGGGACGGCCTCATGCTTGAAACCCTTCACCGGGTCATTGGTACGGACAAGCCGGTCTACGGCATGAACTTCGGCTCCGTTGGCTTCCTCATGAATGCCTTCAGCGAGGACGCGCTGGACGAGCGGCTGATGGCGAGTCAGCGGACCCAGATCTACCCACTATCGATGACCGTACGGGACGCCTCAGGCAAGGACCGGTCAGCATTGGCGATCAACGAGGTATCGTTGTTCCGCGCCAGCTATCAGGCGGCCAAGCTCCAGATCATCGTGGATGGTGAAGTTCGCCTGGATGAACTCATCTGCGATGGCGCCCTGCTTTCGACACCCGCCGGCTCGACCGCCTACAATCTGTCGGCACACGGCCCCATTCTGCCCATCGAAGCGCCCCTGCTCGCCCTGACGCCGATTTCTCCTTTCCGCCCACGGAGATGGCGAGGCGCAATCCTGTCCAACCGCGCAGTGGTCAAGTTCAAGGTTCAGGAGGCCGGCAAACGGCCAGTCAGCGCCGTGGCTGACAATGTCGAATTCCAGAATGTGCTGGAAGTGACGGTCACCGAAGACCGTTCGCACGGCGTGACATTGCTCTTTGACCCGGGAACGAGCCTGGAAGAGCGGGTCCTCAGCGAGCAGTTCCGCTACTAGCTCGGTGGGCCGATCTAGGCGGCTGGAAGCTGCAGTCGCTCTTCTTCCCGCATGGCCGGCAAGCTCATGGTGCTCTGCGTCGTCCTGGCAAACGCCGCCATCACCCCACGCGCCGCTTTTCGTGCCAGGGCAATGTTCTGCTCATTGAGATAGCCGAAGGTCTCCTCCAACTCTTGAGGGATATCCCCGTTGAACTCGGCAATGAGTTGCTCCGTCAATGCCGTGATGACGTAGTGACGCGCAGCATCATCATCGGCGAGGTCTGCCATCCGCGCATGCATGACCAGGCGCAGCAAAAGCTCTTGGGATGACTTGGACAGCCCGCAGCGGGCGAAAAGCGCCACCAGTGCGGCACGGCTGCCGCTCTGCAGCAGGGTAAAGACCTTGGCACTACTCGTCTCGGCGAGAACACCGATGCAGGCTGCAAAGAACATTGCCCGGCCGGTGACGACAGCGTGCAGCAACAATCTGGTATTGATCTGATCGGCGCGCATGAGCGCACCGACGAACTCCGCTCTGGTCTCGTCAGTCTCCGCTTCACCGATGGCGGCAAGCGCAGTGTCGCTGCCATTACGCACAATTCGCTCCAGCCTGTCCTGAGAGAGAGCCCCCTTGACCATGCGGCAGGCCCTCAGGCTCTCGGTCACCTTTCGCACCAAGACCAGGCGCGATACGCCGGACAAGTCATTCCGGGACAGCAAAACCCCACGCACCACGGCATCATCGCCCCAGGCCAAAGTTGCCGCATCGAGAGCCTCGCCACTCACCGTCACGTCCGTGCGGCGCAATAGACGCAAAGCGACGTCGCGATCCTTGCGCGCAAGCAATGCCCCGGCCAACCGCCTACTGATCACCTGGCGCTGGGCAATGGCGGTCAGCACCATTTGATCACCGCGCATGACGAGCGGCACCAGATCGGCATCGACCAGCACGGGTGAATACTGCAGTACCGCCCTTGAGATGACGGCACTGTCCTGCAGCAGCGCAAGGATTACGGGGCGTGGGGCCTGCGGCGAATGCAAAAGGCCGTAGGCCAGCGCAGCGCGCACCTTGACTGAAGTATCGTCCAAGAAACCAATGAGAGCGGCGTAGAGTGCCGCATGCTCGTCTGCGGGGCCCTGATGATCGAGATAGGCGAGTGCGGCAAGATGTGCGGCCTGCCCCCTTTGGTCGCAATCATGCGACTGCGATAGTTCAGCGAACGCCTCGTAACCGATCATAACTCACTCCGCACCAATAGGGCGAAGCTAGACGGCAATATTTAAGGAACGGTTCACCATAACCCGATGGGGCGGGATAGCGGGCCGAAAGGGCCTCTTGGGCAATCAGACGCCGGCAATAAACCCGAAGCTGCCACCAATGACGCTTCCAGCGGCCCAGAATAGCGCCCAGGACAACAAAGCAAGTGTGAGAATAACGACGCCTCGCGGCGGCTGAACAAGGATACCGGTCCGTACGCCCTGAATATGTGCCATGACCAAGGTCCTCCTCGAGGCCGTGTCGCGTTAAATCGCGATCACTTAAGCGCCCTAAGTCTTAACGCGTCTTGAAACTGACCGTTGCAATTGGCTCCAACGGCTTACTGGTTGTACAATTGGGTAAAAAAAGCGGAACCAGAGGCTCCCTCCGCTCCATCGGCCGCAGATTCCGGCGTATTCTTGAACAAACCTGTAAAGGACATATTCTCAGGGGAGAACCGGGATGGCAGCGGCGGCTCCGCCAAAGGCTGCGCCCTGTTCTCACCGGCCATTTGTTGCACGGCGAACCCCGAATTGCCGGACACCTCGTGCTTGGCCACCAGAACCCGGTAGACGTCCCTGATGCTCCTGGCCTGACCGTTCTCACCGTAGAATATGGCGCGATTGGCCGCAGCCTGCCGGGGAAACAGCGACACGGCGAGCTGGTCCGGATTTTCCAGACCGGCCCTGAACATCTTCTCAGCGCCCTGTGCACCTAGAAAGTGTGCAATGTAGAGCTCTCCCGCACTGGGCATGCGACCGAACACCGAGCGCAGATACTCCCCATTACCCCTGGTAAATGCGGCCGCGAGATCCGACGCAATTTGCGGATCCTCGCGCAACTTGAGGATCTGCGCGCGTTTTGCCGGATCAGCTATCACATAGTCGCCATCGCCATTGCGGGTGATGGCATCAGCATAGGCGGCATAGCCCAGTCGCGGCCCCTCCTCTTTCATCACCTGCAGCCACGTTCCCTCCAGGAACTGGAACAGGCCCACAGCCGATGACGTACTGGCGCGCGCCTGAGGATTGAGACTGCTCTCGCGCATGGCCGTCTGCAGCAAATAGCCGAAATCCACCCCGCTCCGGTTACCCGCCGCATTCAGAGCATTGGCGAGGCTCTGCGAAATGGAAATGGACTGCACACCCATGGGCCGTCCTTGCTGGGAGAATCAACTAAACCAAGCTTAGCACTGCAGTTTGTTAACACACTGTTAACCCTGGCCGCTCGCGAGTTGATCAAGTGACCAACCCGACTTCACTCCAACATTCTGGCTCCCACATACCTGCAAAGTGACCTTGAAACAGCACGCAATGGTTTCAAAACGAGATCGACTGTGACACAGCTTTTCCCCAATGGGGAGCTACGCCAAACTCAGAGTCGCCCCGAAGACGGCGCCGCGAGCTGGAGACCACATGCGTTCGGCAAGACTATTGGCAATTCTGATGGGCCTGGCAGCTGCGTTCGGGCCCTTGCCTCTGACCCAACTGACTTTCGCACAGGAGTCCGTTGAGATTCCGCCCCTGCCCCGGCCACGGCCGGAGCGTACGGGCGCACCGGCCGAGCCAGCGATCCAGGGCTCCGGAGAGTCCACGGCGACCGAGGCCATCGCCGCTATTTCCAGCGCCCCTCAACCGGTAACCCTGACCGCACGCATCACGGCCGACGGAACAACCATTCCAGAAGGGCTGGTCTGGCGCATTTTTGAAGCCGCGCCCGGCGAAGACGGGGAGATGGCGCTCGTTGCCAAGGCTGACAACGGCAGCGCACAACTTGAATTGCCGCCCGGGGACTACGTAGTGCATGTTGCGTATGGGCAGGCACAGATCAGCGAACCGCTATTGGTCGTCCCGGGCACCAATGCCCACGATGTCATCCTCAATGCCGGAGCGCTTCGGCTCAATTCCGCCGTTTCGGGCGATATTCCCATCTCACCCGCCTTGCTGAAGTTCGACATATTCACCGCAGGCGGTGAGGCCGGTCGCGCCCTGATTGCCGATGACCTGCCGCCCAATGAGATCATCACGCTCAACGCAGGCACTTACGAGATCGTCTCCCGTTTTGGCGCGATCAATGCGGTGGTGCGCGCCGACCTTCGGATCGAGCCCGGCCAACTCACCGACGCCACGCTCTACCATCACGCCGCCGAGATATCGTTCAAGCTGGTTTCAGAGGAAGCAGGTGAAGCCATCGCGGACGTCGAATGGACGGTCAAGACCACCGACGGCGCGACCATATTCAGCGAACGTAGTGCGTTCCCCTCCACCGTTCTGGCCGAGGGCGAATATCTGGTGCTCGCCAAGCTGGGGGAGCAGGTTTACAACCGGCAAATTCAGGTACAGCCCGGCTCTCCGCGTGAGGTCGAAGTCCTGACGACCATTTACTGACCGTTGTTGCGGGATGGCTCGACCGTGCTCATCCAGGAGCCCACACCGCTGCGCACCGCGTGGCGATCAACCGGCAACCTCCACAGCGTTACACAATACAAATGCCAACCAACGTCAAACATTAACGGCTCATTGCATGCATAGAGCACAACGCTGCCATGCAAAATGAGGCAACAATTTTGTATTGACGTCTTTCTACAAGGGAAAGGCGTTTACTTTGGGCGCTAACCATCTTCAATATTGAAGAAATTTCGGCTTCAATTTGTCACTCTCAGGCTATAGAGGGTTCATAGACAAGTGTGGGCCACGGGCACGTGACTATCATGCGTCCAAGTATGTCAGGATAACATCGGTGCGGCTGGCATTGAGCGGAAAGCTGGATATTGCCGTCCAGGCTTCAACGGCCACCGGTTGGCCGCACGTTGCGCCGCGTCCTGGCCACGCCTGGTAAGCAAGTGGAGTTCCAATGGGCATAAAGACCGGCTTGCCCGATACAGACGCTCAATTTGACCTTTGCGTCGTCGGCGCCGGGCCCATAGGCCTGTCGGTTGCCATGGAAGCAGCCGAACAGGGCTTGTCCATTCTGGTTCTGGAAAGCGGCGGCATGACGCCCCAGGGCAGCACGGCCGTTCCAACATACGGCGACGTCATTGACGAGAAACGCCACTCCCCGCTCGATGTCGCCGTCTGCCGCGCACTGGGTGGTACCAGTTGGCTTTGGGGAGGACGATGCCTCCCTATGGATGCCCTCGACTATGCCCAGCGCTCGCACGTCCCGAACTCCGGATGGCCAATTGGGCCGGAGGCTCTGGAACCCTACTATGCCAAGGCCGCACACTACCTTGATTGCGGCAACGACAATTTCGTCTCTCGCTCGAATGACTGGGCGGGATTGGGCGATGGCGTGCGCGTGGGCGCGCTTGAGCGCTGGTCGCGCACACGTGAAATCGCCAAGGTGCACACCGACCTCCTGGCCAGCGACACACGGATCACCATCTGTCTGGGTGTGACTGTGGACGGCTTTGAGATCGCATCAGGTCGTGTCACCGCGCTATCCGCGTCATTTGCAGGCGCAAGCAAGCTCATCTCGGCCAAGAATATCGTACTGGCTGGCGGCGGCCTGGGGACAGCAAAACTTTTGCTCGAACATCAGCGACGCCACCCGACCGCTTTCGGTGGGCCGGATGGCGCCCTGGGCAAATACTATATGGGTCATACCTACGGGAAAATTGCCGATATCGTGTTGGCCAATCCAGAAGCCGCACAATCCATGGATTTCTATCTGGACGATACCGGCACCTGGGTGCGCCGTCGCATCGACATCACGCCCGAGGCACAGGCAGAGGATGGCATCCTCAACACCGCCTTCTGGGTAGACAACCCCGCCTTCCATGACCACCGGCACAAAAGCGGCATTCTCTCCGCGGTCTATCTGGCCCTCAGCATTCCCCCCATCGGGCGGAAACTCCTGTCCGAAGCGATACGCCGGGCCCATGTCGGCACAGGCGGAAATTATGGCCGGCACATTGCCAACGTCGCCCTGCACCCGATTTCGACCGCCATTTCCGCCTGGCAGATCCTGCGCCAGCGTTATCTCGAAAAACCGCGACGGCCCGGCTTCCTGATCCGCAACAAGTCCGGCCGCTACGCGCTCTCCTATCATGGCGAACAACTGCCGATGGAAGAGAGCCGGGCGACACTGGGCAGCGATGGCCGCCTGAAAGTCGATCTGCGCTTTTGCGAGGCGGACGCAGTCTCCATCGTCAAGGCGCATGACCGTGTAGACCGCGCCCTGCGGGCTTCAGGACAACTAGTCCATTTCAATCGTTAGCTACGCCTCGTCTCATTCCGACGCTTAGAAATCGCACTCCCCATTCGCGCCCCCTTAACAGCGACAAAGCCATTAACAGCCGCCCGATATACCTCTCTGGGGAGGTATGCTCTCACGGTCTGTCTGAGGATCATCATCGGGTGAACGCCAGCAACAAGCCCAGAAAATAGATGACCAATGGCCTTCAAAGGTGCGTGGGGCGCAGTATGATACGCAAGAACATTGGCTCGATACCCTCCAATAGCCCGCGGCGTCAGAAAATTCTTGTGCGCTTCAAGCCATTCCTCTGGTTGTTTAAACCCAGAAACACGTGAAGTTCTGTTGTGCTCCGTAACGTCATACCAAGTTGATAGAGCTTCGTTTGCCATTTTGAAGCGCACACCTGCGTGCTGCAGCCGAATGCAGAAATCTAGATCTTGGCCTTTTCGCAACTCAGGGTCGAAAAGCACAGCCTTCGCAATACGGGCAGGCAATACTATAGAAGAAGTCTGGATTACAAAATTTCGTAAGAACATATATTCGCCGACATCTTCTTGCGGCTCGATCGCCCTCGAAGGCTTAATCCAAGCACGCCCGACACCCCGATCCACGCGGACCTGCGAGTACCAGACGAGATCAGCGTTTTCGTCTACAAGCTCCGAAAAGCGCTCCAACTTATGAGGCAAAAAAGTGTCGTCGGAATCCAGAAACGCAATAAAGGGTGCGGAGGCTAGATCTATTCCAGTATTTCGAGCAGCGCCACCTCCGCCGTTTTCCCGTCTGACATATCGAAACCTGTCATCCTCGTAAGATTTTACTGCCGCTTGCAGCTCTTCCCCATCCGAAGACCCATCGTCTACAACAATACACTCCCATTTGTCGTATGTCTGCTGTTGCACCGAATCGAGACAGTCGCGAATCGTGGCGGCCCTGTTGTAAACTGGGACAACAATCGAAAACATTGGCGTCATCTCTATTTCTCCAAGCTAACTTGCAGGCTCAATTGGGTGCCCCTGCAATGCCAGCCATAACATTCCCGCGGGCGCCTCTTTCAGACGGCCTTCGCTCCGCCAGAAACAGTCCAAAGATCAGAATTAATGTAGTCCAGACCGGATCTGCTCTGTCCAATAGACCGGTTTCCAAGAGGTTGTGTGCAAGGCAGAATATTATGACGCTAGCTATTACAGGCACCATGGAAGGATGATTTTTTTGGAGGGAGAGCATCCCTCTGCGAGTTAGACTCACCAAAGCTGCCAAGAGGATCGCCAGCCCAATCATGCCCGTAGACGCTAGTAGCTCTAGATAACCATTGTGCGCGTGAGCTACCCGCTCCACCCAGCTTGAGCTAGCCACACTAGATAACGGCGTAGCTGAACCTACCTGAAAGACTGACCCGAACCCGTGCCCAGTCAGAGGCCTCTGCAACACTAGCTCCCAAACATAGTGCCAAATCTCACCTCTGCCAGTGAAGGCGCTGGACCCGAGCGCTCCTTCTAAGGTCAAAGTAACCGCAAATAATAAACCAAGAAGCAGCATCAGAGAGATTACGATTGCGGCATTTCTCCGAAAGCTCTGGCTCCTCTGCATGACTGGTGCCAGGTGGATCGGCAAAAGACAAAAGCAAGCCAACGCCAGAGACGTCATCGAATCGGTTAGCCATAGCGTAACCAAGCATAGCGCAGCAAATAGTGCCGTTAGATGACTACGTCTTCGCAATAATGCTGAGTACGCCATCAGGAAGCCAATGCCTGCCACCACACCTGTCATATTCTTGTGGTAGAATAGCCCGCGAAGTCCTCCAACTACCGCTATCTCAGGATCGTTCGGCTGATGTATCGCGCCCTGCGGATAAATGACCGCTGCAACAAGACTCAATACTGTGAGCGCGATGAAGGTACCACTGATTACCGCGTAGGCTCTCTTAACGGAAAGCTGCCTGACGCAAATGAGCAACGTCCCAGAAACTAGAATCGTAAAAGCGAGGCGCCTAAAGCCAATCTCTGGCACCTGCGACCAAGTTAATGTGACTAGACACCACGCGTAAACTAGCCAGAGCTGATGAGGAATAGCTACAATGCCTACCAAGGGACGTGCCAAAGCAAACGGCATTACAGCGAGGAGAAACACAGCCAAGAATGTAACCTGCCGGATCGTATCGCCGGCCCCAGTTTCCTGGACCAAGGCCAGGCCAGTTCTAGCAGCAAAGGGATAAAGTCCGACCAGGCAGAGGACAATCGTGATGCACAGCAGTCCGGAATAATAGGTGGAGTATTTCATTAATCAGCTGCCCGACGTGGCAGCATAGGCTTCGAAGCGCTTACCGGCAAAAGCTGAAGCCTTGCCGAGTGCGCGGTGTATCCGAAGCTCACCCCTAAGCCGCCTGCTCTTACTCGAAGACGCGATCGCTTCGAGCGCACCTACTGCAATACCGGCAGGTATGGTCAATAGCTCCTTAAGGGTCTGAGTTGTGTTTAGAGGCAAGGAGCGCAATAGCGCCACGTCCGTTGCCCCTATGCGGTAGGCCCGCCGCTTCGCCCAACCCGGACTCGCTCGATCAGCTTCAAACACCTCATAACAAACCGACCTACTGGAAAACGCAAAGGTGGCACCTCCGCGCTTTAGCCGCGAGAAGTATTCCTTATCCCCGCCTCCTATGAGCGAAAACACCGGGTCAAAGAATGGCCTTCCAAGTCGCTCAAACACAGCTCGAGTTACCAACACACCGCAGGTAGATTCTATCAGCTCGCATGGCCCCTCGCGCTTCGGCATTCGCCAAAAGACTGCAAGACCTGCGGACCAATCTGGGGGAGGACCTCCGAAGTCTGGTTTCGTCCAAGAGCCAACGACATCGGCGCCAGTCGCCGTTTGAGTATTGATCAGTTCGATTAGCCAGTTTGGTTCCACCCACTGGTCATCATCGATCATTGCCAAGGCAATTGTGTCCTTGTCCAAGAACGCTCTAGATAGCAACGCATTTCGTGCTTGCGAAATACCTCGCTCAGTAACAGAGATAATTTCAATTGGCCACTTATAACCTCCAGCCAACTTCGCCTCCACAACATCACGAGCCGTGCGTTTAGTAGGATCATTGTCGGCAACTAACACAGTAATGTTCGTTAAGCCGGATAGGCTCTCAAGAGAAGTAAGGACCCGATCAAGCCCCTGAGTTCGTCTGAATGTTGGAACTCCAACGACCACCTTATCCATGTTTGATTTCTTTCTGCAACGAGCCAAGCTGCCTGCGCACAAGAACGGCGAACACAGTCTCACCTACCAATATTCCAACCATGGACCATACGACCAGGTTCGAATTAAATACAACAATCGCCGCGACAATCATCATTGTGATTGGACTCACAATAATAGAGCTCATTGCTAGTGAACGGAAACTGCCAGCAGCCTGCAGAACCGCGCTGTCTGGCGAGCGGACGCTTCTGAGTAGTGTGACTCCTGCCATCAAGCAAAGCGCTAGCATCACAACACTACCTTCGTACCCTCCCTCATCAAAAAACTGAGGCACGAAAATCACCAGCAGTAGAATTGACAGCAAATTTCCGAACCACCCTATCAAAGCTAAAATTCGGAAGTGTTTTATCAACGACATCAAGTGCCCTAAGTTTCGTGACTTAACTGCCGACGCCAACTGTGGTCTTTCGAATTGTGTTAACGCGGCCAGGACAACTCCTACTGGGCGAAACAGAAGGGTCGCGAGGGCAATAGGCGCGAACGCCGCTGGACCAACTAGAATAGTGATTATGTAAGCGTGAAAATTCGACACGACTTCCGTACTGGTTACGCCAAGCAAAGCCCAACGTCCGTGCTGACCAAAGTGCCTAAGGAACAGCCGAAATGACGCCTTCCTCAACGATCTGGCGTACCGAATTGCAAAGCGGGACAAGGCAATTATGCCAACTGCCGAGGAAGCCGCCATTACCAGCAAAGCGGTGGGCAGGAAAAGTAACCCCGAGCCTATCAGAACCGCTACCAGAGCGAGCGTACAGACCGCCGAAACAACATCTGAGATTGAAGCGGCCCGACGATGATTGTTTGCGAGCGCTACGCACCGAAAATACCATCTGGTCCAAGACAGAACTGCCCATAGAGCCAGCGCTGCAGTTGTAAGCGGCGAGTAGCCTAGCCCCCCGGCCGTAACCAACAGCACCAAAGTTGCAACAATGACGAAGATGAAATTACTGCTACCGAAGCTCGCTTCCACCTCTTCAAAATCTTGTCCACCCTTCACTAGTGCGACCACCAACGGTGAGCCAAACATTGCGTTTGAAAAAGCCTGGCCAAAACCGACCATCACCTGTGCGAAGGCATACAAGCCGAAATCTCGAGCGGAGACAGATTGCTGAGTAGCAAGGGAAAGTGAAAAAGCAGCCGCAGAGAATAAGAACGGCCCACCAAGAAGTAAAATCGAATGAAGTGAGTAATTAGTCTTCAAAAACATACCTATCGCCACTTAGATTTGGCAAGCGCCAGGTAAAGGGCGTGCGGGCTAGTTGTAAGATAGCGAACCAAGAATCGCTTGGGGTTGCTCGCCATTCTGAACACCCATTCCAAATTTAACCTTTGCATCCACAATGGGGCTCTCGCATAGTCACCAGTAATATAGTTGAAGCATCCGCCACAGGTAACTAACCAAGACGCTCTAATTCGCTCTCGATTGCGAACACAAAATTCTTGTTCTTTTGGTTTTCCCAAGCCTACCCATACGACATCTGGCCGCGCATCATTAATTTCTTGGACAATTTCGGCCTCATCGACATCATCGTAGTAGCCGTGGCGGCGCCCCACTATTTTGAGACGCGGATATAAGCGACTGAGCTCGTGGGCACACTTCCCGTTAACTTCATCAGTTCCACCTAAGAGATAAAACCTTAGATCTTCGTGGTCAGAGCATGCTGCAAAGTCGTGGATCAAGTCCGTTGTCGCGCTGCGTTCGACTATCTGATGTTCGCCCATCCATCTAGATAAGGTAACCATAAACCCACCATCGGCGTGAATGATGTCAGCTTTGTCCATCAAGTCACGATAGTGCGCATTGGAATGTCGCAGCGATAACCCTTGACCATTTACATCAAATACCATGCGCGCCTGCCATTCGTCCGCATTGGTCCGGAAAGCAATCTTGTCCGCCAGCATAGCCGCTGTTAGATCCGCCCTAGACGCGGTGACAACTATCTGGCCGCCGATGTTGGTGGAGTTGAATTGCACTCCCCATTGCCCGGGAAACTGCTCGGTTTTATTCAACATGGTCATCTGTTTGCCGTCTGACTTAGTAGGAAGAATGGAAACACCTGTCGTACCCATCGATGCCTTGGAAAATCGATCGCAGCAACAATCTCGGCTGCCTCCGGCTCCTGCTTGGGCATTCCCGTGGCCAGTGCCACCAGCATCTCAACCACGGCGCGATAGACCGGAAACCTGTTCTCTATCAAAACTGCTCTCTTTCCTACGTCGGCATAACCCAGATCGACCGCAGAACCCCAGAAGGCGCTCCCCACTGTCCCGATGCCGAACCGAGGCTTGATACACCACCGTTTTGCATCATCATGTAAACAGAACCGTCGATCCCTGGAACTTCCAGTGTCGCATTGCCGGGTTGCCGCGCTGACAGAAGGGGCGAAGTGGCGTTACTGCCTGCTTCGAGTTGTGGACCGGAGATCACAAAGCTGAAATCATATGCCGCCCCCACGCTCAACACCCGAGACGCCCTCAGGCGGCCACGGGCGGTAGAGGCAAGCGTGGCGAAGCTGGCTCCCAACCTATCCAGCGCCGGCAACCCCGTCGCCAACACGTTCGCCGTCACAAATCCCGAGCCTGCATCGGCCTGGCGCAGTTCCACGCTGGGCTGGGGGCCGGCAAGGCTGCGCAGGAAGATCGAGGCGGCGTAGCTGGTATTGGGGTTGATGGGCGTGTCGGGCATCACGCTCACCTCGAAAAACGTGCTTGCTGCCGTTCCCGCGACCCGCAGATGCAGCGCGGGGAGTCCGTTGAGCGTGGTCACGGCCACCACTTCCAGGCCCAGCCCGGCACCATTGGTCGACCAGCCCGTGGGGAGGCTCCCGCCGCTGCCGACGACGCCCGCCACGGCGCCGGTCAGCGCCGGGTTGGGCACCAGATTAGTGCCTGCCGGTTCCAGACTCAGGCCCAGATCGGTGATGGCGGGAACATCGGGCGCGAAATGGTGCCAGAAGCCGGTGCTGTCCACGGCCCAGCGGCCCGAGGCGCGGGCAAAGCTGAACGCCTCCGCCGCGCTGATCGCATTGCCATTGCGCATATAGCGTCCATTGAAGAAGTCGGCGGCATAGACGGCGCCCGCCGGCCACCACGCCTTTGCCGGCGCCGCGCCCGGCGCGAGTCCTACCCCCAGCATCAGACCAGCCCCACCAGGCTCGTGGCCGTGGTGCCCGTGGCCCGCACCTGGCGCACGCGCAGCGGCAAAAGCGTGCCACCGGCCACCCCGGCCAGCGTCACGATCGCGCCCGATTGCATAACCAGAGACAGAGTGCCCGCGCCCCCGACATAGAGCGCCCGCGTCACCTCGCTCAACTCGGTGCTGTCGTGCGGGCTCGCCACGAAGGCGTGACTGGCCGGCGCGGTCAGTCCGCCGGCATGGGTGGTGAAACGGTCGTTCATCTTTCACTCCTGGCTTGAACCAGAAGCAGCTTACAGACCCATTGCCCACCGGGGATAACTGGGCGCCAAACCCCGTCATTGCTCCGCCCGCACGACCCGCGCAGCCATCGCCAGCCAGAAAAGCTTACATTGCCAATGACATAGCGATTGAACAAGCGCCGCGGCTCAAGCGCGAGACGATAAACCCATTCCAGTCCGAAGCGCCGCAACAGGGCCGGCGCTCGCTGCACCTTACCCCAGATAAAATCCAGAATGGCCCCGCCGCACACCACCAGACAGGGAAAATCGATCGCCGCAACGATCTCCGCGGCCACCCGCTCCTGCTTGGGCATGCCCATGGCCAGCACCACCAGCCTGGGCCGGGCCTGCCTTATCTGATCGACATAAAACTGCGCGTCCTGGAAGCCGTCGGCCAGGGCGACGATATTTGCCCCATCCTGCTGCAGCTTCTCTGCCGCCTGCTCCAGATAGGGGCTGGCTGTTCCGAACAGCGCCACCGGTTCACCAGCATAGCGCCGCAGCAATTCAGGAATGAAGTCTGTGCCGTTCATGTTGAGACCCTGGGGCATGCCCAGGAGACGCAACAATATTTTCACCCCGCTGCCATCCCGGAAAACATGCTCTGCCGCGCTGATATCCGCATGAAACCCGGCATTGGCATGACACATATTGACCGCATGAGCATTGACGAAGGCCACCCGCACTGGCCGTTCCAGACGCTCTGCAGCAAGCGCCTCCAGCAGGCGCCCCCGGGCCTCGTCATCGGGAACAATCTCCAGGGACTTTGCAATGGAAACGATCAGGCTCATGGAACGTAACGACACTCCCTGGAAATAGACAAAGGCAGCTGAGGTCCAGCGTGACTATTGCAAACGCAATCAAATCCACTGTGTCGCAGCTTCATCACGGGATCGCGACAAATTTGGCCTCTCCAGAACATACCCTATTGAAATAATCCACGCCGCAATACGCCTTTGGTTAAATAGAGGCATGCGCCATGTGCATGGCTGCTATTGGGTGTAGCTTCACAAAAATTCTTCAATGCGGATGGATAAGGAGATGTCTGACCCTCAGAGCTCAGTCCGTGCAACGTCTCTGCCTATCCGGATGCAGAGGCCAACACCCTAACCGTCTCAATTGCGCAACACGTTGCCGACAGATAGGTGTTTTACTTGAATGGTGTCCCGCGGACGCCCAGATGCAAGGCATCAAAAAGGGAGAAGACCATGTCGATGAACGTGACCACCGGCGGCCGCCTGCCCGCCCTCGCAGCAGCCTGCCTGCTCAGCGTTACCCTTCCGGCAACCAGCGTCGTGGCCAAAGAGAAGGTCAAGACTGGCGATGCCGCGCCAGCCGCGCTGGAGATGGCGTACTCGGTCTCAATTCCAACCATCGACGCGGTCGACTCCAATCTGGACAATGCCCAGCTCACAGACATTTTCAGTGGCAAGCTTGTCGATAACGCAGAAGCGTTGTCCGGCCTAGATGCAACCAGCATTGCGGTGCCGGAAATCGTGATCAACGCCACCTCGCAGACCGATGGCGGTGCGCACGACGCGACAATCACCGTCACAGACCTCTTGCTTGAGGACGTGGTGGACGGTCGGGCGGCCACTATCAGCCTAGGAGGCACGACCCTTGTTGCGGACGATGCAGACATCTCGTTCGGGGCCATGTCTGCGGCCAATTTTGATATCGCGGCCATGCTTGGCATTTATGGTCTGGTCGATACAGGCGGGCAGACCGAGCTGGAGACCATTTATACCGATCTGGTTTCAGAGGGGGGAACCCTCACCTCTGAGGAAGTGACATGCACTATCGGCGGCGTCACGGGCGCCGAGTTCAGGGCTCGCCCGCTAAAGACTTCGTTTGTGGAGATGATGGCGATTGGTCAGGCCATGGAGGATCAGGGCGATGACGTCGATCCCGCCACCATGGGGCAGTTCCTCAAGATGTACGCCGATATCCTGACGGCCTTTGAAACCTCCGAAGTCACTTTCGAGGGATTTGACTGCAACGGCGTCGACGAGGATGGACGACCCATGACTTTCGCCATCGCGGGTATGACGATGGGTGGCATGAGCCCGGGCGTCTATCCCTCGATCTCCATGGATGGGATGAAAATTGCGGTCGAAAATGATGGCGCCATCGCCCTGGGCAACCTGACGATGAAGCCGATGGATCTGACCTCGACCATCGCCGCCCTAGAGGCAGCTCCGGAAGAGGTGGACGAGGGCTGGCTGGAAAGCAACGCCCGAGCGCTGGTCCCTGCCATGGAAGGTCTGTCATTTGCCGGACTGGACATCGATATCCCTGACCCGGATACCGATGGTGCTCGCATCCAGGCCAAAGTCGGCGAGTTTGACCTCTCATTGGCCAACTACCTCAACGGCGTGCCAACCGATCTCGACGTTTCGGCCTCACAGATCCAGGCGTCTATCCCTGCGGGCACAGGAGATGAATCTCTTGAGCAATTGCGCGCGCTGGGCATTACTGAAATAGACGCCGCGTTCCGGCTAGCGGCAGCGTGGAATGCTGAAAGCCAATCCATTGCCGTCGAGGAAATCTCGTTCTCCGGCGGCGATCTCGCAACCGTGGTGCTCGCCGGCACAATAGCCAATGCAACTGAAGATCTGTTCGCGCTCGACATGGATGCATCGGTCGCGGCCAGCATGGCAGTGGCCGTTAAGAACCTCGATCTGACTGTGACCGATCAGGGTCTCTCCGACATCATCCTGGCCGTTGTTGCGGCCGAACAAGGTGCTGATCCCGCAACCCTGCGTCCCGTGTTTGCCGGTCTGGCCCAGGGCACCGTCATCGGCATGATGGCCGGCGCCGCGGACGCAGCCAAGCTGGGCGAAGCCATTAACAGCTTTGTCGCCGGGAATGCCAAAACGCTCATGATCGGCATCGAAGCCAAGACTGAACCGGGCCTGGGCATGATGGACTTCATGCAAGCCGAAGAAGACCCAACGACCTTGCTCGGCAAGGTCAATATCAACGCCGAGGCCAAGTAGCGTTTCGGCACTTGCCTGGAGAGGGCCGTCTTCCTTGGCGGCTCTCTCAACGAGCCGCCGTCTCGCGCGCGGCAATGGCCAGTCCCCAATCGAGCAGATCTCGTGCCGTCTCCGGGGAATCTGACTCTACATAGCAACGCAGTTCCGGGGCGTTGCCCGACGCGCGAAAATGCACCATGTCGCCTGCTTCGGTCCAGAACTGCAGACCATCGATGTCAGCGCGCCGCGATATCCCGTGCACACTAAATAGCTCTGCCGCATAATCCTGGTCAGCCCGCAAGCGATCGAGAAATGCACCACTGCGCTCGGCAGGCACATTCTGCATGCGGTCGGCCAGAGCATGGTTGAGATCAAGTGCCGAGATTAGCTCGGAAATCGTCGTTCCAGTGCGCAAGCTCTCGCCAAAAGTGCAGAGGATCGGCAGGACAGCGTCCCGCGTGGCCAGGCTATCGAGCGGGCCGCCATAGGACGACACGCCTCGGCCCACAAACGTGCCACCATTCGCCTCGAACCCCACAACCGCGCCGCTGGCCCCCTCCATGGCTTCAATGACAAAGGGAGAGCCAACGCGTGTTCGGCAGACGTCAGCAAATTGGCCCATGCGTTCAATGCTCGAATTGGACGTCACGGGCGTGACCACACAGTCAGCGTGCAAATGGCGCGCGGCAAGCAGACCAAGCACATCTCCACGAATGAACTGTCCCTGACCATCCGTCAGGAAGGGACGGTCACCGTCGCCATCGGCCGAAACCAAGGCATCCAACCTGTGTTTGGTGATCCAGCCCGGCACCGGTGAAAAAACGGGGTCACCGAACGCCTCGGTATCGACAGGCACAAACTCATCCGTTCGGCCCAGGCTGACCACTTCGGCGCCGTAATGCTCAAGAATTCGACCCAATAGGTCTCGCGCCACCGTCGAGTGCTCGAAGACGCCGATACGCATGCCAACAAGTGCTGCATCAGGCAGGAGTGACGAATACCGTTCGAGATAGCGCGTCACTGCCTGATCACATTCGTCCGACAGCGCTGCGTTGAGATCGGGCACTGCCTGCCCGTCCAGCGCATCGACAATGCCCTGCTCGTCGTGCTTGCTGATTTCCCCGTCGGGGCGGTAAAATTTTAGCCCGTTTCGGTCGGCGGGAATGTGACTGCCGGTTACCATGATGGCGGCACCGCCGTTCGCCATGGCGTGCAGAGCAAGGGCTGGGGTTGGCACGGCACCACAGTCGATGGCCTCCAGCCCGGCACTGGCTATGGCGGCCGCACAGTCTTTCAACACAGTTCGGCTGGAAGGCCTAAGGTCATGCGCCAGATAGACCCGCGTTATGCCAGCGGGATAGGTCGATCCCAAATGACGCAGGAAGGCGGCGGCATATTGCCGGGCCGCCTGCCCTTCCAGTTCGGTCGCCAGTCCCCGCAGCCCACTGGTACCGAACTTGAGAGTACCACCCAGCACCATGCACTATGCCGCGACCTTCGCGTAGTCACGGAACCAGGCGACGAACCGATCGATGCCCACATCCAGCGGTGTACTCGGCAGTTCGCCGACCAGGGCCCGCAACAGCGCCGTATCGGCTTCCGTGGCAACGACATCACCCGGCTGCATAGGCAGCATGTTGAGCTCAGCCTTTCTGCCCATGGCGCGCTCGAGCGACGCAATGAAATCCATCAGCTCTACAGGACGCCCGCCGCCGATATTGAGTAGGCGAAATGGCGCAACAGCTGAAAGGCTGTCGCCTTCCACCGGTTCACCCATTGCCGGCACGCGCGGCATAATCGCCTCCAGCGCTGCCACCAGATCGTCGACATAGGTGAAGTCCCGCCGCATCTGCCCATTGCCATAGACATCAATTGGCGCGCCGGCCTCGATCTTCGTGGCAAACTTGAGCGGCGCCATGTCGGGCCGACCATAGGCACCATAGACAGTAAAGAAGCGCACGCAGGTGGCAGGTATACCCCACAAATGCGCGTAGGAGTGGACTAGGGCCTCCCCGGACTTCTTCGTCGCCGCATAGAGCGAGAGGGGCGAGTCGGCTCTGTCCGTTTCCGCATAAGGCATGATCTCATTGCCGCCATAGACCGAACTGGTCGAGGCAAAGATCAGGTGCTTCGGCTGGTGGCGGCGCAGGGTTTCGAGCAGATTCGCCGTCCCCACGACGTTGGACTGGATGTAGCTCTGCGGATTTTCAATGCTGTAGCGCACGCCAGGCTGGGCCGCGAGGTGAAACACGACCTCAGCCTTGGTATCGGCGATGAATGCCTCGAGCGCAACGGCGTCCGTCAGGTCTATCTTGCCGAAGCTGAAGCCGCTCTTCTGCTTGAGAAGCTCCAAACGGGTCTGTTTCAGCCGAGGGTCATAATAGCTGGTCAACGCATCAAGGCCGACGACCTCATGGCCCTGACCGAGCAATTTCTGGCTGAGATGAAAGCCAATGAACCCGGCTGCACCGGTAACGAGTATTTTCACGCAACTGTTCCTGAACTTATTCCGCTGCGTCCGAGATCAGATCGCCTGGCTCCTGATCGGACCGACCAATGCTGACGTAGGTGAAGCCGTGGCGGCGCATTTCATGCGGGCGATAGACATTGCGCAGATCGACGAATGCCGGAGCTTTCATCACCGACTTCAAACGGTCGAGATCAAGCGAACGAAACTCGTTCCACTCGGTCACCAGGACCACGGCGTCGGCACCTTCTCCGACTTCATAGGCACTTTCGGCAAAGGTGACATTCTCCACCATGTGCCGCGCCGCCTCCATACCCTGCGGATCGAAGGCCACGACTTTTGCGCCACGATCCTGCAGTCCGCGGATGATGTCGAGAGACGGCGCTTCGCGCATGTCATCTGTATTGGGCTTGAATGTCAGGCCCAGCACACCAATCGTCTTGCCGCGCACATCGCCGCCGCAGGCCGCAATCACCTTGCGCGACATGGCCCGCTTGCGCTGATCATTGATCGAAACCGTTGTTTCGACCAGTCGCATCGGGCTGCCGAAATCCTGGCCGATCTTGACCAGTGCAGTGGTGTCCTTGGGGAAGCACGAGCCGCCATAGCCAGGGCCGGCATGAAGAAATTTCGAGCCAATACGATTGTCCAGGCCGATGCCGCGTGCCACTTCCTGCACATTTGCGCCGGCCGCCTCGCAGAGGTCGGCCACCTCGTTGATGAAGGTGATCTTCATGGCAAGGAACGCATTGGCTGCATATTTGATCAGTTCCGAGGTGCGGCGATCGGTGAACAGCAGCGGGGCCTGATTAAGGTACAAAGGCCGGTAGACCTCGGTCATCACCTCGCGAGCGCGCTCATCGTCGATGCCCACCACGATACGATCGGGACGTTTGAAGTCCTCGATGGCGGCCCCTTCACGCAGAAACTCGGGGTTGGAGACCACGGCCACATCCGCATGCGGATTGACCGTCTCAATGATGTGCGCCACCTCGTCGCCCGTACCAACCGGCACGGTGGACTTGGTGACAACCACAGTGAACCCGGTCACGGCGGCAGCCACTTCCCGCGCCACCGCATAGACATAGCTCAGGTCCGCATGACCATCCCCGCGACGGCTGGGCGTGCCGACAGCGATAAAGGCCACATCGGCGTCACGCACCGCACTGGGCAGGTCGGTCGTGAAAGAAAGGCGTCCTGCAGCCACGTTGGCGTTGACCAGTTCGGAAAGGCCCGGCTCATAGATGGGTACGACGCCCGTCTCAAGCGCAGCGATCTTGGCCTCGTCCTTGTCGATACAGATAACGTCATGTCCGAAATCGGCCAGACACACGCCTGTCACTAGGCCTACATAGCCCGACCCAACCACTGCAATTTTCACCGGACAAACTCTCCATTTCAATCATTCAAGGCGCCCCGTCCAGCGTCAGCGGCCAGCACGACACGTTACTCAAGACAAACAAGCACTACTCTCAAATCAAATCTATGACACCAAATGCAAACCAGCTCTGCAATCAGAGTAAATTTCGCTATTCGGCGTCATTCGGTCGTCCGCGCAGCCTCTTGACCGTGCTTCGGGCAGTCTTTTTGTCGAGGCGGCGCTTCTTCGAGGCCAGTGTCGGTCGTGTCGCGACTCGCGGTTTTGGCACATATATCCCCGCGCGCAACAGCGCGACCAACCTTTCAAGCGCCTCTGCCCGATTAAGAGGCTGGTCGCGATGGCTGCTTGCCGTAATCACGATCACTCCATCCTTGGTCAGGCGACTACCTGCTAATGCGGCCACTCTCCTTTTCACTGCCTCGGGCAGGCTTGCATTGGATCTCAGGTCGAAGCGCAGTTGCACCGCACTTGCAACCTTGTTGACATTCTGGCCGCCCGGCCCGGAGGCGCGCACGAAACTCTCCTCGACCTCGGACGGATCAATGCTGAGGGATCGGGTGATGTGAATTGGCTCTGCCATGTCTCACCCGTTCCCTCGCCCTGTCAGCGCTTCGATCGACCGGTAAACCACACTTCCTCGTCGTGGATGATACGGCCCTTCTCGGTGGTCCGGTACTTTCCCGGCCCAGCCTCTTCGACCCACTTCTTCTTCAGCATGCCGGCGAAGACCTTTTCGCCTATGTCCTTGAAGTCATCTGGACCAAGCGTATTGGCTTCGCCCAGATGATAGAGTGCCTTCATCTCTCGATTAGACGGACGCTGCGGCATCAGGCTGCCTTTTCCGCCGCGTCCTTGAGGTCCGGCGGGGTAGCTTCAGCCAACAGGGACACCAGCGCATCCATGAACGGCTCCACCTTCTGCCCGTCCGCGCCAAGCCTGCGCACTGAAACCGTACCCTCCTCGGCCTCGCGACGACCGACCACGAACATCAGCGGCACCTTCTGCACAGAGTGCTCGCGGACCTTGTAGTTGATCTTCTCGTTACGCGTGTCGATTTCGGCGCGAATGCCGGCGTCGAGAAGCTGGCGCACCAGTTTCTCGGCGTACTCGTCGGCCTCGGACACGATGGTTGCCACAACCACCTGGGTCGGAGCGAGCCACATGGGCATCTTACCGGCATAGTTCTCGATCAGGATACCTATGAAGCGCTCCAGCGAGCCCAGAATGGCGCGATGCAGCATGACTGCGTATTGGCGGCTGCCGTCCTCTGCCACGTAAGTGGCGTCTAGGCGCTCCGGCAGCACATAGTCGAGCTGCAACGTGCCCACCTGCCAGGACCGGCCAATGGCGTCCTTCAAATGGAACTCAAGCTTGGGCGCGTAGAAGGCACCCTCGCCCTCAGCGATCTCAAAGTCGTAGCCGGTAGCGCGCAAGGCGTCGCCTAGCGCCTTTTCCGCCGCGTCCCAGCGCTCGATGGTGCCGCCAAACTTTTCGGGGCGCGTGGCCAACTTGATGACCACATTGTCGAAGCCCATATGCCCATAGACCGAATAAAGCAGATGCACGAAGTGCTCGGTCTCGGACTGGATCTGGTCCTCGCGGCAGAAGATATGCGCATCGTCCTGCGTCATCTGCCGCACGCGCATCAGGCCGTGCAGCGCGCCATGCGCCTCATTGCGATGACAGCAACCAAATTCCGCCATGCGCAGAGGCAGATCGCGATAGGACTTGATGCCCTGGTTGAAGATCTGCACATGCGCCGGGCAGTTCATCGGTTTGAGGGCCAGATAGTCCGCCTCTTCGGTCAGAACTGGGCCCTCTTCATCCGTGTTGGGAACGGCATCGGGCACCACGAACATGTTCTCGCGGTACTTGCCCCAGTGGCCGGACTGCTCCCAGAACTTCGCGTGCATCAGCTGAGGCGTCTTGACCTCCTGATAGCCCGATTTGTTCAAACGGCGGCGGATATAGGCTTCCATCTGGTTGTAGATGACAAAGCCGCGCGGGTGCCAGAACACGGAGCCCTGCGCTTCCTCCTGCAGATGGAACAGGTCGAGGTCGCGACCGATCTTGCGATGATCGCGCTTTTCCGCCTCTTCCATCATCGTGAGATAGGCCTCGAGCTCGTCCTTGGTGGCAAAGGCCGTCCCGTATATGCGGCTCAACACTGGGCGGTTGCTGTCGCCGCGCCAATAGGCACCGGCTACCTTGGTCAGCTTGAAGGCCTGACCGACATCCTTGACCGTGCGCATATGCGGACCGCGACACAGGTCCATCCACTGGCCCTGCTTGTACATCTTGATCGACTGGTCAGCCGGGATGGCGTCCACGAGCTCGACCTTGAAGGCCTCGCCCTTGGTCTCGAACCAGTTCTTGGCCTGGTCGCGCGACCAGACTTCCTTGGTGAAGGCTGCGCCGCGCTCGATGATTTCGGCCATCTTCTTTTCGATGACGCGCAACTCGTCTTCGGTGAACGGACCGGCTTCACGATAGAAGTCGTAGTAAAAACCGTTCTCAATGACGGGACCGATGGTGACCTGAGTATTCGGCCAGAGCTCCTGCACGGCCTCCGCCAGCACATGCGCCGCGTCATGCCGGATCAGCTCAAGCACATCCGGTGAACCGCTGTCACGCGTGACGAACTCGATCCTGCCGTCGCTCTCAAGCGCATCCGAAAGATCGGACAGCACGCCGTTCCAGCGCATTGCCACCGTTTTCTTGGCCAGCGACTTCGAGATACCCTCAACGATCTCGGTGCCGGTAGTGCCGCGCGAATAGTCGCGAGCAGCACCATCGGGAAAAGTCACCTTGATCGACATTTTAGGTCTCCAGAATTGGGAATGAACGCAGCGCCAATCGCTGCAAGGCGGCCTGAATAGCATGGATTATCGTTTCTGCCAGCCCGTTGGACCGATTGGCCGCTAACGCCACCGCCCATAGCGCCATGGCAGATACCATCGGCCGGATTTTGGCAGCAGCTCCGGTACGGGATCATAGCCATGCGTGCCGCCTGGCCTACAGCGCCAGAACCGCGCCAGCCCCATCCAGCCACCCGGCCAGAAGCCGAACGTCCAGATTGCGGAGCTTGTGAACTCAGAGCAGGTCGGGAGGTGGCGACAAGTACGTCCCACGAAGGCCGACAAAGTGTAGCGATAGAGCGTGATCAGAAAGACGGCTGCTACCTTGAATGGGAAGTCAATGAGCCGCCAAACCACATCAGTGATTCTATTCATTAGCGCGACGCCGCAACCGATTGTGAGGATTCAACCTTTTCAAGAGCCGCCGCCACCGCATCGAACACCAGAAGCGTGGACATGTGGCGTGCCGGATAGCTCCGCACCGGTTCGAGATATTTGAGATCTGCCCACTTGCCATTTGGTGGCGCCCCATCGGCTTTGAGCATGTCATGCATGGCTTGGCGCAGCGCGAGGAAATCGCCCACAGGCGTTCCGATGATTTCGCGCGCCACAATCGCCGCCGAGGTCTGGCCCAGGGCACAGGCCGAAACCTCGTGACCATAATCAACGATCACCCCATCCTGCACGATCAGGTCGACTTCGATGACCGAGCCGCAAACCCGGCTGACCTTGCGCGCTGTCGCGTCCGGCAAAGAGAGCCGCCCCGGTTGCGGTGCATTGCCCGCCAGATCGAGGATCTTTTCGGAATAGAGATCGCTTAGCTCCATAATCCCGACAATTCTGTTTCTTGTTCCGGTCTCGTTCCGCTTCTATATAGGGGTTCTCGATCCGACTGTCAGGGGAATGTGCTCCTGTCGAAATCTGACGCATCGTTCGTCGCGTAGTGAGCAACGGTCGCAACGCAAGGAGCCGGACCCAATGGACGCTCAAGTCAAGCCGCTCAAGACTGTCCCTTCAGACGCGCCGATAACGCGACCCAGCCGCGAAGAGGCCGAGGCCGCCGTGCGCACGCTGATCGCCTGGGCCGGTGATGACCCGACCCGTGAAGGTCTTCTCGACACCCCTGCCCGGGTCACCAAAGCCTATGGCGAGCTCTTCGCCGGCTATGATCAGGACGCCGCCGAAGTTCTATCCAAGACCTTCAAGGAGGTCGGCGGCTATGATGACCTGGTTTTGGTCAAGGGCATTCCCTTCTACGCCCATTGCGAGCATCACATGGTGCCCTTCTATGGACAGGCCCATATCGCCTACCTGCCTCATGACGGTGTGGTCGGCCTCTCCAAGCTGGCCCGACTGGTCGAGGTGTTTGCGCGCCGCTTGCAAACGCAGGAAACCATGACCGCGCAGATTATTGACGCCATCAATGAAAATCTCGGCCCCCGCGGCGCCGCCGTGATGCTCGAGGCCGAGCATATGTGCATGACCATGCGCGGGGTGAAGGCGCATGACGTCAAGACAGTCACCCACCGCTTTACCGGCGTCTTCGCAGAGGATCGTGTGGAGCAGGACCGCTTTTTCGCCATGGTCGGGCACCGCTGAACGCCTACTTCCGCCTGACGACAAGCGCGATCAAATGCGCTTGTCCTCGTTATGGCATAGACTGCCTGTCTCAAACGGGTCGTTGCCATGTCAGTTGTTTCCAAAATGCTCTGGGTCCTGGAAAGCCGTTCGCGTGAACCGCTGGGCCTGGACGAATTGGCTTCCGTCACAGGCAAGTCGAGAAGCTATCTTTCGCGCGTCTTTCCCCTCGTCACCGGTTATTCGGTCACGGCCTATCTCAGGGCGCGACGGCTGAGCGATGCGGCTCGACACCTGGCCGATGGCGCACCAGACATACTGTCTGTCGCGCTGGAGGCCGGCTACGGCTCGCATGAGGCATTCACCCGCGCATTCCGCGATCAGTTCGGCATCACGCCGCAGCAGATTCGCCAACAGCGCAGCCTCAAAGGGATCACCCTAGTGGAGCCTCTCAGAATGGATATTTCAGCCCCTGTAACGATCCGGCAACCACGGTTCGAAAATCGACCCGAGATGGTCTTTGCCGGCATTTCCGAACGGCATCAGATGAACAACCCTGCTGGCCTGCCGGCCCAATGGCAGCGTTTCCAGCCCTATATCGGCAATATCGACGGAGCCATTGCCGGGGTCGCCTATGGCCTCGTCGGTGAGATAGCCGACAACCGCTTCGAATATGTCGTAGCGGTCGAAATGCGCCCCGGCGCAGAAATCCCCTCGGACCTGACCAAGGTCTCAGTTCCTGCGCTCAAATGGGCGCGGTTCAGCCACCAAGGTGACCTGTCCACCATTCGACAGAGTATAGGCGCTGCCGAGCAGTGGTTGAGTGAAAACGGGCATGAGCCCAGCGAGGCCAGTTTCACTTTTCTCGAATATTATGGACCCGGCTTCGACGCCCGAACGGGCAGCGGCGATATTGAGATCTGGTTCGGCCTGAAGAGCTAGACCTTCCAATCCGCCATGATGCACGCTACAGCCTGCCCGAGATATTCGAGCATCAGGCGCGCATCATGGCCAGATTTGTCGACCCGACCACCCTTGATCATGCAGCGCTGGAAGAAGGCACCACCTTCGCCCCGCGCTTCGACGCCCACGGCCTGCTGACTGTCGTCACGGTCGAAGAGGGCAGCAAAGACGTGCTCATGGTTGCCCACATGAATGCCGAAACCCTCGCACTGACAATCGACACTGGCATCGCGCACTATTGGTCCCGTTCTCGCAAGGCGATCTGGAAGAAGGGCGAGACGTCAGGCGAATTGCAGGAGGTCGTCGAGTTGCGCACCGACTGCGACCAGGACTGCATGGTGATGACCGTGCGCCAGACGGGGCGTGGTGCCGCCTGCCATACCGGACGCAAATCGTGCTTCTACCGCCGGGTGACGACCGAGCATGGTGAACCTCGGCTCGAAGATACCGGCCTGCCGCGCCTCTTTGATCCAAAGGACGTCTACGGCAGCTAGGTCTTTCGCTCAAATAGTGCAACAAGAAAGAACCCGGCAGCGAAGCCGCCAAGGTGGGCCTGCCAGGCGATTGACAGGGAACTCCCCGTCAGCAAAGGGGCCAGCGGCACCGCTGCGTTCAGCGCAAGCCAAATCAGGGTGAAGAAGCGCGACCGCGGGTTGACGAACACCTCGTGCAATGATGCGAGCCGGCGCCCCAGCACGATTGGCTCACCCGTATCTGGATGCCGCGCCATGAGCACAGGTTGAAACATGAAGCGGATCGCGGCTCCGGTCAGACCAGCAACTCCTCCTGAAGCGCCGATCAGATAGACCTGACTATGAAGCGTGGTCGCCGCAAACAGCGCCGCGCCACAGAACGCCGAAGCCAGGAACAGCACCAGCATCGGCCCGGCTCCGTAGCGGCGCACCACCGGCGTAGCGAAGATGACCAGCCAGGCAACATTGATCAGCAGATGGTCCCACCCGGCATGCAGAAAAGCGTGGGTGAATGGCGTCCAGATCAGCGGAATGGCGATACTTGGGTCAACGCCCGCCACCACGATGCGGTAGGGCTGAAAGGCGAACCACAGCAACAGGTCCACCTGCCCCTGCGGGTTAAGAATCAGGGTTGACGCCAGGTGAACGGCGACCAAGGCCCCGGCAAGTGCAGTGATGGAAACAGGCAGCAGGAATACTGGCTCTCGCTGCTGAGGCCCCGGCGAAGCGGGCACTCGTCCTTGTTCACTCATCCACAGTGCCCCAGATCTCGGCAGGCCGCTGACCTGCCCGCGCTTTTCCACATTTGGCCACAGACGTTAACCTTAACTAATCTTTAAGCGCGCCATTGGCGCTGCATTTTGCGAATGTTGATGAAGCGCGGCGGACTCCTTCAGGGACAATGCCTTGACGCCTCAAAATGCGGGTCCGAACGATGCAGATGCCGAGCACCAAGACACTCTATACATATTGGAACACGATTCGGGGCTCCCGCAGCGCACCAGACCGTCGCGACATCGACCCCACTCGCATCCGCGAGGCGCTGGCCAACACCTTCATTCTCGAACTCGACAGCGCTGACAAGTTCTCGTTCCGCCTGGCAGGGTCACACCTGTGCACCAGCTATTGCCGCGAACTGAAAGGGCGGTCCTTCTCCGCGCTCTGGCATGATCGCGACAGCGACGCCATGGAAACGCTGATCCGCGCAGTCACCGAGGATCACGCTGTCGCGCTCGTCACCTTCCAGGGCACCACCGCCCTGCATACCAAGGTGAGCTTTGAAACCATTCTCATGCCGCTGCGCCACAATGGCTCGACACATACCCGCATCCTTGGCTCGATGTCGGCTCTGGAAGAGCCATATTGGCTGGGCGTTCAGCCCATCCTCGAACAGCGCATCACCGGTCTTCGACTGATTTGGCCCGATGAGATTCCCGCCGAGGAAACAGCGCGCGACGTCCTGGCCAGCGTTGTCAACGAAAGCGAATATGGTTCAACCGCGCAGCCCTCGGCCATGCCGACTACCGTCTACGGTCGCAGTGCCCGGCGGTATGCCCACCTTGCGGTCATTGACGGCGGAAGAAACTGAACCAGTCGCATTTGAGCGACCTCTCAGCGTCAATTCTCATCAAGCGTTAACCAAGCCCAGCTAAGTTTGCTGTGGTTTTCCCCAGTGCGTGGAACAGGTTGACGAATGCTCAGTGACGACATTGCCGCTCCACAGCCAATCAATAGCCTGCATGCCAATGCGGGCGAAGGGCGATTCCAGCGCGTCAAAGTGTCGATTCTTGGCCGCTACATGTTGGCCGACCGCCGTGAATTTCCCTGTCAGGTCCTGTCCATGTCGCCGGGTGATGCGGTTGTGATTGCGCCTGTGCCGGGCATTGTGGGCGAACGCATCGTGGCCTACCTCGACCATATGGGCCGCATTGAAGGTACAATCCTTTCGCAGGTCGATGGCGGCTTTGTCATGGATTTGGCAGCCTCTCCGCGCAAGCGGGACAAAATGGCAGCCCAGCTCACCTGGCTGGCCAACAAGGATATCCTGAACCTGCCGGAAGACCGACGCCACGAACGCGTGGTGCCTGACATCCGTCATTCCACGGTCGTCCTTGACGACGGTCGTCGTTACAACTGCAAGATTATCGATATCTCTCTCTCCGGCGCCGCCGTGGAGCTTGATGTCCGTCCTGCCATGGGCACCCCAATCACCTTGGGTCGTATGCGCGCCCGTGTCGTTCGCCACTTCCAGAACGGCGTCGCAGTCGAGTTCGTGGCTGCCCAGGAAATGTTGACGGTGGTGCAGCAGAACCTGCGCATGAACTAGTCCCTTGGGACGCGGGCCGACTTGAGCGGCACTGCCTAGCCTGGCGCCTCTCCAGCTCCCCTCCCCGCATGGTCAACAAACGCCTAAAAGCATCGATAAAACACGCATAAAAACTGCGTGGCACTTTTCGCATCGGGGCAAGTGGCTCTCCCTAGTGTGGTCTCCATCAGGGAGACGACACAATGAAGATGCTCAACAAGGGACTGCTGGCCGGGTTGCTTACCGCTCTTTTTGCGCTAGCCCCCACAGCCCCCAGCGCGGCGCTCGATTTCACCAATATTGCCTATGTCCAGACCAGCGCTGGCACGACCTCGATCCCGGTTGGACATCTCGAGTTCTGCCAGTCCAACCCAACCGAGTGCCGTGGCTATGACCGTGTAGTGCCCGCGACCGTGCTGGATGATCGCAACTGGCAGCAGCTTGTGTCCGTCAACGCCTATTACAACCGCAATGTCGTTCCGGTCACTGACCAGGATCTCTACCACGTCGCCGAATTCTGGACTTACCCAAACGGCTACGGCGACTGTGAAGATTTTGCACTCGCCAAGCGCCGCGACCTGATCAATGCCGGCTGGCATCCCAGTACGCTGATGATTGCCGTGGTCAAGGAAGCCAATGGCAACGGCCATGCGGTCCTGTTGGCCCGCACCGATCGCGGCGATTTGGTGCTGGACAACCAGGACGGCACCATCCGCGTCTGGAGCGAGACTCCCTACAAATTCATCAAGCGTCAGTCACAGGCCCATGCCGGCCATTGGGTCGACATGATCGACGACCGTGTGCTGGTCGTCGCAAGTACCAACTGACAGGTTTCCGGACCCCGCCCCAAGCCTATCCCTGATAGGGGTCTGAAGAGCAAAGCCGGCTGTGCGCAAGCACCGCCGGCTTTGCTGCATCTACGTTATTACCTGCGCCAGTGGCCGCACCGCGACATAAATGCTCATGAAGAAGAGCCCGGAAACGAACGCCCACCCGAATGCGACCAGCGCCGAGAGCAGCATGGACGGCATCGAAAGCGTGCCGTCCTCCTCGTGACGCCAACCGAATTGCAGCAGGATATAAGGGCCGCACACGAAACTCATGGCCAGATTACCCAGTGACGCCAGGTAGGACCGGCCGTCCCAGCGCAGCATGGCCTGCTGCCGCGTGACCCACTGATAAAGATGCGTTCCCGCCCCAGCGACACAAAGGCCAACGCCCATGATGAATGCCGCAAGCACCAGTTCCCTTGTCATGCCCACTCCCCTGCCATCTGCCCGCCCAGCGTGAAAGTTTACCTTTTGTTAAGCATATTGCGCTCCCTAATGGCTGTCACCCCGAAGCGAAAAACCTGGTTAATTTCCACCATGGCGGCCACCGATATGCATGCGAGCGCTGCCGAAAGGGGACGCGGCCAGCTAGCCTACAATCTGGCTGGGATCGGCCTGTTGGTGCTGCTAATGGCGGTTGGACTGGCCTATGCGGTAGATCGTGCGGCTCGAGAGGCTCAGCGTCCGCCACCTTCGCTTGAAGATGCCGAAGCGGTTACCCAGACCGTCGCCGGGCGGGAATTGCATGTTCCCACGGCCTGGTTTCGCTATGGCGAGACCATCAAACCGGGCTTTGTCAGCCAGGTGGACCTCGCCTTTGCGCTGAAGCTCGAAGAAGATCAGCCGCCGGCGCCGGTGGAGGTGACGCTGATGTCACGCACAGGCGCGCGGTCAAGCAGCGCGTTGCTCGACGCAGTCTATCTGCATCAATTCGCCGATGAATCAGTGGGTGGTATTCCGGGCCTGGTCGGCAAGCCTTTGCTGGCCGCCGATGGCTATGCGGACGAAACAGTCTGGTATGACCCGCTCTCGCCGGCCCCATTTGTGGCCAAATGCGCTTCGGCGCCCGAGCCGAGCCGCGCCGACCGCTGCCTGAGAACCATCCACCTGCCAAACGGGCTGGCTGCCATTCTCAGTTTTGACGCCGAGACCCTGGTGGCCTGGCGGCAGTTCGACGCCGAACTGGCCCATTGGCTGGGCAAGATCGGCGCTTTGGATAATTAGTCGATATCGTCCAGGTCGATGTCCAGGATCGACATGGAGAACATGTAGGACTTGTCGCCGTCTTCATCGTCGAGATGGATCAGGCCGATGGACTCCTCGCCGATAAACACTTCAACGGAATCGTTCAGCTTTGGCCGCGGACGAACGTCGATATTGCGGTTGTTGAAGGTGCGCTGCAGGAATTTCTGCAGCTTGATGATCTCGGGATGGTTCACGGGAACATGTCCTGCTTGTTGCGTTGAGCCGGCAATCTAGTGTCTCGATAGGCGCTGACAACCCCTGCCCGGGGCAATTTAGCGGTAACAACTGGGCAGGCCCACTTGCCCGGCGCTATTTGCCCGCGTCGTGCACCAGAACCATCTGGTCCATGACCAGGGCCGGCTGGGCACAACCAGCCTCGCCGATCACCTTGGCCGGGACACCCGCAACGGTCGTGCGCGGCGGAACTTCCTTGAGCACGACCGAACCGGCACCGACCCGGCTGCAATCGCCAACCTTGATATTGCCCAGGACCTTTGCCCCGGCCCCAATCAGAACGCCATTGCCAATCTTGGGATGGCGGTCCTGGTCAGCCTTGCCTGTGCCACCCAGGGTTACATTCTGCAGCAGCGAAACATTGTCTCCCACAATGGCGGTTTCGCCAATCACCAGCCCAGTACCGTGATCGAGCATGATGCCCTTGCCCATTGGCACGGCCGGATTGATGTCGACCTGGAACACCTGGCTCGCCCGGCTCTGCAGATAAAGGGCAAAGTCACGCCGACCAGATTTGTGCATGGCATGTGCAAAGCGGTGCGTCTGGATGGCCTGATAGCCCTTGAAATAGAGCAGCGGCTCGATGGCGCGGTGGCAGGCCGGATCGCGCTCGAGCGTAGCGGCCAGATCAACGCGGGCAGCCTGACCAATATCCAGGTGATCCCGCAATGTCTCGGCAAAAGCCTGGCGGATCATATCCGCCGAAACGTCCTCATGATCGAGGCGCGCCGCTAGCCGATGGGCCAGCGCCTCTTCGAGCGTATCGTGGTTGAGGACGGTAGAGAGCACGAGATTGGCCAGGAACGGCTCGTTTTCCAGCACTTGGCGCGCGCCGGCTCGAACGGCTTCCCAGACCGGATCGACAGCCTGGATCTGGGCCGAAATCTTGGCATTGCCGCTCATGTCGCGTCTCTCCGCTTCATCGATAAGTGACGATATAGGCCAGATCGTTTCCTTGTTCAAAGCCAAAGCTGGCACATTGGTTCACGAAGCCGGTAGATTTGAGTAGTGCCTGCCCAGGAATTCGAGGGTCGCAGCCTTGAAGACCTTGTCACCTGTCGCGCGCATGTGATCGCGCTTGGGTATGATCAAAGCCTCGCCTTTTGGCAGCAGATCCGCCAGGGCCTCGGGACCTCCGGCCATTTCGTCTGCCTCGCCAACCGCCACAAGTACCGGAACTTCAATGCGCCGGACATCGGCCCGCGCCATGGGCTGGCGCGAAGTTTCCATGCAGGCCGCCAAAGCTTCGCGGTCCGAGCCAGTATGGTCTGCGAAGATCCGGAACTGCCGTGCGGTGGGATGTTTCAGGTCCGAAAGGTCCGGCGCCCGCAGCCCCGCAATGATGTCATTGCCATCGGTCAGACCGTTGATCAGGTTCATGCCCATGCCGCCAAATATCGCCACCACGACCCGTTCGGGGTGGTTGAAGGCCATGAACGCGGCGATGCGCGCACCCATCGAATAGCCAAGTATGGCAGCCTGTTCGATTCCCAGATGATCTAGCAGGGCCAGCGCGTCCTCTGCCATCTGGGTAGGATAATAGTGCTCCGGGTCATGCGGCTTGTCCGATTGGCCGTGCCCCCTGTTGTCCAGCGTAATCGCCTGATAGCCGGCCTCGACCAGCGTTTCGACCCAGCCGGTATCGACCCAGTTCACCTTGCCGCTGGAGGCGAAACCGTGAATCAACAGGACCGGTGGACCTTTCCCGGCGACCTCATAGACAAGATCGAGACCAGAGGTAGTGAAGCTGGGCATAAATCATCCTTCTTTCAGTCATCCGGGTGTTGCGGCTTAGCGACGCAAAATCAAGCACCCCTTTGCCCTTTTCTTGAGATGACCCTTTGGCTATGGTCGCGCCAAATCAAACACCATCCAGGTTCCAGACCATGGCTCACGGCTCCACACCGCATTTCCACAATTCCGAAGGCCTGCGCAGCATCGAGATCGGCTCCAAGGAATTCCAGTGTGTTGGCGCCCTGCCACCGTTTGATCACCCCCATGTCTTTCTGGATATGGGCAAGGACAACGAGATTGTCTGTCCCTACTGCTCGACGCTCTACGTCTTCAAGGCTGAACTGGGCGAAGGTCACGCCAACCCCGCTTCAGCCATTTTCAAGGCCCACGCCGCCTGAGCAGCCCCATGCCCGCTTCGGGCCGCAGCTACATCATCGCAGGCGCCGGCATTGCCGGCATGACCATGGCGCTGGCGCTGGCCAAGTTCGGCGCGACGATAATCGTGCTTGAGCGCAGCGCAACCATCCAGGAATTTGGCGCGGGCCTCCAGATCAGTCCAAACGCCCGCCGGGTGCTGGACCGTCTCGGCCTCGGCGAAGCCATAGAGCGGGCCAGCCTGGAGCCCGAAGCGCTCGATGTCTATGCGCAGCACGGCCAGCGTCCATTGCTCAGCATGGAGCTGGGCGCAATCATGCGAGAACGCTTCGGAGCGCCCTATGCCGTGATGCACCGGGCCGACCTCGCCGACCTGCTCTACAAAGCGTGCCGTCGCTTCGCCAGTATCGACATCGTATTCGGGGTCCGGAACTGGGATGTCGTGTCCCACGCCCGTGGCGTCACCGTGGCCATCGATGAGGCGGACGGCCAAAGCCGTACCGCCAGGGCGCAGGGCTTTATCGGCGCCGACGGCGTCCATTCCCAAACGCGGCTTGGCGTGCTTGACGGTCCCGCTGCGCAATACCGCAACCGCATTGCCTGGCGCACCCTGGTACCGATGGCAGATCTAAGAGACCAAATTGCTGCCGACCGGGTATCCGTGTTCTTCGGAGCAGGCTTTCACCTGGTCTGCTATCCGCTGCCCCACCGTAACCAGGTCAACCTTGCCCTCTTCATGCCTGGCGGCGTTCCCGCAGACGGCACGCAGCCGAGCCCCAGAAACCCCGGTCAGCGGGTCGAGGCGATCATGGCTGCCGCTGGAGAGGGATGGACCGCCTGGCCCATGTACACGGTCGAGGCTCCTATCTGGCACCAGGGCAATATCGGGCTCATTGGCGATGCAGCCCATGCCATGGTTCCCTTCCAGGCGCAGGGGGCGGCCATGGGTATCGAAGACGCGGCAACGCTGGCGCCGCTGCTGGCGGGAACTGAATCGGCTGAAACAGCCTTCTCCCGCTATGAGAAGATGCGCCAGCCCCGTGTCGGGCGGGTTGCCGCACTTTCGGCAGACAATGGCCGTATCTTCCATATGGGCTGGCCGCTCAGCCTGGCACGGAACACTGTCATGCGGCTGCAGGGGCCAAGGGCCCATCTGAAGCGGCTCGCATGGGTCTATTCTCACGATGTCGGCGACAGCCCGGCACCGTGACCGGTCCGGCCTTGCCTTGGCGGTGTCTGCCGTGTCAATTGCGTCGCACCATTCCGGTGGAACAAAGAAAAAGGTAACAACCACCGCATGCAAGCCGCGACTCGCTCTCGCCTGACACTGACCTGCATCCTGATCACCATTCTGATCGATATGATCGGGGTGGGGATAATTGTGCCGGTGCTCCCTGAACTGCTTGAGGACCTGACAGGCGGCAGCGTGGCAGAGGCAGCGGTTATCGGCGGCTATCTGGTGTTTGCCTACGCCTTCATGCAGTTCGTGTTCTCCCCCGTTCTGGGCAATCTGTCGGACCGATTTGGACGGCGGCCGGTGCTGCTGCTCTCGCTGCTGGGCCTGACCTTCGACTACCTCATGATGTCGATTGCCCCCTTCGTCTGGTACCTGTTCGTCGGCCGGATCATTGCGGGCATTGCCGGGGCCGCCCTGGCGACGGCGACCGCCTATATGGCGGACATCACCCCGCCCCACAAACGCACCCATCGCTTCGGTCTGATCGGCGCGGCCTTCGGCCTCGGGTTCATCATCGGCCCGGTGATCGGCGGTGAACTGGGTGAATTCGGTCCACGCGTACCATTCTTTGCAGCGGCCGGATTGGCCTTTGCCAATTTCCTCTTCGGCCTGCTGGTGTTGCCCGAAAGCCTGCCCAAGTCCAATCGGCGCAAATTCAACATCCGGCGCGCCAATCCTCTCGGCGCGGTCGTGGCCTTGCGCCAATATTCTTCAGTCCTGTGGCTTCTGGCAGTGCTGTTCTTCCTGCAGCTGGCAACGCAGGCGCTCCCGACCATCTTCAGCTATTTCACCGTGGAAGTGTTCAACTTCTCGTCCTCCACCATCGGCCGCACATTGGGCGCCTTCGGCATCGGCTTCGCCTTCAGCCAGGCAGTGGTCGCAGGTCCCCTGTCCAAGGGGTTGGGCGAACCTGCGGTGGGTATTTTCGGTCTGGCGGCAGCGGCCATTGCCTTTGCCGGCATTGCTTTCTCTGCCGATGTCTACCAGCTCTACCTCTTCATCGCCGTGGGCACGATCAGCGGCCTGGCTCCACCGGCCATCAATGGCGTGCTGTCGCGCCAGGTGCCGGACAACAGCCAGGGCGAATTGCAGGGTGCGGTCAACGCCGCCAGCTCGCTGGCCACGATTATCGGGCCGCTCGGCGCCACCCAGATCTTTTCCTATTACACCAGCACCCCGACCTCCGAGCATTACTTCCCCGGCGCGCCTTTCATCGCCTGTGGCATCGCGGTGCTCCTGGCGCTGATCCTCTTTGCCATCGCGGCCTGGCGCTTTGAACTCGGCAGGCGCCCGAGCATTGCAGACCACCCGCACGCCCCGGAAGTGCCGCCGCCCGGCCAGGTGCGTGTGGCGCCGATCGAAGAGGACGAAGACGATGCACATCCGCCGCGCCACTGACGCCGACTGGCCGCAGCTCTGGGCCATCATCGAACCCATCATGCGCGCCGGCGAAACCTTCGCACTGCCCCGCGACGGCGATGAGGGCGTGGCCCGCGCCTATTTTGCCTCTGCCGAGAAGGTCAATTTTGTCGCCGAGGATGACGGCGCCATCCTGGGAGCGAGCTATGTCCGGGCCAACCAGCAGGGCGGTGGCAGCCACATCGCCAATTGCGGCTACATGACCGCAGCGGCCGCACGCGGCCGCGGCATCGCCCGCGCCTTGTGCAGCCATTCCATCGGCTACTGCCGCGAGGCTGGTTTCAAGGGCATTCAGTACAATTTCGTGGTCTCGACCAATGAGGCCGCCGTGCATCTCTGGCAATCCCTGGGCTTTGCCATCGTGGGAACGCTCCCCGGTGCCTTTGACCATCCCACGCATGGCTTCGTGGATGCCTATGTGATGTTTCGGGCGCTCTGACACCATCGCTGTCTGCTGCGCCGATATCCGCACGACGTCTTGCGCCTGCGGTTATGAGTAAGAGCGGAGTCCCGAGACGGCATTCGTCCCTGAAACTAAAAACTGAGACGAAAGCCGTCTCGGGAACGCCGGGATTTCTCGATAGGGGATAACTTGGAAGGCTGTCCGGCGCGACCGCCCTGGGGCACCCGCTTTCAGCTGCGGTCAAAACCACAGCAGGCACGAACTCTCACCGACCGACCCCCAGACCGCGGTGGCAAGCGACTGCCCCACGCCCGGCTTTCCCTCCCGCCACTGGTCGCTGCAGGCCGCCCTATCGCGAGAGGAATGGCTAGATTATGCGGGAGGTTTTGGGTGCGGGGATAAGTGGGCCGCCACTCGGCAGCGCGGCAATCCGTCCGGACATGAAAAGCCCCACCGAAGCGGGGCCTTTTAGTCATTGGCGATGGGCCTTATTTGCCCAGCGTTGACGGCCAGGTGCCGTGCAGATCGGTACCGCGACCTTCGATCTCAAAGCCATGGGCGCCGAAGAAGTCGCGCTGGCCCTGGGTGAGGTTGGCCGTGCCCTGGGCCTGGCGATAGCTATCGAAATAGCACAGCGAGGCCGACAGACAGATCATCGGGAATTCGCCGATGGCGGCGGCGGCCACGACCTTGCGCAGGCTCGGATGGCTGTCCTTCATGATCTCAACGAAATCAGGCACGACCAGCAGATTGACCGCCTCGCCCTTTTCGTAGGCCGAGGACATCTGGTCGAGGAAACGCGAGCGGATGATGCAGCCGGCGCGCCAGATCTTGGCGATGGTGGCCAAGGGCAGCGCCCAGCCGTTTTCTTCGGAGGCCTTGGCGATGACGGCAAAACCCTGGGCGTAGGAAACGATCTTGCCGGCCAGCAGCGCTTTTTCGAGATCGGCCAGGGTGGCGTCGGTCTTGGCGCGGTTCGGCTTGCCATAAATGCCTTCAGCAGCGACGCGCTCAGCCTTGCGCGAAGAGATGGAGCGGGCGGCAACGGCGCCTTCAATGGCCGTTGCGGGCACGCCCATCTGCTGGGCGACAATGGCGGACCAGACACCGGTGCCCTTCTGGCCGGCCTTGTCGAGGATCAGCTCGACCAGCGGCTTGCCGGTCTGATCGTCGACGGCCTCGAGCACATGGCCGGTGATCTCTATGAGATAGGAATTGAGCGGGCCCTTGTTCCATTCCTTGAACACGTCGGCGCATTCCTTGGCGGACATGCCCAGGCCATCGCGCATCACGCCATAGACTTCGGCGATCATCTGCATGTCGCCATATTCGATGCCGTTATGGATGGTCTTGACGAAGTGGCCGGCGCCGCCTTCGCCGAGATAGGCGCAGCAGCTTTCGCCGTTGAACTTGGCGGCAATGGCGGTCAGGACTGCCTCGGCATTGTGCCACTGCTCCTTGGAGCCACCCACCATGATCGAGGGACCATGGCGGGCCCCCTCTTCACCGCCGGAAACGCCGACGCCGAGATAGCCGATATTCTTGGGCTTGAGATAATCAAAGCGGCGCTGGGTGTCGGTAAACAGCGAATTGCCGCATTCGATGATGGCATCACCCGGCGAGAGATGGGGCAGCAGCTGCTCGATCATGTCGTCGACCGGCTGGCCGGCCTTGACCATGATGATGATCGAACGCGGCGCCTTCACGGCCTGCACGAACTCGGCCAGGTCATATTTGGGGATGGTATTGCCATCCAGACCCTGGGCCTTTGCATCGGCCATATGTTCGTCAATGCGGCCGGCCGAACGATTGTGAACGGCAACAGTGTAGCCTTTCTCGGCGATGTTGAGGGCAAGGTTCGAACCCATGACCGCCAGGCCGATAAGGCCGATATCTGCTGTCGACATACAAACAGTCCTTCTCAAATTATCTCGTGTTCATCCCATGCGCATGGGGGGCACGCGGCGGGAAATGACCACAATCCGCGCGCCGAAGGAAGGGCGGATTACACAATTTCCGGCCAGAACGCACACCTTGTATGGAAGATTGCAGCAATCTTCAATGCCGCCCGCCATGGTCGCGGGGAACTCCGGGAGCAGCGACTGGCTTGTCTTTAGGCATCCGTCTGGCCGGCGCCGAGGCGGTTACCCGCTGGTGCGCATCTGAGAAAATCCTGCCGCCTTTCGACATCTCCACACCCATGCGAAAGACTGGGAGGAAGGAACGCTGTTTCCTTCCCATTCGAAGGAGAAACCATGTCCCGATTGACGACAAGACTCGCTGTAGTGGCGACGAGCGCCCTGCTCTGTGGCGTTGCCATGGCACAGGGCCCGGCGGAAGGGCTGACCGAGAACCCCAATGGCATCGCGGCCGTCGAATTCCTCGACACGATCTTCAACCAGAAGAAAGTCGCAGAGGCCTTCGAAGCCTATGTCGGTGACGACTACATCCAGCATAACCCGATGGTTCCCACGGGCATCGCGGCAGCGGTGGAGGGGCTCAGCGCCTTTGTCGGCAACGGGCCGGCAACCCCATACCAATTTAAGCGCGTGATTGCCGAGGGCGATCTGGTGGCCGTACACTCGCATGTCCACCTTGCGGCCGAAGGGCCCGGCTTCGCCGTGGTTGATATTTTCCGCGTGGACGAGGATGGCAAGATTGTCGAGCACTGGGATGTGCTCCAGGCAGTGCCGGAGACCGCGGCCAACGACAACACGATGTTCTAGGGTCGAACAGACCATAGGCGGGGCAGACGGCCCCGCCTGCAAATCACTGCGCGGCCCTAGCCAGCGTCCCGCACGTCCACGCCGCGCTCGGCGAAGGCCTTGAAGTCCTCGGCATATTTCTGGCTCTGCTTCTTGAACATGCCGGGAAGCAGGAGCGCCATGACCTTCATCATCAGGCTCTTCATCTCGAAGACATTATGGCTTTCCCAGAGGGTGCGATCCGGACCGAGTTCGGAGAAACGGTTTTCGACGACGTTGTGCACGCCCTCGACATCATAGGTGCCGTCGAAGGCGTCGGGCAGGTCGCGCCTTGTGATGGTCTCGACCATTTCCATGCGCCGACTGCCCATAAGGTAGACCAGCCTGGATTGCGCCCCAACCTGCCCGGGCTCTCCCGATATCGGTTCGAAGCTCTGCAATCCCTTCTGCCATTTGGGCAGGTTGTCCGGATTGTCGAACAGCTCAATGACCTTGTCCCGCGGCAGGTCGATCACAATGCTCGTATCATATTCCAGTGCCATGGCTCTCCCCTCCCTCGCCTTGCATACAAGCTGACGCTCGACTAACACCCTTGTTGAACGGTGCCATAGTGAGAAGGTCACGCCAAGCATGAACGCCATTGCCTCGCTTTTCGACCTGACTGGCCGGCGGGCCCTGGTGACCGGCTCCAGCCGCGGGCTGGGGCTTGCCATGGCGACGGCACTGGCCAATGCGGGCGCCGAACTGGTGCTCAATGGTCGTGACGCGGTGGCCCTTGGCAAGGCCGCGGCCGACCTGGCCGAAACGGGCGCAAAAGTCTCGGCCCTGGCCTTTGACGTGACCAGCCCCGACAGCGTCGGCGACGCTATCGGCCATTGTGAAGACGAGATCGGCCCAATCGATATCCTGATCAACAATGCCGGCATGCAGGTCCGTGGCTCGCTGGAGACCTATAGCCACGACAACTTCGAGGCCATGCTGAGCGCCCATGTGGTCTCGACCTTTTCGGTGAGCAAGGCCGTGGCCCAGCACATGCTGGAGCGCGGCAGGGGCAAGATCATCAATATCTGTTCGATCCTGACCAATCACGCCCGCCCCACTGCCGCGCCCTATGGCGCCGCCAAGGCGGCCATCGCCAATCTGACGCGGGGCATGGCCGCGGATTGGGCGCCGCGCGGGCTGCACATCAACGCCATTGCACCGGGCTACTTCAAGACCGAACTCAATGCGGCACTGATCGCCAATCCGTCCTTTGACAGTTGGATCAAGCAGCGCACCCCGATGGGTCGCTGGGGCGAAGTCGCCGAACTAGGGCCCGCCGCAATCTTTCTTGCATCCGACGCTTCCAGTTTCGTGAACGGACACATTCTCTATGTCGACGGCGCCTTCACAGCCACGGTCTGAACCGGCTCGCATCATCATCGTGATGGGCGTCAGCTCATCGGGCAAATCCACCGTCGGAGCGGCACTGGGCCGGGCCCTGCATGCGCCCTTTCTCGATGGCGACCAGTATCACCCACAAGCCAATGTCGAGAAGATGCGCGCCGGCACGCCGCTGACCGACGAGGATCGCTGGCCCTGGCTGGAGGCTCTGACCGCAGCGCTCAAGCAGGCGGCGGAGAAAAAGGACGTCGCCGTCGGCGCCTGTTCGGCGCTCAAGCGCAGCTATCGGGATTTTATGACCGAGAAGGCGGGCGAGCCCGTGCTATTCGTCTATCTGGACGGCTCCAGGGAGGTTATCGGCGAGCGCATGGCCAAGCGCAGCCATGAATATATGCCGACCAGCCTGCTCGACAGCCAGTTCGCCACGCTCGAAGTGCCCGACCCGGACACGGAAAACACCCTGCACGTGCCCGTGACCGACAGTATCGACAAGATCGTGCGCACCATCGCCGCCGCGCTCGGCGACGTGAAGACCTTCAAGCGTTGGCAGTGACTACCGCGATTGCTGCCGCTGCTTGACCTCGGCATGCGTCTGCTGCCAGGGCCAGCGGCCGCTCACCTCCACCTCCAGCGACAGGCTGAGGAAGGTCCGGATGGCCACGATGCCTGCCAGGACCGCCAGGCTGTCCAGCGTCGGTTCAATGGCAACGGTGGCGATGATGTCGGCAGCGACCAGCACTTCGAGTCCCACCAGTATGCCCCGGCCAATATCGGCTCGATAAGCGCGAAACCGGTCATGGGCATCGCGATCGCGCAATTGCATGACGAACCGCGCAGTGCCCATGACAAGACCGAGCACGATGATGGCTATGCCGAACCATTCTACGGTGCGAACAATGATCAGCAGCAGGTCTGCGCCCATAATCTCCCCCTTCCATGGCCTTGATGGCTAACGCCGCGGACCGCCCAAGCGATCCACCGCGACTGCCATTGAACAGGGTCGAGGGCTAATCCTGACGCCTGGACCATGCGCGCATGGCAGCGATCAGGTAATCGGACAACCCGGTTTCAATCGCCTCGTAGCGCTTGCGAAAATCGGGATGTTCGTAGACATCGGCCAGTCCCGCATAGGCCTCCGGCGTGCATTGGCGGCCCCAGGCCGAGGCGACCCAAGCGCGATGGCGTTCGATCATGGGGTCGAGCGCGGTCGCTTGCGGCGGCAGGCCCCGGCGCAGACCTTCGGCCAGACCGTCTTCGACCTGCCGCAACTCCTCCATCATCGCGGCCTGTTCGGCTTCGGATAGATCAGCTATCGCCTTGCGGCTGGAGTCAATTTCGCTCTGCATATCGGCGCCGTAGCGCTCGACCAGCCAAGCCTCGTATTCGGCCTGTTTTTCGGGTGAAACAATACCCGAGTAGAGATCGGCATCCTTCATTTTGCGTTCTCCTTTGAGACGGGCGATCGTGCGGTCGATCGTCCGGACCATTCCGGCGTAACGCTTCACCTGTTCCTCGAGCCGTTCCCGCTGCCTTTGCAGCGTATCGAGCCGGTCAAAGCCGGGCGCATCGAGGATGGCGCCGATTTCGGCCAGTGGAATGTCCAGCTCTCGATGGATCAGAATTTGCTGCAGGCGCAGCAATTCGTCCTCTCCATAGTGGCGATAGCGATTCTCGCCGGTGAATGCGGGTTTGAGCAGACCGATTTCGTCATAATGGTGCAGCGTGCGCACCGATACACCGGCAAGCCGGGCAAGCTGATTGACGGTATAGGTCTTGTTCATGGTCCCGCATCCTCCGCGAGACGAGGCAATAGTCCCTTACGCCACGTCAGGGTCAACAGGGGGAACCCCGGGCGCCCGCGCCAGGCTCGCATTGGCATAGCGGTCATCATGGCTGACCTCGGGGCCCGCCCAGTCCGGCATGGCGATCGCCTGATCGACGGCCTGCAACTCGACCTCGGCCAGGACCAGCCCGGCGTGGGCGCCGGCAAAGACATCGACTTCCCAGGTCAACCCGCCATGCGGAACCAGATATCGCGTTTTCTCGACCACATTGGGCCGGGCGAGATCAAGCAATTGTCGGGCATCGTCCAGTGGCACCTCATACTCGAATTCGGCCCGGCTGATCCCCTCGGCCGGGCCCTTGAGGGTCAGGACCGCCCTTTTGTCGTCCGCGATGCGGATGCGCACCGTGGCCTTGGCATTGCTTGAGAGATAGCCTTGCACCAGGCTCTTCTGGCCCGTAACCGCACCGCGCCACCCCTCCCCGGTCACCAGGAATTTGCGTTCGATTTCCTCGGCCATGTCGCCCTATCCCAGAAGCTGCCAATAGGCGTTGAACCGCTTTGCAGCAACGGCCGGAGGTTCCGCCGCGAATTGCCGACCGAGGTCGAAAGCTTTCTCGCTGAGCGCCGCCTGTTGTTCGGCTATGATCGCCAGCAATGTGTCAGCGGAGCTGTCGCCCGGGGCGCGGGTGGAAGCGATCCAGTCCGCGAGCACCGTCAGATTGTGGTGATCGCCCAAGGTCTCGCCCAGTTCATCAAGCCTAACGCAGAGATTTTCCAGGATCGCGGGCGCAGTGCGCTCATAAAGGCGCATGTGGTACCACCAGACCTTCGCGGCCTTGCGCCAGTCATGCACAACCTCTCCTTCTGGCGTCTTGCGCGCCTTGGCCAGCCTCTTGCGAAAGCGGCGATAGCCCGCTTCGAGACCTGGTCGCACAATGCCCGTGCCTGAGGCGTCGAACTCCCAGCTCGGCACCCGCGCTCGAGCTTCCTCGAAATCGGCGACCGCCAGCGCCAGCAGTTCCTCCTCGCCCATTTGGCGGCGCAGATGCCGGGCGCGTTCCCGCAGCCGATCCAGCAATGTGAGCGAGCCGACCCCTTCGGCACTGAGCCGCGCGCTGGCATGATCGACCAGGCCCGACATGGTCTGGACCATGACGGCGGCGTCGCGGGCCACAGAGAAGCGGTCCGCAATAGCCCGAAAAGCCGCGTTCTCCGCGTCATATTCGGCAAAGACCGGCCGCACGAGCTTGAGCAGGGCGCGCAGCTTCTTGCACGATTTGCGCAGTGTATGGACGGTCTGGTCGAAGTCCTCGCTGGCCGCGATGGCTTCAAGCGCTTTGTCGATCTGCTCAATGGCTATGTCGCGCACCTGGCCGGCAACACCACTGGACTGCTTGAAGGCATAGGCCATGATTGGCACCTGAAAACTAGAAGCCGAAACTCATCTGTCCGGCCGGTGTGCCGACATTGACACCTTCCATTGCCAGCATCTTGACCTTGGTGACCGTACCACCGGGGGCCGAAAACCCGCCCGGCTTGCCATTGCTGGCCAGCACTCGATGGCAGGGAATAACCAGTGGAATGGGATTGGCACCCATGGCCTGCCCTACGGCACGCGACAGGCCGGGATCACCCAGCGCCCGCGCCAACTGGCCATAAGTGATCGTCTGCCCCCAAGGCACCTGCACCAGGCGCTCATAGGCCCTGCGGTGGAAGCCGGAGACGCCGGTCAGATCGAGCGGCACATCGCTGAAATGCACTTCGAGCCCTTCGGCGTAGTCCTCGATCCGGTTCATCAGAGCAGCAATCATTCGCGTCGGCTCGCCGGGCTGCGCCCCGTGCCGCCCCAGCCGTTCGAGCATTGCCTTTTGCGATGTGTCAGGCAGCAAGACCCGCGCCAGACCCCGCTCGGTCCAGCCAAGGCCGAACAATCCCAATGCTGTCTCGAAAGTTACCGTTTCCATGGCCAAAGCATATGCGCCCCTTCCTGCGGACGCCAGATGGGGCATGCGCCCTGCCCTGGCCCATGCTGACAATTTCTGTCGCGCCAAGATCCCACACCGGTGCCAATTACCTGACGAGGGTCGCATGGCACGCATTCTTGGATATATCGCCACCAGCCTGGACGGGTTCATTGTCGACGCAGAAGGCAGCCTGGACTGGCTGTTCAAATATGACGACATGGACCTGGGCGAGCACGACTACCGCACATTCATCAAGTCCATCCGTACCGTTGTCATGGGTCGGGCCACTTATGATTGGCTGGCCGACCAGGACGAGCCGTGGGCCTATGCGGACCAGCGCACGATCGTGGTGACATCGCGGCCGATAAAAGACCCCAAGGGCGACCTTGAGACACGATCCGACATTGACGCTCTCGTCGCCGAACTGCGGGTGCTTGATGATGGCGATGTCTGGATGCTGGGCGGCGGCCGCCTGCAGATGGCGTTCATGGAGCGCGGTGCGCTTGATGAACTGGAGATCTATGTGATGCCGGAAATCCTGGGAGGTGGAGCACCACTGTTTCCCGCGACAGGCCTCCGGGCCTCACCCAAGCTGGTGTCAGCAAAGCCAATGAGCAAGGGGTGCGTGCGCCTGCACTATCGTTTCTGACCGGGCCATGCGGGCCGCAGGGCGGCCCACACGCCTGAGAAGCTAAACCGTCGGGGCGGAGCCAGTTTCGCCCTCTGCTCCGCCAAATCGGCGGCTGACCCATGCGGCAGACTTCTCCTTGAGCTGATTGAACTTCTTCGAAGCTGAGCTCAGTCGCTGCTCCCAGACCGGGTCGGGGCTTTGGCCCTCGATGGTCTTGAAATAGACCTCCATCAGGCAGGCAATGGCGAAGGGCTCGATCAGCGTGACCTTGACCGCCCAGGCGAACAATATGGCGAAGATGAAGCCGCCAGCAGACCAGGCGCCGGGCAGGAGCCACACCAGGGCCGCCGCCGGCGCCAGCATGACAAGAAAGACGAGGAATGCCAGGCCATAAGTGATGACTGTCAGCCAGGCCGCGTTCTTGAGCATGGGCTTGTAGTTCTGCCCATAGAGCACCAGCGCGGTTTGTGCCGACTGCCAGGGGTTGGTGGCGCGCGTGCGGATGGCATAGGCCAGGATGACTTCATCCACCAGACCGACCGCGATGCGCAGGAACGCGCGCACCACGCCGACCAGTTGCTGTAGTCCAGGAATGGGGAGGATAGAAGCAATGCCTTCCACTATGCCGGTTATGGCGCGCAGCACGCCCTTGACCAGTTGATCGACGCCGAACAGCACATTGGTCTGGGCAAATCGCTCCTTGACCACGCCCGAAGCGTGCTCGATTTGCGAGCGGCCATCAGGGATCGCCTGCCCCTCCAACAGTTCCACCAGCACGGCGATATGCCCCGCCTTGACGACATAGAGAAAATATTCGCGCAGGAAATAGAGCACGGCTGCGGTCAGCCCAAACCCGGCAATGCCACCCCAAACTGAGGTGGTTGCCTGGAAATCGGCATCGCCGAATGCGCCCACACCCCAGCCAATGCCAGCGCCCACCCCGGTAACCAGAACATAGGCCACGGCTATGCCGAAATAGACCACCATCCGGAACACGATGAACGGCCAGGTGCGCATCATCAGGCCGAGCGCCCGCGAAATTGAAAAGTCCCACATGCTCGATTGTCCCCCAAGCAATTGGAAAAAGCCGTGGGTCTCTGCTACAGGGCCTCATGCCCGGTCCCATGCCCACACTCACCGACTACTTCCCACCCACTGAACCCTACCTGAACGTCATCCACGTCGATGACGACATATTGGTGGTGGACAAGCAGTCTGGCCTGCTCAGCGTGCCCGGTAAAGACCCGAGCCTGTGGGACTGTATCGAGTATCGCGCCCGCCAGACTTACCCCAGTGCAGGCATGTGCCACCGGCTCGACAAGGACACTTCGGGCGTTCTGGTGCTGGCGCTCAACAAGCGCGCCCATGGCCGCATCGGCAGCCAGTTCGAGCACCGCAAGACCACCAAAAGCTACATCGCGCGCGTTTCCGGCATTATTGCGGAGGATAGCGGTCTGATCGACCTGCCACTGGCCACCGACTGGCTCAACAAGCCGCGGCAAAAGGTCGACTACGACCACGGCCGCTCGGCGCAGACCGAATGGCATGTGATCGAGCGCGAGGACAACGCCACGCGGGTGCGGCTGATCCCGCTCACCGGGCGCACGCATCAATTGAGGGTTCACATGAAGGCCATCGGCCATGTGATTCTGGGTGATGCGTTTTATGCCGAAGGCGAGGCGCTGACGGCGGCTGACCGACTGCAATTGCATGCCGCCGAACTGGGCTTCACCCATCCCACCACGGAGGTGTTCACCACCTTCGTGGCACCGACGCCGTTCTAGGGCCTATTCCTCGCCCAGATACCCCACCTCGATGCGCTGAAACAGTTCACCCTGCTTCATGGTATCGAGCCAGCGGCGGAAATCGGCAACATCCTTGAACCCGGCGCGCTTCGCCTCGGCTTCTGTGACGTCGTCGGACGACATATCGGTGATCGCCTTGATCGAGAGCAGGCCCAGCTTGGTCTTGAGCGTGCCGCCCGCCTTGACCGTGGGTCGATTCCAGCGGCGGAAGATGAGATCGACCTTGCCAGCCTTGATGTCTTCGAGAAGGTCACGCTTGAGCAACATCAGTCCAACACCGCCGTGGCTGTCATTTCGATTTTGAGGCCCTTCGCCAGCAATTCCTTGACTACCACGGTGGCGCGAACGGGAAACGGCTGCTCGGTGAAATATTCGCGATAGACCGCATTCATGCCGGCCGCGTCAGCGCTGTCGGTGAGGAAAATCTGCACCATGACCAGATTGCGCAGGCTCCCGCCGGCGGCTTTCAACGCGATCTCGAGATTGTCGATACAACGGCGCGCCTGTGCCTCGATATCACCCTCGACAATCTCGCCGCTGACGGGGTCCTCGGCAATGGCCACCAGCCAAAGATGCTTGCCGGCCCGGACCGCGTCATTGATAGGCGCCGAGGACGGAGCAATGCCGGTTTCGATGCGTTCGATCATCTGGCCTCCTGGGAAGAATCGTCTGAGTACAATTGTCTTGGCCAATGCCTTGTGACAAACACGGGCGGCCGAGCCAAGCGGGCGTGGTGGAATTGGTAGACACAAGGGACTTAAAATCCCTCGGCGCTAGCCTTGCGGGTTCGATCCCCGCCGCCCGCACCAGCCGCTAAGCTGACGGCAACCTTTTCCGACAATGATGCCCTTGGGCCGCATGGACGCCCCGCAGGTATAGAGTAAGGCGTTGCAATGTCGGCCCTGCCAGAGGAACTGGACCAGTTCGAAACTCCCCCCGGTGAAGGCATCAGCGCCGAAACGCGGCAGTTCATCACCTTTGCCTGCGCCAGGCAGAGCTTCGGCGTCAACATCATGTCGATGCGCGAGATCCGCAATTGGAGCCCGGTGACACCCCTCCCCGCCCAGAAGCCGGATGTGCTCGGCGTCATCGACATTCGCGGGCGCGTGGTCCCCGTTCACGATCTGGCGATGCGTATCGGCTGTTCTTCCGAACGGCAGACGCAACATGAGGGGCAGATCATCCTGGTTCTCAATGTCTCGGGCCACGACATGGGACTGCTGGTGGACAGCGTCTCGGACATAATCGATGTGGAGGCCACCAACATTCTGCCGGTGCCGCAAATCGAAGGTTCGGCGGCAAGGTTCCTGGCCGGAATTGCCCAGCATGACGACACTTTGGTGGCGATCCTCGACGAGGAAACAGTGCTGCGCGAGGCGGTGGATTTCGCAGGGGCCGCACAGCCAGAGGGGCAGTCGGACGATGCAGGCGACCCGCCGGCCGATGACACCGAGTTCGTTTTCCTGGACGAAATTCAGGCGTAGTCACACCGGTCCGGACGTACCGGGCTCATGCCAGCTCAAACGGAAACGGGGACGGCTCCCAGTATCGTTCGACGCGACGCGTCCTGGCGCCAATGGCTTCCCAATCGTGCAGCAAGGCAGCGATTTGCCCGGGGTCGCCCGCTGCGAGAAGGTCATGGAGTTTTTCGACATGGGCCAAGTGGTCAGCGATCCTGTCGTGTCCCTCTTGCTTGCGCCTCCAGGACTTGCTGCCTTCGCGGTAGTGCTTCCGGATGATGCCTTCATCCATCCTAAGCCAACCGCGCTCCCGTAGTATCCAAGGACCAATCAACGCTGCTGCCTCCTCAAAACGGCCAAGGGCCGTGAGGAGAGTAGACCAAGTGATGCAATCCATCTCCTTGCCCGGAAAGGAGATAGGAGGACAATCCATGACGTCTTGAAGGGTCTGAAAACGCTCCAAAACTTCTCGATTGGCACGCTCCAGTTCATCTGTGAACTCGGCAGCGAAATTTGGCCGGTCACGAAAGCCAGATGCACGATCCAGTGTGTGGCTAACGCCGCCACGTGACCAGGGTGGTGGACAGCACATCAGCGACGCGCCGCACTTAGTCCGAATCTCTGTCGGCAGCGACGAGCGGTCGAACGTGAAGCCCACCAAGACATGGCGAACAGGCAGGCGAATGAGTGACCGCTGGTTGAAGACAAATTCAGTATGGCGTTCCAAAAACGGCAGGGCCGCAAGCTTCATCTGCGCGGCCGTCGTCATTCAAATGGTCGCACTTCCATGATGTAGACCAGCACCCCTTTGGGCAGCTTTTCCAAGATTTCCAGCAACCGCTTCCGAGTAAGACCGGATGTTCCAGTCTTCACGTCATAAACGCAATACGTAGTCGTGTTGACCTTCTCTAGTACGTCAAGACGAGAGGTGCCGGCTTGGCCATATCTTGGCCCGTCCTCATCATAGCTATCTCTTCTGTCCTCATCGACCGTGATCTCGGGAAACAAACTGGCAAACTCGGTAGGAAACCTCTCCTTCAGAGCGACAATACGTCTGTAAATCGCCCAATGCACCGCATTGCCCCAATCTTTGGCGCTCAGCACGGACCTCTTCGGCAACAGCCCCGTCGCCGCTTCATTGGTCCACGTCTGAATGTCTGGCGGCAATGCTGCCATCCGGCCGGGTCAGCGTCTCGATGCTGGCAATGGCTTGCGCTGGATCAGCGACCGTGCGGATGTTGCGCGTGAGGTGGAGCAGGGAATCCGGCACCGCCGGATCACCGAAATAAGGTTCGGCCCAGCAGCGGCAGTTGTGCTCTGTTCCAGGATGACCACCCGGAGGTGGCGACGACCAGGAGAATATCTGCCCGGCGAGCGCCGCATGCGCGCCGCGCACCTTGTCATCGCCGACCGTACGCCAAGTGTAGTGCGTGGTCGCCTTGCCGTTGCTCAACGCTTTGGTCGAGAGGCTAGCGCATAGCATGACGAATTTTCGTTCATCGGTCGCTGCCGCAGAGAGTGCAGCGAGCGCTGCGGGAACACGGCCGCGACGAATGTAGCTTTCAAAGGCCTTCAGCCCGGCAATGCGTGCCAGCGTCTTACGGCCTGATTGATGTCTTGCGGATAACTTCCCCATGCCCTGCCCTCGCATCGATGCGAAGGCATGGTCTCATGGGCTCAGCGAGCGGGGATAAGCAGGCCCGCGATCAGTCCGTGCCGCCGGAAATCGGCGCGACATAGGCGACGTCGAGGTCCCAGGGGAAGAAAATCCAGGTGTCCTGGCTGACTTCGGTTATGAAGGTATCGACCATGTCGCGCCCCTTGGGCTTGGCATAGACCGTGGCGAAATGGGCGCCAGGCAGCATGTCGCGCACCACGCGGGCGGTGTTGCCGGTGTCCACCAGGTCATCGACGATGAGGATCTTGCCGCCCTTCTTGGCGAGGTCGAAGACCGGCTGGCTGATTTCCTTGAGAATGGAAATGCCGCTCTGGTTCTGGTGGTCATAGCTCTTGGCGGCAACGGTCTCGACCGTGCGGATATTGAGTTCGCGCGCCACGATGGCAGCAGGCACAAGTCCACCCCGAGCGATAGCCACGACAGCGTCGAAGGGGCCGATGCTGGCCAGACGCCAGGCCAGCGCCCGGCTGTCGCGATGGAACTGATCCCAGGTGACCGGGAAGGATTTCTCGTTGGGATTGCTCACGCTGCTCTCCTGGCGGGGCACGGCCCCAGCATCAAATTTGGACTGTCCTTAGCAAAGGCGGCGGCAAACGCCAATCATTCTGCATCGGGCGGCGCAACACCGGCCTTTTCGTGCGCGGCGGCGACCATGGCCCGAACCTTCTCGGCAGCCTCGGCCAGGCGCGCCTCGTCGGACGAGCGCAGCACCAGCTCGGTCATCACCCGATCCTTGCCCATTTGCGGATAAGAACCCATTTTCACGTCAGGATATTCAGCTTGCAGGGCGCCGAGCGGACCACCCAAAGTGCCCTCGCCCACGGCAGCCCTGACGGCGACCGACGAAACTTTCTTGCCGCCCTTGAGCGTGGGGGCCAGCGCTTCGAGCATGGATCGCATGATGACCGGCACGCCGGCCATGACATGGACATTGCCGATACGGAAGCCGGGTGCAGCGGACACCGAATTGACGATGAGGTCAGCCCCTTCGGGAATGCGCGCCATGCGCAGCCGGGCCTCGTTCACCTCGGTGCCGGTCTGCTTCCAGCGGCTTTCCAGCATGGCGCGGGCCTGGGCATTGATCGGCAGGGCGACACCGAAGGCCTGGGCAATGGCGTCGGCGGTGATGTCATCATGGGTCGGACCGATGCCCCCGGAGGTGAAGACATAGGTATAGCGGGCACGAAGGGCGTTCACCGCCTCGACAATGGCGTCCATCTCGTCAGATACGACCCGGACTTCGGTCAGATCGATCCCGAGATCGGTGCAAAAATCCGCCACGGCGCCGATATTCACATCCTTGGTGCGGCCCGAGAGGATTTCGTCACCGATGACGATCATGCCGGCGGTGATGCGAGTGTCTAGCTGGGTCATCGGTGTCTCTTTCCTCGGGGGCAGTTGTGGATGCCTCTACGCCCACGGCAAGTCAACGGTTCACCGCCCTTCCCTTCCCTTGCTTAAGACCTTATTTTGCATTCAGGAGACCCATGCATGATCACTTATGTCGACGCCACCGCCAAAGCCCGCCGCACCGCCGGCGTCATTCCGCTGCACGGCTCGGAAGGCTTTGAGGGCATGCGTCGCGCCGGCGCGCTGACGGCGCGGGCGCTGGACGAACTGACGCCCTTTGTCGAAGCCGGTGTCCCCACCTCGACCATCGACCGCGTCGCCTATGAATTTGCCCGCGATCATGGCGCGGTGCCGGCGACCATCTTCTACAAGGGTTATCGGCATTCAGTCTGCACCTCGATCAACCACGTCGTCTGCCACGGCATCCCCGATGAGCGGCCCTTGCGCGAGGGGGATATTGTCAATGTCGACCTGACCCTGGTCCTGGATGGCTGGCATGGCGACTCGAGCCGCATGTACCCGGTGGGCGAAATTTCGCGCAAGGCCGAACGGCTGATCGAGGTCACCTATGCGGGTCTGGAGGCCGGCATAGCCGCAGCCAGACCGGGCAACACCACTGGCGACATCGGTGCGGCAATCCAGGCGGTCGCGGAAGCCGAGCGCATGAGTGTCGTTCGCGATTTCGTAGGCCACGGCCTGGGACGCCTGTTCCATGACGAGCCCAATATCCTGCACTTCGGAACGCCGGGCGCTGGAGCCGAGCTCAAGCCGGGCATGATCTTCACCATCGAGCCCATGATCAATCTGGGCCGGCCGCATGTCAAAATCCTTTCTGATGGCTGGACCGCGGTGACCCGCGACCGCACGCTTTCGGCGCAGTGCGAGCATTCCATCGGCATCACCGAAACCGGCTGCGAGATTTTTACGCTCTCGCCCGCCGGGCTGTTCAATCCGCTGGCCAGCCGGAGCGCCTGATGAACGATCGGCCCGACGAATTCGCCGAGGCCGCCATTCCGGCACCCGCCGCGCCGGATGATCATGCCGGGCATCGTCAACGGGTCCGCGAACGCTTCCTCAAGCTTGGCGGCGAGGCGCTGGAAGACTACGAGCTGCTCGAGTTGGCACTGCAACTGGTCATCCCGCGCAAGGACACCAAAGCATTGGCCAAGCAGTTGCTGCGGGAGTTCGGGTCGTTTTCCGCCGTGTTCAACGCCAGCGAATCCCGGCTTGAAAAGATCAAGGGGCTCGGCACGACCTCCATCGCCCATCTCAAGGTGATCCAGGCCGTGGCAGCGCGATTCGGCCGTGACCGGATCGACAATCAGATGCCGATCCTTTCCTCCTGGCATCAGTTGATCGACTATTGCCGCAGCCAGATGGCCTATGAGTCGATAGAACAGTTCCGCGTTTTGTTCCTCGACAAGAAGAACCGGCTGATCGCCGACGAGGTACAGCAGACCGGAACGGTCGACCATACGCCAGTCTATCCTCGCGAGGTCATCAAGCGCTCGCTTGAACTTTCGGCCACGGCGCTGATCCTGGTGCACAACCACCCCTCGGGCGATCCCTCACCGTCATCGGCCGATATCCGCATGACAAAGGAAATCGCCGATATTGCCAGGCCGCTGGGGATTGTGCTGCATGACCACATCATCGTGGGCAAATCGGGCCATGCTTCGCTGCGGGGATTAAAGCTGATCTGACTTGCGGCTGGACAGTAAACGGTCCCGGAGCTGATTGAGCGAACGCAAACCCGATTTGACCGCAGGGTTGTTCTTGGCCCAGGCCCTCAGGCGCTGGAAATTGCGATGAGCTGACATGGTCACCATGCCAATGGGTGTCAGTGGCACATAGTGTTGCCGCAACGGTACCTGAACATTGCACCAGTGACGCTTCTCGTCGGTGAACCCGGCGCCCATGTCGAACACTGCAATGCCATTGTCGAATACGGTTTGCATCACTCGCAGGAGGCACTGCTTGCCCGGTGATCCAGACTGAATGCGACTGCAATCGCTCATCGAGGAGATCAGGCAGAACATGCGGTCGCCCACAACGATGTTGTAACGCGCCGCCACGGTCTCACCATCGAGCCGCAGGACATGCAGGCGCACATCGAGCCCGGACCCGGGCTGCAGGGCCGCGTGGTAGAAGCTCGTGATGTTGTCGCACACGAAGATGTCGCGAATCCCCTGGGCCCGGAAACGGGCTGAGCGCTGGGCGAACATGATGTCGAGCACCGCATGGGCTTCGGCCAGATCGCGGACCTCCTCGAAGCCCACACTGCCCAGGGCGGCAAGGCGGTCACCCTGCTGCCGGTCATGCTTGCGCCGGGAGCGGCTGCGTTGCTCGCTGTCGCACTGCTCCCAGGAGGAGAACCGGGCGCGGTAGAGCGTTTCGACGGTCAGGGCCTCGCCCAACTCGTCGAACAGCCCTTCGATGTCGCCGATCCGGTCAGGCATTGAACGCAGATAGACAAGATCGGCACCCCGGAGTGATCTGATCATCGCCTGCCACAGGGCCGCACGGCCAGCGGAGCCCAGCGCGTTGAGACGCGACACGTCGACAAGGGGGGCGTAGCAGCCTGCATGGGCACCGGGGAACCAGGTATAAAGGCGCACGCCATGCACCCGCTTGCGGTGCAGCGGCAGGAGGGCCACGGCAACCCCGTCGACCTCGCCCACCACATAGTGCTGGTCGGCCTCCGGGATCTGGCGGTCCTTCACCCAGAGCCGGATGAAATCATAGCTCTGGCCCGGCGATTCCAACCCGTCCACCGACAGGGCGCGCCAGATCGCCTCGACGTCCTCAATGCGATTATGTGCGCGCACCGAGACGGCAAGATGCGACGCCACCGGTGCGGCATCCACCTCAATCTCCTCCCCGGCGATATCATCCATCGCCCGGGCGATGGTTGGCGTGTTCGCGGTCACGTGTTCTGCTCTCGGCCCGTTCTGGCGCCACTTTCATCCCGAGGGGTAAACTGCGCCTCAACATCGGCCGAGGGAAACACCACTTGCTCTCGAAACCGTGAACAGGGTTAACCGCAGGCTACGGAATGACCTCTGCCTGCGGAAATTTCCCAAGCCAGCCGAAACAGTCAGCCGAAATTGGCCAGCACGGGGAAGGTTTCGAGGAACCAATAGGAAATGCGGGTGAAATTGCCCGTGAGGAACAAAAGACCCGTGACCACCAGCAGGCCACCCATGATCTTTTCCACCGTGCCCAGATGCTTTTTGAAGCCATTGAAGAAGGTGAGGAAGGGTCCGATGGCAATGCCGGCGAGGAAGAAGGGTATGCCCAGCCCGAGTGAATAGAGGCCGAGCAGCGACGCACCTTCCCAGGCCGTGTCACGGCTGGCAGCGACCGAAAGGATGGCGGCCAGGACCGGGCCGATACAGGGGGTCCAGCCGATGGCAAAGGCGAGGCCAAGGAGGAACCCGCCCACGGGCCCCGAGGCAGCGCCAGGGCCATTGTGACGCAATTGCCGGTCAAGAATGCCGATGCGGAATACGCCCAGGAAATGCAGGCCCATGGCGATGATGACGACGCCGGCAATGGGGGTAAGGATCGGTAGGAGCTGGCGGAACACCTGCCCGAAGGCGGTGGCGGTGGCGCCAAGGGCGACGAAGACGACGGAAAAGCCGAGAATGAAGAAGATGGAGGTCAGGGCAACCCGGCCGGTCAGCCGCCCCGGCGAGCCTGACACGGCCTCGGCACGCAACTGGTCGTAGCTCGCCCCGCTCATATAAGTGAGATAGGGCGGCACCAGCGGCAGCACGCAGGGGCTGAGAAAGCTCAGCACACCAGCGCCGATCACCAATGGCAGGGAGAATTCCACGCTTGACGCTCCTTGGTCGCGCTTCTGTTTAGCGCGGTGCGAGCCAAAGGCAATGAGCCCCAGTGCCGCATCGCGCGGACGTGAAGGCGTGCCATCGCGCCGCCCGGCATGCGAGACATTCCGACGCGTTGATAGACTGAAACCCCCACCACCACTCAATCGAGCGGCAATCCCTTGGTGATGGCATTGATGCGACTTTCGAGTTCCCTGCGGAGCTGACGTGCCGCCGGATCGTCCCGCGGACGCGGTGGTTTGGTGGTGTGCGGGCGCAGGCGCTTGATCGGAGCGGTGCCGTTTCGCAACAGCCAGACATGGGCGTTCTGCGCCTTGTCCCAGGCACTATGCTGGGCCTCGAAATGCTCAAGCTGGGCCCGCGCTTCGGACAATTGCGCCATGAGCCCGGCCAGGTCGGCGGCAGGGACGCACCCTGCCCGTTTCTCTCCGGCAAACCAGGCCGCCGCGCCCAGCATCTCGACGGCGAGCTGCGTCACAGCGGGCGAAACCGACGCCACGGGATGTTTGGCGGCAAGCGGCTTGAGCTGATCAAGCAGCGCGCACAGCCGCACAAACAAAGCCTCATGCGCATGGGCCTGTCGGGCATTGAGAAACGGCGATTTGCGCATGGCACGGCTCCGGTCGGACAGTTGGTTTTGACCGGAGAGGATCGCATGGTTTTTTGGGGTGGGGATTAGATTTGGGCGGCACGGCCCTTGCTGAGGCCGTGAGGCATTATCGCGAGAAGTCGCGAACCGGACGGACGTGGTTCTCGAAGGGCACGTGGCGACGTCGAAAGGTCCGGGTTTCGTCAACCTCGGGACGGCTGATCCTGTCGACGCGAAAATGACGAAAGTCCTGTCGGGTCGGATCCCAGGCCACCAGATACCACAGGGGCGGCAGGATCAGCATCGCCTGGGGTTCCACCAGCCGGTCGCTCGAGACCCCTTTTGCATCCCGATATCGAATGCGCAGATAGTGCCGCTGAAGAAAGGCCGTCTCAAAAGCGGGGAGCAGGTCGGGCGGCATCGCGCCGGCGTTGGACATGTCCATCTGCGGCGCCAATTGCCCCACATAGAGGCAGTCAAGAAGGCGGCGAAGGTCCTGCAACTTGTCGGAGGGCAGGGCCCGCTCGATCTTGGCCAGACCAGAATCGGCCAGTGCAGAAAACGGCAAGTTTCCCGCTGCGCGCATCGAGGCCACACTGATAAGGAGGGCAAAGACTTCAGCGACAGTCAGCCGTGCCGTAGATTGAACAGATTGAGGGTCAAGCTGCAGACCGCCCCCGCGCCCCGGCTCGGAATAGATGACATATCCCTCGTCGCGCAGTGCATTGATGTCGCGCAGCACGGTGCGCCTGGAAGCACCCACATCCGCTGCCAGCTCGGCGGCGGTCGCAGTGCCGATACGGCGGAGGCTGCGGACGATGGCATCTTGTCGAAGTCGAGCGTTCATGGCGCGAACGTGACATTCAAAGGTGTCAGAATGTGGCACCATATCCGTTTAGTGGGCGCCTTGCATATTCAGCAAGGTGAAGACAAATGCCCAGAACGACCAATTTTCCCCCTGCCCGGATGATCTCTGTCAACGGAATCGACCTTGAGGTCTTTGAAGCCGGCGAGGAGAACCGGGGAAACCCGATAGTCCTGTGCCATGGCTGGCCCGAGCATGCCTACTCCTGGCGACATCAGATCCCTGCCCTGGTTGGTGCGGGCTATCATGTCATCGTGCCCAATCAGCGGGGCTACGGCAATTCTTCGCATCCTGCGGAAGTCGCCGCCTACGACATCGAGCACCTGACCGGCGATCTGGTCGCCCTGCTCGACCACTTCGGCTACGACAACGCGGTATTTGCCGGGCATGACTGGGGTGCAATGGTCGTCTGGGGATTGGCCCTGCTGCATCCGCACCGCGTCAGCAAGATCATCAATCTCTGCCTCCCCTATCAGGAGCGTGGCGATACGCCCTGGATTGCGATGCTCGAGCAGCTCTTCGGCGCGGACCACTATTTTGTTCACTTCAACCGGCAGCCGGGCGTGGCCGACGCCATCCTCGACGAGAACGTCGAGCGGTTCATGCACAATCTGTACCGGAAGAACATTCCGCCCCAGGCCCCTGAGCCGGGCATGATGATGATCAACCTCGCCCGAAGCCACACGGCCCTGGGGGAACCCGCCATGCCTCAGGACGACTTGGCCGTCTACGTCTCGGCCTTCGAGAAATCAGGCTTCACCAGCAGCATCAACTGGTACCGGAACCTGGACCGCAACTGGCATCTGCTGGCAGACGTCGAGCCGGTGATCGAACATCCCGCACTGATGATTTATGGCGCGCACGACGCCATCCCGCCATCGCCCAACCTCACCGCATTCGTGCCCAATGTGACCGTAGCCACGCTTGATTGCGGCCACTGGATCCAGGAGGAAATGCCCGAGGAAACCAACCGGACGATCCTTGACTGGTTGCACAAGGTCAGCGCTGCCTAACGCAGCTCACACCACTTTGGTGAACCGGAGCCGCCGACCAAATGGCCGGCGGCCGGGGCATGCGCGAGGGACCTAACTTCCCGCCCTGCCTTGACTTCACCCCAATTGCAGTAGATAGTGCGGCCCATACGTTTCTGCCCCTGTTGGCAAACTTGGCCTGCTGGCTCTGCCGGTTGCTTGGCTTTCCTGCTGAATTGCAAACGTTCTTAAGCTCCCGATGCACAGTGCACGGGGGAAACTGCTCGTTTGCTACGCTTCGAGCCAAACTGAAAGGCGCCAACATGATCAACGGCACCGTGAAATTTTATAACGCAACCAAGGGCTTCGGCTTCATCACCCCGGACACCGGCGGCAAGGATGCATTCGTGCACGTTTCGGCAATCGAGCGCGCGGGTCTCTCGACCCTGGCCGATGGCCAGAAGGTCTCGTACGACCTGGAAAAGGGTCGTGACGGTCGCGAGTCCGCCATCAATATCGCTCTGGCGTAAGCCTAGTCCGTGGGGGCGCCCCAAAGCGCCCCCATTGTCACCTTCGCAAGGAGCGCACATGCCGCACCGCTACAAAGTCGGCCAGATGCTGGAATTGCGTTCGGCACCCCGGCATAGCAACCGCCCTGCCGGCCCCTGCGAGGTGATGAGCTGCCTGCCGCACGACAAGGGTCCGGTGCTTTACCGGGTCAAATCCTGGGGCGAGAGCAATGAGCGCGTGGTCGAAGAGATCGACCTTTCGCCCAGCGCGGCAGTCAAGACCGTGTTTGAAGACGCCAAAAAGGTCTTCACCATCGCCGTCAGCAAGCGCTGATTGCGAGGCTCGGCTGGACCGAACCGGCCGAACTCTATGCGCAATTGGGCCCATTTCGCGGGCGCGATGCCCGATATTTCAGATTATCCTCCGCCGCAGAAGCAACCCGCTTCGCCATGCGAAGACATGCCTGCCGCAGGCGCGCGCGGCATGACCGCATGAGACGGCAATAAGCAATAAGAGGGTGAGGAGATCAGTGCGCGATTTGACGCGCAGGACTCCCCCCCCCTCAAGCGCATGATGCGCTTACACCCGGCCAAGGGCCGGCAGAAAGACAGACCAATGAACATCGATATTTTGACCATGCCGGGGCAGCTCTTCTTCGGCACCAGCGCTGAATCCGCACGCGCCGCCGGCGCCAGGCGCTTCACCTCGGCCGCCAAGGCCATCCGCTTTGCCATGGAACAGGCCGCGCCTGTCAGCCTGCATGGAGCGCAATTATGCGTAGGAAACCGCCGCTATGGGGCGCGCCAGATCCGCAATCTGCATCGGCAACTGGCCGATATCGGCCAGGCCAAGAGGCCCGGCCGGTAAGCTGTTGCGCCTAGCGGGCGCCAGCGCGCGCGGGCCGCTTGGGGCCGGCGACCAAGCCTTCGCGAATGGCCTGCTTGCGCGCCAGCTTGCGGCTGCGGCGCACGGCTTCGGCAGACTTGCGATTGCGCATTTCCGAGGGCTTTTCGTAATATTTCCGGAGCTTCATCTCACGGAACACGCCTTCACGCTGAAGACGCTTTTTCAGGACCCGAAGGGCCTGATCGACATTGTTGTCGCGGACTTGAACTTGCAAAAACTATCCTAACTTGGGGTTTGAGCCTCGTTTGAATGGATGGGAACGGATGGCCGGTCGGCGATCCGGGGCGAGGGGTAACATTGTTTGGCGCGAAACCCAAATCCGGGTGTGGACAGTGCCCCTGCCCTTGCCCCGCGCCCGCTTGCGCGCTAGAGCAGCCGCAGATTTCCCCTCGACCGAGGCGCCCATGACCGTTTCGCGACCGCTGCGTATCGCCCCCTCCATTCTCTCGGCCGACTTTTCGCGGCTGGGCGAGGAGGTGAAGGCGATCGTCGACGGGGGCGCAGACTATATCCATGTCGATGTGATGGATGGGCACTTCGTGCCCAATATCTCCTTTGGCGCACCGATCATGAAGGCCATCCGCGGGGTGACCGACAAGGTGTTCGACGTGCACCTGATGATTGCGCCGGCGGATCCCTATCTTGGCGACTTCGCCAAGGGCGGCGCTGATATCATCACCGTCCACGCCGAAGCCGGCCCGCATCTGCACCGCTCGCTGCAGGCCATTCGCGCCTTGGGCAAGAAGGCCGGCGTGGCGCTCAACCCGGCAACGCCGGTTGCAGCGATCCAGCATGTGATCGACGATTGTGATCTCGTGCTGATCATGAGCGTCAATCCCGGCTTTGGCGGGCAGAGCTTTATCCCTGAGAGCCTGAACAAGATTGCGCAGACCAAGGCGCTGATCGGCGGACGGGACATAGACCTCGAAGTCGATGGTGGCGTGACCGCAGACAATGCGCGCGAGATCGTGCGCGCCGGCGCCAATGTGCTGGTGGCCGGTTCCGCGATCTATGCAGGCAATGACCCCACGACCTATGCGGCACGGATCAAGGCGATCCGCGACGCAGCAACGGGGATGGTGGTTTAGAACGCGACCGCGCGTGTCTGGCCGCATCCCTCGATACCTGAATCAAACTCTGACGTACCAAGGCTAAGCCCATGATTCCGCGCTACTCCCGTCCCGAAATGGTGGCCAATTGGTCGGCCGAAAACCGCTTTGCCATCTGGTTCGAGATCGAGGCCCACGCCACTTCCAAGCTGGCCGAGCTGGGCGTGGTGCCCAAGGAAAGCGCCGACAAGATCTGGGAAGTGATGAACGCGCGCAAGGTCGAGCGCGGTGACTATGGCTTCGATGTTGCGCGGATCGACGAGATCGAGCGCACCACCAAGCATGACGTCATCGCCTTCCTCACCCATTTGAGCGAGATCGTCGGGCCCGACGCGCGCTTCGTGCACCAGGGCATGACCAGTTCGGACATTCTGGACACCACGCTCTCGGTGCAGCTCAAGAACGCCGCCGACATCCTGCTCACCGATATCGACGCGCTGCTGGCTGCGCTCAAGAAGCGGGCGCTGGAGCACAAGAACACCATCACCATTGGCCGCAGCCACGGCATACATGCTGAGCCGACCACTTTCGGGGTCAAGCTCGCCGAAGCCTACGCCGAATTCAGCCGCAACCGGGCCCGGCTGGTCGCTGCACGGGACGAAATCGCCACGGCGGCGATTTCCGGCGCCATCGGCACCTTCGCCAATATCGACCCGTCGGTGGAAGAATATGTCGCCGAAAAGCTGGGGCTCTCCATCGAGCCGGTGTCTACGCAGGTGATCCCGCGCGACCGCCACGCCATGTTCTTTGCCACGCTCGGCGTGATCGCCAGCTCCATCGAACGCGTCGCGGTGGAAATCCGCCATTTGCAGCGCACCGAAGTGCTGGAAGCCGAGGAATTCTTCTCCCCCGGCCAGAAGGGAAGCTCGGCCATGCCGCACAAGCGCAACCCGGTGCTGACCGAGAACCTCACCGGTCTTGCCCGCCTCGTGCGCGGCATGGTGACCCCGGCGCTGGAAAGTGTCGCCCTCTGGCATGAGCGCGATATTTCGCACTCTTCGGTCGAACGCATGATCGGGCCGGATGCGACGGTAACGCTGGACTTTGCATTGGCGCGCCTGACCGGGGTGATCGACAAGCTGGTGGTTTACCCCGAAAACATGCGCAAGAATCTGGACCTGCTGGGCGGGTTGCACAATTCCCAGCGCGTCCTGCTGGCGCTGACCCAGGCCGGCTATAGCCGCGAGGACAGCTATGCTGCCGTGCAGCGCAACGCCATGAAGGTCTGGGAGCACCGTGGCGACCGCGCAGGCCTGTTCGCGCAGAACCTCAAGGATGATCCGGAAGTGACTCTGAGTGATGCACAAATCGACGCCATGTTCGATGACGGCTATCATTTGAAGCATGTCGACACGATCTTTGCGCGGGTGTTCGGCGCATGAGGATTGCCGACGCCGATATCCTGATCCTGCCCGGCCTGGGCAATTCGGGCGAAGGGCACTGGCAATTGCGCTGGGCCGAGAAAATGTCGACCGCCGCCATTGTCGAGCAGGCCGAATGGGACGATCCCGACCCCGAGGACTGGACCGACACCATCATCCAGGCGGTGGAACTGGCCGAACGACCGGTGGTGCTGATTGCCCATTCGCTGGCCTGCATCGCCGTGGTGCAGGCGGCCGGACGCTTCCCCGAAGGCAAGGTGAAAGGCGCATTGCTGGTTTCGCCACCCGATATCGAGGGCAACAAGGACGTGCCGGAGGAGGCAAGGGCCTTTGGCCTGGTGCCGCGCGACCCCCTGCCCTTCCCCTCGCTATTGGTAATCTCGGACAGCGATCCCTATTGCTCGCTGGAGGCCGCCGCAGACTATGCCGGCGCCTGGGGCTCGGACTTCCACCAGGCCGGCAATGCCGGGCATATCAATGTGCATTCCGGGCACGGGCCGTGGCCAGAGGGGCTGCTCATGTTCACGCGGCTGATGCAGCGGCTGTGATGGACGGCTATGAATTGGTTCCGCAATCGCCGGGCGTGGACGACTATCTCCGCCTGCGCGTCGCAGCGGGGTTGAGTCCCAAAACCCGCGAGCAAGCCGAAATCGGCCTGCCCAATAGCTGGTGCGGCGTGACGGTATTCCACGAGGGCAAGGCCATCGGCATGGGCCGGGTGATCGGGGACGGCGGCACGGCCTTCCAGATCGTCGATATTGCGCTCGAGCCGGCACATCACGGCAAGGGGCTGGGCAAGGCCATCATGGCCGCGCTGATGGACCGGCTGCACGCCGAAGCGCCCGAAGGCGCCTATCTCAGCCTGATCGCCGATGGCGAGGCGAAGCATCTTTATGCCAAATATGGCTTTGAGCCCGTGATGCCGGCCTCGATCGGCATGGCGATGTGGCTGAGGAAAGCCTAGGGACCGGATTGATCCCGGGCCCCGTGTAGAATGCGGCCAATGAGTACAACATCGCCTTTGATCCGGTACAATACGATGCGAGAACCATGAATGAAGGACCGGCTTTCACCTTCAAACGGCCGGCCCATCTCAGGGAATTCACCTAGCATTTCGAATACGGCACCGAGATCGCGCAAATAACGTTCGGCCTGTTTGGGGCCAAACATTTCAAAAGTGTGCTGATGGATGTCTCTTAAGTCGGCTTCCGCTGCACGCGTAATCTCATGACGCATGCCGGGCGCCCTGTCGGGCCTCGGCGATGATCTCATCGACCGACTTGCCTGAAGGTCCGCTATCGAAGCCTTCTGCGACAGCCTGACGGATCATCCGCCGCTTCTCCTCTACTGGAAGCGCGTCGAACTGGGCACGCTGCTCCGCGGTCGGGGCAGCCCATGGGTAAACATCAATGCTGATCGTCTCAGGTCCGGCCATGAAAACCCTATAGCACGGGTCGGCGCGCTACACAAAAAGCCCCGCCGGCTTCCCGGCGGGGCTTTTGATTTCCGCGTTGTGGTCGGACCTCAGCCCTCGGCGGCGATCTGTTCGCTGGCGACGGTAATGAGAGTCAGCATCTTTTCCCGAATCACGGTTTCGGAGATGTCCACGCCCTTTGCCTTGAGGTCGCCGGAAACCTTGCGGAAGACGTCCTCGTCACCGGCTTCCTCGAAATCAGCGGCCACGACTTCGGCGGCATAGGCCTTGGCGGCGCCGGCCTCAAGGCTCATCAGCTCTGCGGCCCACAGGCCCAGGAGCTTGTTGCGGCGCGCCTCGGCCCTGAACTTCTTTTCCGCATCGAAGGCGAACTTGGCTTCCTGGCCCTTCTTGCGTTCTTCGAACCCGCTCATGGTCTCTCCCGTTCGGTGTGACTGCCGCCCCAGCGGCGATTGCCCTTGGACATAGGCGGTTCAGCGCCGCAAATCAACGCTGACACGATGCCTGCGACCCCATGCCCTTGAACGCCGCCCCCAAAGGAAAGCGCTTGCTTTTAGGTGCCATTCTGGCGCATGAAGCGGCCCATTCCACCCCTCCTGTTTCCAGCAGCGGATTCGTCCATGAACCGTCGACGCAAAATCTATGAAGGCAAGGCCAAGATCCTGTTCGAGGGTCCCGAGCCGGGCACTCTGGTGCAGTACTTCAAGGACGACGCCACCGCCGGCAACGGCGCCAAGCACGAAGTGATCGACGGCAAGGGCGTACTGAACAACCGGATCTCCGAGTTCATCTTCTCCAAGCTCAACGATCTGGGCATTCCGACCCACTTCATCCGCCGCGTCAACATGCGCGAGCAGCTGATCAAGGAAGTCGAGATCATCCCGCTCGAAGTGATCGTGCGCAATGTGGCCGCCGGTTCGCTGGCCAAGCGCCTGGGTCTCGAGCCTGGCACCCGCCTGCCCCGCTCGATCATCGAGTTCTGCTACAAGGACGATGCCCTGGGCGACCCGATGGTCTCGGAAGAGCACATCACCGCCTTTGGCTGGGCCACCCCGGCCGAGCTCGACGACATCATGAGCCTGGCTGTCCGCATCAATGACTTCCTGACCGGCCTGTTCATGGGCGTCGGCATCCAGCTCATCGACTTCAAGATCGAGTGCGGGCGCCTTTATGAAGGCGACATGATGCGCATCGTGCTGGCCGACGAGATCAGCCCGGACAATTGCCGCCTGTGGGACATCAAGACCCGCAACAAGATGGACAAGGACCGTTTCCGCGAGGGCCTGGGTGGCCTGGTCGAAAACTATCGCGAAGTCGCCCAGCGCCTTGGCATTCTTGTCGAGAACGACAATGCGCTGACCACCGGTCCGCGCCTGGTACAGTAGTTTCTGGAGAACCGCTCATGAAAGCGCGCGTCATCGTCACGCTCAAGAACGGCGTTCTCGACCCCCAGGGGCAGGCCATTGAGGGCTCCCTGAGCAGCCTTGGGTTTGCCGGTGTCGCCGGCGTCCGCCAAGGCAAGGTGTTCGACTTCGAGATCGAGGGAACCGACGCGGATGCGGCGCGTTCCCAGATCAATGCGATGTGCGAAAAGCTGCTCGCAAACACCGTGATCGAAAACTACTCGGTCGAAATCACAAATTAACGCCTCCCGGCTAGAACACTATTCGCGCCAGTTTCCGGCGCAGGACCGTACGACTATGCGCAAGACCCAGATCGCCCTCACCGTCATGTTCTTCTCCTCGCTCGGCCTGCTCTTCGCGGCCTATGCGTCGGTTCCGGTCTGACAGGCATTTTAGCCAAATCCTTACCCATTAAGCATTTTTCTTAAGCCTGCCATCACGCATTGATGGGGCAAGAAGGTGCTTGTCGCTATGATGCCGCATCGGATTTGCGGAGGCGCGGCACAATGGGCGAAAAAGCCAGGCTGGATTGGGTGGACATGGCCAAGGGCCTGTCCATTTTTCTGGTGGTTACGATGTACTGCGCGGCCAGCGTTGGCGAGGACACCGGGCAGACCGGTTTCCTGCACTGGACCATCGCCTTTGCGACGCCGTTCCGCATGCCCGAATTCTTCCTGCTCTCGGGGCTGTTTCTCACCCAGGTGATCGATCGTCCGTGGAAGGCCTATGCCGATCGGCGCGTGGTCCACTACGCCTATTTCTACGTCCTGTGGGCCGTGACCCACATTCTGTTCAAGGAGGCGCTGGTTGCCGGAAATCCAGCCGGCGCGGCGGGATCATTGGCACTGGCGATCATCGAGCCCTATGGGGTCTTGTGGTTCATCTACATGCTGGCCGTCTTCGCGCTGGTGGCCAAATTGCTCCACGAGATCAGGGCGCCGCATTGGGGCGTGCTGGCTGTGGCGGCCATTCTGCAAATGGCCAGCATCCATACCGGCAGCTATCTGATCGATCAGTTCGCCGAATATTTCGTCTATTTCTATGCTGGGGCCGTGTTTGCACCACGCCTGTTTGCCCTGGCCCAGTGGACTGCCGCCAACAAAATCGCAGCAATGGCCGTGCTGGCGGCCTGGGCACTGGTCAATGCGCTCATGGTCTTCTCGCCCGGATTCCACCTCGACCCGGTACACATCCAGATGGGCTGGGGCGCCTTGCCTGGGCTGCATCTGATCCTGGCGCTGGCCGGCTCTGCCGCCATCTGCATGATCGCCGCCCTGCTGGCGCGCCTGCCATGGATGAGTTGGCTGCGCTGGATGGGCTCGAAGTCCCTGGTGATCTATGTCGCCTTCGTCCTGCCGATGGGTATTGCCCGCATCATCCTGCTGCGCCTGGGCATCGAAGAACCCAATGTGCTCAGCTTACTCACAATGGTCGTCGCCATCGTCTCGCCGCTGGTGCTGTGGTGGATCGTGCAGAAGGTCGGCTTTGGCAAATTCCTGTTCGAACGCCCGGACTGGGCACACCTCCCCGGTTCGACAGTACCCGGGCGGCCCCAGGCAGCCCCTGCCGAATAAGGAATGGGCCGGTCAAGGACCGGCCCTTTTTCCTGTCCGCGTGCCGAAGCGCTTAGTCCGGCGCCTTGAAGATCGACGGAACGATCGGCCTCACACGTGGCAGTTTGACCGGGCGCGGTTGCGGCTTCATGTCGGTCGCCAAATGCGGCTTGCCATCCTCGCCACGGATCGTCATCGGCTTGGTCGCGGACGGCGGCTGCGTCTGCATATCACTCCTCCCAATGTTGCCATGCTGTTCCAACGCCGCATATCGGCAGGGGTTCCTTCCAATCGCCACATTCTATGGGCATTTCGCCCGAGCCTGCGTTGAGCCCCTTGCCTTTTCGGCCAAGACTCACCACAAGGACCTCGCGCATCCCTGACAGACGAAAAAGGATTGACCGATGAAGGCCGCCGTCATCGTGTTTCCGGGCCTCAATCGTGACCGCGACATGATCGCGGCGCTGACCAAGATCGGGGGCGAAAAGCCTGCCGTTGTCTGGCATCAGGATGCCGACATTCCCGACGCCGACCTGATCGTCATTCCCGGCGGCTTCTCCTATGGCGACTATCTGCGTTGTGGCGCCATCGCTGCCCGCTCGCCGATCATGGAAAAGCTGCGCGAGCGCGCCGCCAGGGGCACCAAGGTGCTGGGCGTGTGCAATGGCTTCCAAATCCTGATCGAGGCCGGCCTGCTTCCGGGTGCGCTGATGCGCAACACGTCGCTGAAATTCGTTTGCCGCGAGGTCAAGCTCGAAGTCACCAATGCCGATACCGACTTCACCCGGGGCTACACCAAGGGTCAGATCATCCGCTGCCCGGTGGCGCATCATGACGGCAATTATTTCGCCGATGCCGAAACGCTCAAGCGCCTCGAGGGCGAGGACCGCGTTGCCTTCCGCTATGCCGAAGGCACCAATCCCAACGGCTCGATCAACGATATTGCCGGCATTCTGAACGAACAGAAGAATGTGCTCGGCCTGATGCCGCATCCGGAAAACCTCATCGAAGCAGCTCATGGCGGCGATGACGGTCGTGCCCTGTTCGCGGCCGCGCTCCAGCAGGTGGCGTGATCCAGCCGATGCTGAACCGCGCGCTGACATGGACGGGCCTGGTTCTCGGGCTCGTCGCGCTCGGCCTGCAGTTCTCCATCTCCGTGCCGGCCTATCTGGCCAATGGCATGGGCCTGCCTGCCGCGCTGGTGCAGTTCTTCAGCTTCTTCACCATCCTGACGAACATCGCGATCACGCTGATCTACCTATCTGCGCTGGCCGGCTGGTCATGGCTCAGCTGGTTCCGCGCCCCGAAAACGCGGGCAATGATGGTCGGGGTGATGATGCTCGTGATGATTTTCTATCACGTGCTGCTGCGCCCAATCTGGCAGCCCGAGGGGCTGTTCCTGGTCTGCGATTACCTGCTGCACTATGCAGCGCCGATCCTGTTCGCGCTCTGGTGGGGCGTGACGCAAAAGCATGGCACGGTCGACTATCCCGATGCGCCCAACATGCTGGTGCCGCCGCTGATCTATCTCGCCTATGTCATGGCGCGCGGCGCGCTCACCAATGCCTATCCATATCCCACGCTCAACGCCTTCAAGCTGGGCTATGGACAGGTCGCCATCAATGTCGTGATGGTGGCCATGGGCCTCACCATTCTCTATCTCATCACCATCGGCATCGACCGCGCGCTGGCGCGGCGTCTGGCCCCTACCTGATCTCCTCCCGCAGGACCTTTCGATGACTCTTCGCAACGACATCGCCATTACCCCCGACCTCGTCGCCAGCCATGGGCTGAAGCCGGACGAGTATCAGAAGATCCTCGACCTGATCGGCCGTGAGCCAACCTATACCGAGCTCGGCATCTTCTCGGCGATGTGGAACGAGCATTGCTCGTACAAGAGCTCGAAGAAATGGCTGCGCACCCTGCCCACCAAGGGGCCGCGCGTCATCCAGGGCCCGGGCGAGAATGCCGGCGTGGTCGATATCGGCGACGGTCAGGCCGTGGTGTTCAAGATGGAGTCCCACAACCACCCCAGCTATATCGAGCCCTATCAGGGCGCGGCGACGGGCGTTGGCGGCATTCTGCGCGATGTCTTCACCATGGGCGCGCGGCCCGTTGCGGCCATGAACGCACTGCGCTTCGGTGCCCCGGACCATGAAAAGACGCGACACCTCGTCTCCGGCGTGGTGGCCGGCGTCGGGGGCTATGGCAATAGCTTCGGTGTGCCGACCGTTGGCGGCGAGGTCGAATTCGACGCCCGCTACAATGGCAACAATCTGGTCAACGCCTTCGCGGCGGGCCTGGCCGACACCGACAAGATTTTCTACTCCGAAGCCAAGGGCGTTGGCCTGCCGGTGGTCTATCTCGGCGCCAAGACCGGCCGCGATGGCGTCGGCGGCGCCACCATGGCATCGGCCGAATTCGGCGATGACATCGAGGAGAAACGCCCCACCGTGCAGGTTGGCGACCCGTTCACCGAGAAGCGTCTGCTTGAGGCCTGCCTGGAACTGATGCAGACCGGCGCGGTGATCGCCATTCAGGACATGGGCGCGGCTGGCTTGACCTGCTCGGCCGTGGAAATGGGCGCCAAGGGCGACCTGGGCATTGAGCTCGACCTCGACAAGGTGCCCGTGCGCGAAGAGCGCATGACCGCCTATGAGATGATGCTGAGCGAAAGCCAGGAGCGCATGCTCATGGTCCTGCATCCGGACAAGGAAGCGGCGGCACGCAAGGTGTTCGAAAAGTGGGAACTGGATTTTGCCACGGTTGGCAAGACCACCGACGATCTGCGCTTCCGTGTGATCTGGCAGGGCGATGAAGTCGCCAATCTGCCGATCAAGGAACTGGGCGACGAAGCCCCGGAATATGACCGGCCCTGGGTTGAGCCCAAAGTGCCCGCCGCGCTGGCCAAGGATGATGTGCCGCAAATGGATGTGGCCGATGCGCTGCTGGCGCTGGTCGGCGGTCACCAATGTTCTTCGCGCCGCTGGGTCTATGAGCAATACGACACGCTCATTCAGGGCAATACCATGCAGCGCCCCGGCGGCGATGCCGGCGTGATCCGCGTTGACGGGCACGAGACCAAGGGCCTCGCCTTCTCCTCGGACGTCAATCCGCGCTATTGCGAGGCCAATCCCTATGAGGGCGGCAAGCAGGCGGTTGCCGAATGCTGGCGCAACCTGACCGCGACCGGTGCCGAGCCGCTTGCGGCGACCGACAATCTCAATTTTGGCAATCCCGAGCGTCCTGAAATCATGGGCCAGTTCGTCAAGGCCATCGAGGGCATCGGCGAAGCCTGCCGGGTGCTGGATTTCCCGATCGTCTCGGGCAATGTCAGCCTTTACAACGAAACCAATGGCCGCGGCATCCTGCCGACCCCGACCATTGGCGGCGTGGGCCTGCTGCCCGAATGGGAGCAGAGCGTGGGCATCGGCTTTGTTGCCGAGAACCAGCCGATCCTGCTCATTGGTGGACCTGCGGAGCGGGGCACGCATCTGGGCCAGTCCATCTATCTGCGCGACCTCTTCGACCGCCGCGACGGCGACGCGCCGCATGTCGACCTTGCCGCAGAACGCAAGACCGGCGACTTCGTGCGCAAGCTGATCCGCTCTGGCGTGGTCACGGCCTGTCATGATCTCTCCGATGGCGGACTGGGTGTCGCACTGGCCGAAATGGCGATTGCCAGCGGCATCGGCGCCAATGTGACCGATGTCGAGGGCAATGACCCGATCCTGACCTTCTTCGGCGAAGACCAGGGCCGTTACCTTGTGACCCTCAACTTCGATCCGCAGGGTCCGGAAATTGCCGCGCTATGGAAAGAGGCCGAGGCCCTGGGCATTTTCGCACCGTGGATCGGCACGACCGGCGGGACGACGCTGACATTGGGCGGGGCAACACCGGTGTCGGTCGCCACCCTCAAGGGCGCGCATGAAAGCTGGTTCCCCAGCTTTATGGAAGGCGAGCCGAGCCTTTAGTGGGCGCCGCCATATCATCGCCTTTGTTTGGGGTGCTTTGCTGACCTCACACAAAGGCGGTTTCGTTGGGAGCAGATGATGAAGCACATAACGGTAGCGGGATTAGCGATCCTGGGCCTTGTCCTCTCGCCCGCGCTGGCGATGGCGCAGAGCGTCAACATCACGCGGTCCATTCTGCCCACCCTGCCCTATACCCTGATCTACCCCGAGCCGATGGTGGCCCGAGGCGGCGGCGCGGACCCCTTGACCATCAACCACCCCGATGCACCGCTGCAATGCGACCTGACAGTAGTGCCCGTGGAGGATACCGGCTGGACCGCGGATGCCGCGCTGGGCGCCTTGGACGATGCCGATGTGGCCGCCGCCTGGTCCGACATCATGCCCGGCTTCGCGCTCGGCACGAAGGGCACGACGCCCTATCAGGACGCCACGGCACTGGTCTATGAGGGCTCAAGCCCGGAATCGAGCATGGGTGTGCCGCTGACAGTGGTCCACACCGAAACGGTCGCCAACGGTCGGGGCTATTTGCTCGACTGTCTTTATGGCTCGGAACAGGCCGAGCAGATCCGCCCGATTGTCGACTTCATCATTGCCAATTTCGCCACGCGCTCGGATGCCGAGTGCTGCATCGGCGCGGAAGTGGCGCCCGATCAAGAGACTGTTCCCACGCAATAGGACTGGTTGAAGCCGGTCTTTGTGCATGCCATATCAATGGCATCGGCGTCGGCCTCGGCTGCGTCGGGATAACACCAGCGGGAGAGTGCACATGGCCATGGACGCAAGCGAAATCGAGCGCCGCATCAAGGCTGCCCTGCCCGATGCAGAAATTGAAATCCGCGATCTTGCCGGTGACGGCGACCATTGGGCCGCAGCCGTAAAATCCGAGCAGTTCCGCGGCAAGACCCGCGTGCAGCAGCACAAGATGGTCTATGACAGCCTGCAGGGCGATATGGGTGGGGCGCTGCACGCCCTGGCACTGCAGACCAGCGTTCCGGACTGACCGCGTGTCGGGGCTGCGCGACTCGCTCGACCTGATCCGCATGGTGCGGCCCCAGGCCGGCACCGCAGCCATCGACCACGAAATCCAGGCCGAACGCGCCAGTTCTTTGAGCGCGGCAGAACGGCGTGTCGTCAAGGCCATCACCGCATTGAAGGCGGGCGCGGACCGCGAGCACTGGCTGGCCGAAGCACGCGAAGCAGTCTGGGGCTATTTCGTGCAACGCGAGCTGATCGGATTTCGCCGACACAATGAGGTCATCGCTGATCTCGGCATCCCGGGCGAGGTGCTGAACGGGCTGGGGGCAAGGCCGAAATGACCGTTGCGGATTGCCGGTTCTGTCTCGAGAACCAGTTGCTGGTCGATGCGCCCATACTCGAAACCGAACATTTTTACATGCTGGGCAGCATCGACCCCATGGTCCCAATCGCTGGCATGGTCATCCCAAAACGCCATAGCGCCGACCCATTCGGGCTAACTGCGGTCGAATGGGCCGACTTTGGAAATGCCTTGGCGGCGGCTAAGGAGCACTTCTCTCCGCACAAGCCAGACGGCTTCACTCTAGGTTGGAATGTCGGCGCCGTGGCAGGCCAGCACGTATTTCATTCGCATCTCCACATCATCCCGCGCTTCAGGGGCGAACCGAACGAGGGTGTTGGCATCAGGCGCGTTCTGCGCACACCGAGCTGGAGGCCAGAAGATTGACCCGGGCAATCCTGTTCGATGTCGATGGCGTGCTGATCAACGGTTATCATTCCAATCCGCAGCGGGTGGTACCGTGGGATAAGGATCTGCTGGCCGACACCGGGGTCGATCCCGACCAGTTTCGCAAAGAGTTCATCTTCGATGTCTTCATCAAGAAGGTGATTGTGGGCGAAATGGCCTTGCTGGACGCGCTCGAAAAGCGCTTGCCCGCACTGGGTTATACCGGCAGCCCGATGGCTTTTGCGCGCTACTGGCTGGACAAGGACTCGAACCTCAACCAGCCCGTGCTCGACGTGGTCCGCAAGCTGCTCGCGGCGGGCGATTGCCGGCTCTACATCGCCACCAATCAGGAGCATATGCGTGCCAACTGGCTCTGGTCTGTGCTGAAACTGGGCGATCTGTTCGACGACATTTACTATTCGGCCCGCATTGGCACCCGCAAACCCGATCCGCGCTACTACCAGTTTATCGACGAGAAGATCGGACCGGTCACCGAACCGCCCCTGTTCTTCGATGACACCGAGGCCGTTGTTCTTGGCGCACGCAAGGCTGGGTGGGAGGCCGTTCAGTTCGACACGATCAACGACCTGACTGATCACCCCTGGGTGAAAGAGCGGCTGTAGCATTCCTGCCACCCTCGACAGCGCGCCGCGCCTATCCTATTTAAGGGCGAATTCAACCGGCCCTTGAACCCGGATTTTTGAAAGGCTCCGCCCATGACCGACATCAACGCCTTTATCGACGACAAGGTGAAGAACAACGACGTGTTCCTCTTCATGAAGGGCTCGCCGGATTTCCCGCAATGCGGCTTTTCCGGTCAGGTCGTACAGATTCTGAACTATCTCGGTGTCGACTATTCCAGCGCCAATGTGCTTGAAAGCGACGAGCTGCGCGAAGGCATCAAGGCCTATACCAACTGGCCAACCATCCCGCAGCTCTACGTAAAGGGCGAATTCGTCGGCGGCGCTGACATTGTGCGCGAGATGTTCCAGTCGGGCGAGTTGCAGGCCCATTTCCAGCAGGCCGGCCTCGAGGTCAAGCAAAGCGCCTGATCGCGTTTTCCGCGGAATCAGTTTCAGAAGGCCCAGTCGCAAGTGACTGGGCCTTTTGCGTTTTTTGAGCGACGTCTCTCGTCTGCGATTACCGGCTCGACCGGCAACCGATGAACCACCCGGTCAAGCCGGAAAGCGACGAAGGCACTGCGACGCCCATCACAGATTCTGATCATACCCATCAGCTATTATCGTTTTGCGTGATGAAGAGACGAGCGTAAGCTTTGCTGACCTTTCGTGAGGCTTCGCCATGACCGTCACCGCCGCCCGCCCCGCCGTTCCCCTGCCGCTGGTCATCATTGCCGGCTGCATCATTGCCGCCATCGGCTTCGGCACCCGCGGCTCGTTCGGCCTGTTCACCCTGCCGGTGACCGAAGACCTTGGCCTCAGCCGCGAGCAATGGGGCATGGCCATGGCCGTGCAGAACCTGGTCTGGGGCATTGCCCAGCCCTTTGCCGGTGGCATGGCGGACAAATATGGCTCGGGCCGGGTGCTGGCCGTTGGTGGCCTCGTCTATGCGCTGGGTGTCCTGGGCATGGCATTTTCGCCGGACACGCTGACCATGACGCTGACCGCAGGCGTGGTCACGGGGGTCGGCATCGCCATTGCCTCCTTCGGCGTGGTCATGGCCGCTTTCGGGCGCGTGGTGCCGGCGGAAAAGCGCAGCTTCGTCTTCGGCATTGCAACCGCAGCCTCCTCGGCCGGTCAGTTTATCTTCGCCCCGCTGGGCCAAGGGTTTATCTCGGCCTTTGGCTGGCAGATGGCCCTGGTGTGGATTGCGCTTATTCTTCTTCTGATCATTCCGCTTTCCGCGGCATTGCGCGGCCGCACCGAATCCGTACCCGGGGAGGCGGACCTGCCCTTCATGCAGGCGCTGTCGCGCGCCTGGGGTCACGGCTCCTACCGCCTTTTGGTGATCGGCTTTTTCGTCTGCGGCTTCCACCTGGCCTTCATCAATGTGCACATGCCTGCCTATCTGGTGCAGTGCGGCCTGTCGCCCGAGGTTGGCAGCTGGACCATCGCGGTCATCGGCCTCTTCAACATTGCAGGCTCACTGCTCTCGGGCTGGCTGGGCAGCCGCCTGCCCAAGCAGATGCTGCTGGCCACAATCTACTTCCTCCGGGCGCTGTTGATCGCCGCCTTCCTGCTCATTCCGGTCAGCGAGGTCACCGCCTATGCCTTTGCCGCGGGCATGGGACTGCTCTGGCTGTCCACCGTGCCGCTGACGGCGGGGCTGGTGACACTGTTTTTCGGCCCGCGCTATATGGGCATGCTCTATGGCGTCGCCTTCCTCAGCCACCAGGTCGGCTCCTTTGTCGGCGTATGGCTGGGCGGCGTGGTCTATGACCAGACGGGAGCCTACGACCTGGTCTGGTATCTAGGCATTCTGCTTGGCCTCGGTTCGGCCGCTATCCACATTCCCATCAATGAGGGCCGCGCCAGCAATTTTGCGCTCAAGGCCGCCTAGGCTTCCATCGGCTCTTGCCGATTGAAGGGTTGCCAAAACCGAGCAACAGGTTCATGGTCCGGCCATTCCTTTCGGCCGGACCTCCTCCGGCTTTGACGAGTTTCAATCATGTCCGATCATTACACGCGGGTTCTCTCCCGCCCTGAATTCATTGCCCTTATGGCAGCGCTCATGGCGCTCAACGCCCTGGCCATCGACGTCATGCTCCCCGCCCTGCCCTATATGGGCGAAGCGCTGAACGTGGCCAATGAGAACGAACGACAGTTCGTCATCTCGGCCTATATGATTGGTATGGGCGTCGCCCAGCTCGCCTTCGGGCCCCTTACCGACCGTTTCGGCCGCCGCGCGCCGCTGCTGGCCGGCATCGGCGTCTATGTGGTCGCGGTCATCGTGGCTGCATTCGCGCCCAGCTTCACCATGCTGCTGGTGCTGCGCTTCATCCAGGGCCTGGGCGCTGCCAGCGTGCGCGTCATCACCACTGCCGTGGTGCGCGACCGGTATTCCGGCCGCGAGATGGCCGAGGTCATGTCTCTGGTCTTCATGGTGTTCATGGCCATTCCGGTGATCGCACCGAGCATCGGCCAGATCCTGCTGCTGACCGGCCCGTGGCAAACCATCTTCCTGTTCATGGGCGGACTGGCACTGGCGTTCTGGATCTGGACGTTCATCCGTCTTCCCGAGACGCTGCCGCTCGACAAGCGCCGCCCCTTGAGCATCAAGGGCGTGACCGAGGGATTTCACATCGTCTTCACCAACCGGGTAGCCATTTCCTATGGCCTGGCGGGCATGTTCCTGTTCGCGGCCCTGTTCGGCTTCATCAGCTCGTCCCAGCAGATCTATGTCGACATCTATGGGCTTGGCGTCTTCTTCCCGGTTGCCTTTGCGGCCATGGCAGGGCTGATGGCCGTGTCGTCCTTCACCAATTCCCGCGTCGTCAAACGCCTGGGCATGCGCCGTCTCTCGCATGGCGCCATGCTGACCTTCACGGGTGTCTCGGGCATCTGGCTGGCCTTCGCGCTGACGGGCTTCCTGCCGCTCTGGCTGTTTTTCGGCCTCTTGTGCATCATCATGTTCTCGTTCGGCTGGTCGGCCTCGAACATGAACTCGCTCTCCATGGAGCCGCTGGGCGCCGTGGCCGGCACGGCCGCCTCGGTCTTCGGCTTTGTCCAGACCGTGGGCGGGGCGCTGATCGGTGGCTATATCGGGCAATTGTTCGATGGCACCACCATACCCGCGGCGGCCGGCTATTTCTCAATGGGCGCGATGTCGCTGGTGTGCATTCTGATCGCGGAGAAGGGAAAGCTGTTCGGGGTCGGCGAACAATATGCCGAAGCCAAGGGCGAGCCGGCGATGGAAGCCCATTAGCGATCCAGGCTCAACCATCGGCCCCTGGTCCGGGAAGCTCGAACTGGGACCGGTGGGCATGGATGTGATCCACAAGGCCCCAGGTCCTGGCCTCGTCAGGTGACATATAGCGGTCGCGCTCAAGCGCGGCCTCGACTTCCTCGTAGGTCCTGCCGCAATGCTTTGCGTAGATTTCATTGGTCCGCCGCTTGAGCCTGAGGCTCTCTTCGGCATGGATCATGATGTCGGTCACCTTGCCCTGATAGCCGCCTGAGGGCTGATGCAACATCAGCGAAGCGCTGGGCAGCACGGCGCGCATGCCTGCCTCCCCAGCCGCCAGGATCAGCGTCGCCGCCGAGGCGGCCATGCCCATGCAGAGCGTACCGACCGGGGCCTGGATGAATTGCATGGTGTCGTACATGGCCAGGGCCGAAGTCACCACTCCGCCGGGCGAGTTGATGTAGAGGTAGATCGGTTTTTTCGGGTTTTCTGCTTCCAAAAACAGAAGCTGCGCGCTGACCAGCGAGGCCATGTTGTCTTCGATCTGGCCGTTGAGAAAGATGATCCGCTCGCGCAGCAAGCGCGAATAGATATCGAAAGCGCGTTCCCCCCGGCTCGAATTTTCAACGACCATAGGGACGAGTTGCATCATTTCGCGCATGGGCGACCTCCATCAGTTCTGAGGAATGTGGGCAGGCGGTTGAGCGGTCAGGCGGCGCGCAGAAGCATCGCCGTCTCGACCTCGTTATTGTTGGCAGCCGCCGGGATGGCGGCCGGCCTGTGCGTCAGGCGAAACCAGGTGCCGCCATCATCTCGCGGCGTGAGCTCAAAGGTCACGAAGCTCTCCTCCGCCACGGCATCACCGGGACCGCGCTCGGTCCAGCGATAGGTGATCGAATGGGGTTCATCGGCCGCGACCTGATCCACACCGACACTCTCGGGCCGCTCCAGCCAGCGCTCGAGATATTCAGGGATAGTCAGCGCCCGCCAGACCTTCTCGGGGGGTGCATCGAGTCCAGTTTCGAAAATCAGATCGTCGTCGGTCCCGCTCATTGATCCATCTCCCTGAGCAGGTCCTTGAGATTGTCGATGCGGCTGGGCCAGAAGGCGCGATAGCGCGCCAGCCAGGCGTGGAGCGGTGCAAATCCCTCTGCATTGACGCTGTAATGCGCGTAGCGCCCCGCGCGGCGCTCGCTCACCAGCCCTGCCCCGCGCAGCACGGCAAGGTGCTGACTCATGGCCGGCTGAGTGATGGCAAATCCTTCGCGCAGATCGGTGGCCGTAGCCTCGCCCCCCGCCAGGCGCTCAAGAATGGCGCGGCGCGTTGGATCGGACAGAACCTTGAAGATTTCGGTTTCGCTCATGCACAACACATAAGCACAGACTTATGAGTCGTGGCAAGAGCCTCAACGCGATCGATGGCCCGGCCTGACAGGCCAGATCAGACCGTAAACACCTCACGGCGCAGGGTGGACCAGCTCTCTTCGTTCGGCGCCACCAGCAGCCCGCCTGACACATCGGATGGGCGATAGGGCGATCCATCGAACTTGGCGACATGGGCGCCCGCCTCGCGCATGATCAGCGCGCCGCCGACATGGTCCCAGGGCATAAGCTTGGCATACATCATGAAATGCACATTGCCACCCGCGGCATAGCGATATTCGTGGCCGGCACAGCGGTAATTGGCCAGCATCTTGACCTTGGCCAAATTGCCCATGACCGTGCTGCGCTGTTCCATGGGCAGGAACATGGTCGAGGCGAGACCGCCCATTTCATCGAGCGGCACAGGGTCGGCGAATTTCTGGCGGATCGACCGGCCATCGGGGAAAATCTGAAACGCGCCGCAGCCGCGTTCGGCCACAAGCACATCGTCCCCAACCGGATCGTAGATGACGCCGGCCACTGTTTCGCCCTTGTCGACCACCGCTGCCATGACCGCAAAGAGCGGCAGGCCGCCGGCAAAATTGGCAGTACCATCAACGGGATCGACGTAGATCACGATTCGATCATCGAGGTTTGTCTCGAGCAGTTTCGGATTGGCCGCCACCGCTTCCTCGCCGATCACCAGCACATCGGGGCGATGTGCATTGATGGCGGCAGTGATAACCTTCTCGGCACCGACATCGGCCTCGGTGACGAGGTCGAAGGCGCCGGACTTGGTCTGCACCGTGCCTTCATCCAGCCGCCGGAAGCGCGGCATGATCTCCTCCTGTGCAGCCTGTTTCAGGATGGCGGCGAGGCGATCGACGTTCATGGAACTAGGCGTCCTTAGGCTTTATGGAAAGAGCAGAAAAATCGAACAGGCGCGGGTCGAGCATGTGGCTGGGATTGATATTGCCCAGCGCGCGGATCATCACATCCTTGCGCCCGGGCATGGCGCGCTCCATGTCATTGAGCATGGCCTTGGTGACATTGCGCTGCAGCCCGTCCTGCGAGCCGCAGAGATCGCAAGGGATGATCGGAAACTGCATGGCATCGGAAAATCGCTGCAAATCCTCCTCGGCGCAGTAGATGAGCGGTCGCAGCACCTCCAGATCGCCTTCATCATTGACCAGCTTGGGCGGCATGGCCGCCAGCTTGCCGCCATGGAAGAGGTTCATGAAGAAGGTTTCGAGGCTGTCGTCGCGATGGTGGCCGAGAACCAGCGCGGTGCACCCCTCCTCCCGCGCGATGCGGTAGAGATTGCCGCGCCGCAATCGCGAGCAGAGCGAACAATAGGTCGCGCCCTGGGGCAGCTTGTCGGTAACGATGGAATAGGTGTCCTGATATTCGATGCGGTGTTCCAGCCCCAATCCGGTCAGGAATTCGGGCAGGATATGCTTGGGAAAGTTCGGCTGGCCCTGGTCGAGATTGCAGGCCAGCAACTCGACCGGCAAGAGGCCACGCCATTTCAAATCCAGCAGCAGCGCCAGGAGGCCATAGCTGTCCTTGCCGCCTGACAGCGCGATCAGCCATTTCTCGCCCGGCCGCACCATGCCGAACTTGTCCAGCGCCTCGCGCGTATTGCGAATGAGCCGCTTGCGCAGCTTGTTGAACTCCACCGAACGCGGCGCATTGGCAAAAATCGGATGCGCGCCGCTGTCGGCGTCATCAGCGGGCGTGGCGGGGGCATCCATCACCGCAGACATGGCGAAACTCTCTTCTGAATGGTCGCGTAGCTGATAACGCGTCAGGCGCAGGATTAAAAGGTAGGCGGCAAAGGTGAAACCTTACCAAAGCTTAACTTCCCGTCCTTGTTTAATGCCATTTGTCACAGTTAGATGACGCATCTTCCCGACACCCTGGAGTCTCCCGGTGTTCCGCTCATTCTTCCCCGACCCCAAACTGTTCTTCACCGCCGCGCTCGGCTGGACCGTGCTGACCATGGCTATCTGGTTTCTGGCCGGCGATGCCTTGGGTAGCCTGATCAGCCTCGGACCCGTATTCGGCCAGCTGCCGACCGAAGCCGATCCCGATGTGTTCCTGACACCCGACAAGGTCTGGCTCTATCAATATGTACTGATGGCCGGATACCTGTTTTGCATCCCCTGGTACTGGATCGGCAATAATCGCCGCTGGTACTGGTGGTCGGTCGTCGGCAGCGTCACCATTGTCGAAGTGGTCTTCTTCGACGTGCAGATCGGCGCCTGGATGAACGCCTGGTACGGCGAATTCTACAACATGTTCCAGGGGGCCTTGACCAATCCAGGAAGCGTCTCGCTCGAAGAGATCTATGGCGAACTCTCGACCGTGCTTTACGTGCTGGTGCCGCGCATCGCGGTTCTGGTGCTCAACGCCTTCTTCATTGCCCACTACCTGTTCCGCTGGCGGCGCGCGATGACGTTCTTCTACATGAGCCACTGGCCCAAGCTGCGCGGCGTCGAAGGCGCTTCCCAGCGTATTCAGGAAGATACCCAGCGTTTCGCCAATATCGTCGAGGGCCTGGCCGTCGCGCTGGTCAGCTCGGTCATGACCCTGCTGGTCTTCCTGCCCCTGCTTTGGGAATTGTCGCAGAACATTACCGAGCTGCCGCTGATTGGCCCAGTTGACGGAAGCCTTGTCTGGGTGGCCCTGATGTCGGCCATTGCCGGTACAGTGCTATTGGGCCTTGTCGGCATCAAGCTGCCGGGCCTGGAATTCCAGAACCAGCGTGTCGAAGCCGCCTTCCGCAAGGAACTCGTCTATGGCGAGGACAATCATCAACGCGCCCGCCCGCTCAGCACCAAGGAATTTTTCCTCGGCGTGCAGCGCAACTATTTCCGGCTTTATGGGCACTATCTCTACTTCAACGTGGCGCGCTATGTGTACCTGCAGGGCGCCAACTTCGTGCCACTGATTGCCATGTCGCCCTCGATTGCTGCCGGCGCGTTGACGCTGGGGCTGTTCCAGCAGGTCAGCAATGCCTTCGGACAGGTGGAAGATTCCTTCCGGTTCCTGGCCAATAGCTGGACCACGATCATCTCGCTGATTTCGGTCTACAAGCGCCTGCGCACCTTCGAGGCCAATATTCCGCATGATGCCATCTCGGGCGTCGATTATGACGATCCGCGTTATGTCGGTACCGAGGGAGAATTCGAGCCTCTGCCGACCGATCGTGACGGTGGCGAGGAAGGATTGCCGGTCGGGGTCTAGGCTCAAGGCAAGGGACTGACTTTCGCGTCGGTCCCTTGTCCAGCGTCTTCGCCGACGGCATCCCAGCCGCACACCTCAAACAGAAAGGGCCGCTCCCGAGGAGCGGCCCTTTCCAATTCGGTGGTCTGTCGTCGCGATTAACGCGAGTAGAATTCGACGACCAGGTTCGGTTCCATCTGGACCGGGTACGGCACGTCCGACAGGGCCGGGACGCGGACATAGGTCGCGACCTGCTTGTTGTGATCGACTTCGATATAGTCGGGCACATCGCGCTCGGCGAGCTGGTTGGCTTCGAGAACCACGGTGAGCTGCTTGGAGCGCTCGCGCACTTCGATCTTGTCGCCGACCTTGACCTGGTAGGACGGAATGTTGACGCGCTTGCCGTTGACCATGACGTGGCCATGGTTGACGAACTGGCGGGCAGCGAACACGGTCGAGACGAACTTGGCGCGGTAGACAATGGCGTCCAGACGGCTCTCGAGCAGGC
>Ga0207773_100082_pt1 | contig 88253 bp, 90 predicted proteins | sample TtaePargueraPR_2_FD_187281 | JGI IMG/M metagenome (GOLD analysis project Ga0207773, IMG submission 187281) | Aerobic enrichment media microbial communities from Bioluminiscent Bay, La Parguera, Puerto Rico - Tt and M1 (3) (SPAdes) | ecosystem: Environmental > Aquatic > Marine > Unclassified ...
GATGGCGAGGGGAGAAAGCGAAAGCGCTTCGCCCTCGTGCTTGAGGGTGACGTTTTTCTTCTGCTTGATGGCCTGAGCCAAAAGATTCAGAACGGACGGCTTTCCGGTCTGACTACTTTTCCCTCAACAGTGTAGAGGGACGATATTGTCTATCGTGCCGTTTGCCGACTCGTTTCTCGGCACCCTGCCACCCCAACTCCATCTGGCAGCAGTTGCTGCCTTGCATCCGAAAGGAACGCACAATGCGCGCGACCTGGTATCTCCTAGAGGACGGCACTGCTGTCGATCCGAATGAATGCGCTTTTGTCGATGGCATCCTGACGCACGAGAGCGGCAGGCCGGTCGCGATGCGCAGCCACGACTGCCCGAGGTCTACCGGCGTCGATATCGATGAAGACGGCAAGGTCCCTTTCGGAGGCAAAGGCGACCATGATGGCAATGGCTCCACCGGCGGGTCGAAACCCGCACAGGAGCCCAAGCTACGGGACATGCAGGCCGACACGCCTAAGCAGGGTTACAAGACCCGCCAGACCAGGACTCGGCGCTGATCATGGGCATCTGGAGCCGCATTTTCGGCGGCGACAAGGCAAAGGCCGCCGAGGGGTCGTATCGGCCTGGCCCTTACTTGCTTTCCGATGGTTGGCTGTCGGCATCGGCCGGCAAGCTGATCAACTGGTGGCAAGCCGGTCATTCGCTGAACCAGTACGGCGAGAGCGGCGCAATGGTCGAGGCATGTGTCTCGGCCTATTCGCAGACCGTTGCCATGTGCCCAGGTGGCCATTGGCGCACGCTGCCTGATGGCGGCCGGGAGCTTGTAACTAATTCGGCGCTGTCGCGAATTCTGAAGCGCCCGAACGACTACGAGTCGATGTCGGACTTTCTGCTGAACATCACCGACCGGCTCTATCGTGGCGGCGAGGCCTTCGCCTATGCGGTGCGCAATGATCGCAACGAGGTCATTGAGATGCACCGGATGCGCCACGGCTATCCCTACGTCGGGACCGATGGCTCCATCTTCTATAGCCTGAGTGGCAACGAGATTGCCGAGCAGCGCTTTGACCTCTCTATGCCGGTTCCGGCACGCGATGTGCTGCATGTTCGGCTCAAGACGACTCGGCATCCGCTGAAGGGTGAGAGCCCGATCCTCGCCGTTGCGCTTGATCGGGCCATGGCTGGCGCCGCGCTCAATCAGCAGGTCGCTTTCTATCTCAACGAGGCCAAAGCCTCGTTTGTGCTCGAGACGGACCAGCAACTTAATGCAGATCAGACCCGCGACCTTCGCGCGCGCTGGGACGAGCAGACTAAGGGCGACAACGCCGGCGGCACTCCAATTTTGACATGGGGTTTGAAGGCAAAGCCGGTCGGTATGAGCCCGAACGATTCCAAGCTAGCCGACATGCTCCAGCTGACCGACCAGAATATTGCGCTGGCATTCCGCATGCCGCTCCAGATCCTTGGCATCGGTGGAACTCCGTTCGCCTCGACTGAGGCGCTTATGAGCGCATGGAAGTCGACGGGTCTGGGCTTTGCCCTGAACCATATCGAGGAGGCCTTCGGGCTTCTGTTCCGCCTCAAAGGCATGCCGGACGAGTATCTGGAATTCGACACGGACGCTCTGCTGCGGTCGTCGTTCAAGGAAATGATCGACGCCCTCTCCGCCGGTGCTGGCAAGGTGCTGACCTCGAATGAGGCGCGTGCCAAGATCGGCCTTGGAAAGAAGGATGGCGGCGACGAGCTCTATGTCCAGATGCAGGACATCCCTTTGAGCATGGCCGGGCAGGTGCGGGAAGAGCAGCTTTCGCCGCCTGAAACGCCCCCACCGGCGAATGACGACGAAACCATGCCAGACGATGAAGCCGCCGCTGCCGCGCGAGCATTTCTCTATGCGGAGTTCGCGGAAATCGACACTCCGCTCCTGATCTCAAAGCAATAGGTCGCGACCATGAACCATAGCGAGATCGCCGCCCTTATGAAGGGCGTGGCGCCGGTTATTCGCGACCTCGTGAAGGCGCATGTTGCCCCACTAGAGCGGCGTATCGAGGAACTGCAGCAAGAGATCGAGGCTGAGCGCAATCGCGATGTGGCCGCCGAGGTTTCCAGAATGGTTGCGGACGCCGTGGCCGCGCTTCCACCTGCTCAACCAGGGACATCCGCTGACATGGATGAGGTCGCGCGATTGATTGACGCCGCCGTTGCCAAGGCCATGGCCGGGGTCGAGCCGCGCGGCCCTGAGCCCGATGTCCTTCGTATGATCGTTTCCGAAGAAGTGGCGCGAATTCCCCCGGCTGAGCCTGGCAAGTCTGTCACCGTTGAGGATGTCGCTCCGATGCTTGCGAAACTCGTCGCCGAAGAGGTAGGGAAACTGCCCCCTGCCCAGGATGGCGAGAGCGTCGATATCGAGGATGTTCGCCCGCTGGTAGATGATGCTGTGGCAAAGGCGGTGTCTGAACTGCCCAGGCCCGCCGATGGTAAAAGCATCGAGCCCGAGCAGGTTGCGTCGATGGTTCGAGAAACCGTGCAGACTGTGCTTGATGGCTGGGAAAAGCCGAAGGACGGCCATAGCGTCACAACCGACGATGTTGCGCCCATGATCGCGGAAATGGTCGAGAAAGCTGTCGCATCCCTCCCGCCTGCCGAACCGGGCGAACCCGGCGCACCGGGGAAATTGCCGCTGGCGAAGGCGTGGGATGGTGAAGTGACCTATGAGGCCGAAGTCCGGACGCATAAGGGCGCGCTGTGGCAGGCTGTTCGCGACACTGGCCGCGAGCCTGGGCATGAAGACTGGATCTGTCTGGCGACCGCTGGGGCTCCTGGCAAGGACGCTGACCAGATTGAGATTGCAGGCACCTTCGACCCCGGCAAGGCCAATGCGTATCGCCGACTGAACATCGTGGCGCTCAATGGCGGCGCCTTCATCGCCAAGCAGGATGCTCCTGGTGAGTGTCCGGGCGAGGGGTGGCAGGTCATCGCAATGCGCGGGAAATCCGGCCCGCCGGGCCAGAGCGTGAAGGGTGACCCCGGCAAATCGATCAAGGGCGATCCGGGTGAGGCGGTTGTGTCTATGTCCATCGACAGCCAGGGCATGCTTACCTTGGTCAATGGTGATGGGTCTGAAGTCGAGTGTGACCTTTATCCGGTACTCAGCAAGATCGGTGGTCGCTGATGATCAAGATCGTGCAGCCGCCGGAGCCTTTGGTTTCTCTGGATGAAATGAAGGTGGCGCTCGGCGAGAGCGGAGACGATCGAAACGACTTCATCGAGATGCTCGTCATGGCCGCCCAAGGCGAACTGGACGGACCCAATGGCTGGGTTGGAATCTCGGTCGCACCGCAAATTGCCCAGATCACTGCCTCGGCATTCGAGCCAGCGATCCGGCTCATTGGCGGCCCGGTGTTCGGCGTCACCGTCAACTACTTCGATACAGACGGTGACGCGCAGACACTTTCTGATACCGGGTACATTGTCGGTTCGGATGGCACCATATCGCTGGCGGACGGTGCTGAATGGCCGGCCTTGGCGGAGCGCGCCGACGCTGTGACGGTGACCTATGACGTCGGCATTGATGACGGCGACGATCCGCGCGTGGCGCTGATGCGCACCGCGATCATGATGCATGTCCGGATGACCATGGACATGTGGGAGCCGGAGACCAGCCGAAAGGCCATCGAGTCGATCGTTCGACCGCTCTGGGTCATCCCGTAGAACTAAACCACGCCCGGCCATTGAGCCGGGCTTTTCCTTATTCACTCAACCATAGGAGGCCATCATGGCCGATATCAGCATAACGCCTGCAAACGTCGTGAAGGGCTCCAATGCCGTTGTTGAAGCCGGTACTGCAGGGGCAACAATCACTGCCGGGCAGGTGGTCTATAAGGACGCTGCCGATGGCAAATACAAGCTGGCAGATGCCGATAGCGCAACTGCTGCTGCCAAGGCCCCGCGTGGCATTGCCCTCAATGGTGCAAGCGATGGACAGCCGCTTTCGATCATCCGCTCCGGTGATGTAACGATCGGCGCCACGCTGACGGCCGGCGACGCGCTGTACCTGAGCCCGGTTGCTGGTGGCATCGCCCCGCTGGCCGATGTTGCCTCCGGTGATGATGTGGTTCTGCTCGGCATCGCCAAGTCCACATCGGTGCTGGCCGTGGACATCCAGATTCCAGGGGTAACCCTGTAAGCCCATGCCCTGGGTGAAGTTCACAGCCCCATTCGACTGGAAACCCCAGCCGAATATCACACAGGCGTTTTTGCCAGGGCAGGTGAAACTGGTCACCACGCCCTGCGCAGAGGCGGCAGTAGCCAAAGGCAAAGGCGCCCGGGTGAAGAAGCCAGCATCGGAGCGGAAGAATGGACCGTAATGCTGGCAGGTTGCGCGATCTGCTGCTGTTTCAGCGCCGGGAAATGATGGACGATGGTTTCGGCAATCAAATCCCGAGCGGTGAGTTCGCGACGGAGTTTCAGGCCTATGCCGGGCTCCAGCCGCGTGCCGGTGGCGAAGAAGTCACCGCAGCTCGCCTCTCTGGCCGACAGCCATATGTCTGCCTGGTGAGGTATTCGAGCAGAATGCTCGAGGTGACCGTGGCCTGGCAGATTGTCGATGCCCGAAACCCTGACCGGGTGTTCAACATCTCATCGCCTCCTGCTGATCCTGATGGGAAAAGGCAGTGGTTGGAGTTCTTGGTCACTCAGGGACCGCCAAGCTAGTTTGCTTGCGAGCGTTGAATGCCGGGTTTAAGGTGCTGCTATTGACGGAGACCCATGTCATGCAAATCAATGTTGGCGCGATAGTCGATTTGGCCCAACGCGCCGCGATTGTGAACGGCGATCGCAGTGAGGCCACCGCGAGAGTGATTTCCGTGGTTATCAGGCAGGCGTCGGCAAAGGGTCTTCTTGACCGTGAGGAGGGCCGTCAGCTTTTAGAGGCGGCCCCGGCGTTCATCGCAATATGTGGCTGGGAGGCTAGGGAATTCTTGCATTCGTTGCCGATGCCATTCGATGAATTTTCGACGCGTGTGGCGGAATGTGAAGATGATATCACTGCCGCGCGAAATGCAGTTCCAGAGACCTTCCATGAGTTTTGGGTGAGAAGTATCCAGCCGCGAATCGAGGCGGTTCTTTCGCCCCGGTGACTGCTCTCGAATTTCAGGTTTACGGCCCGCTTCGGCGGGCCTTTTTATTGGGTGCAGCATGACGGTTCAGGGTCTAAGCCGACTGCAGCGGAAACTGAAAGCCCTGCCGAAGGCCGCAGAGGTGGAAATCTCCAAGGCGATGGAGCAAAGCGCCGAGGAAATCGTGAAGCTCGCGAAATCGTTGGCCCCTGTCGATGACGGCGACCTGCAGATGTCCATCTCGTGGACCTGGGGCGAAGCACCAAAGGGCTCAATGGTCCTGGGCAAGGTGAAGGCCAAGGGTGGAAGCGCTGGCAAGCTGCAAATCACGGTCTTTGCCGGTGGCGGTGACGCCTTCTATGCCCGTTTCGTGGAATTCGGCACTTCGCCGCATCTCAATGCAGGTCTGTTTGCCGGATCGCAGCACCCCGGCACGGCAGCGCAACCGTTCTTTTATCCCGCGTACCGAGCCTTGCGGAAACGAGCCAAGGGTCGCGTGACGCGCTCAATCACCAGGTCGGCCAAGAAGGTCGCGGCCGGAGGCTGATCTATGGATGCCAGTTTTGAGCTACTCGGTGCCGTCTTCGCGCGGCTTCGGGCGACTTCTGCCGTCACCAGTTATGTCGGGACGCGCATCTATGACAAGGCGCCGGCTGATAGTGAGGGCAGGGTGACTGTGCCCTTTCCATACATCAGTTGCGGACCTTCTACATCGATTCCCGACGACTACGACTGCCTCTATGGCGAGGAAGTCACCATCCAGATCGACGTTTGGTCGAGTGGCCCAGGAGAAGCCTTCAGCACCGTCGAGTGCCGCAAGATTTGCGATGCCGTGAAGCGCGCGCTGCACGACGTCGACCTGACCCTCTCCGTCAATGCCCTGGTGTCACTCCAGTGGGAGTTGACCCGCGTTCTTTCGGACCCAAACCCAGCCATCAAGCATGGCGTGGTCCAGTTCACCGCCACCATCGAAACCCCATAGGAGATCACTACGATGGCCCAGCCCGGCACAATCAAGGGCGGCAAGGTGCGCTTGCTGCTCGATATCGATGGCAACGGCACCTACGCCGCGCCATGCGGCCTCAATTCCCGTTCCGTCACCTTCGGCAAGGGATTTGAGACCATCCAGCTCAGCGACTGCGACAATCCCGACGATCTGCCGTGGGACGCAAATGACGCAACTTCGCGCAACATCAGTGTGTCCGGTGAGGGGGTGTTTGCCGTCGAAGCCAAGGATACCTGGCTGTCTGCCTGGGAAAGCACCGATTCCATCGCCTGTAAGCTGGAAATCGAGTGGCCCGCCAATACCGACACTTTCACCGGCAATATGCAGATTGGCCCCCTCGAAGTCGGCGCCACCAATGGCCGGCGCGTCACACTCACCGTGAATGCGGTCAGTGATGGCGAAATGGTCCGGACCACCGCCTGATGGGCCGTGATGCTGCCATTGGCCCGTTGGCTTGGGCCGATGGAGACTACCGGTTTCGTCTCGGATGGGGCGAGCTCATCCAGCTTCAGGAAGCGACCGATGCTGGTCCCTTCGCTCTCTTGGAGCGCCTGGCCGGCAAGCATTGGCGCGTCGGGGACATCAGCCACACCATACGGCTGGGGCTGATCGGCGGGGGCAAGACGCCCGAAGACGCCCTGAAGCTGGTTCGGAACTATGTCGAATCCCGGCCGCCGGCTGAGAACGTCATGCTGGCGTATGCCATCCTCGCCGCTGGCGTGCAGGGGGCGCCCGATGAATCCCCGGGGGAAGCCGAGGGGGAGGAGAAGGGCGAAAGCTCGACGACCTCCCCAACGGAAAATTCCGTTTCTCCCTGATCTTCGGCATGGGCGCAGCGATGGGCTGGACATCTGAGCAAGTCAAAGCCGCGTCAATGTGGGAATTCTTCGCTTGCTGGCATGGCTACGTCGAGGCGAACACCCCGCAGGACAAGGCTAAGCTCACTGAGTCCGAAGCCGACGAACTGTTCGCCTGGATTGAGGCGGACAATGACGGTCCACAGACCCTCTCTACCCAGACCTATTGGCTGGACGGTGACCGATTGGTCCCGGCTGGTATCGTGACATTCGAGGTTCAATAGCATGGCGACAGATTTGGAAAGGCTCGTCGTCTCTCTCGAGGCCTCCACTGCCAAGTATGAAAGGGCCATGCAGAAGGCGCTGGGACAGACCAATACGACCATGCGCCGGATTGAAAAGCGAACTGCAACGGCGGCCCAGCGTGTAAGCGCTGGGTTCACCGCTGTTGGCCGGGGTGTTGCGGCTGGCTTTGCGACTGTTGCCGCCCTTCGAGGCGCGCAACAGTTGGTCGATGCCAGCACCCGAATTGAGAATTCTCTGAAGGTCGCAGGGTTGGCCGGTGAAGAACTGTCGATGGTCTATGACCAGCTTTTCGACACCGCCCAGCGAAATGCTGCCCCGCTGGAGAGCCTTGTCACCCTCTATGGTCGCGCGGCGCTGGTGCAACGTGAACTGGGCGTTTCGACCAAGGAACTGCTGAATTTCACCGACAATGTGTCTGTCGCGCTGCGCGTGGCCGGCACGGATGCCCAGACCGCATCAGGCGCGTTGCTCCAATTGAGCCAGGCGCTGGGTTCGGGCGTGGTGCGTGCCGAAGAATTCAACTCCATCCAGGAGGGCGCGCAGCCCATTCTGCAGGCGGTGGCCGCCGGTATGAAAGAAGCCGGCGGATCGGTCGCCGAGCTCCGCAAACTTGTAATCGACGGCAAGGTTTCGTCCGAGGCGTTTTTCCGGGCCTTTGAAGCGGGATCCGTGATCCTGCAGGAGAAGGTTGCCAATGCTGAGCTGACTGTCTCCCAACAGTTCGTTCGGCTCCAGAATGTCCTAATTGATGTCGCCGGCAAGTTTGATGACGCCACCGGTGCTTCCGAGCGGATTGGCGCCGGACTGAACAATGTAGCGACCTTCATCGAGCGTGTTGGCGGCGTGATTGCAGTCAACCGGGAGAATATCGGTTGGCTGATCGACAAACTGGGCGAGGGCGCCGCCAGCCTGCCGGTGGTGGATACCTTCCTTCGGTCGCTGGAGCAGATGAACCTTGCATTTGATGTCGAGCTTCAGACGGAAGCCGCAAGGCAGGATGCAGAGCGATTTGCGGCCGAAACCGAGGCGATGTTTGCCGAGGCGATCTCCGGCGCAACCATGATGCTGGACGAGTGGCGTGCTGGCTGGGGCGAAAGCTTGCCTCCGGAGCTACAGGCCAGCGTCAATGACTTGATTGCCAAGGTCAAGGAAGGCGGGGAAGAGGCGAAGTCTGCTCAGACAGCACTGAAAGACCTGGGCGGCACCGATACGCCGTTTACCGAAGCTCTTGGTCACCTCAACACTTTGGTCGAGGAATTGCAGCGCGTGCGCGGCGAAGCCAATGCGACGGCGGTTGCTGTTGCTAATGCTGCGCGTCCAGACGTGTCCGGGCTGCCCCAGTCCTACGCGGGGCAGGACCGCGCGCCACCACCGAAGGTTGTCGAGGATCAGATCACGCTGGAGCAGTATCCCGTTGGGGGCACTAGCAGTGGTGGGAAAGGTGGAGGAGGCAAATCCGGTGCAGATCGCTTTGCCGATGCCCTCCGGACCCAGCAGCAGCGCATTGACGCCCTCAATCGAGAAACAGAACTCCAGCGTCAGCTTGGTATTGCAGTCAATGACTATGGGTTTTCACTCGAAAAGCTGCGGGCTCAAATCGAACTGGAGAATGCAGCAAAAGAAGCCGGACTTCCGCTCGATGAAAAGCGACAGCAGAAAATTGACGAACTGGCCACCGGGTACGCTTCGGCGACCGCCGAGGCAGCGCGACTGGCTGAAGCACAGGACCAGGCGAAGAAAAGCGCTGATGAACTTGCCAATGCAGGGCGTCAGGCGCTGGACACCATTGTTGATGGTCTCATTGAAGGCCGGGATGCGGGCGAGATCCTGAACTCCGTCGTCAAGGACCTCACCAAGAACCTAATCCAGATGGGAATCAATGCGATAACCAGTGGCCTGTTTGGCGGCGGCAGTGGCGGCGGCGGGTTTTTCCCTGCCTTCCCAGGCTTTGCGACAGGCACTGCAAACACGGGTGGAGCGCGGGGGCAGGTCCGCGGCGTTGTCCACGGGCAGGAGGCGGTAATCCCGCTTCCAAACGGAGGCAGGGTGCCAGTGGATATCCGTATGCCAACTGTTCCGGCAGCGGCAGCGCAGCCTGCGAAGCTCGAGCTCCACGTCGTTTCGGACGACGAGAAGTTCGGAGCGTACGTGACCGATATCAGTGGTCGGGTGGTGGCGGCGACAGCGCCAGGCATTGCGGAACAGGGCGCTTCGAAGGCTGGCGGTAAACTGGCGAGCGGTGACTTCGACAGCGGCATGCGCCGTCGGTTCGCCATGGCTCCGCAGGCGAAGAGGCGGTGATGGCAGATATCGATTACCCTACCGCGTCTCTGCCTTGCATGATCTCTGGCACCTTCGTTGAGAATGCAACGGATCCTTGGGTGCAAGATCAAGGGGAGGTCGGGGCCTTTCGGCGGCGGAAGCGCTTCACTCGCTCGCTTCGCACTTTCAGCTATTCGATGCGGCTGACTAGTGAGCAGCGGACGGCTCTGATCGAGTTTTATGAAGCCACACTTGATGACGGGGTTCTGGAGTTCAATTGGACGCATCCGTGGGCCGGGCTGGAATATGAGGTGCGTTTCGCTGGCCGCCCTGCCTTGGACCATCGGTACGCTGGCAAATGGCAAGTTGAAGTGGCGCTGGAGCAAATCTGATGCCCACACCATCATCCTCGCAGCGCCATGAACTCAACCGCGACCCTATCCAGTCGCCTCACATCATCCTCCTGGAGTTCCAGGAGGATGGTAAATCGCTAGTCCATCGGGCCGCGATCAACACCGAAGATGTCGTCTGGCAGGGCAACACCTACACACGGGCTGCGATCCAGATCGAACTGCCTGAAACGCGCGACGGGGAAACGAGGGCGCGCGGCACGATCAGCAATGTGGATCGGTTCTTTAGCAGGGCAGTAGATTCGGCCCGGCAGCGCATCAACTGCCGGCTGATCCTGGTCAATGTCGATGCTCCCGATGTGGCACTTATCGACACCATGAACCTGCTGGTTATCCCGAATGCATCGGGGCGCTCGGACAGCATCAGTTTCGAACTGGCGCCAAGGGCAGGTCTGCTGGAGCCAGTGCCGGCGAAGCAGACGACGAAGCAGGACTTTCCGGGGATTTGGTTGGGATGACACTACCTCCATTGGTGCCAATGCACCTTCCTTTGCCGATACAGGCCATGACTTCCAAGGAGCGGCACGAATTGATCGCCTGCGGCGCGGTTGAATTCGGGTGGCAGGCGCAAAGCCCAGCGGATGGCACGTACGCCCCGCTGTTGTCTGTGCCGGTCGACTTCGCCAGCGGAGATGCTGTGACAGTGCGGCTTACTGCCGACGGTGAAATTGTGCCCGCACGGTACGGTGTGTTCGCGAAGCAGGGGCAGGCATTAGCCTATGTGGATTATAACTGCGATTTGGCTCTGGTGTCGGGTGAAAGCCTCTCGATTACTCTGCCAGTAGATTTCGCCGCGTCTTGGGCTAACGCTACCGGAACAGCCTTTTGAGCCCCGCCGACGCCGTCTCCCACCTCCTGGCCGCTCCCTACGTGCCGGGTGGCAGATCATGGGCCGGCGCAGACTGCTGGGGCGTCGTGGAACTTTGGTATCGCCATGTGCTTGGCATCGAGCTTACCGACCGCTCCAGCCGCCCTCCTGGACCTGACAGCGTGCAGGGATGGGCCGATGAAGGGCAGGGATGGCAACCAATCACGGCGCCTGAAGATCATTGCCTTCTTCTGATGCGTTCCGGCCGCCTAAAGGCCGGGCATGTCGGCATCGTCTACCAAGGCCGGGTGCTGCACTCGGCAAAATCTCACGGCTGTGTGCATCAGCCGCTTTCCGACCGGCTCATTCGAGCCAGCACAACCGGATATTTGCGCAAACTATGACCCTGACCACATTGCACAAGGCCAACGGCATTGACCTGCCGGTGGAGCGGCTGACCGTGCCCTATGGGATGACGGTCGAACAGATGGCCGTTGCCACGCATGCCTATCTCGACGGCCTCACGGCCTGGGTGAGGGCTCCGGAAGGGTCAGGACAGGATTGGATTGAACTGCCGCGCCATATGTGGCGGCATGTGAAGCCAAAAGCCTCCGATGCGATCCTCTATCGCTACCGGCTCAATGACTTTGTGCGGGACCTGTTCGCTGTTGCGGCCGCTGTGCTGGTGTCGGTTGCGGTGCCTTTCATCGGCAGCCTTGTCGGTGGCGGCATTCTTGGAACTGTCGTGGGTGGGCTTGCTGGCGCTGCATTGGGCATCGGTGCGCAGCTCGCTATCAATGCACTGTTCCCGGCCCAGCAGTCAGCCTTTCAGGCGCTCAATTCACCGCCCGCAGAACGTGCGCGGCAGTTCTCCAATGTCGAGAGCGACAGCAATCTTCTGGCCAAGGAATCGTATTTGCCGGTGGTTGCCGGGCTGCGCCGTATCGCGCCGCCGGAAATCGCCTATCCCCACTTCTACCTCGACAATGGTCAGCAGGCGGTTCGGCGCATCTTTGCCCTCGACGGTCATCACCAGATCAGTGACGTGCAGATCGACAAGACACCGGTCTCCGATTTCCCGGCCATTGAAACCCTGATCCGGGACGGTGACGAAACGACAACGGTGCAGACCTTTGTCACGAAAGTGACGAAGCCGACGGCTGTGGGTGAAACGCTTTCGACCTTCACCTTGGACGAGACTACCCTGGTCGATCAAGAGACGCCCTCGAATTCTGAGCCGTCCCCGGTTCGGTTTCAGACCATCGCTGATCAGAAGCTCGAGGAAATCGCGATCCGCCTGCAGATCGACAGTTTCATCAAGTCCGATGAGCCGGCGCGAAAGGTCCGCCTGCCTTTGCGCGTGCGGTTCCGGCCCAAGGGAACTGACGGGGCTTGGTTCAACCTACCGGAAATCCATCTTGTCGGAAGGGACGTATCCACGTCGCTCAAGGAATTGCGCCTTCGTTGGGACAGCGCCTTTGGAGATGATGGCTCCGGCGGGTCGGTGCAGTATGAGTTCTATCAGCGCGTGCCTCCAGCTACCCGAACCCTGTCCAATGGTGCAACGGGAAACCAGTGGCAGGCGGATGCCCATTTCGTGAATGGCTCCGGCTTGCGCGACACGGCGAACATCTCTGGCCGTCGCAACTCCATTCGTGTGACACTGGACCCTGCGATATATGCCAAGCAGGAGTATGAGTGGGAGATCGTTCGCGGCTTCGCGAGTGAGCACCCGACACTAAACACTTCGAACTATGTCTTCCTTGGCGATGTCGTCTCGTTCTTCCATGCCCGCAACACCAGTTCGAACTGGAATATCCCTGAAGACCAGGGCGCCTATGTTGGCCGCGTAACTATCCCCCAAGCCACAGCCATCATCAATCGTCAGCCCTGCCAGAGGCCGAACGTCGCGCTGCTGGCGCTTCAGGCAAAGGGGCAAACCGTTCGCAACGTTACGGCCCTCTGCGGACGCTATGTGATGGACTGGGATGGCGAGGCATGGACCGGGCCGGTGGTGACCACTAACCCTGCTACGCACTACCGGCAGGTGCTGCACGACTATCTCGTCTATCACGGCATCAGCACCGACCTGATCATCAATGATCAGTTTGTGGCCTGGCGACAGGAGTGCATTGATCGGGGCTATGAGGTTTCTGCGGTGCACGCCGGCGCGTCGATCCGGGAAGTTCTGGACGCCTATGCCACAGCGGGCTTTGCCCGGTCGCGGTTCTCCGATGGATTCGGTGTCGACTGGTTCCGGGATCGATCGAGTGATCTGCCGGCTATGACATTCTCACCGCGCAATGCCTCGGTGTCCCTTGAATGGGTCATGGGCGAGCGGCCCATTGGCATTCGCGGCAAGTTCCAGAACGAAGACCGGAACTATGTCGATGATGAAATCCAGGTCAACAACCCGTTCTACACCAACTTCACTGGGTACGAGGTGCGGGGCTATGACAGCATCGCCAATCCGGCCCTAGTGGAGCGGCGTGCGCTGTTCGACATGCTCCAGGCGCATTATCAGGGGCGCCGGGCGTGGATTGTCGAAACGTCCATTGAAGGCCTTGTCTGTGACCGTGGCGATCTGGTCAGTATCGTCACCGACCTTCTGGACGATGCGCATTCGGGTGCCCGTATCCGCAAAGTCTATGACAGCACGACATTCTCTTACGATCAGGAGATTCCGACAGAGAGCACGGAAAGCCTGTTCGATATCGGCAACATCTTCGACCCGGCCAACATCTTCACAGTCGGGGAACAATCGGTGGTCATCGTCACCACGCCCAATGGGTCGGAGATGCGGACGATTGTGGCAGCGGAACAGCAAGCCGAGGGATGGTTGATCCGAGTGGATGAGCCCTTCTCTTCCATTGACCTGGCCGGCGCTCATTTCGTGCTTGGCCCTGTGAGCCGGTTCACCCATCGCTGCATCGTCTCTGACGTGGCTCGCCTGGCTGAAGAGCGGGCGCGGGTGGTCTTGGTTGATGAAGCCCCGGAAATCTACTCGACCCTCTATGGAGCGCCGTAATGACCTCTCGTGATGTTGGCGACATTTCTACGCTTCCTGGTGGCCGGTCGGGAGCGGATTGGACTTCGGACACCAGAGACAGTCTTCTGGCCCTATGGGCGCTCAACGGCGGCCTGCTGACCGACGTCAGCGGGGCAAACACCATCACCGCCGCGGTCATGGTGACGGATGGTTTCACGGCGTATAGCGATGGCTTGCGGTGCACCTTCATCGCGGACCAGAGCAATACCGGCCCGGCCACGATGAACATCTCCGGGGTAGGGGCAAAGAACATCCTGAGTCCAGATGGCGATGCGCTGGTTGCGGGCTCGATCGTGGCGGGGCGAACCACCGAGATCGTGTTCTCGGCTGCAGATGATGCTTTCCGGCTTGTCACTGCCGGCGGTACGACCGAGGTAACGGTGCAGGGCGGCATTATGGTCCAGCAGGTCGCGCCTTCCCGGCTTGCCGCGGCTGCGGGGCCAGCGACGGCGGCTACCACGATCGGCAGTCAGACATTCCAATGCCTCTATGCCGAGAGTCGCGTGGTCATTGAGGGCAATGTCACGCGCGTCACCGGCACAGGGACGCCGAACGTAGAGGGCGTTGTGGTCGGGCTCTACGTCGATACTGTTCTGGTCCAGAGCTTTACTGACCATTGCGCCGCCAGCGCGCAGGCCAGCACGCCGTTCCTGTTCTCATATGATCCCGGCGATACCGACACTCACACCTATGCCGTTAAAGTGTCGAGCACGATCAGCGCGACCTATCCCAAGGGCTCCAACGTCATCCGCTGCTCGGAAGTGAGCCAGAACCCGTAGGGCCGCAATGTACAATCCGAGGATCTATATCCGGGACTACGGGTCGCCGGATGAACGGCTATTGGCCTTTCGTGGCAGCTTCGTCATGGGCAACACGGATGCTGCCCTGAAGCGGCACCTGATCATGCATGCCGAAGGTCCGGACACCGCTGAACCCTACCTGCTGCTTTCCGGCGACATGACGGATGGAGATGACATTCTTGCTCTGTCGGGTGAGGGCAATGACCTGATGGTCATCACCGCAAACGATGCATTCAGACTCTTCGGGCCGGACATCACCCTGATCTATTCCATCGTCTTCCCGGTCGATGTGGCGCCGTTCAGCATGGAAGGATATCCCGCTGGCTTCACCCGCGATCTGTTCCTACGAACCGAAACGGGCGGATTCGACCAGGCCGGGAGCGAGGCTGCCTTCCGGCGCGATCTCATCATGCATGCCGATGCAGGCGCGTTCGCACTGACTGGAAACGACGCAGACATCGAGCTTGGCATCATTTTCCACGTCGAGCCTGCGAACTTCAGCTTCGGGGGGGACGACGTGAGGCTGCTGCGCCACTACCCGCTCATCGCGGGAGCGGGCACATTCACCCTGTCTGCGCCTTCTGCGGGCCTCGTCGCTGATCGTCAAATTGAAGCCGGCACAGGAACTTTCACTCTGACCGGCGCTGCCGTTGACCTGAATACTGACGAATACATCGAGCTTTCCGGCGATATGTCGGACGGCGATGACCTGCTGCTGCTGTCGGGTGATATGCAGAGCGGGACCGATTTCCTCATCATTAGCAAGGAGGGCCTCTGATGGCCGCTTTCAACAAGTTCAACGCCTTTGTGGAGGCTGTGGCCGAAAAGAAGCACAACCTGGGCAGTGACCAGCTCGTGGTCGCGCTCTGCGCCGCCGCCAATGCTCCGGTCGCTGCAAATGGCGTTTTGGCTGATCTGACCCAGATCAGCTACGCGAATTGCTCCTCCCGGAATATCACTACCGACACCAGTGCCCAGACAGGCGGGACCTACAAGTTAGTCTGTTCCGACCTGACCTTGACTGCTACTGGCGGGGCCATTGCGGCATTCCGGTACGTGGTGATCTACAACGATGACGCGGCAAACGATGAGTTGGTCGGCTTCTATGACTATGGGTCTGACTTGACCCTGGCCGAAGGCGAGAGCCTAACGATCGATTTCGATGGCGCCAATGGCGTGCTGACCCTCGCCTGATCTTCCCTGAACCTTTGTTCCATCCGCCCGCCCTGGCCAGCCAGAGGCGGTTTTTTCATGCCTGAGGATATGACGCATGGCCAACAAGACGATTGCCGAACTGACGGAAGCCGGAGACTTCGACGGCTCGGAAATCTTCCACCTCGTCCAAGGCGGCAACAGCCGCAAGAGCAACTTCACCGCCGCGCTGGAAGCCCTGAAATGGATGAGCAAGGGCATTGGCGAGCTCTACTGGATCGATAGCAGCATGACCGGGGCGGAAGTGCCGCCCTCGGACAGCTCGCTCTACCGCTATATCCTGCTGACGGCCGGCGAGGACGGCGTTGGTGAATATAACGAGGGCCTGCTGACTAGCGAAAGCGTGACCGGTTCTGCGCCCTTGGTTGTCGCTACGGCCGTCATTGATGACGCGACCAGCCCGCTCGATGGGGAAACGGTCAACCTGATCAACACGGAAGGCCGTTTCATTCGCGCCAGCACATCGCCTGGCACGGTTCAGAACGATCAGATGCAGACGATCACCGGGTCGATCGGTGATACCTCGGGTGTCTGGCCGGGTGCTGCAGGCAGTAGTGGGGCTTTTTCTGCCACGGTTGTCACCAATAATCGCCCGTCCAACGGTTCCGGCTCGGCAAGTCGATATGACTTTAGCAGCGCGAATTCTCCTGGTGCCCGCACCGGCACGGAAACTCGGCCCAAAAACATCGGCCTCACGGCATATATGCGGATTCGCTAGTCAGCCGCTCTACTCTTGGCGCTCCGTCGTAGGCTGCTCTGGCCAGAGTTCACACAGCAACCACCAGGCAACGCGGATTGCGATAACGGCAAGTGCGCCGACCAAAAGAGCAGTAATATCCATTATCTCGTCTCTCTTTGCATATGCGCTACTCTCGCTCTTTTGATCCTATGGAGCAAGGTGTGTAGGGGGAGGGCTCGGCGCCGAAGGATGTCTTTCAACTCCATGATTAATCTCATGCGCCTGTAGTAAGGCAACGACATCTCTTGGCGGAACCGCGCCGTGGCTGCGGCGACAGTGTTGATCTGCAGGGCTGGATAATCCCGAGCTGGCTCCGGCTCTACCGTGATGCCAAACTCCCGTGTCAATGCAGCATTGTCTTCGATAGCAATTTGCTCGACTGCTGCTTTTGCGTCCGGCGAGAGGGTGTATGACGTGGGTTCAGAGCTTGATCGAGACAGGGCCTCAAGGCACTTAATTGATGTCCTGATCTCGGATTTTGGTCTCGGTGTCTTGTTCAGTTCACGCTGAACTTCGAGGTATTCTCGCGTTAGAGATGAATTGACCTCACGCTTTTGGGCATAGGGTAGGGTCGACCCATCAATACCCACCTGCGCAATGAAGTCGTCTACGGAGTTGCCGTTTATCAGGGTGTCCCGGCGATAGGGGACAATGGTGATTTTGCGGGGGCATAGGATTTCACGCCACGCCGATAGAAGCTTCTCGTAGCGCAGTAGCGGCAGGAACATGTGAAAGAACTGCATGTCGGTCATAGAAGCATCGATCTTGGCCACGAGGCCAGTCGTGCGGATGTTTTGCGCGATGGATGACGCCAGCCAAGATGCGTGCGGGCGCAGATATACAATCAGATCCACGTCGTGGCCTTCTAGCCATTCCGCTGTGCGCAGAATCTTCGTGCGATAAGCTTTGTAATGATCCTCGTGATCGGTGACGTCCCATATCCGGGGCTCTCCCCCAATGAAATGTTCGGCACTGAGGATCATGTGGCTGACGTCAAGCCTGGCGGCCTCGCCGAAGAATGCCTCATGGTACTTTTGAGCGGTGACAAACGGGTATGATGTTTTGCCAGCGATTGCATCAGCGACAGCGTTGTGGCTGCCGGCTTCAACCGGCATGCCCCATACCTTGACGGCCGGGTACAGGATGCCCTGCTGAACAAGAGCATCTCGGTTGAGCGTCAAGAACGACTGAATCGCAGAGGTCCCAGTTTTGGACTGGCCGATATGGAGCGTGATTTTCATGGCGGCTCTATAGCGTAGCGGTTTTTGCCGCTCAACTCCAATTCCTAACTCACGGGCGGTCCCTCTGGGCCGCCTCTTTCTTTTCTCACATCAATGGAGGCCGATATGGCCAAAGGCAACTTCCAGCCTGCGCTGGCGGACGTGCTTGTGCACGAGGGCGGCTATACCGCTGATCCTCGCGATCCGGGCAACTGGACTGGCGGCAAGCGCGGGGCAGGGGTGCTGAAAGGGACCAAGAAGGGCATCTCGGCCGCGGCCTTCCCGCACCTCGAAATCAAGAATCTGACCGACAGCCAGATTGCCGACATCTACCATGGCAAATACTGGGTGCCGATCCGCGGCGATGACCTTCCCGCCGGCGTCGATCTGTCCACCATGGACTATGGCGTCAATTCCGGTGTGTCGCGTTCGGCCAAGGATTTGCAGCGCGTCCTGGGCGTGGATGTGGATGGCCGCGTCGGGCCCGTCACGCTTCTGGCCGCCAAGCGCGCCGATCCTCGCGTCGTCATCAAGGGCCACTGCGGCCGGCGCATGAGCTTCCTTCGCTCGCTGGCCATCTGGAACACCTTCGGCAAAGGCTGGTCTCGTCGCGTGGCCGGCGTTGAAGCCAAGGCACTGTCTTGGGTCAGCAGCAAAGCCCAGCTCGAGGCTGATGCCAAAGCAGCCCGCGACAAGGCCGTGGCGCAGGGCGGTGGTGCCGTCGTGGGCACCGGTAGCGGCGTTGGCGTCGACCAGGCGCCAGACCTGTCCGGACTGCCCGTATGGGCCATTGCCGCCGTGGTGGCCGTTATTGTCGCCCCGCTCATCATCAGGGCCATCGTCAATGCACAGCGCGCTTCTGCGCTGGCTCAGGCCGCAAAGGAGGCATGACCATGCCCAATCGCATCTGGGAAACCATCGTTCGCCTGCGGACATGGTTCTTCAACATTGTCCTGGCGCTCTTGTTCATAGCGCCGGAAATCCTCAACTCGCCCGAGATCCTTGCGATCATCCCGGCCCAATATCAGCGCTGGTTCCTGGTCGCGGCATTCCTGGTCAACATCTGGATGCGTCCGCGGCCGGCGGTCGTGTCGAGCGACCCAGAGGTCGATATGCGCAGGGACCGGCTACAGAGGGGGCGGTGATGCTCCGGACAATTTTCAACTGGTTCAGCGGCGGCCTGCTCGACAGGTTTCTTGGGTTCTTGGAGCGCCGCGATGCGGCCAGACTTGCCGCCATGAATGACGAGCAGCGCCGCGCCCATGAAGATCGGCAGGCGGCTCGCCAAGCTGCTCTGCAAATCCGTCTTGCCACTGCTGGCTTCTGGGAAATGCGGCTGCTGTCATTCATAATCGCCCTGCCTTTCGTTATCCATCTTTGGCTGATCGCCTGGGACACCATGTGGCCGCAGCCATGGTCTGTCGAGAAGTGGCCGCCGCCTTTCGATGAATGGGGAGGGGCAATCTTGCTGTCGTTCTTCGGCGTTGCTGGCCTGACAACCGGCGCTCGCGTCATCGCTGGCTCGATTGCAGCGCGCAGTTTCCGGAAATGAAAAAGCCGGGCGGCCGCGTCACCGCCCCCGATCACTACAATCCACCGGAGCGCACCGTGGCGGATGAATATAAGATCCTGCTCACTATGCTTGAGCAGCAGAATGCTAGCATTGAAAGCCTTCGCGCCATTGTTGCCCAGGGGCACGAGAAATCCAGCGATAGCCGGTCCAAGATCCATGATCGAATTGATGAGGTCAGCGATAGGCTTGGCCAGATCGAGGGCGACATTCGCATCCTTGGACAGGTGGATGCGCAGGTGAGGGGTGAGGTGCAGGCACTGGCCGCACAGGTTGCCAAGAACCAAGCCGAGGCACAGCCCACGATAGACGAATGGCGCCGCATCCGAGCGATCGGCCTGGGGATAGTCGGACTGCTCGCCTTGGGCGGGGTATCGATCGGCGCCATGTTTGCGTACGCCGGCGAGGCGGTGATCAATTGGGCGCGGCATATTCTCCGGATCGGTTGACGCCACGCCATGACTCGATGTTCTCATCTTGTTCATGATCACCTACAACACCATCGGCAGTCTCATAGAGGGCAGGTTCACCGTGTCTGCCCACTGCTTTGCCCATGGATGCCGTCACTTCGCTACGCTGGACCTCGATGAGCTGGCAGAACGGTTCGGGCGGGATTTTGTCGCCGTTGGCGATCCCAATCCGCTGGCAAAGCGTCTCCGCTGTAAGCAGTGCGGCGGGAAAGACCTGGGCCTAATCCTCTCACCTGTGACCGGCTATACCGATGGTCCGGTCAGTCACGGGCCGTTTTATGGAGAGGGGCCCGCAGATCGACCGCGGGTGAATCCCAGGCGTGCGAAGCGGCGGGTGAGGCTATAGGCCTTCCCGATCTGCTAGCCGTCCCCACGCTGGCCGCCACAGCCCGAACTCTGCCATGGTCACCACCACTCGGGCATATCCCATCTGGTCGCGCAATTCTTCGGCGCGCGCCAAGGCCTCTGGCACTCTCCACGGCCCCATTTCCCCTCCTGCCTCATAGACACCATTGGCCGTCACCCTGGCGCACCAGTAGATGCTTGCGGTCGGCTCTACATAGGAAAGGCCTGCGGCGATCATGTCTGTGCTGGTGCCGCCGATTCCGACAATGATCGCGTCATCTGCGATCTCATCGTCGTTGGTGGTCCATTGGTAGCTTGGCTGGAACATGTGGGGATCATACGGACGGCACTCAGGTCTGTCGAACCTGCATTTCGGAACACCCCGTGAACCGATTGCGCGAACACCGTTGCAAAAGTGGCACTTTCAAAGGTGTTGCGCGGGTTTCGGCATAACACCCTTCGCTCATAACGGTCTGGTTCCAGGTTCGAGTCCTGGTGGGCCCACCAATCTTCAGTTCATCATTCTGTTGATCTTGGCTACCCGGTGTCTTGCCGCGTTGCTGGCCTGTGCACGGCAATGGGCCGGTAGCACGGGCGGGGCGCGGCTGCGCAGGCACTTGCTTTTGTGAGGTGGCGGGCGTATCGGCTTGGGTGCGGTCTGCAGTTCACCGAGGCGTCGCCGCCCCCGAGGGGGAGCTAAACCTGCAGTTGTTTATCTTCGACACGCACACTCCTTGTGCCCGTCGCAAGCCGGCGACCAGTGACACTGCCTTTGCGGGCGGGTTTGGGCACGCATGAGGATGCGCCATGTCGAGACAAGTCCACTCCCTTACCATTGCCGACCTGTCGGCTTTTGCCAAAGCGCTGCGAGAGCAGATCGCCAAGGCGGATGAGACGCCCAGCCATGTTGAGATGCTGACCATGCTGACGCGGTCGGCCGGCTTTCGCAACTACCAGCATTTCAAGGCCGCCAATGCGGATCGGCCACCGGTTGAGGTCGTCGAGATGACGCTGGTGGAAAAGGCAAGCCGCCATTTCGATGCGCAAGGCGTGCTGATGCGCTGGCCCTCCCGGAACAGTCTGCAGCCCTTGTGCCTATGGGCGCTCTGGGCACGGATGGAGCCGGGGCGCGACTATACCGACCGTGAGAACACCGAACTGCTCAATGCCTGGGCGAGCTTTGGCGATCATGCCCTGTTGCGGCGAGCCCTGGTGGACCTGGGCTATGTGACCCGCACGCCAGACGGGCGGACCTATCGGCGTATCGAGCAGAAGCCACCGATCGAGCTGTCCGCGCTGCTCAAGCGGATCAGCCCGGCGGACCGTCAGACGCGCTTGTAGATCCGCTGCATCGCGACCCTGGAGACGAGGTTGCCAATGGCGACGGCCTGGTTCTTTTGAATGGCTGCAAGGCTATTGGCCAGCGCCGCCTGCTTTTGTGCAGCGGCCAATGCTTCTGCCTTTCGACCGCGCTGATATTGCAGCCGGTCGTAGGGCGAAAGTTGATACATGTTGAAGCGCGTGATCTTGCCAGAATAGCTCATGATCCCACGCTGCGCCCGGTTGCTTTACAGCCGGTAAAGCGCGCCGATCAGTTTGCGTGTGTGCGCGCTGTGTTTAGACGCGTCAAATAATCTCAAACAACGGATGTTGCAGCGCGCTACGCTATCTTGGAGATGCGCTGCATGGCCATTTTGGAGAACAGATTGCCCATTTCGACAGCCTTGTTGCTTTGAATCGACGCAAAGCTATTGGCCATGCTGGCATTTTTCTGGGCGATCTCGGCGGCAGCGGCGCGGCGCTCGCGCTGATACTGCATCCGCTCATAGGGGGAGAGCTGATGCATGTTGTATCGGTTTATCCTGGTGCTGCCGTAGGCCATGCAGCAAGCTTCGCCGATTATGGTTAACCGGCCGTTAAATGGTTAGCAGACTGCTAACATTGGCGCCCGCTTCACCTCAGTGCTGGGTGACCACCAGGCCGGCGGCGCCGGCCATCATGGCGCCGGCCGTCTTGTTGAGACGCCCGAGGGCCTTTTCGGAACGGAACATGTCGCGTGCGGCCGAGGCCAACCAGGCATAGCCGCAGCCGATGATGAGGAGCACGACAACCACGATGGCAGTCAGCTCGACGAAAGCAACCGCGTTCATTTCCCCCAGAGGGACGACGGTGGGCAGGATTGCCAGATAGAAGACAATGGTCTTGGGGTTGCCCATGGTCAGGGAGAAACCGGCAAGGAAAGTCTTCCAACGCCCCTCGTTCCTGGGCTTCATCTGCTCCGAGCCGGGACGCGCAGTCCAGAACTTCCAGGCGATATAGAGCAGGTAGGCAGCGCCGGCCCAGCGGATGATGGTGAAGACCGGGCCGAACCAGGTGGCAATGGCCGCCAGGCCGAAGACGGCAAAGAAGAAATAGACAAGGTCGCCGGCCAGAATGCCCAGGACCATGGGGAAGGCGCCCTTGAAGCCGCCACCAAGGGCGCGCGCGACCACGGCTGCGACGCCCGGGCCGGGCACCAGCACGGCGATGGCGTAGGCGATGGTGAAGGCGGAAAGGGTGAAGAGATCCATGACAGGCATCCGGCTGAGGGCGAGCGGACACTACGCCTCCGGTCATGCTTTTGCCAGTCCCGCTTGACCCGCTGGCACCAGTGATTATCTTGTGTCCATCGCAACCCGACCGGACGGTTCCCAATGGATCGCATCCTCACAGCAATGCCCATCTGCCTTGCCCTTGAGGAACTGACGAACCATGCCTTCCGTGACACTTGCGAACCTTTCCTACTCCGGCCCTGACGGCCAGAGCCTTTTCTCCAATCTTGACCTCAGCTTCGGCACCGGACGCACCGGGCTTGTCGGCCGCAATGGCGTGGGCAAGACCACGCTATTGCGTCTCATCACCGGCGAGCTGACCCCCTTATCGGGGACGGTGAACATTGCCGGACGCATCGGCGTGCTGCGCCAGCAGGTGCAGCCGGAACCGGACGAAACCATCGCCGACCTGTTCGGAGTTCGGGCCGGACTGGCGCTGTTACAGCGTGCGATGGCGGGGGAGGCGAGTGCTGATGAGCTGACCGGGGCCGACTGGACGCTGGAGCCGCGGCTGGACGAGGCGCTAGCCGCACTGGCGCTGGCGGTAGAGCCTGGAACGCTGCTCTCAAGCCTTTCGGGCGGGCAGCGAACGCGGGCTGCGCTTGCGGCGCTGGTTTTCGATGCGCCCGATTTGATCCTGCTGGACGAGCCGACCAATAATCTGGACGCGGATGGTCGCGCGGCAGTTGCGGAGATGCTGGCAAACTGGCGCGGCGCGGCCATTGTCATCAGCCATGATCGCGACCTGCTTGAGACGATGGACGCCATTGTGGAGCTGACCAGTCTCGGGGCCACTAGCTATGGGGGCAATTGGCGTTTCTATCGCGAGCGCAAGGCGCTTGAGCTGGCCAATGCGCAGCGGGATCGGACGGTCGCCGATCGTGAAGTGCGCGAGGCGGCACGGGCGGCACAGGCGGCGCGCGAGCGTCAGGCCCGACGCGACGCCGGGGGACGCAGGAAGGCAGCCAAGGGGGATGCGCCAAAGATTGTGCTGGGCGGGATGAAGCGGCGTGCCGAGGCGACTGCCGGCGGGCTGGACCGGTTGTCCGAGAAACAGGCCGATGCGGCGCAGGCACAGGCGGCGCAAGCGCGGGCCAGGCTCGAGGTTCTTGTTCCCTTTGCCATCAAGCTCCGGCCCAGCGCCCTTCCTGCGGGAAAATTGGTGTTGCGCGCCAGCGGCGTTACCGGCGGTTACGAAGCCGCCGCCCCGGTGATCCGCGACTTTTCCATGGACATTAGCGGACCCGAACGGGTGGCCATTGTCGGGCCCAACGGCACTGGCAAGACGACGCTGATCAAGCTGCTGACCGGGGAGCTGGCGCCAAGTGCGGGCGCAGTACAAGTCGGCGGGCCGGTGGCGCTGCTCGACCAGCAGGTTGGCCTTCTGAACCGAAGCGAAAGCATTCTCGAGAACTTCCGGCGGCTCAATCCGGAAAGCTCGGTCAACGATTGCCGCGCGGTGCTCGCGGCCTTCAAGTTCCGCAACGATGCGGCACTGCAGACGGTCGGGACGCTCAGCGGCGGAGAAATGCTGCGGGCAGGCCTAGCCTGCGTGCTGGGCGGAGCGAACCCGCCCATGCTGGTGGTGCTGGACGAGCCGACCAATCACCTCGACATCGGCTCCATTGAAGTGGTCGAGGCCGGCCTGCGCGCCTATGACGGCGCGCTGCTGGTGATCAGCCACGATCCTGCGTTTCTGGAAGCGATCGGAGTGGAGCGGCAGGTGGTGTTGGGGTGAGGTGAGCTGCAACCAGAACGGGCCCCGCACTTTCGTGCAGGGCCTGCTCTCGCGCCGGGAGGAAGGTGTTACCTCGGCAGCAAGACGTCGTCCACGACGTGGATGACGCCGTTGGACTGGTTGACATCGGCGATGGTCACGAGCGCCGCGCCGCCGGCTTCGTCGTAGATATAGACGTGTGAACCGCGAACCTCGGCGGTGAGGGCATCGCCGCTGACGGTCTGCATGTTGTAGCGGCCGCCATTGGCGCGGGCGCGGCTGACGAGATCTGCTGCGCTGAGTTTGCCCGCCACGACATGGGCGGTCAGGACCTTGACCAACTGGTCCTTGTTTTCCTCCATCAACAAGGTGTCCACGGTACCTTCGGGCAACTTGCCGAATGCGTCATTGGTCGGCGCGAACACGGTGAATGGCCCCGGACTCTGGAGGGTTTCCACCAGACCGGCAGCCGTGACGGCGGCGACAAGCGTGGTGTGATCGGCCGAATTGACGGCATTTTCGACGATGTTCTTATCGGCGAACATGGCCGCCCCGCCGACCATGGGGTTGTCCTGGGCGACTGCGATGCCGGATGTCAGTGCGAAAGCTGCGACCGCGATGGCCGCCTTGGCGATATGCATGTTTCTCTCCCTGCTGTGCCGGCCGGGAACTGCTGTCCACCGGTCCGGTCGCAGGGAGCTACGGCAGTGCGAGAAAGCCAGTTTCGCCTGGCCGATCACGCTGGCGTGAGGTCAGGGCAGACGCGCGAGCCTATCGATCAGCAATTCATAAAAGCCATCGGCGTTGCCGGTGCGAAGCCAGGTTGCGTTATAGGCGCGGCCCGAAACGTGCCAATAATCGCATACGGTCATCCCCATGGTCAGCTCGCTGGCTGTCTCAATCGTGACATTGCAGTGGCGCCCCTCGAAGAGCTCGGGCCGAAGCAGATAGGCAATCACCGTGGGGTCGTGCAGCGGGGCGCCTTCCCAGCCGTATTTCTCCAGGTCGAAGGTCTCGGAAAAGGTCAGCATGGCGTGGACGGCTTCGCCCGATTTGTTGCCAAGCGCCCTGATGGCGTCGAGGCGGGCCGGAGTCGACTGGATCATGTGGGTGACATCGAGTGGCTGGATGGTGATGGGTGCACCGCAGCGCATCACGACGTCGGCGGCCTCGGGATCGACATAGATGTTGAATTCGGCCGCGGGGGTGATGTTGCCAACCTCGAAATAGGCGCCGCCCATCATGACGATTTCGGCGATGCGCTCGGCAATGGCCGGCTGCTTGACCAGGGCCATGGCGATGTTGGTCAGGGGACCAAGCGTGCACAGTGTGATGGTCTTGGGCTCGGCCTGCATCAGCGTTTCGATGATGTAGTCAACGCCGTGCTGGGATTGCAGGGGGATGGTGGGCTCGGGCAGGTCGGGACCGTTGAGGCCGGTTTCCCCGTGGACATGTTCGGCCGTGACAAGATTGCGGCGCATCGGACGCGAGCAGCCGGCATAGACCGGCACATCGGTACGTCCGGACAGTTCGACCACCTTGCGGGCGTTGATGGCATTCTGGGTCACGCCCACATTGCCGGCGACAGCCACTATGCCCAGCACGTCGAGTTCTTCGGGCGAGGCCAGAGCCAAAAGAATAGCGACGGCATCGTCCTGGCCGGGGTCGGTGTCGATGATGATTTTGCGGGACATGGCAGGCCTTCGGAAGACTCAAGGGTTTGATTTGGCGCGAGCTTATCCAAGCACCCCGGCGCGGTCGATGGATGAATGGCCGCAGCGGAACGAAAGCTCAGGCGGGCGCGTTTGTGGTCTGCCTCCAACCCGCGGAAATCCCCATGCGTCACCGTGCTGCCGGCCTAGATGCCGATATTGACCAGAGCCAGTTCGAGCGCATTTTGAACAATGCGGCGCGGCTGGCCATTGTCGGCATCGGCCTGGTTGTGCTGCTTGTGGCCCTACAGACGGGCAAGGTGTTTCTGGCGCCGGTGACCCTGGCGATCGTGGTCGGCCTGATGTTCGGTCCTGTGGCGGATCGCCTGGAAGGCTGGGGCGTGCCACCGGCACTGTCGGCCGGCGTGGTCGTGCTCCTGTTGCTTGGTGTCATCGCGGGTTTCGGCATGTTGTTCGCGGTGCCCTTGAGCGAATGGATCGCGCGCGCTCCCCTGATCTGGGAGAAACTGCAGGCGCAACTGGCCAATCTCAAGGAGCCGCTTGAATCCATCGGGCAGTTTCAGGAGCAGGTTGCGTCCGCGCTGGGTGCCGACGGCGCCATGTCCGTGCAGGTCGAGGATGCCAGCACGGTGACTGGCGTTGCCCTGCTGGCCCCTGCGGTGCTGGCCCAGGTCGCGATCTTTCTGGCCAGCCTCTATTTCTTCGTGGCAACGCGCGATCACATCCGCACCTCAGTGCTGTCCATGTGCGTCACCCGCCGCATGCGCTGGCGCACCGCACACGTGTTTCGTGACGTGGAGCTCAAGGTCAGCCGGTTCCTGCTATCCGTGACCATGATCAATCTGTGCGTGGGCACGGCCGTCTCGATCGCCATGTGGATCATCGGCATGCCATCGCCGCTGCTCTGGGGCGCCATGGCGGCTGTGCTGAACTACATTCCCTATGTGGGGCAGGCGATCATGGTCACGGTCCTGCTGGCCGTGGGCCTGGGTACGCAGACTGAGTTGTTCCAGATCCTGCTGCCCGTGGCCTGCTATGCCGGGATCAACTTTGTTGAAGGCCAGATTTTCACGCCGCACTTCATTGGACGCACCCTCACGCTCAATCCCTTCATCATCTTTTTGTCGATCACCTTCTGGATCTGGGCCTGGGGGCCGGTGGGAGGCCTGGTTGCCGTGCCCACACTGCTCATTGCCCAGTCGATCATCTCCCATGCCTTGCCCAGCAAGCCGGTGGCGCCGCGCCGGCCGGTGCGCCGGACGGTCAATATGAGCGATCGCGAGGTGCTGCTGGCCAATGCTGCGCAGGCCATTGCCGAAAAGCGACAGAGCGAGGAAAACGAGAAGCGCAAGCAGGACCGCGAGGAGCCACCACAGGGCACCGGCCCCACGGGTATCGAGCCCACCGCCAGTTAGGCGTGTCCGCTGAATGGCTTGACGGGACCGCACCGCCAAATCACTGTTTGGACCCAACACTATGAGGACGGGTCGAAATGGCGGGTGAAGTAGCAGCGCATGCGGCGGAGGCCGCCCATCATGGCCTCGATCTGGTTCCCGTTGTTGCGCTTCTGGCTGCCGGGGCGATCGCCGTGCCCATCTTCAAGCGCATCGGGCTGGGTGCCGTATTGGGCTATCTGGCGGCGGGCCTGCTGCTCGGACCTTCCGGTATCGGGCTGATTTCCGACCCTGCATCGGTGCTGCATGCGGCCGAACTGGGCGTGGTGCTGTTCCTGTTCATCATCGGGCTGGAGATGGAGCCGAACCGCCTCTGGGCCCTCAGGCAACAAATCTTCGGGCTCGGGGTGTTGCAGGTGGCCGTGTCTGGTGCCCTGCTGACGGGTATCGGGGTGCTGCTGGGTTTTGCGCCACTGGTGGCGTTCGTGTTCGGCATGGGCTTTGTTCTGACCTCCACCGCCATCGTCATGCAAATCCTGGGTGAGCGCGGCGAATTGGCGACCCCGGGCGGGCAGAAGATGGTGTCCGTGCTGTTGCTCGAAGATCTCGCCATTGTGCCCTTGCTGGCGGTCGTATCGTTGCTGGCCCCGTCGACGGACGATGTGAGTATGCTGACGCGGCTGGTCTCGCTCGGCATTGCGGTGGGCGCCATTTTGCTGCTGATTTTCCTGGGTCGGCGGATCATGAATCCGTTCTTTTCGCTGCTTGCCCAATCCAAGGTGCGCGAGGTCATGACGGCGGCGGCGCTGCTGGTCGTGCTGGGCGCTGCGCTGCTGTTCCAGGTCAGCGGGCTGTCCATGGCCATGGGAGCGTTTCTGGCTGGCGTGCTGCTGTCCACCTCCACGTTCAAGCATCAGCTCGAAGCCGATGTGGAACCGTTCCGTGGACTGCTGCTGGGCCTGTTCTTCCTGGCCGTCGGCATGTCGCTTGACCTTGCCGTGGTGGCGGGGAACTTGGGCATCATCGCGATCAGCGTTATCGCCTATATGCTGGTCAAGGCGGTGGCGATCTACGTCATTGCGCGATTGCTCAAATCGGATCATGGCGAAGCACTCGAGCGCGCGGTCCTGATGGGGCAGGGCGGTGAATTCGCCTTCGTGCTCTATACCACCGCTGCCTCGAGCGGGCTGATCGATGCACCGACCAATGCCATTTTCACGGCAACGGTCATCATTTCCATGGTTATCACGCCCTTTGCCATTATCGGTATGCGCTACCTGATGCCCAAGGCGACGCAATCCATGGATGGCGTGGAAGAAGTGTCCGAACTCAGTGCCAAGGTCCTGATCATCGGTTTCGGGCGGTTCGGGCAGATCGTCAGCCAGCCTTTGCTGGCGCTGCGGCACACGGTTTCCATCATCGATAATGACACCGACATGATCCGGGCTGCCGCACAGATCGGGTTCAAGGTCTATTATGGCGATGGGACGCGGCTGGACATCCTGAGGGCCGCTGGGGCCGCGACAGCGGATTTGATTCTGGTTTGCACCGACCAGCGTGCACAAACCACGCGGATTGCGGAACTGCTGCGGGATGAATTCCCGCTGGCCCGGGTAATGGCGCGCGCCTTCGACCGGTCGCATGGCATCGAACTGGTTCGCGCCGGCGTCGAGGTCCAGATGCGCGAAACTTTCGAATCGGCGATCGCCTTTGGCGGCGCTGCTGTCCGTATCCTTGGTGCCAGCGACGAAGAGGCCGAAGATGTGATCGAGGGCGTGCGCAGCCGCGATCGGCAGCGCTTCGAACTGCAATTGGGGGGCGAGGATTGGCGCAATCTCACCCAATTGCTGATCAGTAACGCAAGAGACCAGGCAAGGGAGGGCGGCGTGTCGGTCGATGAGGCCGCGGCCGAGGCCGCAGCCAAGCAGTCTTCGCAACAAACGCAGGGCAGCTAAGCAACCGCGCACGCTGCGGGGGCTTTCCCCTGCATAAATTAAGTGCAACACTGCCCCTATTCTGAGGGGAACATCGCTATGAACTCTGGATTGCGACATGCCGCAAAAGCCGATCGTTTACGATGCGCCCACGCCCGAACCCCGCGCGATTACGGTTGAGGCCCTTCAGGCCGAGATTCTTGAAAAGCTGATCTATTCGGTCGGCAAGGACCCGATTGTCGCCCGGCCTCACGACTGGCTGCGCGCAACCATTCTGGCTGTTCGCGACCGGATCATGGACCGCTGGATGGAGAGCTCGCGGGAAACCTGGCGGACCTCTAACAAGCGCGTCTACTATCTCAGCCTCGAATTCCTCATCGGCCGGTTGATGCGCGACGCCATGAGCAATGTGGGGCTGATGGAGCCGGTTGCCGAGGCGCTCAAGAACCTCGATGTCGACCTGGGCGACCTGATCAATCTCGAACCGGATGCGGCGCTGGGAAATGGCGGATTGGGGCGCCTGGCAGCGTGTTTCCTTGAATCCATGTCATCGGTGAAGATCCCGGCCTATGGCTACGGCATCCGGTATGTGCATGGCCTGTTCCGCCAGGAAATGAGCGAGGGATGGCAGGTCGAACTGCCCGAGGAATGGCTGGCGCATGGCAATCCATGGGAATTCGAGCGGCGTGAAAGCGCTTATGAAGTCGGCTTCGGCGGCCATGTCGAGCCGGTGACCGATCCGGATGGCGAAGTGCGCCAGGAATGGCGGCCCAACGAGCATTTGCTGGCTGTGGCCTATGATACGCCCATCGTGGGCTGGCGCGGCGCGCGGGTGAATACGCTCAGGCTGTGGAGTGCGCAGCCGATCGATCCGATCCTGCTCGACAAGTTCAATTCGGGCGATCATATCGGCGCGCTCGAGGAAAGTGCCAAGGCGGAAGCGATTACCCGGGTGCTTTATCCGGCCGATTCAACGGCGGCGGGGCAGGAGCTGCGCCTGCGGCAGGAGTTCTTCTTCTCCTCGGCGTCGCTGCAGGACATTGTCCGCCGTCATCTGCAGCAATATGGCGATCTCGGATCGCTGGCCGACAAGGTCGCCATCCAGCTCAATGACACGCATCCGGCTATCTCTGTGGCCGAGCTGATGCGCATTCTGGTCGACGACAACGGCATCAAATGGGCCAAGGCCTGGCAGATTACCAAGGGCACGTTCGGCTATACAAACCACACACTGTTGCCCGAAGCGCTGGAAAGCTGGCCGGTGGCGCTATTGGAGCGCCTGCTGCCGCGGCATATGCAGATTGTTTACCAGATCAATGCCGATGTGCTGGCCGAGGCGCGCAACAAGGCCAAGTTCTCCGACCAGCAGATTGCCAATGTGTCGCTGATCGACGAGCATGGCGGGCGCCGCGTGCGCATGGGGCAACTGGCCTTTGTCGGCTCGCATTCGATCAATGGCGTGTCGGCACTGCATACCGAATTGATGAAGCAGACGGTGTTCGCCGACCTGCACAAGCTCTATCCAGACCGCATCAACAACAAGACCAACGGCATCACGCCGCGCCGCTGGCTGATGCAGTGCAACCCGCTGCTGACGCGGCTGATCTCGGACCGCATTGGTCCCGATTTCCTCGATGATATCGACAAGTTGCACCAGCTTGTGCCGCATGCCGAGGACCCCAGCTTCCAGAAGCAATTCGCCGAGGTGAAGCTGAAAAACAAGAAGAAGCTGGCCAAGCTTATCAAGGATCGTCTGAATATCACCGTCTCGCCGGATGCCATGTTCGACGTGCAGATCAAGCGTATCCACGAATACAAGCGCCAGCTGCTCAACATCATTCACGCCGTCGCGCTTTATGATGAGATCCGTGCCCATCCGGAGAAGGAGTGGGTGCCGCGGGTGAAGATCTTCGCGGGCAAGGCGGCACCCAGCTACTGGAACGCCAAGCTGATCATCAAGCTGATCAATGATGTTGCGCGGGTGATCAATAACGATCCGGCGGTGCGCGGGCTGCTTAAAGTGGTGTTCCTGCCCAATTACAATGTGAGTCTGGCTGAAGTCATCGTTCCGGCGGCGGACCTGTCCGAGCAGATATCGACTGCCGGGATGGAAGCCTCGGGCACTGGCAATATGAAGTTCATGGCCAATGGCGCGATCACCATCGGCACCATGGATGGCGCCAATGTGGAAATGCACAAGGAGGTGGGCGACAGCAATATCGTCATCTTCGGGTTAACCACGGACCAGGTGGAGGACAAGCGGGCCCGTTCGGAAGTGCCGCGTGCTGCAATCGATGCGTCGCCGCGCTTGCGCGAGGCGCTGGATTCGATTGCCACCGGCGTGTTCTCACCGGACGATCCGCACCGTTATCGCGACCTGATCGGTGGCCTCTACGATCATGACTGGTTCATGGTCGCGCGGGATTTCGACGCCTATGTCGCCGCGCAATCCAAGGTCGACAAAATCTGGCAGGACAAGAAGAAGTGGACCGCCATGGCGATCCGCAACACTGCCAGCGTGGGCTTCTTCTCGTCGGACAGGACGATCCGGCAATATGCTGAAGACATCTGGGGCGTTGAGACGGCCTAGACCAGGAGAATGCGTGCGAGAGCCTGACGCAAGATCAGGATTGCGCGCCGGATTATTGTTGGGTCTGCAATGAACTGCAGGCCAGTGGGGGAGCGTGAGTGTGAGCGTGAGCAGGGAAATCTGGCAGGCGGATGAACGGGAAGTCGAGGCTATCGTGGCGGGTCGCCACAGCAATGCCTTTGCCTTTCTTGGCCTGCATGAGGTGGCCGGGCACTGGGTGCTGCGGGCCTTTGTTCCGCATGCCGATACGCTCAACGCCTTTACGCTTGATGGCGAGCCTTTGGGCCACATGATCCCCCGCCATGGAGGGGGCTTTTTCGAGGCCAAGGTCAATATCAAAACACGTCAGCCTGTTCGCTACGAGGCGAAGAACGCTGGTGGCAGTTGGACCATTTTCGATCCCTATTCCTTCGGTCCGGTGCTGGGTCCGATGGACGACTATTACATCGGCGAGGGCAGTCATTTGCGGCTGTTCGACAAGATGGGCGCCCATGAGATGGAGTTCGAGGGCATCCATGGCACGCATTTCGCGGTCTGGGCCCCGAACGCGCAACGCGTCTCGGTGGTGGGGCCCTGGAATGACTGGGATGGCCGGCGGCATCCGATGCGCAACCGCCAAGGCATCTGGGAAGTGTTCATTCCGGTGCTGGGGACAGGCACGATCTACAAATATGAGATTGTCGGGCCGAACGGGCAGGTTTTGCCATTGAAGGCCGACCCCTTCGCGCGGCAGGCTGAGTTGCGTCCGCGCACGGCCTCGGTGGTGCCAGACCCGACGCCCTTCACCTGGACCGACCAGAAATATATGGAAGAGCGGGCCAGCCGCGACTGGCGACGCACGCCGATGTCCATCTATGAGGTGCATCTGGGAAGTTGGCGGCGGCGTCCTGATGGCAGCTTCATGAGCTATGACCAACTGGCCGAGCAGCTGGTGCCCTATGCCGCAGACATGGGCTACACCCATCTCGAATTCCTGCCGGTTTCCGAGCATCCCTTCGACCCCAGCTGGGGCTATCAGCCGACCGGGCTTTATGCGCCCACGGCGCGCTTTGGCGATCCCGCAGGGTTCGCGCGTCTGGTCAATGCGGCACACGAGGCGGGCCTGGGGGTGATCCTGGATTGGGTTCCGGCGCATTTCCCCACCGACGAACACGGCCTCGCGCATTTTGACGGCACGGCACTCTACGAGCACGAGGACCCGCGCCAGGGGTTCCACCCGGACTGGAACACGGCGATCTACAATTTCGGACGCAAGGAGGTTTCGGCCTACCTCACCAATAATGCGCTGTTCTGGTTCGACCAGTTTCATATCGACGGGCTGCGCGTGGATGCGGTCGCGTCCATGCTCTATCTAGACTATTCGCGCCAGCCGGGTGAATGGGTGCCCAACCAGCATGGCGGCAACCAGAACCTGGAGGCCGTGGCCTTCCTGCAGCGCGTCAATGCCGAGGTCTATAAGCAGTTCCCCGGCGCCTTCATGATCGCCGAAGAATCCACGGCCTGGCCGGGCGTCAGTGCGCCGACCTATGCCGGAGGCCTGGGTTTTGGCTTCAAGTGGAACATGGGCTTCATGAACGACACGCTGCGGTTCATGAGCCGGGAGACGGTGCATCGGCGCTTCCACCACAACGACATGACCTTCGGGCTGGTCTATGCGTTTTCGGAGAATTTCGTGCTGCCGCTGAGCCATGACGAAGTGGTTCACGGCAAGGGTGCGCTGCTCTCGAAAATGCCGGGTGACGACTGGCAGCAATTCGCCAATCTGCGCGCCTATCTTGCGTTCATGTGGGGGCATCCAGGCAAAAAGTTGCTGTTCATGGGACAGGAATTCGCCCAGCGCGAGGAATGGTCGGAGGGTCGGTCGCTTGACTGGTGGCTGCTTGACTCCCCGCCGCACGAAGGCATGCGCCGGCTGGTGGCTGATCTCAACGCCGCCTATCGCAGCCTGCCGGCGCTGCACGAGCGCGATTGCGAGCCGGAAGGTTTTGAATGGGTGATTGGCAATGATCAGGCCAATTCGGTGCTGGCCTGGGTCCGCAAGGCGCCGGATGCCGACCCGGTCCTGGTGATCTCGAATTTCACACCAGTGCCACGCAGCCATTACAAGGTGCCCCTGCCCAAGGCCGGGCGCTGGGTAGAGCGGATCAACACCGATGCCGGTTGGTATTCTGGCGGGAACACAGGCAATCAGGGCGCCGTGGTGGCCAAGGCCGTCGAGGGGCAACACTGGCCTGCGGAGGCGGAAATCTATCTGCCACCGTTGGCAACACTATTCTTGAAGTATGAGCCGGCATAAGGCGGCTTGGGTGAGATAAGACCCGGCAGAAGCCGGGCGGAAGCGGAGGGAAATAATATGGCTGATTATCGAGTACCATCGCCTCTGGCGCGTGAGGCCATGGCCTATGTGCTGGCAGGTGGGCGCGGCACACGCCTGATGGAACTGACTGACAGGCGCGCCAAGCCGGCGGTATATTTCGGCGGCAAGTCGCGCATCATCGATTTTGCGCTTTCCAATGCCATCAATTCAGGCATTCGCCGTATTTCCGTGGCCACGCAATACCAGGCGCACTCCCTGATCCGCCATCTGTCGCGCGGCTGGAACTTCCTCAGGCCCGAACGCAATGAAAGCTTTGACGTGCTGCCTGCCAGCCAGCGGGTGCGCGAGGACATGTGGTATGCCGGCACCGCCGATGCGGTTTACCAGAACATGGACATCATCGAGGATTCCGGGGCTCGATACATCGTCATCCTGGCGGGCGACCACATCTACAAGATGGACTACGAGATCATGCTCCGCCAGCACGTGGATACCGGCGCGGACGTGACCATCGGTTGCCTTGAGGTGCCGCGCATGGAAGCGACCGGCTTCGGCGTGATGCATGTCGATGGCCGCGATCGGGTGGTCAATTTCGTCGAGAAGCCCAAGGACCCGCCGGGTATTCCCGATAAGCCGGACATGGCCCTGGCCTCAATGGGCATCTATGTGTTTGAGACCCGTTTCCTGATGGAGCAGCTCAAGCGCGACGCGGCGACCGAAGGGTCCAATCGCGATTTCGGCAAGGACATCATCCCCTATATCGTCAAGAACGGCACGGCCTGGGCGCATCGCTTCCCGCGCTCCTGCGTACGCTCCAGCAATGAAGAGGTCAGCTATTGGCGCGATGTGGGTACGATCGACGCCTATTGGAAGGCGTCCATCGACCTGACCGACATCAAGCCGCAGCTCGACCTTTATGACCGCGATTGGCCGATCTGGACCTATGCCGAAATCACGCCGCCGGCCAAGTTCGTGCATGATTTCGACGGGCGCCGCGGCTCGGCCGTCAACTCGCTGGTTTCGGGCGACTGCATCATCTCGGGCGGGCATATGCAGCGCACGCTGCTTTCGACCGGTTCCAGAGTGCATTCCTATTCCATGCTCGATGAGGCCGTGGTGCTGCCCTATTGCGATATCGGGCGCAATGCGCGGCTCAAGCGGGTTGTCATCGATCGTGGCGTCAATATTCCAGAGGGCCTGGTGGTGGGTGAGGACCCCGAATTTGACGCCAAGTGGTTCCGCCGGTCCGACGAAGGTGTGACGCTGATCACCCAATCCATGGTCAACAAATATCTGGCGGATCGATGATCGAAGTTCTCTCGGTCACCTCCGAAATCTACCCGTTGATCAAGACAGGGGGACTGGCCGATGTGGCCGGGGCCCTGCCGGGCGCGCTTTCGGAGTCTGGTGTGACCATGCGTACGCTGGTGCCTGGCTACCCGGCGGTTACCGGGAAAATGACGGGCGGACGGGAGGTTGCGCGGTTAGACGATCTGTTCGGCGTTTCGGCCCGGCTGATTGCGGGGCGGGTGGAGGGGCTCGACCTGATCGTGCTGGACGCGCCGTCGCTCTACGATCGCCCTGGCAATCCCTATATGGGGCCGGAGGGATGGGATTGGCCCGATAACTGGATGCGCTTCGCCGCGCTGTCCTGGGTCGCATCCGAACTGGGTCTTGGCCTGGTGGAGGGCTACAGACCCCAGGTGATCCACGCGCATGACTGGCAGGCGGGCCTCGTGCCGGCCTATGTCAAGTTCGGTCCGTCCTCAAACATCAAAACGGTGATGACCGTCCACAACATGGCGTTCCAGGGCACGTTTGGCGCGCAGGTCTTCCCGCAACTGCGGCTGCCGCCGCACGCTTTTTCCGTAGATGGCGTCGAATATTACGGCGGCGTGGGCTATCTCAAGGCCGGCGTGGAATGCGCTGATGTGGTGACGACCGTATCGCCCACCTATGCCGCCGAAATCCGCACGCCGGCCTTTGGCATGGGGCTCGAGGGGCTGCTCAACAACCGTTCCGACACGGTGTATGGGGTGCTCAACGGCATCGACATGGACGCCTGGAACCCGGCCACCGATCCGGCCCTGGCACAGACCTATACCGCCGGCACGATGCAGGGGCGCCTCGTCAACAAGCGCGCCGTGCAGGAGGCTTTCGGCCTTGATCCGCTCGATGGGCCGCTGTTCGCGGTGGTCAGTCGTCTCACCTGGCAGAAGGGCATCGACCTGCTCGCCGCCAATATCGACATGCTGGTGGCGTCCGGTGCGCAGCTGGCGGTCCTGGGCTCTGGTGATGCCGAACTTGAAAACGCGGTACGCAGTGCGGCCATGGCGCACCCTGGCAGGGTTGGGCTGGTTACGGGATACAACGAAAAGCTCAGCCACCTGATACAGGGCGGCGCTGACGTGATGATGGTGCCCTCCCGCTTCGAGCCCTGCGGCCTGACCCAGCTCTATGCGCTGCGTTATGGCTGCGTCCCGCTGGTTTGCCGTGTTGGCGGGCTCAATGACACGGTCATCGATGCCAATGTTGCGGCCATACAGGCGGAAGTGGCGACCGGTGTGCAATTTGCGCCGCCGAGCGAAGCAGCGCTGGCCGACGCGATCCGGCGGGTACTGGCGCTCTATGCCGATGAAAAATCATGGAAAAAAATGCAGAGGCGGGGGATGAAATCGGATGTGAGCTGGGAAACCAGCGCCGGCCGCTACGCTGAGCTCTATGCCTCCTTGATCGGATATACGACAGATGACAGCCAAGACGATTGAGACCACGCCCTATGGGGACCAGAAGCCAGGTACTTCTGGCCTGCGCAAGCGGGTGCCGGTGTTCCAGCAGCCCAATTATGTCGAGAATTTTATCCAGTCGATCTTTGACAGCCTGGAGGGGTTTGGTGGCAAGACGCTGGTGATCGGCGGGGATGGTCGGTTCTACAACGACGTCGCCATCCAGAAGGCCATCCGCATTGCAGCGGCCAATGGATTTGGCAAGGTGATGGTGGGCAAGGGCGGCATACTGTCGACGCCGGCAGCGAGCAACATCATCCGCCACTACCAGGCTTTTGGCGGGCTGGTGCTGTCGGCCAGTCACAATCCGGGCGGGCCAGAGGGCGATTTCGGCATCAAGTATAATGTAGGCAATGGCGGCCCGGCGCCGGAAAAGATCACCGACGCCGTGTTTGCCCGGACCAAGGTTATCGACAGCTACAAGACGCTCGATACTCCCGACATCGATCTCGATACTCTGGGCACCCAGCAGGTGGGTGGCATGGCAGTCGAGGTCATCGATCCAGTGGCCGACTATGCGGCGCTGATGCAGACGCTGTTCGATTTCGACGCGGTCCGGGCGCTGTTCACCAGCGGCTTCCGCATGACGTTCGATGCCATGCACGCAGTCACCGGACCCTATGCCCATGCCATTCTCGAGGGCATGCTGGGGGCGCCCAAGGGCACCGTGATCAACGGCACCCCATCGCCTTCGTTCGGGGACGGGCATCCGGACCCCAATCTGGTCTACTGCAAGGACATGTATGACCTGCTGATGACCCCGGATGGCCCCGATTTCGGTGCGGCCTCGGATGGCGATGGCGATCGCAACCTGATCATTGGCAAGAATCGCTTTGTGACGCCTTCGGACTCGCTGGCGCTGCTGGCGGCCAACGCCCATTTAGCGCCTGGCTACAAGCAGGGCATTGCCGGCATCGCCCGTTCCATGCCGACCAGTGCCGCGGCCGACCGTGTGGCCGAAAAGCTCGGCATTGAGATGCACGAAACGCCTACCGGCTGGAAGTTCTTCGGCAATTTGCTCGATGCCGGCCGCGTGACCATCTGCGGCGAGGAGAGCGCCGGCACGGGCTCAAACCATGTGCGTGAGAAGGACGGACTGTGGGCCGTGCTGCTTTGGCTCAATATTCTCGCTGTGCGCAAACAGGGCGTCGACGAGATCGTGCGTGAGCATTGGAAGACCTATGGCCGCAATTACTATACGCGGCACGACTATGAAGAGGTCGACGCGGGCATAGCCAATACTCTGGTCGAGGATCTGCGCGCGCAATTGCCGAACCTTCCGGGCAGGAACTTCGAGGACGACCTGCAGATCGCCTATGCCGACGATTTTACCTATCACGATCCGGTTGATGGTTCGACGAGTGCCAAGCAGGGTATTCGTATCGGCTTTACCGACGGCTCGCGCATTGTGCTCAGGCTCTCCGGAACCGGCACCGTAGGCGCCACGTTGCGGCTCTACCTTGAACGCTATGAGGCTGCCGATGGACGCCACGATCTCGATACCCAGCTTGCCCTCGAGCCCCTTATCGGGATCGCCGACACACTGGCCCAAATCAAATCCAGAACCGGGCGAGACGCGCCCAGCGTCATCACCTAGGATCGCCTTGTCTACCAAACCAGCAATTGTTTCCGGCGCCGGGCGCACCGAGCAGCTCGGCGCCACCGCGACGGCAGAGGGCGTCAATTTTGCCGTTTATTCAGAGAGCGCCAGCGCCATCTGGGTTTGCCTGTTCGACGAGCAGGACAAGGAGATCGATCGGTTCGAGCTGGACGTGCACAAGGACAATGTTCATGCCGGGCTGATCGCCAATGTCGGCCCTGGAGCGCGCTATGGCCTGCGTGCCGACGGTCGATACGATCCGGACCAGGGCTATTTCTTCGATCCCAACAAGCTATTGGTCGATCCCTATGCTCGGCATCTGGACCGGGTCTTTGTGCGTTCGCCGCGGTTGCGGCTGCCGCGCGAGGATGCCGTGGATACCGCCGAGCTGGTTCCCAAGGCCATTGTGCCGGGAGGCGGCAACGAGCCCGCGCATCCGCGCAAGAAGGCGCCGAACCTCTATTACGAACTCAACGTGCGTGGTTTCACTATGCGGCACCCCAGCGTGCAGGGACCATTGCGGGGGACCGTTGCGGCGCTGACGACGCGCAGGGTGATCGACCATTTCAAATATCTTGGCGTCGACACGGTGCAACTGATGCCGACGGCGGCCTGGATCGACGAGGGACATTTGCCGGCCCTGGGACTGACCAATGCCTGGGGCTACAATCCGGTAGCCTATTTTGCGGTCGATCCGCGGCTGGCGCCACGCGGCCCGCAAGAGATGCGGGTAATGACCGACGCCTATCGCAAGGCCGGCATCTCGGTGATCCTGGACGTGGTCTATAACCACACCGGGGAAGGGGACAGCCAAGGGCCGATCCTCTCGATGATGGGGCTGGACCCGCAGACCTATTATCGCTTCGTCGAGGTGGACGGCAAAAAGCACCTGGTGAACGATACCGGCACGGGCAATACGCTGCGCTGCGACCACCCGGCGGTGCAACGGCTGGTGATCGAGAGCCTGCGCTATTACGTGGAAGAGCTCGGCGTTTCGGGCTTCCGTTTTGACCTCGCCACGGTGCTGGGGCGCAATCCCGGTTTCGACCCCGAGGCCGAGATGCTGAAAAAGATCAAGGCGGACCCGGTTTTGAGCAAGGCTATCTTGGTGGCCGAACCCTGGGATCCAGGTCCGGGCGGTTATGGCCTGGGCAAGTTCGGCAAGGAATTTGCCGAGCACAATGACACCTATCGCGACGAAATCCGTGGCTTCTGGAAGGGCGAGAGCGGCAAGATTGGGGCGCTTGCCGGCAAGGTATCGGGTTCGGCGGAAATCTTCGATGTTGCGGGCCGCAAACCCAGTGCCGGGGTCAATATGCTGGCCGTGCATGATGGCTTCACCCTGCGCGATCTCGTCAGCTACCACGACAAGCACAACGACGCGAACGGCGAGAACAATCGCGACGGCCACAATCACAATTCGTCCTGGAATTGCGGCGTGGAGGGGGAAACCGAAGACGAGGCGGTCAACGCCGCGCGCCGGCGCGACGTACGGGCACTGCTGGCCACGCTGTTCCTGTCGCGCGGCACGCCACTGATCCAGCAGGGCGACGAGATGTATCGGACCCAGCAGGGCAATAATAATGCCTACGCGCAGGACAATGAGATCACCTGGGTGGATTGGGAAAGCGCCGATGGCGCTCTGGTCGATTTCGTGGCGGCAATGAACGCCTTCCGCAAGGCGCATCCGGCGGTCAGCCATGACCACTGGTTAACCGGCCAGGACCGCAACGGCGTGCGCGACGTCGTCTGGCTGCATCCCGATGGCCGGGAAATGACCGAGGGCGACTGGAACGAGAGCGGCGCCTCGGTGCTGGGCATGCATCTTCGGCACAAGGATGACGAAGTGCTGGTGTGGTTCAACCGGCGGGTCGAGCCGGTCGTGGCGCGCTTGCCCGAGAATGAGTGGGCGCTGGGCATTCAATCCGATCCCAGCTCCGACGTGCCGCTCACCGAAGGAACGGCGACCCTGCCGCCGCGGTCGGTCGTGGCGCTGGTGCGGCCCGGCTAACCCTCTGCCTCGACCATGCCGTGGCGTGCATAGAACCGCATTGCTGCCCGGTTGGCCACCTGCACCTTGAGGTCCACATGCAGATGTCCCCGCTCGCGCAGGCGCACAAAGGCGCGGGTTAGCAGAGCGGAACCAAGGCCGCGGCCGCGCGCGCGGGGGTGGACGACGATGTCCTTGATGAAGCTGCCGGTCCAGCACTGGACCAGCCCCAGCGGGTCATCCTCTTCGTCTGCCAGGATGATGACCAAGTGGGGGTCGAATTCGGCGTCCTCGACCAAGGGCCACCACCATTGGTCGAAGCTGCCGACCGCCCCGCCGCCATCGGCATAGGCCGCTTCGAGAATGCGGTGCAGGTTTATGGGCTTGGCGCGCCAGAGCGGCAACAAACCGACACCGGGCAGCAGATCGGGAACCGCGACGGGCTCGATGAGCGAGCGTCGCAGGCGCAGATAACCGCTCAACCTATTCCGCCGCCTCGGCCGCAAACCCACCGTGCTTCTCGATGAAGCCGATGATCTGGTCGAGGCTTTCGCGGCGGAGGAGGTCGGTGAAGACATAGGGGCGGCCTTCGCGCACCTTTTGCGTATCGCTTTCCATCACCTCGAGGCTGGCGCCGACATAGGGAGCGAGGTCGGTGTGGGTGATGATCAGGAGGTCCGAGCGCGAAATGGCCGGGCCGCCCTTGCGCGGCACCTTTTCGCCCTGGGCGACCGAGATCACGTAGATGGTTAGGTCTGCCAGGTCCGGTGAGAAGGTGGCCGCGAGGTTATCGCCGCCACTCTCGATCAGGATGATATCGAGATCGGGGAACTTGCGGTTCAGGTCGTCAATGGCCGCAAGGTTCAGCGAGGCGTCTTCGCGGATGGCGGTGTGCGGGCAGCCGCCGGTTTCGACGCCGACAATGCGGTCTTCGGAAATGGCCTGCACCCGCGAGAGGATCAGCGCGTCTTCCTGGGTGTAGATGTCATTGGTGACCACGGCCATGGAATAGCGCTCGCGCATGGCCTTGAGCAGCATCTCGCACAGCGTCGTCTTGCCTGAGCCGACAGGCCCGCCAATGCCGATACGCAGGGGTCCATTGAGGCTCTTGGACATGACTTGCTCCGTATGTGTTCAGACGAGACGCAGATAGATAAGTATCAGGAAACCGAGCCCCAGGAACAGGCAGAGCGGGGAATAGACCCGGCGGTCGTTGAGGCGGAAATTGGGTTCGGGCGTCAGCCCGGCCCACCAGGGCGTGTAGCCAATGATTCCGCGGGCCAGGAACACGGCGGCGAAGCCGAAACCGGCCAGGTTGAGCTGCCAGCCGCCGCTATCGTGATCGGCCAGCGCCAGGGCAAAGTAACCGGCGGTGAAGGTTGCGACGGCCACGGCGAGCGAGGCCAGTCTTGGGGGCATGCGTTCGATGTCCTTGAATCCCACCACGGTCTGGGCCAGCAGCTTCTCGTCGCGGATGGGCCAGGTGCGGCCCAGGGCCCACATCAGATGGGCGATGGAGACAGCGAACAGGCCGATGAACATGAGGGAGGCGAAAAGCATGTTCATGACCGGAAAATCCTCGTTGTCAGCGTCTCGTGCAGCATCTGCGCAATATCTGCGCCATAGGCCACGCTGCCAATATCGTCCAGTGCGGCATGAAGGCACAGATCGGCCATTTGCGCGATGGCCGGCTCCAGTGCCGCCATGATGGCGAGGCCGTCATTCTGGCCAATGGGCACCAGGCGCACAGCCACGGACACCTGCGAGTGGACCGTTGTGGTGAGGAAGGCGACCAGCGTATCGCGCCGGTCGATACCGTGGGCGCCCGCCAATGCGCCAACGGCGACAGGATAGGGGCAGGGCTCAGGCAGCGGCACTGGCGTTGCGGTTGGCCAAGCGGCGCTGGCCAGTACGAAGGCGTTACCGGTGATGGTGGTTTCGGCGTGACGTTCATGGGCTGCGGTCAGGGCCAGGCAGAGATCGGCCAGCTCGGTCAGCTTGGTTCCGTCGGCATGCCCGGCATGGGCATGGGCGAGCAGGATCGTGTCGGTCCTGAGACTGCCGTGCTGCAAGACGCCTGATATCCAGTCCTGCGTGGTCACGCGGTCGGACACGGAGCCCTGAGCGATTGCAGTTTCGAGGCCGGCTGACCAGGCAAAGGCCCCCACGGGAAAGGCAGGGGACATCCAGGTCAGCAGTTTTTGCAGGTCGGCGCTCACTTGCGGGCCAGCAGGGCGTGGCCGCCATCGCTGTGGGCGTGGCTATGATAGGCGCCACGTTCGGCAAAGAAGGGCTCGGTGACATTGGCGACGCTCGCGCCCAGCCCTTCCAGCATGGTCTTGAGCACGTGATCGCGCTTGATCAGGATGCGGCCCGGTTCGAGTTGGGCCGGGGTGTGGCGATTGCCGATATGCCAGGCGAGGCGCAGCAAATGGCCGGCGTCCCGGGCGCGAATTTCGTAGAGCGGTTCGTGAGCTGCGATCACTCCCACCAGATCGCCCCCCTCCAGCTCCAGCGCGCCATTGTGGTCGAGTGTGACGGTGGAGGGGAAGTCGACCATGACTTCGATGCCGCTGGCGCCGATCAGCAGCTTGCGGCGCAGCCGGCGCTCGTCATGTGCCAGGGTAATGGTGTCGATGATGGGCGATTTGCCGTGATCGGCGGGCAGGTGAGCTGTGGCGCGGCGCATGAGACCTAACTGATCGTGGTGAAGAAGCGGAAGATGAGAAAGAGCTGGTAGGCGATGTGGATGCCGACAATCGTCAGATGCAGGCGGCGATCGGCATAGTGCCAGGCGAGAATGCACAGCGCCAGTCCGACCGGGACCTGCCCGAAATAGCTCCAGTCGAACTGGCTCCAATGGGCCTGCCCCTTGATCAGCGTGTCGATGGTGTCGAGGACGAAGGTTGTGCCCAGAAGGCCGAAAAACCAATGGCGGCGCTTGAGGAAGAAATCCTCATAGCCCTTATATTCCGAGACGCTGTCGGGGGAGAGCAGGGCGGCGATCAGGAACAGGGTGATGGCATAAGTCAGGATGAACAGGACGATGCCGAAGTTCCAGATCTCCATTCTGTGCAGTGCGAACTCCCACCACCAGAACAGCACCAGCTCGAGCAGCATAGAGCCGATCCAGAGCATATGCAGGGCCGAAACCTTGCCGCGATGCGGATGCTGGATGATGCCGGCAATCGTCATCAGCAGCCGGGTAATGCCCAGGCCGATGACCGTGCCCATGACGATGCGCACATGCGGAAACAGTTCAGCGGAAAGGGCAGGGTCCATCGCAGTGGTCAGGGGGTGTTGCTGGCTTCAGTGCAGGTGGCGAGCGGGTCGGCGTCCTCGTCCTGCATCAGGTCGCGCAGTGTGGCCTCGCCCTGATGACTCCACCATTCATAGGGACCGGATACATAGCGGGCGCCCGAGGCAGAGATGGTGGTGGCAAAGATCAGGTTCTGTCCCTCGACCGGTACGATGGCCAGGAAATTGGGGGCCGCGTTGATGTACTGCACGCTCAACGCTTGCTCGTTGTCGCAGAGATAGCCGGCCGTGCGGCGCTCGACATTGCCCGCGCTCTCCAGCGTGAGGGTCAGTGCGGCCGATGCGCCAGGTGCCGTTGGCACAGTGGCGACGGTCGTGACCGCGGATTGGGCAAAAGCCGCGAATGGGATGAGCAGGGAGAAACCGGCGACAAGCACGACCTTGGGCGAAAGCATGGCGGTGTCCTTTGGCAATCGGGGAGGCAATGTAGTCATTGCACACCCATAATCGTGGCGTTTGCAGGGAGAGACAACCTGCGCCTGAGACTAGCCATTAAAACGCTGCGCGAGATCGTCGAAGTCACCCTGCGAGGCGAGGTGTATTTCCCGGACGATCCGCAGAATTGGCTTGAGGGCGAAGAAGACCGAACCAATTACAAAGCACCAGATCGCGGGGTTTTCGAGTGAGTTGTAGAAGAACATAATCGACCCGACCAGGAAGAGCAGGGCGGCGGCAACATCGATCAGTGTGTAGGCCAGTTCGTAGAGCGCATAGAGCTTGCGCTGGGAGGGCGTCAGGGTTCCGCGATCACGCTGGAAATAAGGCATGGTCTGGCTCCTCGATTCGTGCGTGTTCTAATCTTGCTCGTGAGGGGCAGAATAGAAGGCCTCACGTGAAGCTCGGGTTCCACGCTATTTGTCCGATCCTACAAGCTCACGTTCGACAGGTCGTTCGCGAGCCTCATGCCGGTGCGTTCCGGTTTGAACTGCCTCAGGAACCCATCGCCATCAGAACAGGAAATACCTCTGTGCCATCGGCAATACCGTGGCCGGTTCGCAGGTGAGCAATTCGCCATCGGCGCGGACCTCGTAGGTTTCCGGGTGCACGTCGATTTTCGGCGTGGCGGTATTGAGCTTCATGGCGGCCTTGCCGATGCCGGAGCGGGTGTTGGAAACGGGCAGCAATTGCTTGTCGACGCCGAGGCGCCCGCGCAGGCCGGCGTCGTGGGCTGCCTGGGAAATGAAGACCACCGAGGAGCGGCTGACCAGCTTGCCATGGGCGCCGAACATCGGGCGATAGTGCATGGGCTGGGGCGTCGGGATCGAGGCGTTCGGGTCACCCATTGGCGCAGCGGCGATGGAGCCGCCGAGCAGCACCATTTCCGGCTTCACGCCGAAGAAGGCCGGGTTCCAGAGCACGAGATCGGCGCGCTTGCCCACTTCTACCGAGCCGATGTGCTGGCTCATGCCATGGGCGATGGCGGGGTTGATGGTGTATTTGGCGACATAGCGGCGAACGCGAAAATTGTCATTTTCGCCGGTTTCTTCCGGCAGGCGGCCACGCTGGCGCTTCATCTTGTCGGCGGTCTGCCAGGTGCGGATCAGCACTTCGCCGACACGGCCCATCGCCTGGCTGTCGGAGGAGATGACCGAGAGCGCGCCCATGTCGTGGAGGATGTCCTCGGCGGCAATGGTCTCCTTGCGGATGCGCGATTCTGCGAAAGCCACGTCCTCGGGGATGGACTGGTCGAGGTGGTGGCAGACCATGAGCATGTCGAGATGCTCGGCAATGGTATTGACCGTGTAGGGCCGGGTCGGATTGGTCGAGGAGGGGATGACATTGGGCAGGCCCGCGACCTTGAGGATATCGGGGGCGTGACCACCGCCGGCGCCTTCGGTGTGGAAGGCGTGGATGGTGCGGCCCTTGAAGGCCCCCACCGTGTCCTCGACGAAGCCGCTCTCATTGAGCGTGTCGGTGTGGATCATCACCTGCACGTCATAGTCGTCGGCAACCGAGAGGCAGTTGTCGATGGCGGCCGGCGTGGTGCCCCAGTCCTCATGCAGTTTCAGGCAGGAGGCACCGGAAAGGATCATCTCTTCGAGCGGGGCGGCGACGGCGGCATTGCCCTTGCCGGCGAGCGCCAGGTTCATCGGGAAGGCGTCGAAGCTTTCGATCATGCGCTCGATATGCCAGGCGCCGGTGCAGGTGGTGGCGAGGGTGCCGTGGGCGGGGCCGGTGCCGCCGCCGAGCATGGTGGTGACCCCACTCATAAGCGCCTCTTCGATCTGCTGGGGGCAGATGAAGTGGATATGAGCGTCCATGCCGCCGGCGGTGATGATCTTGCCTTCGCCCGCAATGGCTTCGGTGGAGGGACCGATGATGATGTCGATATTGGGCTGGGTATCGGGATTGCCCGCCTTGCCGATGCCGGCGATGAGGCCGTTCTTCAAGCCGATATCGGCCTTGTAGATGCCGGTATGGTCGACGATCAGCGCATTGGTGATGACGGTGTCGACGGCCCCTTCCGCCCGGGTGCGCTGGGACTGGCCCATGCCGTCGCGAATGACCTTGCCGCCACCGAACTTGACCTCTTCGCCATAGGTGGTGAAGTCCTTCTCCACCTCGATGAAAAGTTCGGTATCGGCGAGGCGGACGCGGTCACCCGTGGTGGGGCCGTACATATCGGCGTAGGTGGCGCGAGAAATCCGTGCTGGCATGTCGTGTCCCGTTTTAACTGGCCCGGAACAAAGGCTTCCCGGGCGTGACTTTGGCCTTGTGTGTCCAGGTTGGCAAGGGCCCGGAACACTTCACTGACACCAGTCTCGCCCAAGCCGATCAGTGCTTGGGTCGATGCTGGCGGTAGGTCGTTGCGGCCCGATCGATAAGCTGGTCCACCAGCTTTTCGCCTGCCGCGATGTCGGCGTCGTTCCTCTGGGTGAAGGCAACCAGGGAAACGCTCAAAAGCTGGATGGCGTAGGCGAGCTTGGTGCGGCCATCCTTGTGGTATTCATTGCCGCGCTTCTGGAATGAAGCGAGCAGCTCATCATAGATGGCCGGGGTCATGCTCTGCTTGACCGCAACCCAGCTCTTCTGTTTCAGCGCATCAGACAGTTCGACATCCAGTCCGCCAATCAGCGCCATGGCCTCGGGGTCCTTGATGCCGTTCTGCCGCAAATCCGTTACGACGGAAATGAAGTGTTGCTTGAACAGGGCTTCTTTGCTGGGCTCGGTGGTCATGGCACGATCCTCTTTTTCGAGACGTGCCCTTTAACCAGCTTTCGCCATGATGCGCCATGTCTGGCCGGGACATTATCGCGCCCGGCCACAGCCTTCAGAGATCTCCCATGATCTGTTGCCGGAAGCCGTAGATGCGCCGGTCGCCAGAGATCGGCACGAGGCGAACTTCGCGGGATTGCCCCGGTTCAAATCGCACAGCCGTGCCCGCGGCGATATCGAGGCGCATGCCGCGCGCCTTGTCGCGGTCGAAGCGCAATCCCGCATTGGTTTCAAAGAAATGATAATGCGAGCCGACCTGGACAGGGCGATCGCCGGTATTGGCCACCTCCAGGACGATTTGTTCGGCGCCGGTGTTCAGCTCGATATCGCCGGCAGCGGGAATGACTTCTCCGGGGATCATGCCAGCCTCCTAGCCGCCGATTGCAAGGTAGAGACCGCCAAGCGCGGTCACCGCACCAGCGATCCGGGTCAGCACCTTGCCGCTGAACCGTGACAATACCAGGCCGGCGCCAATGCCCACTGCATGCAGGGCGGCAGTGGCAAAAACAAAGCCGATTGCGAATTCCCAGGCGCCGGCACCGCCCAGTTCGCCGCCATGGGCATGGCCGTGGAAGAAGGCAAAGAAGCCGACCATGGCTGCGACCGCCGTGGTGGGGATCGGCAGGGCCAGTGCGATTGCAATGCCGATGAAGATGACCGAGGCGAGGATGACCGGCTCGACCAGGGGCAGGGGCAAGCCGGCGATGGCGGTGGCAAATCCCAATGCCATGGTGCCGACAAAGGCGGCCGGTACCAGCCAGAGCGCGCGTCCGCCTTGCTGGGCCGCCCAGAGGCCGACCGCGACCATGGCCAGGATATGGTCGAGGCCGAACAGGGGATGGCTGAAGCCGGCGGCCAATGACCCATGTTCGGCAGGGTCAAGATGGGCAAAGGCGGGCAGGGTAGCTGCGAGAGAAATCGCCAGTGTGAACAGGCTGCGCTTGAGCATTGTCGGCCTCATTATCGGATCGGCTGGTGAACGGTGACGAGCTTGGTGCCGTCTGGGAAGGTAGCTTCGACCTGGACGTCGTGGATCATTTCGGCGACGCCTTCCATGACCTGATCGCGGGTGACGACGTGAGCGCCGGCTTCCATCAGTTCGGACACGGCGCGACCATCGCGTGCACCTTCCACGACGAAGTCAGTGATCAGGGCGATGGCCTCGGGGTGGTTCAGCTTGACGCCGCGTTCGAGACGCCGGCGGGCGACCATGGCAGCCATGGAGATGAGCAGTTTGTCTTTTTCGCGGGGGGTGAGATTCATCTTCCGGTCCTAAAGATGCCAGAGGCGGGGCAGGCTGCCCGCGGCGGTGAGTTCGAGCAAGACTGGTACGATCATGCGGCGCAGGGCAAGCCCGGTTTGTGCCATGGCACGTATGACCAGGCGCGATTGATTGACGCTGACGCCGATCGCCTGGTTTTCAGGCAGCATGGCGCGAATTCGCTGCCCGATGGCGCTGGCCCGGTCGGATGTCGCTGCGATATGCAGCACACTGGCAAAGGCGCGATTGCCATTCAGCAGTGACAGGCTCTGCCGCTCGTCGGCGGTGGCGTGCAATTGCGTGGCCTCGGCATGTACCAGCTTGCCGTTGCGGCGAATGCGCCAGTTGTCGTGCAACAGGGCGTCGGCGGCATCTTCCCCCATCGCGTCCCGGCCCAGAAGAACGGCCTCGATGGCAGTCAACGTAGCGCCTTCCTCCAGATCGACCTCGAGCCGACGGTCCAGCTTGCTGGCCGCAAACAGGATGGTTTCCTGCGGCAGCCAATCGAGATGTCCGCCAGACCCGACGCGCAAGCGAGTCTCGACCCGGCCGAAATCGCCTGTGGAGCGATAGCTGCGTTCGCAGGCCTGGGTGGTCAGCACCATGTGACCGCCGGGGGCCAGATCGGCGCTCCATTGCAGATGGTCACCGCCGGTAATGCCGCCGGCGGTGTTGATCAGAACGGCCTCGAGGCTGGACGAATGCGTGTTGGGCAAACGGATCTTGCCGCAGCCTTCCTGGAACAGGGTATCGAGCCGGGTGATGGTTTCGACCGTCTTGGCCGATATCCGCCCAATACCGCGCGCGCGCTGCAGGGCAGGTGTGTTCACATTTTCTAATCCGGCCAATTTCACTGCAACGATCCTGCGCTCGCTCCGTTGTGGGGGTGAGCAAGAGCTCTTTCAGAGATAATTTTCAAAAGGTTATACCAAATGACCATTAAATCTGCACTTTCCGTTATCGCTCTTTCCGCTGGCCTTATTGCTGCGCCGGCCTTTGCCCAGGGCATGATGATCGGCACCCAGACTGTTGCCGAAACCGATGTTGAGGCCGTCAAGGCTCGCTGCGCTGACCTGCAGCTCGCGGCCGAAACCGAATCGCTGTCATCGAACCCGGTTGAGGACGCCGACACCACTGAAGACGACTCCGTCGCCGGCGATGCTGCGATCAATGATGTTCCGGCCACCGACTCCGAAACGGCCACATCGGTTGATCTGGGCATCATCACTCTTGAGGAGTGTGAGGCCGACGGCTGGTTCGACATGTAATCGGATAGCCTCCGTGTCAAAAGCGCCCGGTTTCGACCGGGCGTTTTTTGTGCCTAGACCATCAGGTGCCGCCTGACCTCGGGCAGGTCGAGATCGGCGGCTGGACCGGTGTGCATGATCTCGCCTCGGTCCATCACATAAATGTCGTCAGCAATCTCGCGGCAGAAATCGAGGAACTGCTCGACCAGCAGGATGGTCATGCCTTTCTCGTCGCGCAGGAATTGCAGGGCGCGGCCGATATCCTTGATGATCGAGGGCTGGATGCCTTCGGTGGGTTCATCCAGCACGAGGACCTTGGGCCGGGTGACGAGGGCCCGGCCGATCGCCAATTGCTGCTGCTGTCCACCCGAAAGATCACCGCCCCGGCGGCCCAGCATGGACTTCAAAACTGGAAACAGCTCGAAAATGTACTCGGGGACGTTGCGCTCGGATCGGGGCAGGCCGGCATAGCCGGTTTCCAGGTTCTCCTTGACCGTAAGCAGCGGGAAAATCTCGCGCCCCTGCGGCACATAGCCGATGCCCATGCGCGCGCGCTTGTATGGGGGCGAGCGTTTGAGCACATCGTCGCCAAAGGTGATGTCGCCGGCCGAAATGTGGTTGATGCCGGTGATGGCCCTGAGTGTCGAGGATTTGCCCACCCCATTGCGGCCCAGCACAGCGGTGATCCTGCCCGGCCGGCAGGTGATGGAAATACCCTTGAGCGCCTGGGCAGCGCCGTAGTGCAGGTCGATGGAATTGATCGAGAGTGCAGTTGTCATCCTCACCTCCCCAGATAGCGTTCGATGACGACAGGATTGGCGCTGACCTGGTCGAGTGATCCTTCGGCGAGGACCGATCCTTCGGCAAGGCAGACCACGCGAGAGCCCAGGTCGCGCACAAAACTCATGTCGTGTTCCACCACGACCACCGAGCGGGTCTGCGAAATCTCGCGCAGCAATTTTGCTGTCTCTTCGGTTTCACTGTCAGTCATGCCGGCGACGGGCTCGTCGACCAGCAGCAGCTTGGGGTCCTGGGCCAGCAGCATGCCGATTTCGAGCCACTGCTTCTGGCCGTGGCTGAGATTGGCGGCCAGTTCATCCTTGCGGGAGATGAGGCGCACCGTCTCGAGGATTTGGGCGATCCGGGCGATGTCGTCGTCGCTCGCCGTGTAGAACAAGGTGCTGAAGATGCCGCGCGGCTTTTTCAGCGCCATTTCGAGATTGTCCCAGACCGTATGGCTCTCGAAGACGGTTGGCTTCTGGAACTTGCGGCCGATGCCCAGATTGGCGATCGCTGCCTCGTCGAGCTTGGTAAGGTCGGTTCGGCCATCGAACAGAACCTGTCCAGTGTCGGGCCGGGTCTTGCCGGTGATGATGTCCATCATCGTGGTCTTGCCAGCGCCGTTGGGCCCGATAATGGCCAGCATCTCCGCAGGCTTGACGATAATTGCGAGGTTGTTGATGGCCTTGAAGCCGTCAAAGGCAACCGAGACGCCGTCGAGATAGAGCATGGTGTCGGTATGGGCGCTCATGGCTTACTCCGCCGGCTTGGGTTGGGCTTCGTGGCCGAAACTCGCCGGATCTTCGCCGCGCTCGATATCGGCGGACTGCTCCGGGGTGGGGGCTTCTGGCTGATCTCCGGCAGGTACCCTTCTGCTCTTCTTGAACAGCTGGTTCCACAGCCCGACAATGCCCTTGGGCAGGAACAGGGTGGTGAAGATGAAGAGGGCACCCAGCGCAAACAGCCACAGCTCGGGCAGGGTGGTAGTGAACCAGGATTTGCCCAGGTTGACGACGATCGCGCCGATGATGGGGCCGATCAGCGTGCCGCGACCGCCCACAGCCGTCCAGATCACCACCTCGATGGAATTAGCCGGGTCAAACTCGGAAGGATTGATAATGCCGACCTGCGGCACATAGAGCGCGCCGGCTATACCCGCCATGATGGCCGAGACGGTGAAGGCGAAGAGTTTTACATATTCAACGCGATAGCCGAGGAACCTCGTGCGGCTCTCGGCGTCGCGCACGGCGACCATGACCTTGCCGAGCTTGGAATTGACGATCAGCGAGCAGACCAGCACGGACAGCGCCAGGGCAATGGCGGTGGCGGCAAACAGCGTGGCGCGGGTGGTCTGCGCCTGGACTGGGACGCCGAGAATGTCCTTGAAATCGGTGAGCCCGTTATTGCCGCCAAAGCCCATGTCGTTGCGGAAGAAGGCGAGCAGCAGGGCGAAGGTCATCGCCTGGGTGATGATGGAGAGATAGACGCCGGTGACCCGGCTCCTGAAGGCGAAGAAGCCGAAAACAAACGCCAGCAGGCCAGGTACGAACACAACCATGAGCATGGCGAACCAGAAATTGTCGAAGCCGAGCCAGAACCAGGGCAGTTCCGAATAGTTCAGGAACACCATGAAGTCAGGCAGCACCGGGTTGCCATAGACGCCGCGGCTGCCGATCTGGCGCATGAGATACATGCCCATGGCATAGCCCCCCAGAGCGAAGAAAGCGCCATGCCCGAGCGAAAGAATGCCGCAATAGCCCCAGACCAGATCGAGCGCCAAGGCGAGGATCGCATAGGCCAGATATTTGCCCATCAGCGAAACGAGATAGGTCGGCACATGGCCGAACTGGCCCGGCGGGATCAGCAGATTGGCCATGGGCACGAGGATCGCGACGGCCAGGAAGACGCCGATGACCCAGATGGCTTTCTTGTCCAGGGCGCGGAACAGGGCTTGGGTCAGCATGGTTTTGTGCCTTTCAGAAAGGCCCCCTCACCCGGCGCTGCGCGCCGACCTCTCCCCCAAAGGGAGAGGTGAAGAGGGCCGAGGTCGCGGAGCGACACCTCTCCCTGGGGGGAGAGGTCGACGGCGAAGCCGGCGGGTGAGGGGGCCTTGAACCACATCGGCATCATTGCTCCACCGCCCTTCCCTTGAGGGCGAACAGGCCCCGCGGACGCCGCTGGATGAAGAGGATGATGAGGACGAGGATGAGGATCTTGCCCAGCACCGCGCCGGCATAGGGTTCGAGGAACTTGTTGGCGACGCCCAGCGTCAGCGCGCCCACAAGCGTGCCCCAGAGATTGCCCACCCCGCCAAACACGACGACCATGAAGCTGTCGATGATGTAGTTCTGCCCAAGGTTCGGGGAGATATTGTCGATCTGGGTCAGGGCCACGCCGGCGAGACCGGCGATGCCCGAGCCGAGGCCAAAGGTCATGGCATCGACGAAGGGGGTGCGAATGCCCATGGCCGAAGCCATGCGGCGGTTCTGCGTTACCGCCCGCATCTGCAGGCCCAGCGGCGTGCGGTTGAGGATCAGAAGCAGCATGAAGAAGACGATCAGCGCGAAAATCACGATCCAGAAGCGGCCATAGGTAATTGAAAGACCGAAGAATTCAGTCGAGCCGGACATCCAGGTCGGGGCGATGACCATCTGGTTGGTTGGCCCGAAGATCGAGCGTACGGTCTGCTGCAGGATCAGCGACAGGCCCCAGGTGGCGAGCAGGGTTTCGAGCGGCCGGCCATAGAGCCAGCGGATAATGCCGCGTTCAATGCCGATGCCGATCGCCCCGGTAACGAGGAAGGCGCAGGGCAGGGCGATGAGCAGGGAATAGTCGAGCAGGCCCGGGAAATTCTGGCGGATGACAAGCTGAACGATGAAGGTGGTGTAGGCACCCAGCATCACCATTTCGCCGTGCGCCATGTTAATGACGCCCATCACCCCAAAGGTGATGGCGAGGCCAATGGCCGCCAGCAGCAGCACGGAGCCCAGTGACAGGCCAAACCAGACATTCTGCAGGGCGCCCCAGATGGCGCGTTCCTGCTCAAGGCCGGCGATGGCCGACTGAATTGTAGGCACCAGCTCTTCTGGTGCGCCATTGAGCGCAGAGTTGAGAATGGTCAGGGCGTTCCGCCCGGCGCCCGAGGCGACCAGCGGCACGGCAGCCTGACGATCCGCAACGCTCTGCTCGTCGTCGCCAAGTATGGTCACGGCGCGCGCGGCCTGCATGGCCTTGAGCACATTGGCGTCGGTTTCTGCTGCAATTGCCTCGTCGAGCAGCGGGATATTGGCCGGATCGGGATTAGCCAGAAAGCCCTGTGCGGCCGTCAGGCGGCGGGCGGGGTTGTCGCTCATCAGTGTCATGCCGGCGAGGGCGGCGGCGATATCGCGCCTCAGGCCGTTATTGACGCGGATTTTCGAAATGTCTGCATCGGCGCCCAGTTCAACGGGTTCGCCGGAAACCGGATCGACATATGCAGAGCCGCGTTCGATCAGCACGGTGCCGGAGGTTTCTTCGAGGTAGAGATTACCGGCGCCCAGGGCAGTCAGGGCGGGAACGACGCTATCGCTGCCGGTGGCGGCGAGGTCAGCGACGATCTGCTGCAGTTCCTTGAGGCTTGCTTCGCCCATGGACTGGATCGCGGCGGGAATGTCGGTTGTTGCTTCCTGCGCTCGAATGGCGCTGTTCGGCAGCAGCAGGAACGGCAGGGCCAGTAGCACCAGGCGGAGAGCGCGGAGGATCAGCATCGCAGGGCAAGTCCTTGTCGTTCAGGGAAGTCGAGTTGGCAGGGGCGCTTGGCCCCTGCCAGGTCAGGCAAACTGCCTTACATCGCCGAGCCGCAGCTCTCGGTCTCGGTGTTGTAGTTGCCGCAGTTGATCGGAGCAGTCCAATCGGCTTCGAGCATCTTGCTCTCGGGCAGGTAGTCGGACCATGCGTCGCCCGGAACCAGGTCTTCGGTTTCCCAGACCACGAAGAACTGGCCGTCGTCCTGGATTTCACCGATCAGCACCGGCTTGGTGATGTGGTGGTTGGGGAGCATCTTGGCGACGCCACCAGTCAGGTTCGGGGTTTCGAGGCCGACAATGGCGTCGATCACGGCGTCGGCATCGGTGGTGCCGGCCTTTTCGACGGCCGCGACCCAGAGGTTGAAACCGATCAGGTGGGCTTCCATCGGGTCATTGGTGACGCGGTCTTCCGAACCGATGAAGTCCTGCCAGGCAGCGATGAACTCTTCATTTTCGGGGGTATCGACCGACATGAAGTAGTTCCAGGCGGCCAGGTGACCGACCAGCGGGGTAGTGTCGAAACCGGAAAGTTCTTCCTCGCCGACCGAGAAGGCCACGACCGGGATGTCCTCGGCCATCACACCCTGGTTGCCCAGTTCGCGGTAGAAGGGCACGTTGGCGTCACCATTGATGGTGGAGACCACGGCGGTCTTCTTGCCGGCCGAACCGAAGGCCTTGATGTCGGACACAATGGTCTGCCAATCGGAGTGACCGAAGGGCGTGTAGTTGATCATGATGTCTTCGGCGGCCACACCCTTGTCGAGCAGGTACTGCTCGAGGATCTTGTTGGTGGTCTGCGGATAGACATAGTCGGTACCGGCCAGCACCCAGCGCTCAACGCCTTCCTCGTTCATGAGGTAGTCGACGGCCGGAATGGCCTGCTGGTTGGGGGAAGCGCCGGTGTAGAACACGTTGCGCTGGGATTCCTCGCCCTCGTACTGGACAGGGTAGAACAGCAGGCTGTTCAGTTCTTCAAAGACCGGCAGCACTGACTTGCGGCAGACCGAGGTCCAGCAGCCGAAGACGGCGTCGACTTCATCGACTTCGATCAACTGACGGGCCAGTTCGGCGGCCAGCGGCCAGTCCGAGGCAATGTCGACCACGACGGGTTCGAGCATCTTGCCCATGACGCCGCCCTTGGCGTTCTGCTGTTCAATCAGGAACAGCATGGTGTCCTTGAGCGTGGTTTCGGAAATGGCCATGGTGCCCGAGAGCGAGTGCAGGATGCCCACCTTGATGGTGTCGTCCTGGGCCATGACCGGCACTGCGGTCAGCGAAACGCTGCCTGCGAGAGCGGCGGCGAGCAAAGCGCTCTTGGCGCTGAAGTTCTTCATGTTTGTCCCTCTAGACCTATTTGAGTCCCTCAAGACACCGGGAGGCGTCCTGGGGACACACTGGGACAGCTCTTAACGTTCGCCCTATACGTCGATTGACGTAACTGCTTGCCGCGTTGATTCCGGTTTTGGGCTGAAAGTCCTGAAAAACCGCGTGATTTTTCCCAATTCCGTGCTAAGGAACCCTTGGCGATTTTTTGGGCAGCGCGGCGAATTGGTTAAGGCTTGAGCGGCATGGCACGGCAGCGGATCATTCCCGTCAGGCGCGAATATAACCGCTGGGTGGCCAACCAGACGCTGGAAGACTACGCCCTCAGGTTCACCGCCAAGTCGGCGCGCCGCTTCTCCAACGACCGGATATCGCAGACAGCGATCGGCGCCATTTCTTTCTTGGCGCTGGAGGCCATTGGCGGGGCGATCACGCTGAGCTACGGCACCTCCAATGCGCTGATCGCCATTCTCGTCGCGTCGATCGCCATCCTGCTGGTGGGGGTGCCGATCTCACGCTATGCCACCCGCCACGGTGTCGATGTGGACCTGCTCACCCGTGGGGCGAGCTTTGGCTATATCGGCTCGACGATCACCTCGCTGATCTATGCCAGCTTCACCTTCATCCTCTTCGCCATCGAGGCCTCGATCATGTCGAGCGCGCTGGAGCTGGCCTTCGGTATCCCGCTCTGGATCGGCCACATCATCTCGGCGCTAGTGGTCATCCCGCTGGTGACGCACGGCATTCGCATGATCTCCTCGTTCCAGATGCTGACGCAGCCGATCTGGATCGTGCTCAACATCCTGCCCTTCTTCTTCATTGCCTTCATGGACTGGGAGAAGTTCGACCTGTGGCGCGCCTTTAACGGCCTCGGCCAGCCCGAAGGGGTGGCGGGCACCATTGCCGCCTTCGAAGTGGCCAAGTTCGGTGCCGCTTCGGCGGTCATCCTGGCGCTGATGACCCAGATCGGTGAGCAGGTGGACTTCCTGCGTTTCCTGCCGGCGGAAGGCGCGCCGAAATGGCGGCACAAGCTGGGGATTTTCCTTGCCGGTGCCGGCTGGGTGGTCGTTGGTGCGCCCAAGCTGATCGCGGGCTCGTTTCTCGCCTTCCTAGCCCTCTCGGCCGGCGTGTCACCCGAGCATGCCTCCGAGCCCGGCTATATGTACGCCGTGGCCTTTGGCTACATGATCCCCAATGAGTTTGGGGCGCTGATGCTGATGGCGGTGTTCGTCGTGGTCAGCCAGCTCAAGATCAACGTTATGAACGCTTATGCGGGCTCGCTCGCCTGGTCGAACTTCTTCTCCCGCCTGACCCACAGCCATCCCGGACGCGTTGTCTGGCTGCTGTTCAACGTGGCCATTGCCCTGCTGCTGATGGAGCTGGGCATCTACCGGCTGCTTGAAGAGACATTGGGCATCTTCTCGATCATCGCCATGGCCTGGCTCTGTACGATCTCGGCAGACCTGTTCATCAACAAACCCCTGGGCTTGGCCCCGCCGGGCATCGAATTCAAGCGCGCCCACCTCTACGACATCAATCCGGTTGGGGTCGGCTCCATGCTGATTTCAGCGACCATCGCGCTCACCGCGCATTTCGGGGCGTTCGGGGAGACCGCCTCGGCGCTGGCGCCCTATATCGCATTGGTCGTGTGTTTCATTGCTTCGCCCGCAATCGCCTGGGCTACCAGGGGCAAGTATTATCTGGCCCGCAAGCCGCGCAAGCAGTGGCAGGAGAGGGAGACACTTACCTGCTCGATCTGCGAGCATCCGTTCGAGCCCGAGGACATGGCCTGGTGCCCGGCCTATGCCGCGCCGATCTGTTCGCTGTGCTGCTCCCTCGATGCGCGCTGCCACGACATGTGCAAGCCCCATGCGCATTTCCGGGCGCAGACCCATGCGGTGGCGGCCTCGGTCCTGCCCGAATGGGCCATCGAGAAGCTGCAATCGCGGCTGGGACGCTATGGCATCGCCATGGCATCGGCGCTGGCGATCCTGGGTGGCATTTTGGGGCTCATCTATTATTTCGCCAGCCGCTCGGCGCCGCATACGTCTGAAGTGGTCGGCGGCACCCTGCTGGTGGTGTTCTTCGTGCTGGCGGTGGCGGCGGGGGTCATGACCTGGTTCCTGGTGCTGGCGCATGACAGCCGCCTGGTGGCCGAAGAAGAAAGCTCGCGGCAGAACACGCTGCTGCTCAAGGAAATCGATGCGCACTCCAAGACTGACGCCGAATTGCAGCGCGCCAAGGAAAAGGCCGAGGCGGCCAATCAGGCCAAGAGCCGCTATGTCGTTGGGCTCAGCCACGAATTGCGCACCCCGCTCAACGCCGTGATGGGCTATGCGCAGATCCTTGAGCGCGACGCGCAGCTGCCGGAGAACCGGCGCGGATCGGCTCAGGTGATCCGTCGCAGCGCCGAACACCTCTCGGGCCTGATCGACGGGCTGCTGGACATTTCCAAGATCGAGGCCGGGCGGCTGCAGGTCTATTCGGGCGAGGTGAACATCCAGGATTTTCTGGACCAGATCGTGGACATGTTCCGCCTGCAGGCCGAGGCCAAGGGACTGGAATTCCGGCACAGCCGCTCCGAGGCGTTGCCGGTTTTTGTCCGCACAGACGAAAAGCGGCTGCGGCAGATTCTCGTCAACCTCCTCTCCAACGCCATCAAGTTCACCAGCACCGGTTATGTCCGCTTCGATGTGGGCTATCGCATGCAGGTGGCCAGCTTCACGGTGGAAGACAGCGGCAGCGGCATTTCGCCGTCCGATCTGGACCACGTGTTCGAACCCTTCGTGCGCGGCGAGGCGGAACGCAATCGCTTCACCCCCGGGCTGGGCCTCGGGCTCACCATCACCAAGCTGTTGACCGAAACGCTGGGCGGTGAAATCACCGTCGCCAGCACGGTGGGAGAGGGGACGCGGTTTCAGGCGCGCCTGATGCTGGCCAAGGTGGAGCGCCCTGCCAAACGGCTGGCGCCGGCACGCGAGATTGTCGGCTATCTCGGCGCGCCGCGGACCGTCATGGTGGTGGACGACAATGCGGATCATCGTCAATTGCTGCGCGAGATGCTGGAGCCGCTCGGTTTCTCCGTGCTCTCCGCCGGTGACGGCCAGTCCTGTCTCGATGCACTGGGCGCGGCGAGACCGGACCTGTTCTTCCTCGACATTCGCATGCCGGGCATGAGCGGCTGGGAATTGCTGGGCCGCTTGCGTGCGATGGGTATCTCCGTGCCCGTCATCATGTTCTCGGCCAATATCGGGGATGGCGCCAATCCCGTCAGCGCCGATGCCGGGCACAATGACACCCTGGCCAAGCCGTTCGATCTCAGCCAGCTCATCGACAGACTGGGCCGGCATCTGGGGCTGGAATGGGTCTATGCGGAGGACAGCAGGCCCGAAAAGGCACCAGTACCGCGAATACTGCGCTCTCCAGGCGCGGAGCACTTGCGGGCACTGGCAGCGCTGGGCCAAATCGGTCATGTCAGGGGGATCGACGAAAAACTGGGCGAGTTGGCAAATGATCCGGCCAACCTTGCCCTGGTCGAGGCGCTAAGACGGCATATGCAGGATTTTGATTTCGACGGGTTTGCCGAGACGCTGGAGCGGGTGGGTCATGAGCCGGATTGAGAAGGAACAGGACATCGTCCTTCTGGTCGACGACTCCCCGGAGTCGCTCGGCTTTCTGACGACGGCCCTGGAACAGGCCGGTGTGACGGTGCTGGTGGCCAGAAGTGGGGAAGCCGCGCTCAAGATCGTTGAGCGGGTGACGCCGGACGTGGTGCTGATGGATGCAGTGATGCCGGGGCTCGACGGGTTCGAGACCTGCCGCCGCATGAAGGCGCTGACCACGCTCACCCATGTGCCCATTATCTTCATGACGGGGCTGACTGAAACCGAACATGTGGTCCATGCACTCGAAAGCGGTGGGGTGGACTATCTCTCCAAGCCCATCAATGTGGACGAATTGCGTGCCCGCATCCGCGTGCATCTGGCCAATGCACGCCGGGCGCAGAGTGCGCGCATTGCGCTTGATGCTGCCGGGCGTCATCTGGTGGCCTTTGGCGCCGATGGTGGGGTGCTGTGGTCGACCCCGCAGGCCAATCGCCTGTTGGAACATTCGGGCCTGGATGCAGAGATGCAGCCGGCCATGTCACAACGGTTCGTCGCCTGGCGGTTGGCCGAGGGCGAGCGGTTGACCCCCGGAGGCGGTTTTGATCTGGCCCTCGGTGGCGCGCAAGGCCTGCAATTTGCCTTCCTGGGCGTGGTCGGCGGCGACGAGTTCCTTTTCCGCATAGCGCGGGCTCAGGAGGAGGGACAGGAGGAAATCCTGCGCCAGCAGTTCGGCCTGACCCAGCGCGAAAGCGAAGTGCTGCTCTGGATCGGCCGCGGCAAGTCCAACAAGGATATCGGCGATATTCTGGGCCTCAGCCCGCGTACGGTGAACAAGCACCTGGAGCAGGTCTATACCAAGCTGGGTGTAGAAAACCGCGCCTCTGCCGCCATCAAGGCGATCCAGTCGCTGCAGGCGCCCTTCGAGCTATAGCGCGCGCTCGGCCGTCAAGCCATTCACAATGACAATGTGATCCCGATTGCCGGGAACCGCTCGCATGTCTGGTCGTTGAGCAAGCGAACCGGACGCCATGGGATGATCCGGACCCGCTATGGTGGATCGCCAACAGAGCCTCCACCATCCGATCGGCGGCCGGCCGCAAAGGTTGACGCTCCTTTGTTGGCCGCCCCGGAGGGGCGCGAAACTTCGGTTTCGCGCCCTATTTTTTTGTGCGCGTTCCGCTGGTCGTATTGGGAAACTTTCGCACTTGTCGATGCATTGGGAAAATTCCGTAACTGGTAGAATCGAAATAAAATAAGTATAAAAGAATTATTCTGGAGTCTATATCGCCTTTTCTACGAGTCTACTGTCTAGATGATGGATTTGATATTTGCGTGTCTATTGATCGTGTATTCCAATTGCGGCGCCACGCCGCGGAAGGAGATGGACGATGAAACTCTCAATCTTGCTTTGTACATCCGCCATTCTTGCTCTGGGCGGTTCGCTTCCTGCTCAAGCGCAGTCGCTGCTGGGTGGTCTTCTCGGTGGCGGTGATACGGAACTGATAACTCTTGGCCCGGGTGATGCGGGGTCTTCGGGGCTGGTCAATGCTGGCGTGGGCGGCAACCAGGTGCTTGACGCCAATATTGGCGGCGGCAGCGTTGCTGATGCCAGCGTGGGCTCGGGCGGTGGATCGACGCTCAGCGCGGATGTTGGCCTTCTGAACAACACGGCCACCCTTGGTCTTGGGGTTGGCGGCAACGATCTGCTCGACGTTGATGTCGGCATCGGTGGCGGTGGCGGCAGTGGTGGAAATGGTGGCAATGGAGCTAACGGCGGCAACGGCGGTGGCGTTGGAAGTGGTGGCGGGCTCTTCGCCAGTGCAAGCGGCGTCGGCGCTGCCAATTGCGCAGGCATCTCGGCGCGTGAACTGGAGCGGCTGATCCTGGCGACGCGGATCGACAGTTCCTGGGAACGCGCAACCAATGTGGACGTCCGCCGGATCGAGGTATGTCCCGAGTTGCGCGCAAGCCTGGCTGCTGCCCTGCGCCAGACGGGGCTCAATAACAGCCTGCGCTCGGCCATTGCGCGTGATGCATTGGTCGCTGCCACGCTGGACCGCTCGCCCTATCGGGCCGATCGGGTGTTTGCCGTGCGCCAGAGTGGGCGTAATCTTGTAGTATTCGTTTACTGAACCCTTACCACGCCAAGTGCGTGACGGGGGATAACCCGCGGGGACCTTGAAATGGCATCCCGCGGGACTGCATGGTCGGTCACTCGTCCGTCCTGCCCGGAGACCTCCATCTTGCCACTTCAGCCTGATGCCACGGACCGCAAGTTGTTACGCGAACTGCAGCGTGACTCACATCGTAGCGTACAAGTTCTTGGGGAAGTAGTGGGCCTCTCGCCCTCCGCGTGCCATCGCCGCATCAAGGCGCTCGAGGATGCGGGATATGTCCAAGGCTATCGCGCAGAGCTTGATGCGGCCCGACTTGGCTTTACCATGCAATTCTTCATCGAGGTTGGACTGACCAGCCAGAGTGAGGCAGTGTTGGATGCCTTCGAGGCTGCCGTCCAGGACATTCCTGAGGTCCTTGAATGCCATTTGATGGCCGGGCAGTCCGACTACATCCTGCGGGTGATCTGTCGTGATCACGAAGATTTCGAGCATCTGCATCGCCGGCTCAGCGCAAGGTTGCCTGGGGTGGCTCGCATTCACTCCAATATGAGTATCAGGCGGGTCAAGGCGCGGTCGGGCCTGCCGATCTGATCACCGCAGGCAAAAATGCGGCAAGCTGCTGAAAATTTGATCGCCAAGTCAAACTGATGCCAAAATAATCAAAAAATGCTTGCGTGTCAGCATTGGCTGCGCTTGATTTCTCCCGATAACAATCTGGGGACGTCGTCATCATGCTTTCTCGCCGCCAATTTTCTGTTGCCCTGGCGTTGGCCACAGGCCTGTCGATTTCCGGCCTGGCGTCGCCTGCCTTTGCGCAGACTGATATCAAGCTCACTCTCGACTGGCGCTTTGAAGGGCCTGCGGCCGGCTTTTTGCTGGCGCAGGACAATGGCTATTTTGCCGATGAGGGGCTGAACGTCACCATCGATATCGGCAATGGCTCGGTGGAGGCGATCCCCCGTGTAGCGACCGGCGCCTATCAGCTTGGCTTCGGTGACATCAATTCGCTGATCAAGTTCCTGGACGAAGATCCGTCCCAGCCGGTCAAGGCTGTGATGATGGTCTATGACAAGCCCGTGTTCTCGGTTGTTGGGCGCAAGTCGCTCGGCATCACCGAGGATCCGAAGTCTCTTGAAGGCAAGAAGCTGGGCGCGCCGCCGCCGGATGGCGCCTTTGCCCAATGGCCGGCCTTCAAGGAAGTGGCCGGCATCGACGACAGCGGCATCACCCTTGAATCGATCGGTTTTCCGGTGCGCGAGCCAATGCTGGCCTCCGGTGACGTCGATGGCGTTTTCGGGTTCGCATTCTCGGTGATCCTGAATCTCAAGGCCAATGGCGTTCCGGATGAGGACATCGTCCCGATCCTGTTCGCCGATCATGGTCTCAACCTTTATGGCAACGCCATCATGGTCAACGAGGCCTTCGCCGAGGAAAACCCGGACGCGGTCAAGGGCTTCCTGCGGGCGCTGTCCAAGGGTTTTGCCGACGCCGTGGCCGATCCTGCCGCCGGTGCCGCGGCCGTGCTGATGCGCAATGAAACGCTCAATATCGATACCGAGACCGAGCGCCTGGAAATGGCCAATGAGATGAACATCAAGACCCCATATGTGGTCGAGAACGGCTTTGGTGGCATTGATGAAGCACGGCTGGCCGCATCCATCGAAACGCTCAAGATCTCCATGGGCCTCAAGGGCAATGTGACCGCCGCTGACATCTTCGACGCGCAGTACCTGCCGCCCGCCGAAGAGCGCATGCTGCCCTAGGGGCAGGAGCTTTCCTCCTTCTCCCCTCAACGGGAGGGGGAGACCCCGGGTGATTAAGGGACGCCCGGGTATCCGCCCCGAGCCATTCTTCCGAGGGAACGGGAATGGTTTCGGGGCGGGTCCTTTTCCGCACCTCTGGAGACGCTGATGGCCTCGCCGCTTGTTTCAATCGAGAATGTCGATATGCGCTATGGCGGACCAGATGGCACGCTGGCGGTGAGTGGGCTCAACCTCAAGATCCAGCGCGGAGAATTCGTCGCCGTAGTCGGCCCTTCGGGGTGCGGAAAGTCCACTCTGATGAAGCTGACGACCGGGCTGCATATCCCGCAGTCGGGCTCGGTCATCGTGGCCAATAGCCAGGTGACCAAGCCGGTTTCGATCGTGGGCATGGCGTTCCAGAACCCAACCATGCTGCCCTGGCGCACGACGCTGGAAAATATCCTGCTGCCGCTCGAAATCGTCGAAAAGCACCGCCACCGGCTGCGCGCGCACAAGGCCGAATATGTCGCCAAGGCGGAAAAGCTGCTCGAAACGGTTGGCCTCAAGGGCTTTGGCGAGAAATTCCCCTGGCAATTGTCCGGCGGCATGCAGCAGCGCGCGAACCTGTGCCGTGCCCTGATCCACGAACCCGAATTGCTCATGCTTGACGAGCCTTTCGGGGCTCTCGACGCCTTCACCCGCGAAGAACTCTGGTGCGTCATTCGAGACCTGCACGCGACCCAGGACGTCACGATCGTTCTGGTGACCCATGATCTGCGCGAGAGTGTGTTCCTGGCCGACAAGGTCGTGGTGATGAGCGCCCGGCCGGGCAGGGTGGTGTCCGAGCATATCGTGCCCTTCGAGCGGCCGCGTCAGCTCGAATTGCTCTATGAGCCCGATTTCAACGAGATGGTGCAGAAGCTGCACGGGGAAATTGCCACCGCGAGGGCAGCAGCATGAGCACCAGCGAGACAACAACGCCTGTCGCAGCAGCGCCCAAGCCGGCGCTCAAGATTAACTGGGTGCGGCTGTCCCCGGTGCTGTACACCATCGGGCTCTTCGTACTCTGGGAGCTTGGCGCCCGCATTTCCGGCCTGCCGCATACCATTCTGCCAACGCCCACGCGGGTGTTCGAAGCCATCTTCCAATATTGGTCGCCGATCTGGAAGAACTCGGTGCAGACGCTCTACACCACCGTCCTGGGTTTCCTCATCGCCATTGTGGCCGGCCTGGGCATTGGCCTTTTCATCGGCTGGTCCAAAACCATCTACGCCGGGCTTTATCCGATCATGGTGGGGTTCAATGCCATTCCCAAGGTCGCGCTGGTGCCGATCCTGGTGATCTGGTTCGGCATCGGCACGGTTCCGGCGGTGCTGACGGCGTTCCTGATTTCGTTCTTCCCCATCGTGGTCAATGTCGCGACGGGCCTTGCTACCATCGAGCCGGAGACCGAGGACGTGTTGCGCGCTCTGGGGGCCAGGAAGCTCGACATCATGCTCAAGGTCGGCATTCCGCGTTCCATGCCCTATTTTTTCGGCTCGCTGAAAGTGGCGATCACGCTTGCCTTTGTCGGCTCGGTGGTCAGTGAAACAGTAGCCTCCAATGCCGGTCTCGGGCAGATGATGGCGTCGGCGCAGTCCAATTTCAACGTGCCGCTGGTCTTTGCGGGCCTGCTGATGCTGGCCGTCGAAGGCATCGCCATGTACGCGCTGATGGCCTGGGTCGAAAAACGCATGACCGGCTGGGCGCACCGTTCCACCATGGCGAACTGATCGCGCCGCATTTTCCTTGCCCCAGGGTCCGCCGCTGGCAAACAATGGGGCAATGAGACATGATTTGCACGACACCAACCGTTTCGTGGAGTTCTCCAGTTGAACACCACCTTCGACCAGTTTCCGGACGCCACGCGGCTGTTCCTCAGCGGTATTGCCGCAAACAACGAGAAGGCCTGGTTCGAGGAGAACCGATCGCTCTATGAGGCCGGCTATGTCGAGCCGGGCAAGCTGTTCGTATCGGCCATGGCCCCGCTGTTGCTGAACATTTCCCCGGATGTGCACGCCGAACCGCGCATCAATGGCTCGATCATGCGCGTCAATCGCGATGTGCGCTTCTCCAAGGACAAGCGGCCCTACAAGACCCATCTCGATTTCTGGTTCTGGCATGGCGAGAAGAAGGGCTGGAACACGCCCGGCTTTTATCTGCGCATAACGCCTGAACAAGTCTTTCTGGGCACGGGCATGCATCAGTTCGACAAGGAAATGCTCGATAGTTTCCGCCACGCCATCATGCTGCCGCGCTCGGGAAAAGCGCTGCAGGCCGTCATCGACAAGGTCAGGTCTGCCGGCAACTACGAGATCGGTGAAAAGACCCGCAAGAAACCGCCGCGTGGCTTCGAGACGGAGCCGGCGCGGGCGGAGTTTCTGCTCTATGAAGGCCTGACGGCGACGATTACCCTGCCGGGATCGGTTGCCTATGAACCGGGTTTCGCTGCCCTTTGTGCGACCCACTTTGCGGCCACCTGGCCGATAGGGCAGTGGCTGCTGGCTGAGCTCTAGCGCCGCTCGCCATTGCAGCGCAGCCAGCAATAGCCATAGGGCGAGAGCGAGATGTCCTCGTCGCCGGCCATGGGGCCTGAAGGCGCGTCGGTGAGCATGGGCATCATCTCCTCGATGCCTTCCTCCTTGAGGTGGAAATTCTTGGGCTGGTTCGAGAAATTATGGGCGGTGATGACCCGGTTGCCGCGCCAGCTGCTTGAGAGCACCAGCACCTCGTCGTCTCCGATATCGATGATGTCGACGCCACCCCAGCCGATCTCTGGGGAGGATCGTCGTGCCGAAATCATGTCGGCGACGGCGTGGAAGAAGGAGTCCCGATGCTGGGTCTCCAGTGCTGCGTTGACCTGGCTATAGCCGAAATTGCCTTTGTCGATGACCGGGCGGATCAAGCGGTTCTTTGGCGCATCGGAAAAGCCGCCATTGGCCCGGGGCGACCATTGCATCGGCGTCCGCACCGCCTCGCGCTCGGACAGCGACAAATCCTCACCCATGCCGATTTCGTCGCCATACCAGATGACCGGGGTGCCGGGCAGGGCCAGCAATAGCGAAAAGGCCATTTTGAGCCGTGTCTGGTCGCCGTCAAACATGGCCGCGAGGCGGCGGCGCAGCCCGCGGTCGTAGATTTGCATCTCCGGTTCGGGGCCGAAGGCGTCGAAGCAATCCTGCCGCTCCTGCTCAGTGAGGCCGCCCAGGTTCAGCTCGTCGTGATTGCGCAGGAACACCGCCCACTGCCCCATGCCGCCCGGCTCCGGCCGGGACGCCAGTGCCCGCCGCAAGGGGGCCGCCGTCCGGCGGGCCAGCGAGAGAAACAGCTGCTCATTGCCGACAAAGTCGAAGACCATGGTCATGCGATCGCCAGCCGAAAAATAGTCGGGTGCTTCCTCATAGCTGATATTGGCCTCGGCCAGCAGGATGGCCTCGGCCTTGCGCCAGGACAGGAAGTCGTGGATCTCCGTGAGCATGGCATGGGGATCGACGACGGGTTTGTCGGTCAACACACCGCGCGGCTCGATCAGGAACGGCACCGCGTCGACACGAAAACCGGAAACGCCCAAGGCCAGCCAGAACCCCATGATCTTGAGGATTTCCTGCCGCACAGCGGGGTTGGCCGTGTTGAGGTCGGGCTGGAAATTGTAGAAGCGGTGCATGTACCAGGCCTTGGCGGTCCGATCATATGTCCAGGTGGCCTTCTGCACGCCGGGAAAGACGATGCCGTCGGTAATGTTGTCAGGCTTCTCGTAGCGCCACACATACCAGTCGCGGTAGGGCGAATGGGGATCAGAGCGGGCGGCCTGAAACCAGGGATGCTGGTCTGATGTGTGGTTGACCACCAGGTCCACGATGACCCGCATACCCCTGTCCTGGGCGGCCTGGATGAATTCCACGAAGTCGCCAAGCGTGCCCAGCGCCGGATCGATGCCGTAATAATCCGAAATGTCGTAGCCATTGTCCTGGCGTGGCGAGGGATAGAAGGGGTTGAGCCAGATGCAGGTCACGCCCAGCCGTTCCAGATGATCGAGCCGGTCGGCAAGGCCGACGAAATCACCGGTGCCATCACCATTGGCATCCATGAAGCTTTTGACATCAACGCAATAGATGATGGCGTTCTTGTACCAGAGATTGGCCATGAGGTGGGTCCTGACGCTTTTTGGTCAAACCCGCCAGCGGGCGTGATTGTTCCCGCTGGCAGGGCGCGGCGATTGCGTCATACCAACGCATGCCCTACATAGGCGCCAATCTTCGAACACTCCCAAAGAGGTCCCGACGCCATGGCGCGCCAGTTCATCTATCACATGCACGGAATGAGTAAGGCCTATGCGGGCGGCAAGAAGGTGCTGGATAATATCCACCTCTCCTTCTACCCCGATGCCAAGATCGGCATTCTGGGCCCCAACGGCTCGGGCAAGTCGACCCTGCTCAAGATCATGGCTGGCATCGAGACCGAATTCACCGGTGAAGCCTGGGCAGCCGAGGGCGCCAAGGTGGGCTATCTGCCGCAGGAACCGCAGCTTGATCCGGCGCTCAACGTGCTGGGCAATGTGATGACTGGCGTCAAGGAAAAGAAGGACATCGTCGACCGCTACAACGAGTTGATGATGAACTATTCCGACGAGACCGCCGACGAAGCGACCAAGCTGCAGGACATCATCGACGCACAGAACCTCTGGGATCTGGAGTCCCAGGTGGAAGTGGCCATGGAAGCGCTTGGCTGCCCGCCGGGCGATGCCGACGTCACCCATCTCTCGGGCGGTGAAAAGCGCCGTGTGGCGCTCTGTGCGCTGTTGCTCTCCAAGCCCGACCTGCTGCTGCTCGACGAACCGACCAACCATCTCGACGCCGAGACCACGGCCTGGCTGGAACGGCACCTGCGCGAATTTGAAGGCGCGGTGCTGATCATCACCCACGACCGCTACTTCCTCGACAATGTCACGGGCTGGATTCTCGAGCTCGATCGCGGTCGCGGCGTGCCCTATGAGGGCAATTATTCGGCCTATCTGGACGCCAAGGCCAAGCGCTTTGCACAGGAAAAGAGCGAGGATGCCGCCCGCGCCAAAGTGCTGGAACGCGAAAAGGAATGGATGGGCCAGAGCCCGCAGGCCCGCCAGGCCAAGTCCAAGGCGCGTATCAAGGCCTATGATGAGCTGGTCAAGCTCAACGAGGCCCGCACCCAGTCCCAGACGGCCCAGATCATCATCCCGCCCGGCGAGCGCCTGGGGCAGAATGTTATCACCGTCGAGAACCTCTCCAAATCCTTCGGTGACCGGCTGCTGATTGACGATTTGTCGTTCAAGCTGCCGCCCGGCGGCATTGTGGGCATTATCGGCCCCAATGGTGCGGGCAAGACGACCCTGTTCAAGATGCTGACCGGCCAGGAAAAGCCGGACAGCGGTTCGGTGACCGTCGCCGATAACGTGCATCTGGGCTATGTCGACCAAAGCCGCGATGCGCTCAACCCCAACAAGACCGTCTGGGAAGAAATCTCCGAGGGCGACGATATCCTGATGCTGGGCAAGCGCGAGATGAACTCACGCGCCTATACTTCGGCCTTCAACTTCAAGGGCGGCGACCAGCAGCAGAAGGTGGGCAATCTTTCGGGCGGGCAGCGCAACCGCGTGCACCTGGCCAAGATGCTCAAGAGCGGCGCCAATGTCCTGCTGCTCGACGAGCCAACCAACGACCTCGACACCGAAACCCTTGCCGCGCTCGAAGAGGCGCTGGAGGAATTCGCCGGCTGCGCCGTGATCATCAGCCACGATCGCATGTTCCTCGATCGCCTCGCGACCCACATGCTGGCCTTTGAAGGCGACAGCCATGTCGAATGGTTCGAAGGCAATTTCCAGGACTATGAAGCCGACAAGGTCCGGCGCCTCGGTGCCGACGCGGTCAACCCGAAGCGCGCGACCTATAAGCCGCTGACGAGGTAGCTGGGAACAATTGTGCCACCCAGGCTGATTAGTCTTGGGTGGCGCCTGATCCAGCTTCCGGAAGACGAACAGCATTCAGGATAGGCCCTGGATCGCAGAAGAGCACCTTATAGTCTCGATGGTCGTGTGGCGCTCTCTGTGGTGCCAGCGCCATCCACTCGTCGGCTAGGCTCATGGCCTGGAAAATGGCGCTTGGGGGCGCCGATCCTCGTAAGAGGGCCAAGCTCTCGGACGCTCTCTCACACCCGGCCATATCCGCTAGGAACAGCCATTTTCCTGCGTTGGCAATGTCCTCTTGTGACCGCGCCTCTCCCAACAGATGTACTCCGTATGTGAGCTGCGCGCCGGAGTGATTATGTTCGGCTGCCCGCTGGATGAGCTCGAGGCCCCGATCGCGGTCGACTTCCACGCCAAACCGCCCAAACCAGTAGTTACCCGCTGCAAACACAAGTGCGCGTGGTTCGTTCTGCTCCAATGCAAGGTTCAAATAGCGGTGGCCACGTTTCAGATCTGTCTCAACGTGATCGCCAGTCAGGTGCATCACGCCCAATGCAACCTGCGCATACTCGTCACCGCCGTCCGCAGAAAGTGTTATCCACTTCACGCCGGCCTTTGCATTCCTGGCCACGCCCCTGCCGACAAAGTAGTCGCTAGCAACATCAAACTGGCCAATCGGATTGCCCGCTTGGGCAGATCTGAGTGACCACTCGAAGTGCTGGACGTAGTCTGGCTCGCGCCCTTCGCCCCAATAGTACATATGGGCAATCTTGCTTTGCGCATCGCTGTGACCCTGTTCCGCCAGGGGAAGCAGGATGTCGAAGGCCAATTCGTAGTCGTGACTGTTCAGCGCCAGCAGTCCTTGCGCATATAGGTCTTCACGTGTCGATGCCGTCTCACTTTCAGCCAGAGCGTGGACGCCGGCCCCCAGCCAAATCGATTGAAGCAAGAAAGCTGCCGCCAAAGATGTGAGCTTTGCTCTATCGGGCCGGACCTGGCTGATCAAACACTGCAAGTTGCCACACCAACTCGCCCAGCTGGAGCCGGGTCGCTTGAAGCCGGCTCTCAAAACGTCCGGATAGTTGATGGCGCGGGCGGTCATCCCCCAGCATCTCTCAGGTTTGGGTAACGCACAAGGTATTGGCTGCGTCTCCGCGCTCCAACAGCCTTTCGTCCTGTAAGAAATCCCAATTCGGTGGAACCATCCCCCGGCGATTGCGTTAAGCTGCTTCGGCGGGATGAATTTTCCTGCGAATTTGGGGGTTCTATCGGCATGGCTGAGCTGGATTTTGCGCGCATATTCGAGGCGCTGCCCAGCCCGTTCATGATTCTGGATCGCGATTTTTGCTATGTCGCCGCCAATGCCGCTTATCAGGAAGTGGTGGGGACGCCGCTTGCCGATCTCAAGGGCAATAACCTGTTTGATCTATTCCCCAATGAGGGGGAGGAGGGCAGGCGCCTGCGCCAATCCTTCGAGCGCGTCTTCGCCACGGGCGAACCCGATACCATTGCCTACATAAACTATCCCCTGGTGCTTCCCGACGGGACGGTCACCAATCGATATTGGACCGCTGTCCATGTGCCGCTGCGGGGACCGGACGGCACCGTGCATCACCTGATGCAGAATACGGTGGATGTTACCGATCTTGTGCGGATGCGCGAGGCAACGACGCTGCCTTATGGCTCGATTTCGGCGGCTACGCGGCTGATTGAGCGTACGCGCGAGGCCGAGGCGGCAAGTGCCGAATTCCGGCGCCTGTTTCAGGAGGCGCCTGCGTTCTTTGCCGTGCTCTCCGGGCCGAGCCATGTATTCACCTTCACCTCGGACTCCTACATCAGGCTGATCGGTGGCCGGAACGTCATCGGCCAGACCCTGGCCCAGGCACTGCCCGAGGTTGTCGATCAGGGATTCATTGACCTGCTCGATCGCGTCTACAGCGAGGGTTATGTCTATTCGGCCGAGAGCGAGCGGGTCATGCTGGAAAATGATCCCGGCAAGCCTGCCCAGGAAACATTCCTCGATTTTTCCTACAACCCCATTCGGGACGCAGCGGGCAATATTACCGGCGTGTTCGTGCAGGGCATGGATCGCACGGAGTCCGTGCGCGCGGCGCGCCGGCAACGCCTGATGATTGACGAGTTGAACCACCGCGTGAAGAACACGCTGGCCACGGTCCAGTCGATCGCCAGCCAGACCCTGCGCAGCAGCGGCGATTTCGAACAGGCCAAGCGCGCGCTTGAGGCGCGGATCATGGCGCTGTCCAAGGCCCATACCATGCTAAGCGACCGGCACTGGCATGACACCGAAATCGGCCATCTGGTGCGCCAGGAACTGAGTGCATTCGGCAGCGAGCAGGTTGATTTCGGTGGCCCTGTGCTGGTGGTGAACGCCAAGACAACGGTTGCCTTGGCGCTGGTACTCCATGAACTGGCCGCCAATGCGGCCAGATACGGGGCGTTGTCTGTGCCCGAAGGCCGCCTGTCGGTGACCTGGCATCAGGACGGTGCGGACCAGCTGGTGATCGATTGGCACGAAAGCGACGGTCCGGTCGCGGCCGCGCCCACGCGAAAGGGATTTGGTTCAAGGCTTCTGCACATGGTGGTGACCGGCGAATTGAGTGGCGAGGCGGAGCTGGACTATGGTTCGGGCGGGCTGAAGGCCCGGCTGTCCATTCCGGCGGCAGCCTATGGGGAGCAGGAGGCGCGATTTGACTGAGGCCGGACGCCGGGTATTCGTCGTTGAAGATGAAGCTCTGGTTCTGATCAATCTCGAAGATATTCTCGATCAGCTCGGCTGGACCATTGCGGCGCAGGCGATGTGGCTGCCCGATGCCGAGCGGCTGGCGGCCAGCGTCGAATTGCCGGATGTGGCCATTCTCGATGTCAATATCGGGGGGCATAAAGTGTTCCCCGCAGCCAAAATTCTGGCCGATCGGGGCGTGCCCATCCTGTTTGCGACCGGCTATGGGAAGGATGGCCTGCCGCCCGAATGGCAGGACCATGCCGTCATTGCCAAGCCTTATAGCCAGACCGAAGTCGAACGGGCGCTGGAGCGACTGCTCGGGGCTGATGCCTAGAGCTGTCGAACGGCCTTTACCAATCCTCCACCGACATGTGAAAAGCGTTGGGTTTGTTGAGCTTTCTGCAATAGACTGCTCGGCGTGGGGCCATGCTCCGTGCAGATCGGTTCTTGGGGGACTGTATGAAGAATTTCGTGACGGGGGCGACGCTGCTGGTCAGCCTTGCCCTCGCCGTTCCGGCCATCGCAGCGCCGGGGCAATGCTCGATCACGGGTGAGGGCCCGTTTGATTGCGACGTGACTGTTGATGGCGGTGGCATCACCTTTGCCCTGCCGAGCGGAGAGACATTCGTGTTTGCGCATGAAGCCGATGGCGAGGGCCTGGGCTATCTCATTCCCGCCGAACCGCAGCCGGGCCGTTATCCCGAGGAGCTCGGCCGCTTTGTGCCTGCCGCCGATGAGCCTGGCTGTTGGCTGGGCGACAAGGACGGCACGAAATTCTGCGCGGCCCTGGTGCAATGAACGCGGAGCCTTTCGCCCTGGAGCTTGGCAGCGCCTCGCTGGCCGGGCTTGAACAGGGGGAGGGGCTGCCGGTCGTCTTTCTGCATGCGGGCGTGTGTGACAAGCGCATGTGGCTGGCCCAAATGGGCGCGGTCGCCGATGCCGGCTGGCACGCCATTGCCTATGACCGGCGCGGCTATGGCGAAACCGTCAGTCCCGACGAGCCGTTCAGCCATCTCGAAGACCTTGAAGCCCTGCTGGACGAAATGGACATTCACGCCGCGATCTTCGTGGGCTGTTCCATGGGCGGCGGATTGGCGGTCGATTTTGCCCTGGCCCATCCCGGCCGGGTCATTGGCCTGGTGCTGATTGGCACATCGACCACCGGCGCGCCCTGGAGTGCCACCGCAGAAGAACGTGCCATCGAAATGGCGGAGGAGGATGCCTGGGAACGGGGCGAGATCGAGTTGCTCAATCGCGTCCAGGCGCATGAATGGCTCGATGGTCCGCGCAGCCAGAGCGGGCGCGTCGGCGGCGCGGCGCGCGAGCTCTTTTTTGACATGAATGCCCTGGCCCTGGGCAAGCCGGCCCTGACGCAGGAAGAGGCCTTGCCCGATGCCTGGAGCCGCATCGAGGACGTGTCGGCGCCCACCCTGCTGATCGTCGGCGACGAGGATTTTTCCGCCCTCATCGATCGGCATGACACGCTGTCCGAAACCATGCCCAACGCCTTTGCGGTGGTTCTGGAGGGCACGGCCCATATCCCGAGCATCGAAAAGCCGGATCTCGTCAATTCCCTGCTGCTGCAGTTTCTCGACGCCTTTTCTGGCGAGGAAAGCGACGTGGATTCAGACGACTAACGGCGCGATGTCAGACATCGCGCCGGTCTGTTCAGTCGGTGATTCAATGCGTTCAGACTTTGATTCCGTCCTCTCACAGATTGATTCAACCGCTTTTCACATTGAGTCCAGGATTTCGACTAAGTAACCGAAACTGAACGGGTATTCGATCCTGCGCCGGCTCATACAGCGATGATGCCGTCCAGATGCTTGTCCAGTTGCGGCGTGGGCACGTTGGTCAGGTCCTTGTCGAGTTCGGCGACCACGGTTTTCCTGACGTGGTCGGACAGCACCTTGCGAAGATTGCCCAAGGCGATCGGCGCGGCGGCAATGATCAACCGGTCATAGGCGCCGGACTTGGCCTTGTCCTCCATGACGTGGGCTACGGAGCGCACGAATTCGGCCTCGCGATGGTCGGCGGGGTCCGTCTTTGGCTCCATCGCGCTGCGGCCCGGACCAACAGAAGAAAAGCTGCGGCCGGGGCGATCGGCATTGATGTCCTGGGTCTGGAGCGGCGGGATGGACCAGTCGAGGCCCTTGACGGTCGTGAGGCCTTTTCCCGGGCCGGTATGTTCCACGACGCGGGCCTGCGTTCCGTCTGCGATCAGGATCCAGGTCACTGTCTTTTTCATCTGCTGCTCCTCGTATTGGGACGGGTCCGAAGCGCGCAAGCTGGTCGGCACTTCTCGAGGCCAAACGTCCAACAGCCTTAAAGGTTGGGACCAAGCCATCACCTTTGCAAGGGTTTGCGATCACAAACTCTGATTGGCCATTCCCCGGGCCGGCTGGTACAGGAGCCAGCACCCGCATTGTGGTGCGGAGACTATCATGACACTGCCCGAACAAACCCCCGAGCTGGCCGCCCAGAGCGTGACCACGCGCCCCGCCGATGCCGCGGAAACGCAGAAGGGCGTTGTAGCGGCGCTCTCTGCCTATCTGCTCTGGGGTTTTCTGCCCATTCTCTTCCATTTGCTTGAACAGGCCGGTTCGGTCCTCATCGTGGCAGAGCGGACACTGTGGTCACTGGTATTGCTCGGCATCTTTATCGCCGCGACGACCGGATTTGCCGAGATCCGGTCCGTTCTGGTCGATATTCGCCGCATGCGTGTCATTGCCCTCTCGGCGCTGCTGCTGGTGTGCAACTGGTTGCTTTATGTCTGGGCGGTGGAAACCGGGCAGGTGCTTGAGGCGAGCTTTGGCTATTTCATCAATCCGCTGGTCAATGTGGCTATAGGCATGGTGCTGCTGGGCGAGCGGCAGAACCGGGTGCAGACCATTGCCATCGCGATTGCCTGTGTCGCCATCCTGATCCAGGCGGCTGGCATCGGTCGAGTGCCGCTGATCGCGCTGGGCCTGGCCTTTTCCTTTGGTTTTTATGGCTTTATTCGCAAGACGGCACAGACCGGGCCGGCGACGGGCCTGTTCGCCGAAACCATTGTCGTGGCCCCTCTGGCCATGGGCTATGTAGTCTACGACATTGTCCGCAATGGCGTCGGTGTGCATGCCGATCCGAGCATAATGCTGCTCTTGATTGCGACCGGGCCGGCAACGGCCGTGCCGCTGCTGCTCTTTGCCTATGGTGTCCGGCGGCTGCGGCTGACCACGATCGGCATGTTCCAGTATCTGGCACCGTCCATCCAGTTCCTGCTGGCCATCCTCTTGTTTGGCGAGGAGCTCAATCCGCTGCGGTTGCTGAGTTTTGCGCTGATCTGGCTGTCGCTGGTCGTGTTCTCCTGGGACAGTCTCAACCAGCGACGGCGCCTTGCCGTTTAGGCCGCCTGCTCACCGCGTGTGCTACGGATAACCTCGGCGATCTGTAGGAAAGCCGCCGCGAATGGCGTGGCCTCGCGCCAGACCAGCCGGAGCCGCCGCCCGGCGGCCGGATCGTTGAGCGAATGCACCGCAATGCGCGGGTCGCTTGCTTCCTTGCGCAGCGCAATCTGCGGCAGAAGGGTTATGCCCTGACCATTGGCGACGAACTCCACGATCGTCGACAAGGAGGTCGCCGCGAAGGTCTTGGCACCCCGTTCGCTGTCCAGGCGGCAGGCGGAAATGGTCTGGTCGCGAAAGCAGTGCCCCTCATCGAGCAGCAGGATGCGTTCAGGGGGCAGGGCGGCAAGGCTCACTGGCGATTCTGTGGTTTCGCTGCTCGGCGTGGCCAGCACGAAATTGTCCTCGAACAGCGGAATGTCCACCAGTCGCGGCCCACTCGCAGCCGGTTCGGTGGCGATCAGTGCGATGTCGAGGCTGCCATCGCGCAAGCCGTCCAGGAGCGCCTCCGTGCGGCTCTCGCTGATGGTGAATTTCAGATCGGGCAGATTGCTGGTCAGCGCCGGAAAGATCTCGGGCAATAGATAAGGCGCGACCGTTGGAATAAGTCCGAAGCGCAAGGCGCGGGTCGGCTTGCCGGCATGGCCGATTGCGAAGGCCTCGAGCGCTTCGGTGCTTTTCAGTGTTTCGCGGGCCATGGTGACGAACTCCCGGCCGAACGGGGTCGGGCGCACGCCCGCCTTCAGCCGATCAAACAATGGCGTGCCGCACTGTCCTTCCAATGCCAGAATCTGTTGGGACAATGCGGGCTGGGAGACCGAACAGGCCTCGGCAGCGCGGCCGAAATGACCGGTTTCGGCGACTGCGACCGCGTAGCGCATCTGCTTGAGGGTGATTGTCACAATTGGTTTTTCCTATCGAGCTAGGAAGAATTATCGATTGGCCTAATCGATGTCACCCCCCTATAACGCGTCCATATCTATTCAGGAGGCCCCGCCATGACCGACCCCAATCCCAAAACCGAAGCAGGCAAGTGCCCATTTCCCCACGGTGGCGGCGGGCGCGGCCCCAAGAATAGCGACTGGTGGCCGGAGGCCTTGGATGTGCAGGTGCTGCACACCAATTCGACCCTCTCCGATCCGATGGGGCCGGATTTCGACTATGCGGAAGAGTTCAAGAAACTCGATCTGGATGCGGTCAAGGCAGATTTGCGCGCCCTGATGACCGATAGCCAGGACTGGTGGCCTGCCGATTTCGGCCATTATGGCGGCCTGTTCATCCGCATGGCCTGGCACAGTGCCGGCACCTATCGCATCACCGACGGCCGTGGCGGTGCCGGCATGGGCCAGCAGCGTTTTGCGCCGCTCAATTCCTGGCCGGACAATGCCAATCTCGACAAGGCCCGCCGCCTGATCTGGCCGATCAAGCAGAAATACGGCAACGCCATTTCCTGGGCGGATCTGATGATCCTGACCGGCAATGTTGCCCTGGAATCCATGGGCTTCAAGACATTTGGCTTCGCCGGTGGCCGCGCCGATGTCTGGGAACCTGAGGAGCTGTACTGGGGGCCGGAAGGCACCTGGTTGGGCGACAGCCGCTATTCGGGCGAACGCCAGCTCGAAGAGCCGCTGGCGGCCGTGCAGATGGGTCTGATCTACGTCAATCCTGAAGGTCCGAACGGTAATCCCGACCCCGTCCTGGCAGCGCGCGACATTCGCGAGACCTTTGCCCGAATGGCCATGAATGACGAGGAAACCGTGGCTCTGATCGCTGGCGGTCATACCTTCGGCAAGACGCATGGCGCGGGCGACCCGTCCCTTATCGGCCCTGATCCTGAAGGTGGCGCCGTCGAAGATCAGGGGCTGGGCTGGAAGAGCACATACGAAAGCGGCTTCGGCAAGGATTCGATCACATCGGGGCTCGAAGTCACGTGGACGCAGACGCCGGCGCGCTGGAGCAATTTCTTCTTCGAGAACCTGTTCAAGTACGAGTGGGAGCTGACGACGAGCCCGGCCGGCGCCAAACAGTGGGTCGCCAAGACCGACGACCTGGTCATTCCCGATGCCTTCGACCCTGCGACAAAGCATCGTCCGACCATGCTGACGACCGATCTGTCGCTGCGCTTTGATCCCATCTACGAAAAGATCTCGCGCCGCTTCCTCGAGAATCCGGATCAGTTTGCCGATGCCTTCGCTCGCGCCTGGTTCAAGCTGACCCATCGCGACATGGGCCCCAAGGTGCGCTATCTGGGCAAGGAAGTGCCGGCCGAAGACCTGATCTGGCAAGATGTTATCCCGCCGGTCGACCATGAGCTGGTGGACGAGGCCGATGTGGCTGCGCTCAAGGAAAAGGTGTTGGCTTCAGGGCTGACCGTATCCGAACTGGTCTCCACGGCATGGGCCTCGGCCTCGACTTTCCGCAAGTCCGACAAGCGCGGCGGCGCCAATGGTGCACGCATTCGCTTGGCCCCACAAAAGGACTGGGAGGTGAACCAGCCGGCCCAGCTCGCCAAGGTGTTGGAAAAGCTCGAATCCATCCAGTCCGAGTTCAACGCTTCCGCCACCGGCGGCAAGAAGATTTCGCTTGCCGACCTGATCGTGCTGGCCGGTGCCGCTGGCATCGAGAAGGCGGCCCGGGATGCTGGTCAGGCCGTCACCGTGCCGTTCACGCCGGGCCGCATGGATGCTTCGGCGGAACAGACCGATGCAGCGTCCTTTGCTGCACTCGAGCCGCGCGCCGATGCATTCCGTAACTACTACTCCAAGCGAACCTTCATGCAGCCCGAAGAGGCCATGGTGGATCGGGCGCAGCTCCTGGGTCTGACCGGTCCGGAACTGACCGTGCTGCTGGGGGGCCTTCGTGTGCTCGGGACCGGAGGGAACGCGCATGGCGTTTTCACCTCGCGCCCTGGGACGCTGTCCAATGACTTCTTCCTCAACCTGCTGACCATGGACACCGTTTGGGCGCCCAAGGCGGGGGAAGAGGGCCTCTATGAAGGCCGCGACCGCAAGAGCGGCGAAGTGAAGTGGACCGGCACGCGTGTTGATCTGATTTTCGGTTCGCACTCCCAGCTTCGTGCCTTTGCCGAAGTCTATGGCCAGGCTGACTCGGCAGCGAAGTTCACCAAGGACTTCGTGGCGGCCTGGACCAAGGTGATGAACGCGGATCGCTTCGACCTGCGCTAGGCCTGTCTGCACCTGAATTTGAGGCCCCGGGGAGGAACTTTTCCCCCGGGGCTTTTTGCTGCCTGCGCTCGGCTTGAGTCCCCGGCTCGCAAGGCTTTGCCGGCAATAGATAGCATTTGAATCAATTCCGAACTCCCACCTTCAGCCCCCACAAGCATGTGCGGGGCAGTCTGAGCCGAACCAAGCGGCAGAAGCCGGGAGATCTATCCATGTCCGAAATCGACGAAAGCCACCGCGCATTCGCGAATTTCCGCGTGCTCAATGGTGAGGATAACCAGATGGAGCGCGAGCAACTGTTTCGCACCACGGCGCAACTGTTCAGCTATGTATCGGATCGGTGCGACGATGATCAGGTCGCCCAGTATGACGAGGTGCTCTGCCAACTCGCCGAACTGGTCGAAGTCGAGGCCCGTGTCCACGTTGCCAAGCTTCTGGCACCCCTGGAGCGGGCGCCGGGTACGGTAATCGTCAAGCTGGCCAACGATATTATCGAGGTTGCTCGTCCGCTGCTCGAATTCTCCAATGTGCTCAGCGACGATGATCTGATCGACATCATTTCCAGGCAGACCGAGGATCATCGGGTCGCCATCGCGGGCCGCGCCACGCTAACCGAGCGGGTAGGGGATGCGCTGGTCGATCATGGCGAGACCGCATCTGTGGTGCGCCTCGTGCGCAACCCCAAGGCCGAGTTTGATCGCGCCACGCTGGAAAAGCTGGTCAAGCGCGCGACCGAAGATGCCGAGATTGCCGCCGATCTGCGCGGCCGCAGCGATATCGACTGGAAGTCGCTGCGCGGCGAGATCGATCATGTCGCCGGCAAGGTGCTGCAAAGTTTGGGCAATCTCGACCGCCAGGTCGATCCCGTCGCCGCCGGCAAGATCAATACCGTCGTCTACAACCGTATCCGCAACCGCGCAGGCTTCAATGCGCAGGAGTGGAAGGTGGCCTATAACCAGGTCAAGGGCCTGGCTGACCGCAAGCAGCTCGACGACCGTGCATTGGCCCGTTTCGCCCGCTTCGGCTATGGCCACCATGCGGCCGCCGCCATGGCCGTGATGCTGCAGGTTGCCCCGGAAATCGTGGTCAAATGGCTCGCTGGGCAGGACTATGTGGCGGTGATCGTGGCATTGCGTGCAACCGGCATGGCGCCTGACCTGTTCGAAGCCATCATTGCCACGCTCCCCTGGCGCGACATGCCCAGCGACGCGGACAAGAGAATGGTGCTCTCCCGCTTCGATGCGCTCGATCTCGACGACGCCAAGCATATCTTTGAGCTCTGGCGCGCCCATTCCTTCCGGAAGCGCGCCATGGGCGAGGACCGGCAGACGGCCTGAGCGGGGCATTCTGCGCGTTGCTCTCTCTTGACAAGCCGGCGGGCTGACGGCCACTAGCGGGCATGAACTCGACCCAGTCCATGCTCGTTCTTGATCAGGTGTCGCGCCATTTCGGCGCGGTTGCTGCGCTTTCAAAAGTGTCACTGGAAGTCGGGCATGGGCAGATCGCCTGCTTGGTCGGTCATTCGGGCTGTGGCAAGTCCACGCTCCTGCGCGCGGTTGCCGGCATTGAGACCATCGACGGTGGCGCAATTTCCATCGGCGGGGTGAGGGTCTCCGGCGATGGGCTGTTTGTCGAACCGGAACGGCGCCGCGTCGGGTTCATGTTCCAGGACTATGCACTCTTTCCGCACCTGACCGTCCGTCAGAATGTTGGCTTCGGTCTTTCGCGGCTTGGCCGTGCCGAGCGCGCTGGCCGGGTTGAGGAAATCCTCGAGCGTATCGGGATCGGTGCCTTGGGTGACCGCTTTCCGCACATGCTGTCAGGCGGCGAGCAGCAGCGCGTGGCCCTGGCACGGGCGCTGGCGCCACAGCCCCGACTGCTTTTGATGGATGAACCCTTTTCCAATCTCGACCGCGGGCTGCGCAACAAGGTGCGCCACGAGACGCTCGCCATTGTCCGCGATCTGGACATGACGGCGGTCATTGTGACGCATGACCCCGAAGAGGCGCTGGCCATCGGGGACATGGTTGCCCTGATGCAAGGCGGGCGCCTGATCGAGACGGGGACTGGCGAGCGTATCTATGACGCGCCCTGGACCGCCTATGCGGCGTCGTTCTTCTCACAGGTCAATGTCATTCCTGCCCGCTTTACCCCATCAGGCCTTGATACGCCTCTGGGCCGGTTCCCCTCGCCCGATTTCCAGGGGGGCACGCCTTGCGTCATGATCCGCCCGCAGGCGGTATCCATTGCCGAGACGGGCCTTGAGGTGGAGGTGATCGACCGCGCGATCCTTGGGGAAATCGAAGAGATCTCATTCGATGTCCCGGGGCTGGAACGGCCATTGATCATGCGGGGGACGTCACGGCACGATATCGGCCGTGGAGAGCGCGTCCGGATCAGCGTAAATACCTCTCAGGTCATGATATTCCCGCAGTCGGGCCAGCCAGCGCAGTAGCTCTGTCCGTTTATCCACTATTATCAACAGTTTAGAACGACTCAAAGGTGGGTCGATTTAAATTGACTTCTGAACTCCACTATGGCTTTAGGCCCTCCCAGAGCATCGCCACAGAGCCGATGCGATTGCCTGTTCTTTGAGGGAATATCTATGCGAGCCACCATCAAGACCATCTGCCTGACCAGCCTTGTCGCATTGGGCGCCGCCGTTCCGACCTTCGCTCAGGAGGTCAATATCTACACCACGCGAGAGCCCGGCCTGATCCAGCCGATCCTGGACGCCTTCACCAGTGAGACCGGCATTGCGGTCAACACCGTGTTCCTGGAAAGCGGGCTGATTGAGCGCGTCCAGGCCGAGGGCGAAAGCTCCCCGGCGGACCTGCTGATGGCGGTCGATTTTGGTGCGCTGATCGATCTGGTCGAGGCGGGCGTGACCCAGCCGGTGCAGTCCGAAGTGCTCGATGCGGCCATCCCTGAGGCCCTGCGTGATGCGGAGGGCAACTGGTTTGCCCTGTCTGGCCGCGCCCGTGTCGTCTATGCCGCCAAGGACCTCGAGCTCGATGCCATCACCTATGAGCAGCTCGACGATGAAGAATGGCGCGGCAAGCTGTGCATCCGCTCGGGCCAGCATCCCTACAACACGGCCATGTTTGCCGCTTACCTGGCCAAGTATGGCGAAGAAGAGACCCGCTCGTGGCTCGAAGGCATCAAGGCCAACCAGGCCCGCGCTGCGGCCGGTGGTGACCGCGATGGTGCCCGTGACATCGCAGCGGGCGTCTGTGACATCGCCGTGGCCAACTCCTATTACTATGGCCTGATGGCGAGCGGCGCCGGCGGAGATGAGCAGAAGGCCTGGTCCGATGCCGTCAAGGTAATCCTGCCCACTTTCGAGGGTGGCGGTACGCTGGTCAATGTCAGCGGCGCAGCCGTGGCGGCCAACGCGCCGAACCGCGACGAAGCGGTGCAGTTGCTGGAGTACCTGGTCTCGGACGAGGCCCAGAAGATGTATGCCGATGCCAATTTTGAGTACCCGGTTTCGGCCAGTGCGGACGTCAATCCGATCATTGCCGAATTCGGCACCCTGACGCCGGATGGCCTGGCACTGAGCGAAATCCTGCCGTTCCGCGCCCGCGCCAGCGAGCTGGTCGACGAAGTCAACTTCGACACCTTCGGCAATTGACCAATCGATGCGGCGGCTTGTGCCGCCGCCAGTTCCCATGACCGATCTGTCCATGGGGCGCCGCCGGCGCCTCGCCATCGCCATAAGTCCCTGGGCCGCCGTGACCTTGCTCACGGCGGCTCTCGCGCTGCTGCCAATCGGCGCGATCGCCTTTACCGCGATGGCCGATACCGGCTCTCTCTGGGGCCACGTCGTGCAGCACGTGCTGCCACAGTCGGCCTGGAATACGCTGGTGCTTCTGCTCGGAAGCGGGCTGATCGCTACCATGGTAGGCACCGGCGCGGCCTGGATTGTCACGGCCTATGATTTCCGCGGGCGCGGTGTGCTGGAATGGGCGCTGCTGCTGCCGCTTGCCGTGCCCACCTACATCATGGCCTATGCCTATCTGGACATTCTCAATCCGCTTGGGCCAGTGCAGGGCATGTTGCGCTGGGTGCTTGGCTATTCCAGCCCGCGGGAGTTCCGCTTGCCCGATTTGCGGGCCATGTGGGGTGCCATCCTGGTCTTCGGCTTCGTGCTTTACCCCTATGTGTACCTCACGACCCGGGCGATGTTCCTCACCCAGGCGGCCAATGTCACCGAAGCGGCGCGCACATTGGGCGTTACCCGGGGGGGCGTGTTCTGGCGCGTTGCTTTGCCCCTGGCACGGCCGGCCATCGCGGTGGGCGTGTCGCTCGCCTTGATGGAGGTCCTCAATGATGTCGGCGCGTCCCAGTTTCTCGGCGTCAGGACGCTTACGGCCTCGGTCTATACCACTTGGGTGGTCCGCACCGATCTGGCCGGCGCAACACAGATAGCGCTGGCGATGTTGAGCTTCGTCGTGGCCCTGCTGGTGCTGGAGCGGTGGGCGCGCCGCCATCAGCGTTTTGCGTCGAACGCCCAGAGCGCCCGGCAGATGCAGCGCCAGCAATTGCGCGGAATGCCTGCGCTTGTGGCCCTGGGGCTCGGGGCCGCGCCGGTGTTGATTGGTTTTGCGGGCCCGGCGCTCTATCTGTGCGTGGCCGCCATCCGTCGTTTCGAATTTGCTGGGTTCTCCCCCGCGCTGATGCGCGCCACTTTGAACACGATCAGCGTATCTGCAATGGCCACGCTCATCATTCTGATACTGGGTTTCGTCGTTGCCTACGCATCCCGTCTGCATGGAGGGCGCTGGTCTTCCGGCGCTATGCGCGTGGCCTCGTTGGGCTACGCTGTTCCGGGCACGGTCCTGGCCATTGGCATCCTCATCCCGGTGGCTGCGTTCGACCGTACCGTCGGCGGGTATTGGCGCGAATTGACCGGTCTCCCGGGCGGGTTGATCCTGCTCGGTTCCGGGGCTGCGCTGATCTATGCCTATGCCGCCCGGTTCATGGCTATCTCGACCGGCGGCATTGATGCCGGTCTCAGCCGTATTCCGCCGGCTTATGACCAGGCCGCCCGGACCCTGGGTCAAAGCGCCAGCGGCACGCTGTTCAAGGTTCACCTGCCGCTGTCGCGTCCCGCCCTGACTGCTGCTGGCCTGCTTGTCTTTGTGGATTGCATGAAAGAATTGCCGGCCACGCTGCTCCTGCGACCGCTCAATTTCGAGAGCCTGGCCACGCTGCTCTATGGTGAAGCGGCAAGAGGCACCTATGAAGACGCAGCCCTGGCCGCCCTCTTGATCGTGGCCATAGGCATCCTGCCGGTTATCTTGCTGGCCCGGACGGCGCGAACCATCCGGTAGCACGAGCGGTCCCTATCGGGCATTCGCTGGGACCGCGCCCGCCGGTCATTCAGCTTAGAGCCAGGCCGCTGGTCGCCACAGACCATGCTGCATTGATGGTCAGAAGGGCGATCATTGCCATGCCCAGACCCCAGAAGAAGGAACGGGCAGTGTTCACGCCGCTCCAATAGCTCACGGTAAAGCCGATCCGCGCCGCCACATAGATCAGGGAAGCGGCAACCACGATCGCACTGTCGGTTTTGGTCACGAGCAGGATCATGGCCGCAGGCACAACCATGGCCGCGGATTCCAGATTGTTCTGCAGCGTACGTGCTGCGCGGCCAGCGAATCCTTCGCGGCTCAGCGGGCTGGAGCGGTCAGTGAAAACGAAGGCAATCCCCTTGGAGCCGATGGTGTTGAGATGTTGCACCGCGGCCGAGAGGAAGACGAGGCCACCGGCAGCGAGAAGAACGGTTGAGACGAGCATTGGCACGATCCTGACTGGTAACGGCAGCAATATCGTGGTTCACTTGTGCACGAGCAATGCGCAATAATGCGCTGTGAGTGTGCAGGATTGTTCAATGCAACCAACCGATCTGGCGGTCGTGGCCGCGCTTGAAAGTGCAGGAACCTTTACAGGCGCCGCGCGTCTGCTTGGCGTGGCCCATACCACGGTCTCCCGCAAGCTCAAGGACTTGGAAAAGCACTTCGGTACGCAACTGGCTGACCGGCGCGATGATGGAGTTGTGCTGACCCCTGAGGGAGAGCGCCTGCTCGAAAGTGCGCGCCGTATTGAGGCGGAACTCGCGGGATTGGAACGCGATATTACGGGGCGCGACCATCGGCTCACCGGCCACGTCAAGCTGACCACGGTTGATGCTCTGGCCTGGATCTACCTTCCGGCCATAGCCCGGTTTCGGACCCTCCATCCCCGCATCGAGGTGGCGGTGGAAGTGGGGTCTGAGCTACGCAATCTCTCGAGGCGTGAGGCAGAGGTCGCGTTGCGAGCGACCAATTCGCCTGACGAGCACCTTTATGGCCGACAGATCGGCCGGCTGGACTTCTTTCCCTACGTGCGTGCGGACATCGCTGCCAATGGCCTCGAGATGCCCTGGATCGAATACGGCAATCGCGACTGCAGCCAACCGGCGGGGCGGTGGCTGCGGCGGACGCATCCGAAGGTCAGGCCGGAGGCGAGCGTGCCGACGCCTCTCATGATGTACCGCGCGGTTGAGGCTGGCCTGGGCGCTGGTCTGGTCCCATCAGCCTTGGTCGATGGTGCCCCGGGTCTGGTTCGTCTGGAAGACGAGCCAGCCTTTTCGATTGCCATCTGGCTGCTCACGCCGATGGAGTTGCGCCAGACTGCGCGCATTCGAGCGCTGTTCGACGCCTTTCAGGACAAGGATCCAACTCGTTGAGCTGCCGTCCGACTCACAATCTTATCCCCGCACCCAAAACCTCCCGCATAATCCCTGCTATTCCTCTCGCGTCAGGGCGGCCTGCAGCGACCAGTGGCGGGAGGAAAAGCCGGGCGTGGGGCAGTCGCGTGCAGCCGCGGTCTGGGGGTCGGTCGGTGAGAGTTCGTGCCTGTCATCGGTTCTACAACCGATGGATGAAAGCGGGTGCCCCAGGGGCGGTCGCGCCGGACAGCCTTCCAAGTTATCCCCTATCGAGAAATCCCGGCGTTCCCGAGGCGGCTTTCGTCTCAGTTTTTTTGTTTCAGGGACGGATGCCGTCTCGGGACTCCGCTCTTATCCCATAACCGCGAGGCCAAATGGCCGGGCGGACCTTCGGCATGCCTCGCGCATCGCGGAATGTTCTTTGAGTCCATGCAGAAAAGAAAACGGCCGGGAAACCCGGCCGCTTCAAATTTACGCCTGGCGCACTTTGGGTTGCGCCTCTCGACTCTCGCCGAATTCGGCGGGATCGAATGCGCGATCGCCCTTTTCGTCCCGCACGCGGGTCGGCAGGCCGATCTTGCCCAGAAGGTCCAGGAACGGCACAGGCGGCAGTTCCTCGACATTGGCCATGCGGTGGCAATCCCAATCGCCCTTGGCGATCAGCATGGCCGCAGCAATGGCCGGCACACCGGCCGTGTAGGAAATTGCCTGGCTGTTGGTCTCGGCAAAAGCGTCTTCGTGGTCCGAGATGTTGTAGACCAGCAACTCGGTCTCGACCCCGTTGCGCTCGCCCTTGATCAGGTCGCCGATAAAGGTCTTGCCGGCATAGTCCGGTGCCAGTGACATCGGGTCGGGCAGCACCGCCTTGACGACCTTGAGCGGCACGACTTCGAGCCCCTCTGCCGTCGTCACCGGCTGTTCGGACAGAAGCCCGAGATTGTTGAGCACCGTGAAGACATTGATGTAATGCTCGCCAAAGCCCATCCAGAAGCGGATATCGGGCACGCCCAGATTGGCCGAAAGCGAATGGATTTCGTCATGGCCGGTGAGATAGGTCGTGTGCTCGCCCACAACCGGCAGATCGTCCGTGCGCTTGACCTCGAACATCTTGTTGGCTGTCCATTGGCTTTGCTGCCAGCTCCACACCGTGCCGGTGAATTCCCGGAAATTGATCTCCGGGTCGAAATTGGTGGCGAAATAGCGGCCGTGGCTGCCCGCATTGACATCAATGATGTCGATGCTGTCGATCCGGTCGAAATAGGCATTGGCGGCCAAAGCGGCATAGGCATTGACCACACCGGGGTCGAACCCGGCGCCCAGAATGGCGGTCACGCCCTTTCGCTCGCAGTCCTCGCGGCGCTTCCACTCGTAATTGCCGTACCAGGGCGGCGTCTCGCAGATCTTCTTGGGATCCTCGTGAATGGCCGTGTCGATATAGGCAACGCCCATGTCGATACAGGCGCTGAGCACGCTCATATTGAGGAAAGCGGATCCTGCATTGAGAACGATCTGGCTCTTGGTCTGCCGGATCAAGGCCTTTGTGGCTTCGACATCCATGGCGTCGAGCTGGTGGGCGGCCAGAATGCCCGGGCGCTTGAGCGCCTTTTTCTCGAGAATGCCGGCGACCAGCGCCTCGCATTTCGAAACCGTGCGGGAGGCAATGTGAATGTCTCCGAGCACATCATTGTGCATTGCTGCCTTAAACGCAGCGACTTGCGCGACACCTCCGGCGCCGATGATCAACAGGTTCTTTTTCAATTGGCACGAAACACCTTTTTCACGGTGGACGGGATCAGCCTGTCACTATGACAAACTGGCGACATAGTCGGCATAATTGAAGCTTTGCACAACCTCAACCGCGCCGTTTTTTCTGCGAATGGCTATAGCGGGCATTGCAACGCCGTTAAACCAGTTTTTCTTGACCATGGTGTATCCCCCAGCATTCAAAAGGGAAATACGATCACCAATCGCCAGTGGTTCAGGGAAATCGAAGGTGCCGAACACATCGCCGGCAAGGCAGGATTTCCCAGCAATCTGGTAGCGATGGGGGCCCTCATTGGGCGCCACGGCCCCGCTTTCGCGATAGACCAGCAGGTCCAGCATATGGGCTTCCACGGCGCTGTCGACAATGGCAACGGACATTTCGTTCTCGACGATATCGAGCACGGAAACCTCCAGCGTGGTGGTGTCGGTCACCACTGTATCGCCCGGCTCAAGATAGACCTGCACCCCGAACTTTTCGGCAAAGGCCTTTAGCCGGGTCGCCAGCGCTTCGATGTCGTAACCGTCCTTGGTGAAGTGAATGCCCCCGCCCAGGCTGACCCATTCAAGCCGCTTGAGCAGATCGCCGATCTTATCCTCGATCTGGTCGAGCAGGGTAGAAAAGGCCTGGACCGAGTCGTTCTCGCAATTGCAGTGCAGCATGAAACCGGAGACCCGATCCATCGCCGCTTCTACCTTGACCCGGTCGCTCTCACCCAGGCGGCTGAACTTCCGCGCCGGATCGGCCAAGTCGAAATGCGAGTGGCTGACGCCGGGATTAACGCGCAGTCCGACGGGCAGATGCGCAGCCTTTTCACCAAAGCGGTCGAGCTGGTTTACCGAGTTGAAGATGATCTTGTCGGCATTGGCGATCGCTTCGTCGATTTCCCCATCCGACCAGGCGACCGAATAGGCGTGGGTCTCCCCGCCAAATTTTTCCCGGCCCAGCTTCAGCTCATTCAGCGAAGACGAGGTGGTGCCATCCATATGCGGCGCGATCTGCGGGAAGGTCGACCAGGTCGCAAAGCATTTGAGCGCGAGAAGGCACTTGGCGCCCGAAGCGGCGCGCAGGGCGTCGACACGCTCCAGATTGCGGGCCAGTGCCGTTTCGTCAATCAGGTAGTAAGGGGTGGCCAGAGACATCAGGCGGACTTCAAGCTCCAGGGACGGCGTCACCGGAACGGTCCGGCGGAAAGCCGCAGGGTGTAGCGGTGAGCGTCGTCATGATCAAGGGGCCGATGCGCGACATGCTGCCATGCCCGCGCAGGATGTCGCGCCAGTTGACCTGTAAGCCGGGTTCTGTAGGGCCGCGTTGCCGCGACGTGGTGACCATTCATCTGAGGCGGCTGTTGCCAGCGCGCTCGTGCAACCAACCCGGATAACATGGCCTCGAAACAGGCT